>Ga0315294_10002715_pt1 | contig 19277 bp, 18 predicted proteins | sample YL17G13_40_MG_FD_203626 | JGI IMG/M metagenome (GOLD analysis project Ga0315294, IMG submission 203626) | Sediment microbial communities from Yellowstone Lake, YNP, Wyoming, USA - YL17G13_40 | ecosystem: Environmental > Aquatic > Freshwater > Lake > Sediment | place: USA: Wyoming | collected...
TTACCGATTCGGTCTCAAAACGTACCATTTCACTACCTTTCTATAACAACCTGACCAAAGACGAGGTCGGAATCGTCTGCAAAACTCTGAAAGAAATTCTAAGTAAAAATCTGTAAGCGGTTTGACCCTGCTGGTTTTTTTATTATACTTTCAATGACGGCAACCAGGATGACAGGACAAAGGGTTGCATCCGATAAAAAGTGTTCTCGTAAGGGGGAGGAGCTCAATGCAGGGGTGGAGAACCAAGTTCACATTTTTACTGATAGTTTATTTTGCCGGTTTTGCGACCGCAATCTATTGCTTAGCACCTGTGCCTGAAAGCCAGAGGAGACAACCGTGCGAAAGAACGTTTGCGTATTCAGCGTTAAAATCAGATGAATTCACGCAGTCTTTTAATGCCGGCATGGACAAATGTCTGGCTTTTGTCAAGGATGCTGCCTGGCGGACTGGAAACTACGTAAAGCAGAAAGTTGATGAGAGGCGCCTTCAAGTTCAGAATAACCAATAGACAGCGATGGTCTGTTTAGCGTGCGGCGTTAGTTGCTAAAACGCATAAGTACAAGCAAAAGGAAAAAGGGGCTTGTATGAACAATGTTGGCCGTGGGTGATGGACCCACGGCCAATCTTTTGCGCAAAAAAAACGCCGCCAACCCAAAAGTTCTGACAGCGTTTTTTTATTTGATATCGAAGCGGTTACAAATAACAGTTTTTGCAGCTAAAACTCCGGTTCCTTGCCAAATGTACCCATAATAACATAGGATGATTTGCCGTTTATGTCTCGATACTTCGTTACCATTTTTATTTCCCGGGTGTCGCCGTTTTTAAACTTCATAGTTACCGGTACAACAGGACCGATACTACAACCTTCTTGCTGATACGGCTGACCAACATTTACGATTTCTACGAATGGATTTCGCATTGTGCTGTAGTCAGGGTGAGCAATAGGCCGTAGCTTTGATACCAAATCCCAATTCTCGTCGATAACTGCCTGCCAGTATTCTCGGACGATTTTAACACCTGCTTCTTCCTGTGTCATATCTTCAGCAGACATTCCTGTATTTGGGTCATCGAGCTTACTTTCCTGGACAACTATTGCGCCTTCTGGAATCTTAAAATCGAAGGTTTCGTCTGGAAGATTTTCGTAGTAAGTGATTTTTTGTGCATCGAAAGCAGGGAGACCTTCGCGATACAGGTTATCCCACTGTTTAAAGCTGACAAGCAATTTACTTTCGGTGTCGAATTCAAACCACCAGGACCTAGGATTACCGGCGTTTGCATTTGGGTGGCTGCACGTAACAAAGGCTCTGTTTCGGCCGGTTTTGGGATCCAGACCATACGAAACCGCCCAATCTTTTGTAGCGTGTTGCAGCACTTGCAATAGATTAGGACCTATCCAGGGGCTTATAGCCGCTTCTTCCCAGGTTAGGATTTGTACCATGTTCCTATTAGGGTCATAGTTATATGTAGAGTTATCCTGTACCCATCTAATTTGGCCATTGTCCAGGTCTAATCGGAACTTGTCAGAAGCACTGCCGTCTTCTTTGGCTCTTGCCCAGAGATTGAAGCTAGCTTTTGAACCATCTTTGCCTATGGCTATGCCGGTGATGTGAATGGCATTAAATTTTCGGAGTGCCTCAATGGTTTGCTCGATTGCCCAGGCGGTAGTTGCAGATTTTTCAAATAGGACTATTCCGAGAGCAGCGATTAGAATTACCGCCGTTGCGACGGCTAATTTTGTGATGTTGTTTTTCATAATTGTTCTCCAGATTGTTTGCCGAGGTGTTTGTTTTGAGAAGGCATCAAGCAGTTTCAGTTCGAGGTTATGGCGATGGCGAATATCAGGGTTATCATCAAACTTGATTTTGTGAGTGAAATCTTCAAATTGTTTTTCGCGTTTATCCATTTTTAAACCTCCTGCTCGAAGGCGACTTTCTTTCGCAGTTTGTACAAGGCACGTTTCAACTGGCTGCGGACCGTGCCGGGACTGCTGCCAAGCACCTCGGCGATTTCGGTTAATCTTAAGTTCTCAAAGAAACGCAGTGTGATGATGGTTTGATACCTCGGCCTCAAGGTCAGTATCGCTTTTTGTAAAAGAGCAGCCTTTTCGGATGATTCGTCAGCGGAATTTTCGCCGCTGGGCTGTTCGTTGGCACGTTTTAGCAAATCATTCCGCCGGGCGGATTTCCTAAGGTTTGCATTGGCCGTGTTGGTTGCGATTGTATAAAGCCAGTTGCGAAAATCCTGCTCATCGCCCTTAAAACGGTGAAAATTTTCAACAACGCTCAAAAATACCAATGAGGTAACATCTTCAGCTAACTGCCTTTTGAAAAGCCGATGCACGCAATAGCGGAAAACAGCGTCGTAGTGCCTGCGATACAGCCGGGCAAAGGCCGCAGGGTTGCTGCGTGCCTCGTTGATTAGCTGCCCGTCATTTGCTTCGCAGTTCTCATCGGATTTAGGGTTGGTATCAGCCATCATCATAATTATAAATGCGCAGGGAGCAAAAATGTGGCAAAAAAAGGAGGGTATTTATAATAAATCTATAATGCGTATTTGCGGCAGTTTCCCCTTGATAATAGTTCCTGTCAGATTGACCCAGCTTTTGCAGTGGTCAAGGATGACACTATCGCTACTGGCGACAATTGAATCAGTTTTTATCAGTTCAAAATCGGGACTGACCGAAAGTTTAATCTCCCAATTCCAGTTGTTCTGCTGTGCCAGTTCGCGTATTAGTGTTTTTAATCGGCCGCTGTTTGAGACCGGGCTATCCAGCAGCCATAGACAGCTAGTTACCCCAATTTGTTTTAGAAATCCGCCTATAAGTTCGACAGCCGGTATTGTTTCAGTGACCTTTCGATAGGTTCCGTGTATGCTTGCCAAATCTCGCAAGCAGCCGTCTCGGCCCTTAAAAATCACTCCGCCACTCATTGCTGCTTCAATGGTTATAAGGACGTTATATCCGTCGATAGCAACAGGCCTGTTGCCTAGCTCGGTGATCTTAATTTCATGTTGCTTCCGGGTTATTAACTGCTGGTCGGAGCAGGTGTTTCGCATGATTGCCAGTCTTTGTCTTTCCGTCAGCGAAAATTTGTCCCCAACCAGTTTGAGAGCACTTTTTTTCGCGTAGTCTTTTGTAAGCAGAAGCGAAAAATCAGCGACAGATGAGCGTAAATCAGCAATTGCAGCAGGGGCAAATAGTTTGGCGTCCTGCGGATGCGGCCCCCTGTGGATTCGTTTGTCGGGCATAAGGTATTTGTCCTCGATTGAACCATCGACTATGATAAGTCCCGAATTGCAAATCCGCAAGCATTGCTAAAAACAAATTGACATAACCACCTGCTGTCTCTAGTATTAAAGTTTTATAGTATCTCTAATTAGGATGGAATAATGCCCAGTCACAATTTGGCATATATCAAAATAGATGAGCTGGAAATCATCGGCTATTCAGTTGCCGGCGAGGAAACTGTGGTTGCGATGCCACAGCTGGATGTCTGCTTTGATGTCGGTAAGGCCCCCGACCAGATTATTCCTATAAACCATGTTTTGCTTACACATGGGCATATGGATCACGCTGCGGGTGTAGCATATTATCTATCGCACCGCAATTTCTCCGGCCAATCGCCGGGCACCATATTGATTCCTGAGAATTTGGTAGACCCCTTGAGAGATATAATCGATGCCTGGGGTCGGCTGGATGGCAATAAGATATCGGCTAATCTGGTTGGCGTAAAAGCTGGTGACGAATACCCGATAAAGCCGAATTTGTTCACTCGCGTATTTCCGACCAAGCACAGCAGGGGCTCTGTGGGTTACTGTGTAATCGAGAAACGAAAAAAGATTAAGCCCGAGTATGCACAGCTTACAGGGTCGCAAATTGTTGAGTTAAAAAGGCAGGGAATCGAAATTGATTATCCGCTGGAGATTCCAATTGTTACTTATCTAGGTGATACGCAGTATGTCGATTTTTCCCAGTTGAAGTACATCGTTGAGAGTAAGGTTCTGATTGCTGAATGTACGTTTTACGATGCCGAGCATGCCGATAGGGCACAAGCCGGCAAACATATGCACATCAGCGAGTTTGCTGCGCTAGTAGATAAGTTGCAAAATGAGCATATCATTATTACGCATACTACGCAGCGAACGCCTATGCGGGAAATCCGCAAAATGCTAAAGGAATCCTTGTCGCCGGAAAAGTTCAGCAGGATTATCCTGCTTATGGACAAAAGGCAGAAATAGTTAATCCTGATATTCTGTCGTAGGTCAGCAAGAAATCATTGTTCTTCTGTAAGAGCACGCAGTGACACCGCCAAATCAAGAGCCGATTAATCTTGGTTACCCACAAATGCCAGGTGCGTTCTTAGAAAGCCTTTTGCTTATTGCCTTGACACTGTAGCCTGTAGGAAATAAAGTTATTGGCAATGGCGAAAAAACTCTACATAATCGATGGGCACGCCCATATTTATGCCGCTTATTATGCTCCAATGCGTCAGCAGTTGACCAGCCCAGCTGGTGAACCCACCAAAGCAGTTTACATATTCACGACGACCCTTTTGGGTCTGATCCAGCGTCATAAGCCTGATATGCTCGTAGTCGCAATGGATAGCAAGACCCCAAGCTTTCGGGTAAAAGCTTATCCCGAATATAAGGCTCATCGTCCTCCAATGCCTGAGGATATGCCCAAGCAGATAGACCGGATTGAGCAGATTCTTAATGCGATGAAAATACCTGTTCTTCGGGTCGATAGTTTTGAAGCCGACGATATCATCGGCACCATTGCCAGAAAAGCTTCTGCAAGGGGCATTGACACGTACATCTGTGCGAAAGATAAAGATATGCTTCAGCTTCTAAACGACCATGTCTTTACTTATGACATCCAAACAGACAAACGCACCGACCCAGCTTCCATGCTTTCTGAAATGGGAGTTTCTCCCGGGCAGTTCATTGATGTTCTTGCTCTTCAGGGTGATTCCTCTGATAACGTGCCCGGCGTTTCTGATGTGGGGCCGAAAACCGCTATCGAATGGATTCGCAAATACGGCTCAATCGAAAACCTTTACAAACATGCAGACGAAATAAAAGGCAAAAGAGGCGAGAATCTCAGAGACTCCAAAGACATCGCATTTTTGAGCAGAAAACTTGTAACGATAGATTGTGATACTCCGGTTGAGATTAACGAAAAAGCCTTTTCTTTGAAAAAATTCGATGAGTCTGAACTTACTCTGATTTTTACCGAGCTTGGCTTTAATCGTCTGCTGGGCCAGCTGGGTTTGAAAAGTTCTCCCGACACTCAACCGGTTCCTGTGGCAGGACATGAAATTGTACAGGATTTGCCGAAGACTGGCAGTGCGAAAACAGTTGCTCATGATTATCAGCTCATAGACACGAAGGAAAAATTCGAAAGGTTCCTGGCAAAACTCAAAAAGCAGAAGCTCTTCGCTGTCGATACTGAGACTACTTCTATTGAAGCTATGCGGGCGGACCTTGTTGGTATCAGTTTTTGCTGGCAGCCGCATGAGGCTTTTTATCTGGCTGTAAGGTCTCCTCTGGGTTCGGAACATCTTGATATAGCCATGGTTCGCGATAAACTTGCGCCGATACTCGCAGATGAAACTGTTAAAAAAATCGGGCAGAACATAAAGTACGACATGCTTGTTCTGCAAAATGCCCGGATGCCCCTGAAGGGAATTTATTTTGATACGATGGTTGCTTCGTATTGTCTAGACCCACAGCGCAGCAGTCATTCTCTGGATAGCATGGCGATGGATTTCCTCAACTACCAGAGCATTCCAATCTCATCGCTCATCGGCAAAGGGAAAAACCAGCTTAGCTTTGACATGGTTGATACCGCTGCCGCCTGCGAATATTCTGCTGAAGATGCTGATATAACTTATCAACTGTACTTGTATCTGAAAGACCATCTAGAAGGTCAGCCGCCATTGAAAAAACTATTTGAAGAAGTGGAGATGCTTTTGGTTTCGGTCTTGGCGGCTATGGAATACAATGGTGTTTCGCTCAATACGGCGATGCTGAAACAAATGTCTGGCGAAATTGCCGAGTTGCTCAAATCGCTCACCGAGCGGATATATGAACTCGCTGGCATGGTCTTTAATGTCGATTCTCCAAAACAGCTTGCCGGGGTCCTCTTTGACAGACTCGGACTAATGCCAGTTCGTACAGGCAAAACAATGTTAAGCACCGATGCCGGGGTTCTGGAAGAATTGGCTGACCGGCATCCTGTTATTGAGTTAATTGTGCAGTACAGGATGTTGAATAAGTTGAAAAACACCTATGTTGACAAACTTGGTTCTCTGGTCAATCCGAGGACTGGCAGGGTACATGCTTCGTTTAACCAGACTATCACTGAAACCGGCCGGCTTAGCTGCAGCAACCCCAATCTGCAGAATATCCCCATCCGCACCGACATCGGCAGCAAAATCCGGGCCGCGTTTGTTCCCCAAAATAAAACTGACTGTATCCTGAGTGCAGATTATTCCCAGATTGAGATACGACTGCTGGCACATTTTTCAAAGGACTCTGCCTTGAAGGCTGCCTTTGCCGCTGACCAGGACATTCATCGCTTTGTCGCTTCCCAGATTTATAATGTCCCTGTTGAAGAGGTGACCAGCCAGATGCGTTCGAGGTGTAAGGCGGTAAATTTCGGCATCATCTACGGCCAAGGAGCTTTTGGATTGTCGCATTCGATTGGAATAAGTCAGGCCGAGGCGAAAAAGTTTATCGAAGACTATTTTGCACGTTACAGTTCAATCCGAAAATTTATGGATAGCGTCATTGCTGCAGCCAAACGTACCGGTTTTGCCGAAACTATTCTGCATCGCAGGCGCAGAATTCCAGACCTTGACAGTAAAAACTTCAATAAGCGTTCCCTGGGCGAGCGTCTTGCGATTAATACAGTCATTCAAGGCTCAGCTGCGGATTTGATAAAGGTGGCCATGATAAACATCCAGCGAAAAATAGAAACGGAAAAGCTGCCTGTGAAATTGATACTTCAAATACATGATGAGCTTGTTTTTGAACTGCCCGCATCCGAAGCCGATAAGCACGCGAAATGGATTGCGGAAGAAATGACAAACGCCATCAAACTTGATGTCCCTCAGAAAGTCGATATAAACTACGGCCCAACCTGGCTAAGCGACAAATAGTATAAGGAGAACAAATAATGAAAAGTACATGCAGGACATTACTTAGGATAAGTTTGTTTGTGATGGTTATTTTGGTATTAGCCGGTGCTGCGGCAATTGCGGCCTCACATAAGCCCGCCGATTGGAAGGGCCGATACCGTTCTACGGGAATGAAAGATATAAAGGTTACGGTCGCAGCACTGAAATCGACCCTTGCCGACCCAAAAGAAAACCTCAAACGTGTCGAGAACGCCTGTAAAATTGCCCAAAAGGACGGTGCGAGGCTTATCTTGCTGCCGGAATGTATGCTCACCGGTCACGGCGGCCATCGCCCAACGATGGAGAAAAATGCAGAACCCGTACCAGAAGGTCCTCTCAGTCAGGCCGTCCTCAAAATGTCTCAGCAGTATCAGTTGTGTATTTGCGTCGGTATTGGTGAGCGTGCTGATGGCGTCATTTACAACAGTGTGATGGTTGCCGATAAGGGGAAATTCCTCGGCGCGCAGAGAAAAGTATACCTGTCGAGTGACGAACCCAGGTTCTTCGCTGATGGCCAAAAAGTTGAGGTTTTTGACATTAACGATGTCAGATTCGGCATCTCAATCTGCTACGACAACCTTTTTCCGGAAATTGCGATGATTCATAAGCTCCATGACGTCGACCTTATTTTAGCGGCACATGCAGCACGAGTCGACGATTGGCCTGACGTACTTACTCCCGAATTCTGCGCAAAAAAAATAAAATTCGAACAGGAGAGACATGAAAAAATGTATGCAGGCACCGCGTATTTTTACAATATCTACATCCTGTCCACAAACACGGTCGGCTCCGCAACTGAAGGCATTAAGGGCGTTGTCTCGAATCACGAGGGAGGTGTTTTGGGGGTAGACCCGAACGGCGGCGTTATTCTGCGAACCTCGGCCACGGACAATTTTATCGAAGAAATCCGTACCGTTGAATTAAAGGCCTCCGGTCGAAAGTTCAATCATCATCCCACGAGAAACAGAGACTATTTAAGGCTAAAGGCACTGCTCGACAAAGCATTCGAAGAAGCAGGCTATTAAAACTGATTGAGCCCAAAAAGCACGGCTTTTTCCTGTGCCATCCGAGGGTGTTTTCTGTTCTGTGTGCCTGACAGGGCTTCCTTTGCAATAGCCGCATCTTCTTTAATCTGGAAATCGTATATTCCCACAGCTATGAAATCTGCACTAGGTTGTGTTGAACGGCCAGTAGTTTTTGAACAGGATGTTGACGCAAGGCCAAGCGAGTAATAGAATTACCATTTTGGTCTGTTTCAAAGCGATGGGGCACCGGCTGCTTGAGCCCCTAAACAAGTTCTCTGGAAAAAGAGAGAAAACAATGATAACGGTTAATGAGAATTTCTTAAAACTGCAGGCAGGTTATTTATTTCCGGAAATCGGTCGGCGCGTCCGTTCTTTTCAGGCAAAAAATCCTGGTGCAAAGATAATCAGTCTCGGAGTAGGTGACGTTACCCAGCCATTGGCACCAGCCATTGTCAAGGAGATGAAAAAGGCTGTTGACCAGATGGGTAGCGAAGCTGGTTTTCACGGCTATGGTCCGGAGCAAGGCTATGATTTTCTAATCAACGCGATAATCGAAAACGATTTTAATTCTCGCAGCGTTGAGTTGGACGAAAATGAAATTTTTATCAGCGATGGTTCCAAGTGTGATACGGGCAACATACAGGAAATATTTGGTTTAAATAATGTCATAGCAGTGGCAGACCCGGTGTATCCGGTCTATGTGGACACGAATGTCATGGCTGGCAGGACCGGCCTAGCCAACCAAACCGGCCGATATGGCGGTATAGTCTATATGCCCTGTACCGCAGAGAATAATTTTATTCCTGACCTTCCCGATAGACCTGTTGATATTATTTACCTGTGTTTCCCTAACAATCCTACTGGGGCTGTGGCCACTAAAGATGTCTTAAAAAAATGGGTTGATTTCGCTCGAAAGAACAAGGCGATGATCTTTTTTGATGCGGCTTATGAGGCTTTTATCACCGATTCTGATATTCCGCACTCAATATATGAGATTGATGGGGCAAAAGAAGTTGCGATTGAGTTTCGCAGTTTCTCCAAGACCGCTGGTTTCACTGGCGTCAGATGTGGTTTTACTGTAGTGCCAAAGAGTCTGATAGCCTATACAAAAGACGGCAAAGCGATTGAGGTTAATTCCTTATGGCTCCGGAGGCACTGCACCAAGTTCAACGGCGCTTCGTATATTTCCCAGGCTGGTGCAGCTGCCGTCTATACTCCCGAGGGGAAAAAGCAGGTCCGACAGATTATCGACATGTATATGACCAATGCAGGCGTAATCCGCAAGTCACTCGTTGAACTGGGTCACAAGGTTTATGGTGGGGTCAATGCTCCTTACATTTGGATGAAAACGCCCGATGGCCTGAGTTCTTGGGATTTCTTTGATCGATTGCTGCAAAAAGCCAACGTGGTTGGCATGCCTGGTGCTGGTTTCGGCCCGGCAGGAGAAGGTTATTTCCGCCTTACAGCTTTTGCAAAGCCTGCCGATGCCAAAGAAGCCATGAAGCGTTTTGCCTCCGTTAAATAACAATGCCTAATCTGACCACAGCATATATTGGACTGGGCAGCAACCTGGGCGACAGAGAAAACTTTATTAGCAAAGCCCTCAAAATGCTTACCGAGCCTGAACGCATTCAAGTGTCTCGCGTAAGTGACCTGATTGAAACCGCTCCGCTTGGCGGAATAAATCAGCCTGAGTATCTAAACGCAGCGGCCGAGATAAAGACAACTTACAGTGCAGAAGATTTGCACCGGAAGTTGATTAATATTGAAAATTCATTAGGCCGAACCAAGCAGGAAAAATGGTCGCCACGGACTATTGATTTGGACCTATTGTTGTTTGGGCAGGAAGTTATAAATAGTCCTGACTTGATAGTCCCGCATCCGCAGATGCACTTGCGCTCTTTTGTGCTCAAGGGGCTTTGTCAGCTCAATGCCCAGTTGCGGCACCCTGTATTAAAAGAGTCTGTGAATGAACTTGCAGATAGGCTTGGTAATACGGATTTCATGCTCCGGCCGGATATGCCCCAGCTTGTCAGCATCGCAGGTGTGATAGGTGTTGGGAAAACTACCTTGGCAAAAAAACTATCCAGCTTGTTTGATTGTAAAATACTGCTCGAACCTTACGATACAAACCCCTTTCTAGCAGAGGTTTATGCGGGGAAAAAGGAACTGGCGCTGGATTCGCAGTTGTACTTTCTTACCACCAGGGCTGAACAGCTGGATTATAATATGTTGGAAAAGGGAAAGGTTTATATAAACGATTATGTCTTTGACAAGGACCGCATTTATGCAAAGCGATTGCTTGATACTCGGCAATTAGCCTTGTACAAAAGAATTTATCCGTCGTTTGCTGCAAAGATTGTTTCACCCGTGTTGGTAATATATCTAAGAGATTCGTCGGAGAAATGCCTCGAGCGTATTCGCAAGCGCAACCGTTCCTATGAGCAGAAAATTGAACTACAATTCTTGGAAGCTCTTAACTCTGATCACGAACAGCTTTTTGCTCACTGGAAAACCTGTCCTGTTATTCGTATATTAATGTCAAAATTGAATTATATGAAAGATGCCAACATCGATTTTTTGGCAAATCAGATAAGGAGCTATATTGCTGCACAATGAAAGTGGCGAGAACTATAAGAACGGTTAGGCGCCTGGTGAAAGCCGCCCGGGATAAGGGTAAGAAAATAGGTTTTGTGCCGACGATGGGTGCGCTTCATATCGGTCATGTCTCACTAATCAAAGCAGCAGCTAAGAGGTGTGATTTTGTTGTCGTGTGCATCTTTGTTAATCCCACGCAGTTCGGTCCTGGTGAAGATTTTAAAAAGTATCCTCGTCCTTTCGCTGCAGACCTTCGAATCTGCAGGAAGGCCGGTGTTGATGTTGTCTTTGCTCCGACGTCGGGGGAAATGTATGCCGCGGAGAATCTTACCTGGGTGAATGTCGAAAAGCTGAGCAAGCCGCTCTGCGGGCGGTTCCGTCCGGGACATTTTCGCGGAGTGGCCACTGTTTGCGCCAATTTATTTAATATCATTGTTCCTGACATCGCGTTTTTTGGCCAGAAAGATGCTCAGCAGGCAATCATCATTAAGCGAATGGTTGCCGACTTAAATATGCCTTTGAGAATTGTTGTCTGTCCCACTGTTCGTCAGAGCGATGGTCTTGCAATCAGCAGCAGAAACCAATATTTGACCGAACAGCAGAAGAAAGATGCAACTTGTATTTATAAAACGCTTCAGAAGTGCCAGCAGATGATTAACGCTGGCGTTACAGATGTTTCCAGAATTGTCTCTCAGATGCGCAAAATACTTAAACAGGTTGTGTCGATAAAGATAGAATACATAAGTATTGTTGACGCGGAAACTTTGCAGGCAATCAATCGTGTTGCCGGCAAGGTGCTGGTCGCGCTTGCTGTAAAAATAGGCTCAACTCGGTTGATTGACAACATCCTGCTAGACGCTGACAAATAATAGTGTATAATACTTCGTAATTATGTTTGTAAAGATCTTAAAAAGCAAGTTGCACAATGCAACGGTTACTGATACTAAGCTGCATTATCCAGGCAGCGTAGCAATAGACTCTGCACTGATGGAAGCGGTCGGTATTTTGCCTTACGAGTCGGTTGATTGACAACATCCTGCTAGACGCTGACAAATAATAGTGTATAATACTTCGTAATTATGTTTGTAAAGATCTTAAAAAGCAAGTTGCACAATGCAACGGTTACTGATACTAAGCTGCATTATCCAGGCAGCGTAGCAATAGACTCTGCGCTGATGGAAGCGGTCGGTATTTTGCCTTACGAGTCGGTTTTGATAGCAGATTCAAACAACGGCAATAGGCTGGAAACCTATGCCGTGCCTGCGGAAGCCAATTCTGGCCAGGTTGTGGTGCTTGGTGCAGCGGCTCGACTGGTCAAGCCAAAAGATATCATCATTATTTTCAGCTTCGGGTTTTATACTCCTGATGAGGCTCGGAAAGTTAAACCTAAAATCGCTGTTCTTGACGAAAATAACAAAATAAAGCAGATTTTGTAAAAATAGTTTCCTCAAATTTGCTGAGTGTCTTGCTTTTGCACCTCGGCACGCTGGCAAAACGAATGCATCCTGAGCTTTTTGAGATACCTTTTATACATTTAACTGTAAAAACCTACGGCCTAATGATAGTCATAGGCTTTCTGTTGGCCCTTTCCCTGATAAGGCGTCTCAGCCGCGATATCACGCCTGACCCTCAGTTTATTACCAATGCCGCCCTTTATGCTTTAATAGCAGGAGTAGTAGGGTCTCGTTTATTCTTTGTGGCACACTATTTCAAGGAAAAGTTTCAGGGACATCTGCTTTCTATTTTTGCCGTTTGGGAAGGTGGCCTGGAGCTTTTAGGCGGTGTGCTTTTGGCGATTGTTATCATCATTTGGTATCTGTGGTATCACAAGCTTCACATCCGTCGCTACCTGGATATTTTGTCTATCGGTTTGCTGTTGGCGATTATGTTTGGCAGAATCGGGTGTTTCATGTATGGCTGCTGCTTCGGCAAGCCCACCAACCTACCCTGGGGTGTTCGTTTTCCATATGGTTCACTGGTGTATGTTAGTCAGGTAAATCCCAATTTGGAAAGAAACCGACCCCAGCCGCAGTTGAAAGTACCTCCGGAATTTTTCGATTACGTTGACAAGAATGGGATTTGGTATCCAAAACCCTATGCAGATTTAACTCTTGAGCAAAAAGAAATGGTTAAAAACGGCCCATATCGGTGTTTACCTGTGCATCCCACACAACTGTATTCGTCTCTGGAAGCCGCTGTTTTGTGTTTGGTACTCTTTCTTTTCTGGAGACGAAATCAACGTGTTGAAAAATCGCAGCATACACGGCTGTTCTCCATGCCGGGTTGCACATCTGCTTTGATGTTCATACTTTATGGCGTCACCAGATTCTTTATGGAATTTCTCCGTGATGACAATCCTTTTGAATTTGACGGCCTGACAATCTCGCAGAATATCAGCATCGTTATGGTAATGCTCGGGGTTATTCTGATAGTGGTATTTCAAAAAGCCAAGCCTGATGGACTTCCACTCTCGAAGCAAAGTAAGTAAGCGATTTTTAATTGGATTCTTAAATGCTATTTGTTGCTGTTCTATTTTCCACTTGAACATTTGGCGGAATTGACGATACTATGTAAAAGTCGGGCACTAATTAACGGCAATTGACGATTTCAAGGCAATATATGGGTCTTTACGATAGAGACTATACACAGGAAAAGTTCCAGTCTTTATTTAGAAATGCTCCTCAGTTACGGATGTCTTTTCCTCAGATTACCCCCGCGGTCAAGTGGCTGTTACTTGTCAATGCAGCAGTATATTTGGTACAGGTCTTAGGTGGGGATAATCTGCTGACGGAGTGGTTCTCCGTTTACCCGGTTTCTTTGTTAGCAGTGTTGCAGATTTGGCGGCTTGTGACATACCAATTTCTGCATGGCAGTGTGGGCCATCTCCTTTTTAATATGCTCGGTTTGTTTTTTCTCGGGCCCACACTTGAGCAGCACTGGGGCAGCAGGAGGTTTCTGGTGTTTTACCTTTCCTGCGGGGCAGTGGGGGCTCTGTTCTACATTCTGCTTGTCGCAGTGGGTTTCTTGGTTGCTGTTCCAATGGTAGGGGCTTCCGGTGCAATACTTGGCATGTTGGCTGCATGTGCGATTCTTTTCCCGCATTTTGTTGTTTTTCTTTTTCTTTTTCCTGTGCCGATAAGAGTCGCCGCGATTGCTTTCACCGTCCTGTACCTCTTTGCTGTAGTAACAAAAGCAGCAAATGCCGGCGGTGATGCGGCCCATTTGGCGGGTATAGTGGCAGGGGCAAGTTATGTGCTTTCACAATCCTGGAGGACTAAGTTGAAGTTAAAAGTTCAATCTGCTCTTTGGGAAGGGAAAATCGCCGCGGAACGCGAATTGCAGGTGGAACTTGACCGTATCTTGGAAAAGGTTCACGACCACGGCATCCACAGCTTGACGCTAAAGGAAAAGAGAACACTCAAACAAGCTACCAGAGTGGAGCGTGAGCGGCTGCAGGATAGCTTATAAGAACAAAGCCTTACGTTACAGCCGTAAGGCTTTGTTCCTACCGATTTCTTGACAGTTCAAGCTCAGCTTTCAGTCCCAGGTGAATTCCTCACTTTGCTTTAGCAATTTATCAAGTCGTTCTTTCACAAGGTTACCTTTGAGTTGTTTCCACTTTTCGACCTGACCTTCGCTTTGTTGGATTTCTTCTTTTAATCTTTCAAGTTTTTTGCGCAGGTGCTCGTACTCTATTTGTTTGCGTTCCATAATTAAATCAAATCTTTGGCCGAGCGTTCCTTCCAGCTTTTGTGTTAACTCCTTCTTCTCGTTATCGTTAGTTGCAACTTTGATTTTTTTAAGCAGCTCATTCTGTGCTTTTCCAAGTTCCAAATCTTTTTTAAGAACTTCGGCTAATTGCGGATTTTCTTTCGCTGCCTCCGCAATTCTTCCATATTTCCTATAGGAAAGCCTAAGTTCTTTCATGTAAAGTTCCGGGTTTTTTGATTTCAATGTAGTCAGCTTGTCTGCTTCCTCCGGGTAGTTTTTTCCTAGCCATTCAAGGTATTCTGCATGCCTGTCATACATCTGCTCCATACCCATCCCGAACTCGCCAGGACCGCGTGATTCCATTCCCGGCATATCCATTCCGTGCTGAAACCTTCGGCCCGGTTTTTGTTCAGCATGGGCCCTGAATCTTCTGCCGAATTGTTCGCGCATAACCTCTCTGATAGCAGCTTTGAACTTTTCTGGGTCTTCCTTGCGCAACTTCTCCAGCTCCTTTGCTTTTTCCGGATCAGTTTCTGCCAGTTGATTCATTATATGCTCGACCCTTTGAGGTTGTGGTTCCAGCGATTTACTATCTCGCTCCGGTCCATCTTCGGACCACACGGTTTCGTCAGTTTTCTCCGCAGCTGCACAGGGCTGGGGAACTGCGAGCAACATAGCGCTGATTATTGCCAAAACTGCAATTATTCTGTAATCCGTCTTCATGTTTTTACCCTTTCCAAAAATCACCGTTTATTTCTGTCAGTTTAGTTTCCAGTTCCATCATATTTATATGTTCGTTACCACCGTTTTCGCCCAGTTGCAAAGCTAGTATCTCGCCTTCAATTTCTTCGATTTCGGCAGCTATAATTGCCGAGGTACCGCCATAGGTGGTAACGGTATCGTCTTCCCAAATTGTTTTTGGCATCATTGAGGCGGTAGTAGCAGGGCTTTTAGATTCGGTGGTTTCTTTTTCAAATAGTCTTATGCTTATAGCCGCTAGGACGATGACCGCTGCCGCGACAGCTGCTGCTTTGTAATAAAGCGACTTTCTAAGAAGTCTTGCCTTTCTACATGATAGAGCTTCTGCAATTTCAGCCTTTATATCGAGTATTAGTTTGTCACTCGGCCCAGGTGCAGGGTGCTCACGAAAAATTTGGTCGGCCTTGTGAACATCATTTGCAGCTTCCTCTGCCTGTTCCGGCTTAAAGAACCTTTCGAATAGGTCTTTTAGATTTTCATGGTTTTGGTCATTCATAACGTCATTACTCCATTAGCTCTCGCAATTGTTTTAATCCCCGGTGCAGCTTTGATAATGTGGTTCCTATTGGTTCCGAGCGAATCGCAGCTATCTCTTTGAAGCTTAACTGCGAGTAAAAACGTAATATTATTAATTCCTTTGTATCTGCATCGAGCCTGCCAATCTGCATCTGTAACTTATCAATTTGTTCACCCTCGGAGTGTTTGGTTTTTGTCAACTGTGCTGCGAATAGGTTCTCTTGGGTCTGGAGTAATTTTTTCTCCTGTTGTTTGCTCCTTAGGTGGTCATGGAAGATATTCGATGCTATCTTAAACAGCCAGCCTTCAAAAGAACCGCCTTTGTAAGAGCCAATCTTCTCCACCAATTTGACAAATAGCTCACTCAACAAGTCATCGCTTATCACACTGTTGCCTGTCAGTCGGTAAAAGTAACCATAGCACCGCCTTGCGTATATATCGACTAGTTGTGAAAAAGACTCGGCGTTGTCGTTTTTACAGTTGGTTATTATCTGGGCTAGATCATCGCTTTTTGCCATATTCGAGCATTTTCCACGCAAGTAAAGACGGCGTCTGGAATTGATTTATTGCAAAAATTCACGGTAATTTTGTAGTTTTTCCGCCCGGCAGGTTCAATTTGCAGTTATTCGCTGGTGTCTATCAGCTTTTTTCTTCTTCCTGGTCCTCGTCGTCGAGTTTCCAGTGGTCAGACTCGTTCATGTCCTCGATTTCGCGTTGCATATACTTGAGAATCTTGTCCTGCAACGGTGCAAATTTCGCCTGCCACCTGAGCATTTCCTGGTAGCTTGCTACCAGCATGTCAAGGCGGATTAACTGCCATTTGGCTATGCACTCCGGCTCTTTGATATTGGTGAACGGATCGCATTTGAAAGTTCTTCTGCCTTCCGGACCAATCTCACAGAATTCGCAGTCTTTGCATTGAATCACTTTTATACCCTACTGTAAGTTAATTAAAAATCGAAGGGAAAAATTTACTGGCTTTACCTTCTTTGGCTTTGCATTATAATATCACATATGTTAAACAGTTAAAAGTATTTTGAAACAAAGTTTTGGTTGTTTTTATATGGAGAGATGAATGGGAAAACCAAGACGCAGACGCAAAATTGGCAGTAAAAAAAGACATGCCAAGTGGAAAGTTCGGCATAAAATAAGCGGTTAGCCGGTAACCAGGGTAGTTGTTAGTTAATAATATTTAGTTGAAAGCCACACGCAACTAACAGCTAAACGCCAAAATGAAGCATTTCAACGTAACTTTCAAGCCCGATGGCAGGCAAGTTTCGATTCACGCGGGAGCAGCACTTATTGAAGCTGCGGGCCAAGCGGGGATAATTTTAAATACCATCTGCGGCGGCAAAGGCACCTGCGGGAAATGTGCTGTAAATCTTGAGCCCCAGGCTCAGCAGGTGCTAGCCTGCCAGTATCATATCCAAAGCGATATTACAGTCGCTATTCCACCTGATTCGAGGTTCTTCGAGCACAAAATACTTACTCGCGGCATTGATATACAAGGCAAAGTTCGGCCTGATGTGTGCGAAAAGTATAAAAGCACGAAATACGCCGACAAAATCTTTGGCTTGGCAGTTGATATTGGTACGACTACCGTTGTTGCTAAATTGATTGATATGACAACAGGGTCTTGTCTGGCAACCGAGGCTGCATTAAATCCGCAAACTCAATACGGCGATGACGTCGTTAGCAGGATTACTTATGCCGAAACTAATGCTCGATTAACCAAACTGCACAAAACAATAATCGACTGCATAAATGACTTGACGGCCAAACTCTGCAGCCAGGCCTCTGTAGATACAGAGTGCATATATGAAATGTGTGTTGTCGGCAACACAACCATGAACCACATTTTCTTAAAATTGCCCATAACACAACTTGGCCAGGCTCCTTACAGGGCCTTTTCTCTCGATGCTAAAAACCTGTCCCCTCAGGAATTGTCCCTATGTATCAATCCTGCTGGCAACATCCATACTGTTGAGAACATAGCTGGCTTTGTGGGTTCGGATACTACTGCAGTGGCGATTGCGGTGGATATGGATTCTGTTGAAGAGATGACGCTGGTGGTGGATATAGGCACCAACGGTGAAATTGTTCTCGGCACAAAAGATAAACTCTATGCTGCAAGCTGTGCCGCAGGCCCTGCACTGGAGGGGGCGCGCATAAGTCAGGGTAGCAGGGCGATGGAAGGTGCAATCGAAGCTGTTGTTGTAAATGAAGGTGACATAGGCTTGGATGTGATAGGCGGTTGTGCGCCTCGTTCTATATGTGGTAGCGGTCTTATCGATGCTGTGGCGGTGTTGCTGGATTTGGGTGTTATTGACGCAAGCGGACGATTCGTTGAGCCCTCAAAAGTTAAGGACACCCTGCCCCCAGCTATTTTTTCACGAATCGTCGAACTGCGTGGCCAGCCGGCTTTTTGTCTGGCTTATGCCAAGACCGGCAAATTGCCAAAGGTGCTTCTGACGCAGGCAGATATTCGTCAGGTGCAGCTTGCAAAGGCTGCCATCCGAGTAGGTATTAAATTTCTACAGAAAAAAATCAGCCTTAGAGATAGTGACATAGAACATATTCTTTTAGCTGGTGCTTTTGGTAGTTATATCCGACGGGAAAGCGCCTTGCGCATAGGTCTGTTACCCGAAGTCCCTGTTGAGCATATCCGTTTTGTCGGTAATGCCGCCAGCTCCGGTGCGCAGATAATACTTCTAAGCCGTGATTATAGAGACCTCGCCCGAGAATTAGCACACAGAATTAGATATATTGAAATTGCCAACGAACCAGATTTTGCCTCTGTTTTTGCAGATTCGATGCTGTTCTAGCCACAGACTGGCGGTGTGAACCGGTAGGTGCACCGCGTAATCAACATCTTTCCCACATTGTAAGTTTGAACCTCCACTGAATTCCAGCTGGAACTTTTTAATAACAGCTCGCACTTATATCTCCATCTCCGATGTTAATCCTGACAATTCCTAGGTCGCAGTCATTCCCTAATTGCTCGGTAGGTTGTTTCCTGATGACAGCAAAAGTGGTTCCTCTTAGGGTAAAAACAGATGGTTCCCTGATTCACAAGGACTTAATTTTTATTAGCATCAAGAAAAGTCCTGGTCATACCGCTAACAAAAATTCGCTGTGGCGAATTTTGTTTGGTTTTGTAACAAGGACCGACATTGGAAGATTATCCCTTTTAAGAAAGGAAGGTGTATCATGTCTCGCAGAACTCTCGGGCTTGGGTTGGCAATAAGCTTTCTGCTGATAGGTAGTATTGCAATGACGGGTTGCAAGAAAAAGGTCTCGACCGAACCTGCTAAAAGTGAGCAGGCTGTTTCTGAGTCAATTCTGCAAACGAGCTGCCCTGTAATGGCAGGACCAATAGATAAAAATATCTACACCACATATAAGGGCAGGAAAGTTTACTTCTGCATGCAAAGTTGCAAAGAGGCCTTTGAGAAAGAGCCGGAAAAGTACGTTTCTGATCTTCCGCAAT
>Ga0315294_10002717_pt1 | contig 19259 bp, 18 predicted proteins | sample YL17G13_40_MG_FD_203626 | JGI IMG/M metagenome (GOLD analysis project Ga0315294, IMG submission 203626) | Sediment microbial communities from Yellowstone Lake, YNP, Wyoming, USA - YL17G13_40 | ecosystem: Environmental > Aquatic > Freshwater > Lake > Sediment | place: USA: Wyoming | collected...
AAAGCAGAAGTTAGTGGATACTGCCGGAAGAGTGGAGCGTTTCAGGAAGAGATACCAGAAAGAAGAAAAGAAGCAAGAGAAAACTGAGGGTAAGTAGCTTTTTACATGAGGATTTACTGTCTTTTTCTACTAAAGAGTTAAAGAGACAGTAAATCTTTTTTATTTGGATATATAAAAACTCGGCAGAAAAAGAAGGTAGGCGCAAGCTTCAGCTTGCGGATGATAGTTATAACGCAGACTAAAGTCTGCGGCTACCTACTCCGGAAATAGTAATAAAAATGTCTGAATTGACAGAAAAAGAAAAAAATATCGGTGGACAGGCAGTGATCGAAGGGGTGATGATGAGGTCCTCCAGAAGGGTCTCCACTGCGGTCAGAAAGCAGAGCGGCCAGATCGTGGTCAAGAACGAGGATTACATCCCTCTTACCAAAAGACATAAGATTTTGAATATCCCGATCCTGAGAGGTATGGTTTCCTTTGTGGAGATGCTGATTATAGGTATAAAAAGCCTGAATTTTTCCGCAGATGTGGCAGTCGAGGAGATCGAGGAAAAAGAAGGCAAGAGCAGAAAAGGCAAAAAGGGACAGGGGTCAAGGGGCTTGATGTTAGGCTTAGCTGTGATTTTGGCTTTGGGATTAGGGATTTTGATCTTTTTCTTCTTGCCCATATTCTTTTCCAGCCTGTTGAGAATAAAAAGACAAGCCTTATCCTTTAACCTGGTGGCTGGCGCAATCAGAGTGGCGATGTTTTTGATTTACGTCTGGGCGATCTCGCGCTTCAAGGATTTCAAGCGGATCTTTGAATATCACGGGGCAGAGCATAAATCGATCTATGCTTATGAAGCAGGAGAGGATTTAACTTACGAAAAGGTCAAAAAGTTTAGCACCAAGCATCCGCGCTGCGGGACTAGTTTTATCTTAATTGTGGCAATCTTTGCCATATTCATCTACTCGGTTTCTGATACGGTCTACACCCTGGTAGCCGGAACCTACCCTCCTCTTCTTAAAAGATTCCTGCTTCACTTTTCACTCCTGCCTCTGGTAGCAGGCGGCTCTTATGAGCTTCTGAAACTTTCCGGAAAAACCAGGGAGAACAAGATCACCCGGCTACTTTCAACCCCCGGTATCTGGCTGCAAAAGATAACCACCCAGGAGCCGGATGAGTCCCAGTTAGAAGTGGCAATAGTAGCTCTGGAAAGCGCCTTAGGAAACCCGGATTTGTCTATTGATCCGGATAAAAGCATTATAGAAAAAATATGATAGAGATTTTAGAAAAAGTCCAGGAAAGATACAGGGAGCTTACCCTGCTTCTGTCTGATCCTCAGGTTCTCCAGGACCAGAACAGATACAAGAAAGTCGCCAAAGAGCAGGCAGAGCTAACGGAGATAGTGGAGCTTTATTCCCAATTAAAGCAGGTTTTAAAGCAGATGGAGGAGGACGAAAAGATTAAGTCCGGGTCACAGGATAAGGAATTAGTTGAGTTAGCTAAAGCTGAATTAGAGGAGTTAGAGGAGAAGAAGAAAAAGCTTGAGGAAAAACTCAAACTCCTTTTAATTCCAAAGGACCCGAACGATTCCAAGAATACCATTGTGGAGATAAGAGCAGGCACCGGTGGTGAGGAGGCAGCCCTTTTCGCCGCAGACCTGTATAGGATGTATGCAAAATACTCGGAAAAAAAAGGGTGGAGAACAGAGATCTTAGGTTCCAACCCCACCGGCTTAGGCGGATTTAAGGAGATAATCTTTTCAGTGGAGGGAGATAAGGTTTATAAGAATTTGAAATACGAAAGCGGGGTGCACCGGGTGCAGAGGGTTCCAAAGACCGAAGCCTCAGGCAGGATCCATACCTCAGCCGCTTCAGTCGCAGTTTTACCAGAGGCAGAGGAAGTGGATATCGAGATAAAACCGGAGGATCTGAAAATCGACGTGTTCAGGTCCTCAGGTCCAGGAGGACAGTCGGTAAATACGACGGACTCAGCAGTTCGGATAACTCATTTGCCCACTAACACTGTAGTCTCCTGCCAGGACGAGAAATCGCAGTTGAAAAACAAGAATAAAGCATTAAAGGTATTAAGGGCACGTCTTTTGGACAAAGCCCGGACAGAGCAGGAGGAGAAAATAGCCCGGCAGAGGAAATCGATGGTCAAAACCGGTGACCGGTCAGAGAAGATCAGGACCTATAATTTCCCCCAGAACCGGATAACGGATCACCGGATCGGCTTGACCCTGCATCGCCTGGAGGATGTCCTGTCTGGGGACTTAGACGAGCTAATAGCAGTCCTGGAAAGAGAGGAACAGGCTGAGAAGTTACAAAATGAGAAGGTTTTAAAATAAGGAGGGAGGAATGAAGCTTTTCAAATACGTCTTAGCTTTCGTTTTGACTGTGATTTTACTCGGCATCGCCCAGCACATATCTATCCGGGTACCAGAGCTTACAGAAGTGACATCTGATGGGATAAAGCTATCCCATACGACTGTAACGGAAAAAGTTGGAGCAGGTGAAGTAGAAATAATTGCCACCCTAACGACTCCGGAAACCGCGGATAAGTATTCATTAAACCTTTTTTACAAGATTGGAAAAGGAGAAGGTGAATACACCAGTCTGAGAATGCAGCCAGTCGAAGGAAAAGCTAACCAGTTTTCAGCAGTTATTCCTTCACAGCCAAAAGGGAAAAGGGCCTATTATTATCTTTCCTTATCTGATAGCCAGGGTAAGAGAATATTGACCTTGCCTGAAAAATTGGACCTTTTAAACAACCCTTTTCTGGTTAAATTCAAGGGTAAAGTTCCTCATTATGTTATCGGACCTCATGTGCTGATGATGTTTGCCTCTGTTTTCTTTGTATTCCTGGTTCTGTTCACTTCTCTGGAGATATTGTGGGGCAAAGATTCGCTCAGACAACTCTCTGTTTACAGTCTGTGGGCGACAATTCTTTCTTTCATCGGAGGAGTCCCTTTAGGTATTCTGGTTACCAACCTGACCTTTGGCGAGTTCTGGGGAGGTTTCCCAATTTTCACGGATATAACTGACAGCAAGACTTCAATTCTTATATTTTACTGGATTATCTTTTTGATTCTCATAAAAGGCTCAGCTTTCAGGAAAGACAAAACTAAAAACCTTTTACCGGACAAAACCCTGGCCTGGTTTGGCATCTTGGGTTATATTTTAACTTTAGGGATCTACCTTATTCCTCACAGCATATGATCGATTTTAAAAAAGCCTCTGAGATAGCCCTGAATTCTGCAAAATCCAGGGGTGCATCTTATGCGGACATCCGGGTTGTCGACACTGAGGACGAGAATATCTCGGTAAAAAACGGTGCGGTAGAGCTGATCGAGAAAAACAACTCTTTTGGCTTTGGGATAAGGGTAATTGCAGATGGTGCCTGGGGATTTGCCTCATCTGCAGACCTGAATGAAGGCAACCTGAAGAAGACTGCTGGCCTTGCTGTAAAAATTGCCAGAGCCTCAGCCAAGCTCAAGAAAAACGATTTAGTCTTAGCTCCTCTTAATAAAACTAAAGATTCATATAGAAATCCAGTCCAGATAGACCCTTTTACCATCCCTCTAAAAGAAAAGTTGGATTATCTTTTAGCTTTAGACCAATTGTTAAGGAAAACAGATGGCATCACCTCAGCTTCCGCCTTTATGGATTTTAGAAAAGAGAACAGGTTCTTTTCAAGCTCAGAAGGTTCTCAAATCGAGCAGACTATTATTCAGAGCGGAGCAGGCATCGAAGCAACAGCGATGAAGTCCAGAAGGGAGATGGGAAAAAGGTCTTTTCCGGATTCCAATGGGCAATATGAATCTACAGGGTACGAATTAATCAAAGAGTTAAACCTTGAGGAAAACTGTGAAAAAATAGCCCAGCAGGCAAAAGCTTTGCTTTCAGCTAATGATTGTCCATCCGGAACGAAAACTTTAGTCTTGGACGGCGCCCAACTCTCCTTACAGATTCACGAGTCCATAGGCCATCCATTAGAATTGGACAGGGTCTTGGGCGCAGAGAAAAACTTCTCCGGCACAAGCTTTGCCACGCTGGATAAATTGAACAAACTCAGATACGCCTCAGACATAGTCAATGTGGTCACAGATCCTACCTATCCAGGTGGTCTGGGAAGCTTCGGGTATGATGATGAAGGAGTTAAAGCTGAAAGAAAAGATTTGATCAAAAACGGACTCTTAGTTGGGTACTTGACCTCCAGGGAGACGGCACCTCTTGTTAAGACCTTATCTAACGGTTCAATGAGGGCTGAAGGCTGGGGAAATATCCCGATTATCCGTATGACTAACACCATACTTTTGCCTGGGAATTATAGTTTTGAGGACTTGATTTCAGAGGTGGACGACGGAATCTATATGGAGACAGTCTCCTCCTGGAGCATAGATGACAACCGGGAGAATTTCCAGATGGGATGCCAGATCGGCTGGGAGATAAAAAACGGGAAATTAGGTGAGATGATAAAAAACCCGACCTATTCGGGCAATACAGTTGAGTTCTGGAACTCCTGCGATGCTATCTGCAGTGAAAAATATTTCAAGGTCTGGGGCACACCCAATTGTGGTAAAGGACAGCCAGGGCAAAACGCAAGAACGGGCCAGGGAGCATCCCCTGCCAGGTTCAGGAATATGAAAGTAGGAAGCTGATCTTAATGATTTCAAAAGAAAAAACCTTAGAGATACTGGAAAAGGGTCTGAAATATTCGGATGCAGACCAGACTGAGCTTCTGCTTTTAGAGGAGGATTTTTACCTGACCCGGTTTGCAGAGAATATCATTCATCAGAATATGGGAAGAGCTGACCATACGGTAATGACAAGAGCAGTTTTAGGCAAAAAACTCGGCGTAGCAGTGACTAATAAGATAGATGATGAAGGAATCAAGAAAGTCGTAAAAAATGCCATCCAGATTGCAAAAAATCAAAAAGACGACCCGGATTTTGTCTTCTTACCAAAATCAGTTACTGCACCAGAGATAAAAGGTTTCTATAATGACACCCATAATTATTCTCCTGACCAGAGAGCTAAAGGTATCAAAATAGCTGTTGACAAGTCTCAAAAGAATAATCTAATCTCCGCAGGAGCTTTTCAAACTGAGACCGACGTTACAGCAGTGGCTAATTCTTTGGGAATAAGGCAATATTTTCAGGAGACCAAAGCAAATTTCTCCTTAACTGTGAGTAAAGATGAACAGTCTGGCTGGGCTCAAGGGTTTTCCAGAGAAGTAAAAGACATAAATACTGATAAGCTTAGCCAGATTGCAGTGGAGAAAGCTTTGCTATCTAGTAATCCTATAGAGCTTCCGCCTGGCGAGTATACGGTTATTTTAGAGGAAGCTGCGGTGGCATCTTTCCTTTTATTCCTGGCTTTCTTAGGTTTCGGTGGGAAAACCTTCTCCGAGGGTAGAAGTTTTATGAAAATAGGTGAGAAGATGACCGGGGATAATATCACCATAATCGAAGACCCTTATGACCCGGTGATGAAAAGTATGCCTTTTGATTATGAGGGAGTGACCAAGAAAAAAGTCGTCTTGATAGAAAATGGGGTCGGTAAAGGTGTGGTCTATAATTCCTATTATGCCAATAAAAATAAAACCGAGTCAACCGGGCATGCCTTACAGCCGAATAATACCTTTGGACCATACCCTAAGAATATGCTCATTTCACCTGGAAATTCAACTATGGATGAGATGATAGCCTCAACTGAAAAAGGAATCCTGATCACCCATTTCTGGTATATCAACTATATGAACCCGATGAAAACCCAGGTCACAGGCACAACCCGGGACGGGACTTTTTTGATAGAAAATGGTAAGATAAAATCGGCAGTTAAGAATATGCGCATTGGCCAGAGCATTTTGGAAGCTTTCTCAAACGTAGAGCTGATGACTAAGGAAAGAAAACTCTGCCCCCAGTACGGAGTTTTGATGTATGTTCCGGCGATAAAGATAAACAAGTTTAATTTCATCGGCGGGTAATAAACAAAGGTTCAAGGGTAGAAAAAATGATTTCTTGGTTCTGTCAGGACCTCGGTCCTGACAGGTGTAGCGTCCTCACTCCTGTGAGGACGAGTATTCGTTGCCACAGAACGGCAACGCTATAATTAGGACAACGCAGACTAAAGTCTGCGGCTACCGAGTGTAAATGGAAGACAAAAAATGAACCGCAGAAAATTCATCAGGACTTTAGGGCTTTCAGGTTTAGGCTTATACTTGCTCCCTTTTTCCCTCAGAGGGGAGGAAAGGGCATTTTCCTCTGACGAGCCAGAATTCATTCCTGCTACCAACTGGCTTTACGGCTCTCCTCAAAAGGGGTGCTCCACCTCGACTTTAGCTGCCGAGTTTCACGGAAGAATCGAAAACGGCCTGGATGACTGGGCAAACTTCAGATTTATCTCCTGACCTATGGGCAGAACAATTTCAGAAGCCCTCAAGTCTACTACCGAGATTTTCTGGAAAAAGGATATCGAAAGCCCGCGAGTAGAAGCAGAGCTTCTCTTAGGTCACATCCTCAATTTAAAAAGAACACAGCTTTATCTGGATAGCCAGAGAGTTTTATCCTCTAAAGAAGAGGAGAGACTCAAACGTCTGATCGAAAAAAGGTTAAAAGGTAATCCCTTACAGTACGTCATTGGCGAAACAGAATTCTTCGGCTTGAAATTCAAAGTCGATTCCAGGGCTTTAATCCCCCGCCCGGAAACAGAAATTTTAGTCTCAATGGTTTTAGAATATTTCAAAAGAGAAAAAAGGGAATCTGATAACCTCAAGATCATCGATCTCGGCACAGGTGCCGGGAACATCGCAATCGCCTTAGCTTTCAATCTTAAAAATTGTTTTGTATATGCCACAGATATATCCTCAGATGCTCTCTCCCTTGCAATAGAGAATGCAAAAATTAATAAACTCGAAGACAGAATCGAATTTTTATGCGGAGACCTTTTTGCATCCTTGGAAGGTAAGAATCTGGAACAGAAGATTGATGCCGCGGTCTCCAACCCTCCTTATGTTCAAAAAGAAGAAAAAGAGATTCTGCCCAAAGAGGTCAGGGATTTTGAGCCGGGAGTAGCCCTGTTTGCTGAGGAAGGATTATATCAGCGAATAGCCGATCAATCTGCTTTATTCTTGAAGAAAGGGGAAGGTATTCTCGCCCTGGAAATAGGATACGGTCAAGCCCAGAAAGTCAAGAACACAATCCAGGCAAAAAGTGAATTCACCTCCGTCGAAATCATTAAAGACCTGGCAGGAATTGAAAGGGTAGTAATGGCTATTAAGCGGTAGAACAGACATTCTTGTCTGTTCATTGCTGTCAGTGACATTTTGGGTTCGATGAATCGAACCCCTACAAAAAGCGGTTGCAGGGGCTTGATTCATCAAGCCCTTTGGCTCTTTCCTTCTTGACAAATCCTTTCAATTCGTTATATTTTTCACAATCTTTTATTGCTGGGATAGGGGTTGAACCCTTATCCCCCTTTTTCGGACAGGAGTTCAACTCCAGTCCGAGCCAAACAGACTGTAGACTCTCGATCATTTAAAAATCTGAAATAAGGAGCAAAGATGGCAGACAAGATGCTAGCAGTGATGAAGAAGAACAAAGCCCCTGGCGCAGAATTAGACTATGTCGAAATCCCGAAGATCGGTCCGGATATGGTTCTGGTGAAGGTCAAAGCCTGCTCCATCTGCGGCACTGATTTGCATATTTATAACTGGGATAATTGGGCTCAGAACAGGATCAAGCCCCCTCTGGTGTTCGGGCATGAATGTGCCGGAGAAGTAGTGGAGATCGGCTCACAAGTGAAAAGAGCAAAGGTGGGTGATTTCGTCTCAGCGGAGACTCATATCCCCGACCAGACCTGTTATCAATGCCGAACCGGAAAGATGCACATCTGCAAAAATTTGAAGATATTGGGCGTGGACACTGATGGTGCTTTTGCAGAATATATCGCCATCCCGGATATCTGCGTGTGGAAAAATGACCCCAGCCTGCCTCCCCAGATTGCCTGCATTCAGGAGCCTTTTGGAAATGCGACTTATACGGTTATGGAAAGCGACGTTCAGGGTAAGGTAATAGCCATATTGGGCGATGGGCCCATCGGCTGTTTTGCCACGGGGATTGCCAAAGCAGTTGGAGCTGCAAAGGTTTTTGCAGTTGGAGAATTTCCTTTCAGGGTTGAGCTTCTGAAAAAGATGGGCGCAGACGTGGCTTTAAGCATTCAAAATAGCAGTCCGGCAGATGAGATAATGGAACAAACCTCAGGCGAAGGCGTGGACGTGGTTTTAGAGATGACCGGCGCTCCAAAGGCAATTGAGGATGGGTTCAAAATCCTCAAAAAGGGAGGAACTTTTACAGCTTTCGGAATACCTTCAGATAAAATCCTTTTCGATTTGAATGCCTACGTGATTTTCAAAGGGTCAAAGATAATCGGGATAAACGGCCGTCTGATGTTCCAGACCTGGTATGAGCTTTCCAATATTTTAAACAACAAATTAGTTGACCCCAGCCCGGTAATCACGCATAAATTCCCCTTAAAGGATTTCCAGAAAGGGATCGATGCTCTGCTTTCGCCCAACAAGGAATCTGGGAAAGTAGTCCTGTTTCCGTAATATTTTTTGGAGTGCATTGACCGTGTCAATGCCTGTTGGTTCGGGAATATTAATTCCCGAACCTATAAACGTAGGGACAGAACACTGTTCTGTCCCTATGTAATAATTAATTTGAAAAATTTAGAAGAAATTAGAGACAGATACCTCAGAGACAGTTTGCCAGTTCGTCTGGGGGGTATATCTGCAGATTTAGCTCGCATTGCATCTTTCGCATCTCTTGAGGACAATTGGAAAGTGGTGCAAAGTCTTTTAGAGGAGAGCGAATTTTTCATAGAATGGACTGCGCCAGAAGCCTCTTTAGAGGAGAAAGCTTTTTTAGTGGAGCTTCAAATTCAATTGGCATTCTGGCACAGGATTTGGACTGAAATTTATACAAACTCTAATGAGAGGGAAAAACTCAGCCAACAGGCATCTTCCTGGTCAAAGAAGGTGCTGGAGATGTCGGGATTAGTAAAATAAATTTCAACCTACCAAGGAATGCAAACAGGTAGTGTTGTTTCCGTAGGATGTTTTTGTATTCTGGAGTGGCCTTCAATTGAACGCCACTCCAATTAGTATCAAGACAGAAGTGAATCCTGATACTACCTGCAGGCTATAAATTTCCTTTACGAATTTCATCTCTAACTAAGGCATTAAATGAAGAATATTTATTTATTTTCTCTTTAATTTTTTCTTCACCTTCTACAGATATGAGTTTAATCCTCCATCTATCCACCCTAGCTTTTAATTCATGTGGCAAGGGTCTATCATCGCCAATTGTAACACGAGTATCATCAGGGTCACCATACATAGGAAAGGATTTTCGGATTTCTGTGGCTATTTGTTTTTCTTCATCTTTAGATAGGCCTGGTTTCCATAGACTCATAGCCATTGATGTCCGAAATACATTTTCTGACCATCGAACCATTCTTCTTATCAGGTCACTCAAATTCCAAAATTCGCGTATATCTTCATATGTAGCTCCTTCTTTACGTGCTTTGTCCACTATTTTCTTGGCCTTCGGGTCTCCTGTTTCAGCAGCTTGTATTAGTAAATCACCGTAATTGTCAGGCAAATTAGCTGTGCCTTCTTTTTTGGCCTCTTTTTTACAAAGCTTAATTGCTTCCTTCACTTTCTCGCGAGCCTGTTTCAATGTCATCCCGTCAGATAATTGCGAAAACATTTGAGAATACATTTCTTCCACCTCTCTTTCAATATTATACTGAGGGAGCTTAAACCATTTAGAAAAAATTGACATTGGCATCTCTCTTTATTATCTGTTAGATTACTGCTTAACGGCTCGCATATTTACTAAGCAACGCAGGTATTTGGTGAATGAAGAAAACCGCAAACACTATTTAAGTGTCATGCTTTCTTTTTTGCTTAACCTTCTCAATTAGATCTTTCATAATACGCTCCTCAACTTTATGGAATTTCCCTAAGGAATCTAGTGCCCATAGGCTCAACAAATTGTCAGTAAGCACTGATAGATCCGGAGCATATTCTAACAGTTGTTCTCCAGGCTCAAGCCTTTTGGGTAAGTTTCTTGGAAGTAAAATGAACTTATCTATTTTTGTTGTTCCCCCTGCTTTATCAACAAAAATGGGTTTCCTACCAATATTTGTCACACTATATACCAAGTAATCATTTTCATCTTTGGGTCATTTTTCACTTACAATCTTGCCAATGTAACAAGTAACCTTCAACTTGCCTTTATCTATTAAGTGTAGATAAATATTCCATGCAAGAAGGGCACTGGATAGAATTGCGCCATAGATAGCAATCCAAGTAGTTAAAGTCATTTCATTCAACACCATTGAATTCTTGAGCCAAGGGTTGTCATTTTGTTATTTAATAAAATCTACTAAACAAATCAAGTAATTTTTAGGGAAAACTCTGGAGATTCGTTTTGCAGGGCTGGGAGCCCTGCCTACGGAAGTTATTTTTTCGGACTACTACCACTTATTAAACAAGCTCGATGAATCGAGCAACTACAAGTTTCCCCTCCCTTGATTGGAGGGGAATGTGGGGTGAAGTAAAAATATTTCTCCCCCTCTCCTTAATCCTCTCCCACAAGGGGAGAGAAGATTGGCCTTGCCCTACAACTAATCCGTCATTCGACATCCGTCTTTTTTTTGAAATAAAAAGTGCGCCTTGCAGGAATCGAACCTGCGACCCACTGATTAAGAGTCAGTTGCTCTACCAGCTGAGCTAAAGGCGCAATCAATCGTTCACAGCCACTTCAGTGGCGTGACCTCACCCTAACCCTCTCCTTAAAGGAGAGAGGAACAAACCTGACTGAAGTCAGTTTGAACAATACGAATATTATGTCCAAAAAAGATAAATGTCAAGATTTTTCCATCTGTCCCAAAAACCGGTAGATCCATAGCCTGCCCGTAGGGTTGCTCTCAACGTGGGTCGTTCACCCACCTTGAGGACAAGGTGGGGTTACTTTTTTTGTGTATTGCAAAGTAGTGGCGAGATTTCCTCGCCCTAAAACAAGTATTTAGATGCTTCGCTTCGCTCAGTATGACAATAGGCGTCATTCTCGTCATTCTGAGCCCTGCGGGCGAAGAATCTCTTTACTCTATAAGGATTGCTTCGTCTGCCCCGATGGTAGGACCCTCGCAATGACATTTTGTAGGGGCACGGCATGCCGTGCCCCTACCTGTTATCTTTTCGGCAACAGCGTAATCTGGGCAATCGCCCCGAAGTTTTTGATTATCGGAATTTTCTCCAGAATATGGTTTATTTTTGGAACAAAGCTCAGATTATCAAAAAACTTTATGGGCAGAAGCCGGATTGGGGATATCTTTCTAATCTTGATCTGGAAGTCTGACGAAAAAACCTTCTTCAGCTCTTTTGTGTCCAGGAATTCCTCATCCGGAGTTCCACACCCCACAAGTTTTCTGACGAAGTTTTTACCCAAAAGAAATATAAGCAGTTTTCTACCCAGATAATAGATTAAATTGACGCTCCATTTAGTTGGCTCGCTGATGAAGACTTCCCCTTCTTCTTTCAGAACCCTTTTTATCTCCTGCATCCCTTTTTTCTGATCCGGTAGATGATGTAAAATACCCACCAGATAGATGAAATCAAAACTTTTATCCGGAAAAGGAAGGTTCTCTGCATCCGCTACTACCAGGTCGCAATTTTCAGGATTCTGGTTAAGCAAAGTCTCATTTATGTCAGTAAGGACCACCCGATTTCTCTCTGCTAATTTACCCGCAAAAAGACTGATTCCGGCACCTATTTCCAGAATGTCCTTGTCCTTTAAATCAAAGCTCAAAAGGGAATTTGAAATATCTTCTTTAATGGCTCTCAAGTACGCCCGGTCCATAAAATCCTGATAAGAGCTTAAATTGTCGAAGATCTCCATCTCCTCTTTCTTGCGAGCCTCATCTTCCTTCTGAACATCTGCCTGAAACAGCACAGAATCAAGCATTATCGGGATTCGACCTGAAACTTGGAATTCCCGTTTGCATTTCTGACAACTGAACTTAGTCTGTTCAAAAACCAGTTTCGATCGGTCAATAGGACATACCAAGAGCCTGGAAAGTCTATCGGAAATCATTTTAGCCATTTGTTTTCCTAACTCTTTTCCACCCTAATATAATCGATTTCTGAATGAGTCAAGGGTTTTTTGTAGGGGCGTATCGCAATACACTCGCACATTTTCGTTTGTCATTCTGAGTTCCGCCAAAGGCGGAGCGAAGAATCTGTAATGGTGCTTTAGATGCTTCGTCCCCTGTGGAGACTCAGCATGACAATAACAATAGGCCAGGAGCCTTTAGCTCCTGACCGACATTAGCAAAATACCGGGATCAAGCTTAAATCTGATTGACAACTCAAGGCTTGATTGCTTATTATGGAAAGGTTTTGACGAATATAAATTGAAAATGGAGGAACTGAAGCGAATGGAAAAAAAACTGAAGGGTTTGCTGGAGGAATGCTATAGGGCTGTTCTTGAAGGGGATAAACAAAAGGCGGAAAAACTTGCTATGGAAGCTGTCAAATCAGGGTACGACCCTTATCTGGTAATTGAGAAGGGATTAGTTCAAGGTATAGAAAAATTAGGAGAAAGGTGGGAACAGGGGACCTGTTTTCTGCCAGAGTTAGTCTTGGGAGCAGAGGCGGTAAAAGCCGGAATCTCCATTCTGCAGGAGCCGATTCTGAAGAGCAAAGCCGGGAGGAAAAACCTGCCCAGGGTGATAATCGGCACTATCGAGGGGGATATACACGATATCGGGAAAACCCTGGTGGCAACTATGCTTTCAGCCAACGGGTTTGAGGTGATCGACCTGGGCGTGGACGTAAAATCTGACAATTTTGTGAAAATGACAAAAAAATATGAGCCGAGATTTCTCTGCCTTTCCTCCTTGCTTACCACCACTATGCAAAATGAAATCCGGGTAATAGAAGGATTGAGAAAAGCAAATCTCAGGAAAAAGCTTAAAGTAATGGTAGGTGGAGCACCAGCCAGCCCATCCTGGGCCAAAGAGATCGGAGCAGATTTATACGCAGAGAATGCTATTCAGGCAGTCAAGGTCGCTCAGAGAGAAATAGGACATGAGTCAAAAAGAAAGTAAGAAATCTATCCTTGAGTTGTCCAGACAAAGGGTAGTCTTGTTTGACGGTGCTATGGGAACCATGCTTTTCTCATACGGCCTACCACTCGGCACGCCACCCGAGCTGTGGAACCTTTCACACCCTGAAATAGTTCTTAAAATTCATCAAAAATATGTCCAGGCAGGTGCGGATGTTATCCAGACCAACACCTTTGGCGCAAGCAGTCTGAAGTTGAAAAAATCCGGAATTGAAAAAAAGATGGACAAGATAAATAAAACCGCAGTCAAAATCGCCAGAAAAGCTTGCCCGGATGGTAAATATGTTGCCGGCAATATCGGTCCCACTGGGGAGTTTTTTGAGCCAGTAGGAAAGGCAAAATACAAGGAACTGAAAAAAACCTTTTCCGAGCAGGCCCAAATTCTCCACTCTGCAGGAGTTGACCTTTTCTCAGTTGAAACCATGTATGATCTGCGGGAAGCCTTAGCCGCTATCGAAGGAGTTAGAGAGGTTTCCTCTCTTCCTCTTTTTGTCTGTATGACCTTTGAGAAAAAGAGCAAAGGATATTTTACTTTGATGGGAGATGAGGTCTCATCCTCCTTGAAAAAACTCGAACAAGCGGGTGCGGATGTAGTCGGGGCTAATTGCACCCTGGGAAGTAAAGATATGATAAGACTAGCCTCGGTTATGAAGAAAAGCACAAAGCTTCCTCTAATAGTCCAGCCCAATGCCGGAATGCCGAAACTTGTCAAAGGAAAAACGGTATATCTCCAGAAACCAGCTTCATTCGCCAATGATGTATTGAAAATGATAAAACTCGGAGTCAGTTTTGCTGGCGGCTGCTGTGGAACAACTCCGGAGTTTATTAAAATGATCAAGAAAAGTTTGACCGGGCTGGAGTATAAACCTTCAGGTTTATAAAGAGTAAAACTAAAGCTTTACACTCCAATGCATTTGAAAAGATGGCTAAGATAATAAAAGATTTCAGCATAGAGGTTAACAAAAATGAAATACTCAGACTTTTAGGGCATATCTCAAAACACGGGAATATAAAGAAGAGGTCTAAAGAGCTGGTCGAGGAGATGATCAGCTTTTCATGCGATTTGATTAAGCCTGAGGGTATCTTTGTCATCCGGAAATCCAGGGAACTGCCAGAAGAATGTTTTTTCAATGCCGAAAAGGTAGCTTTATGCATCTGTACTATAGGCAAACTTTTAGAGAAACAGGTTGAGCGATTGACCAATCAGGAAGAGTTAACCAGAGCAGTTATCCTGGATGCCATCGGCTCAGTGGCAGCAGAATCTGCGGCTGAACATCTCAATCAGGTTATCGCGGATGAGGGTAAAAAAAAGAAACTTTATGGTAGTACCAGGTTCAGTCCAGGGTATGGAGGCTGGAAATTAGAAGCTCAGAGATTTATCTTTGACCTTCTGCCTGCTGAAAAGATTGGAGTACGACTGAATCGATCCTTTATGATGACACCTCGGAAATCAGTCTCTTTTGCAATTAATTTAAGCAGAAATCCTTTTAAGGATAAAGGGTCAACCCCCTGTGAGATCTGCGGTTTAAAAAAGTGCAGGTTTAAGAAAGATGCCAAACGTAGTGCGACCCTTTTAGAGGCTGTTGAAAAAGTGAAACTAGGAGAGTGTCATTCTGAGTCCGCCGAAGGCGAGACGAAGAATCTCTCCCTGAATCAAAGGGATTCTTCGGTCGCTACGCTCCCTCAGAATGACAGGATGGACTTTTTCCAACATGGCCTTTTAGGGTAGCTTTTAAGATAGGAGGAAACTTGAATAGACGCCCAAAATTGGAGCTTCTGGATAGGAAAAGAATTGAACAGATAATAGATGAAGCTTTAGAACTTCTTTCAAAAGTCGGGGTATTTGTAGAGAATAAAGAGGGGTTAAAACTTTTAGATGAAGCTGGAGCTAAAATAGACAAGAAGAAAAAAAGAGTCCATATAAAAAGTGAACTGGTGCAGAGGTGTTTGAAATCTGCACCAAAAGAGATAAAGGTATACGACCGGGTAGGAAGATTAGCTTTGGACCTGAAAGGGTACAATATACATTTCGACCCGGGCTCTGCGGCTTTATGGATTTACGACTTGAAGAAAGATAAAATCAGGGAACCGATCACTTCTGACCTGATCGGGTTTGCCCAGCTTACCGATGGATTAAAATACCTGAAAGCTCAGAGCACTGCCCTGATTCCTTCGGATGTTCCCAAGGAGATAGCAGATAGATATCGGCTTTTCATTTCGCTTTTGTATTCTTCAAAACCGGTGGTTACCGGAACATTTGTCAAGGAGGGTTTTGAAGTGATGAGGGATATGCTGGTGAGCATTAGAGGTAGTGATGATAAGTTAAAAAAGAAACCGTTAGCCATTTTTGATTGCTGTCCTTCACCACCCCTGAAATGGAGTGACCTAACCTGCCAGAACTTAATCGATTGTGCTAAAAGCGGAATCCCGGCTGAACTGGTCTCGATGCCATTGACAGGAGCGACTGCACCGGTGACCTTAGCTGGAGCATTAATCCAGCATACTGCGGAGAACCTGAGCGGGATTGTTATCCATCAGCTTGCCCAAAAAGGCTCACCCATCATCTATGGAGGCTCTCCTGCATGCTTTGATATGAGGACCGGCACAACTCCAATGGGCGCAATCGAGACTATGATGATAGATTCGTCTTACAATCAGATCGGCAAATATTTTGGCCTGCCCACGCATGCCTATATGGGCTTAAGCGATTCCAAGACCCTGGATTATCAATCCGGGTTAGAATCAGGGATCGGAGCGATTTTAGCAGGTCTGTCCGGAATAAACGTCATCTCCGGACCAGGCATGCTTGATTTTGAAAGCTGTCAGAGTATGGAGAAACTGGTGATCGATAATGAGATCTGCGGAATGGCATACCGTTTGATTGAAGGGATTGCTTTTAGAAAGGAAACTCCTTTTTTGGAATTATTCAAAGAGGAGTATCTGGAAAAAGGTTTTTTAACTTCTCCTCATACCCTAAAATGGTTCAAAGAAGAAGTCTTTTTCCCCAGCCAGGTGATCGACAGATTTAATTTAGGTGAGTGGTTAAAGGAAGGCAAAAAGACGGCAGTATGGAGAGCTAATGAGTTGATTGAAAAAATAATTTCTTCAAAAAGCTTTGATGAACTCCCCACAGAAAAGAAGAATGAGCTTTTTAAGATCATCCAAGGTGACGCAAAGAAATATGGATTTGATCAGGAATTGAAAAAGAGATTTGAGAATCTGTTAAAATAAAAGGGCGATTTCCAGATGGAAATCGCCCCCGCTGACTTTGACGATTAATCGGGAAGCTCAGAGTCATCCCAGGATTCGATCTATTCCTCTTTTATCTTTATCTTGGAATGTTTTCCCCTTTTTTCCTTAATCCTTTCCATTCCCTTATAAGCCGACTTATTTTGCGGGTCCAGGGAATAAGCCAGTTGGTACTGTGCCTCAGATTCCTCCAAAGCCTCGATCTTCTCCAAGGAGTATGCCAGAGAGAATCTCACCCTGGAGATAAACAGATTGTCCCTGCCCTCCCCCTCTGAAGAAAGCCTGAACTCCGGAATCGATTCCTTATAATACTCTAATTTCTGGTAACAGAGACCAAGATAATAATGAGCCTCTCGATTCTGAGGATCTGATTCCACTGCCTTATTGAACTCCTGCATAGCCTTGGCATACTTGCCCTGGTTATAGAATTTCTTACCATTTACAAGATGCTTTCCTGAGGCAACCTCCTGACCATAGTTTTTAGCTGGTGGCGCAGGTGGAGCCGGGCTGGGTCTTTCGATTAAAATAGTCCTTTCTGCACAGCTAAAGAACAACAGGAAAAATAAAATCGCGCAAAACCTGAAAAGCTTTGGCATTGTCCCTCCTCTACTCTTTATAATTATATCGGATATATCTGGATTTACTTTTAAACCTTTTTCAAAACCTGGATCAGCCTTTGAATATCCTCAGGCGAATTGTAGAAATGCGGGGAAACCCGGATCGAATTCTCCCGAAAAGAGACCAGGATCTTTTCTTTGGAAAGTATTTGAAATAGCCTGGCAGTATCCTTACCTGAAAATGAGAGTATCCCTGACCTGTGTAGCGGATCAAGTGAGCTTTTAACCTGATAAAGGGAATCTTTCAAATAGTCCAGCAAGAAATCCAGAAGTCTTAAGACCTGTTTTTCAATCGCTCTTGTCCCTATTTCAGATAAAAGCTCCAAAGATGAGCACATAGTCCAGAGAGTTGAAAAAGGATAAGTCCCTATTTCAAATCTCCGGCTGGAGGCAAAAGGCTTAAGGTCGTATTTTAAAAGGTCAGAGAAATTCAGGTTCCAGTCAACACCCATCCAGCCGAAAAATGAAGGCTCGATTTTTCTCTTAGCCTGTTCAGATAGATAGAAAAATCCGGTTCCTAAAGAGGAGAGTAACCATTTCTGACCTCCACAGGCTAAAAAATCGATTTTTGCTTTTTTCACGTCCAAATCCACGCATCCCACCCCCTGGATTCCATCCACCACCAGGAAGATATCTTTTTCCTGGCAGATTTTTCCTATGGTCTCCAGATCGTTTTTAAAGCCGTTGAAAAACTGCACATAACCTAAACTTAAAACCCTGCATCTGGAGTCAATAGTTTTAAGCAGGTTATCGATGTCGAAAAAACCGTTCTTGCTTTTTATGAATTTTATCTCCACTCCTTTTCTTCTCAAATTCAGCCAGGGATAGACATTGGCTGGAAACTCCACATCTGAAAGCAAGACCTTGTCACCATTTTTCCATTTTAATCCGTTGACAGCGACATTTAAGCCATAGGAAGTATTCGGCACCAGCCCGATCTCGGATGGTTTTGCCTTTATCATTTTCGCCAGATAGGTTCTGATCCGGTCAAGCCTTTCAAAGGTCAGCTTATCCATATCCACAACTTTCTGAAGGGTCAGCGCCTCATAGTATTCGTAGGTGCTTTTGAGTGCTCTGGATGGAATCGGTCCAAAAGAGGCGTGGTTCAGAAAGGTGATCTCCCGGATGAAGGGAAACTCCTTTCTATACCTTCTCAGCTCTTTATTTTTAATTTCCCTTAAAGCCATTTATTCTCCTTATACCATCTTACAGTCTCCAAGGCTCCCTTTTTTAAATCATATTCCGGTACAAAGCCCAGGTCAGTTTTAGCCTTTGAGGTATCGCTAAGCCAGAATCTCTGGCAGAGTTCTTTAGCTCTCCCTAAATGAAGCAAAGGGGTCTTACCCAGAAGGCGCGTAAAAGCTTCTGAAAAAAAGGCGAAAGTAACCAGCAGCGATTTGGGTATTTTCAATCTAATGGCTCTCACGCCTAAGGAATCCCGGACAATCCCGAAAGCTTCAGACCAGGAATAGGTTTTTCCATCTGTAAGAAAATAGATCTGCCCTGAGCTTTTCTGGCTTTCTACTGCCAGGATCAACCCCCGGACTAGATCTTTCACATAGACCAAGGAAAGATAACTTTCTTTAAGCCCGAAGGATGGGATTATCCCCTTGTTTATCATCTGAAAGAAATACAAAATATCCTTATCCCTTGGGCCATAAACTGCAGGGGGCCTGATGATGGTAACTGGGAGTTTGTCCTTAAAGTTTAAGACCTCTTTTTCCCCCTCCAGTTTACTCTTGCCGTAATCGTTGATCGGCTCGCATTTGGCGTTTTCATCTATGGGATGAAGGTCTTTGCCTGGCCCTGCAGCAGTCTGGCTGCTTACATAGATAAATCTTTTAACATGAGGATTCATCTCAAAACAGGCTTGAACGAGATTTTTGGTTCCTGATGCATTTACCCTGAAATACTCCGCCTTATTTTTAGCCCGGGTAATTCCCGCCACATGAAAGATGAAATCCACCCCTTTTAAAGGCTCTATCAATGAGCTTTTGTCGGTTATGTCACCATATTTATATTCTACCTGCAGTCCCGAAAGGAATCTTAAGTCGCTTTTATTCCTTACCAGGCAGACAACCTCATATCCCTTTTTTAGCAGAGCTTCCACTAAATGACTGCCTACAAATCCGTTTCCGCCAGTGACTAAAGCCTTGGGACTCAAACTTTATCTCCTCGAAAAGTACAGACGCATAGCATGCGTCTTTTTGCCT
>Ga0315294_10002718_pt1 | contig 19257 bp, 22 predicted proteins | sample YL17G13_40_MG_FD_203626 | JGI IMG/M metagenome (GOLD analysis project Ga0315294, IMG submission 203626) | Sediment microbial communities from Yellowstone Lake, YNP, Wyoming, USA - YL17G13_40 | ecosystem: Environmental > Aquatic > Freshwater > Lake > Sediment | place: USA: Wyoming | collected...
CCCCCCCTCCCCCCGCCTCGACACACTTGATGAAAACCTTGCGCGACCGGTGCGCCGGCAGCGGCGCCGCGGCAGCCGCCTCGGCCGCCACGCGCGCGGCCGTGAGCCGTTCTGCGGTCGCCTTGCGCTTGTCCGCGTCGTCTGCCAGGCGCGCGAGAAACGCGGCCGGGTCGGGGTCGGCGGCCGGCTTTTTTAGGAGGGCCGCGGCCTTGGCGGCGGCGGCGGCGGACGCCGCGGCGGCGGCGGCGGTGCGGCGCGCCGCGTCGGCCGCGAGAGCATCGAGGAAGCGGCCGCGCCGCAGCGCGTCGGCGACGCCGAGGCAGCGCGACCGGGGAGGGGCGGCCAGCAAGGCCGCGCGCTTGGCGTCAGGAACGCGGGCGAGGCGGGCGACCGCCGTCGCGAGCTCTGGGGTGGAGGGGAGCCCGTCGTCGCCGCGCGCGGCGCCGGCCGGCAGCGCCGCGCGGGCGATGAGCGCCGCCGCTTTGACGCCGGCGGTCTCCCACTCGTCTTCGGTGGCCGGCGGCGCAGCGTCCAGGCCCAGGGGCGCGAGCTCGGCCGCGGCCGCCGCGACCGCGTGCGTTTTCGCCGCCTCTCTCTCGCCCGCCGCCGCCTGCAGCCGCTTGGCCGCCGTCTTGGCCGACAGCGCGTCCAGTCGGGCGACGAAGGACGCGGTCTTGGTCGCTGTGGCGAGGGCGAGGACGCGGGCGGCGGGCGCGAGCGCCGCGGCCGTCGCCGCGGCCGCCGCAGCCGGCGTGATGCCCAGGGCCTGCTCGATCGCCCACGCCGCGGCGTCAAGCGCAGACGCCGCGTCCTCCTGCCAGTCTGAGACCGGAGACGAGGCGGCGCGGGGCGCGAGGCGTGTGAACGCGGCGCCAGCGTCGGCGTCGACCGCCGCCACCTTGCCCCCCACCAGCCGCAGCGCCGCCGCCGCCGCTCCCCGCTCCGAAGAGGCCGCCGCCGCCTTGTCGCGCGCAGCGACCGCGGCGCGAGCGGCGACAGAGGCCGCCAGGCGCGCCTCGAACGACGCGCGACGGCCACGGTCGGCCGACGCCGCGGTCGCAGGGCGCTGCGCGGGGGGCGGCAGGTCGGGACGGGCTGCCGTGGGAAGCCAGGCGGGCACGCCCGACATCAGGCGGGGGAGGGGGGGGGGGGCGGCGGCCACGGCCGCGCGCGCGGTGGTCCGCGCGGCGACCGCGGCGGCGCGCGCCGCGGCCAGCTCCTTTTCCAGGCGGACAACCGCCGCCTCGGCGGCGGCCAGACGCCGCGCAGCGCGCGCGGTGGGGAGGGGGGGAGGCTTCATGGGGCGGGGAGTGTGGCGCGGCCCAAAAAAAGGACGGCGCGTCGGCAGCAGCCACACCCGCTCGCCCCGCTTCCGCGCCCCGCCGCGCCGCGCCCGTCCCCCACCCGCCGGCTCCGTCGCCAGTGCGCAGCGCCCGCGCCCGCGCCACCCCACTCGCGCGCGCCGGCGCCTGCTCCGCCCGTGCTCTCCCTCCGGCCGCCCCGCCGCCATGGCGAGCGAGCCATTTGACTACCTGTTCAAGGTGGGGGATTGGGGCGGGGCGCGGGCGCCGGGCGCGCCGGATGCGCGCCGCTCGCCATCGCCCTCGCGGGCCAATCGGGGCGCGCCGCACGCCGGAGGCGGTGGCGCCACGGTGCCAAGGGCCGGCGCCGACGCTGGCGTCGCCCGGGAGGCGCGGCGCCGACGCGCGCCCCCGCGCGCCTCCAGGTCCTCCTCGTCGGCGACTCGGGCGTCGGCAAGTCGTCCCTCCTGCTGCGGTTCACGTCGGACGAATTCGAGGAGGCGAGCGTGCCCACGATCGGTGGGTCGCGGAGGGCGGAGGAGAGGACGTGCGGTGCGCAGCCCGCGCGGGCCCGCGCTCACCGCCCCCCCTCCCCTCCCCAGGCGTCGACTTTCGCCTCAAGTTCATGGACGTCGCCGGGCGCCGCCTCAAGCTCACGGTGTGGGACACGGCGGGGCAGGAGCGGTTTCGCACGCTCACCTCCTCTTACTATCGTGGGGCGCACGCCGTCGTCTTCGCGTACGACGTCACCCGCCGGGAGACGTTCGACTCGCTGGAGGACGTGTGGATGCGGGTAGGGAAGGCGGGGGGCGTGGCGCGGGGGGGGGGACCCGCCGCGGGCGCCCACCCGACGCCCCCCCTCGTCGTCCCCTCCCCCTCCCCAGGAGGTGGAAATGTACTCCACCGTGGACGCCGCCGCCAAGATGGTCGTCGGCAACAAGGTGGACCGCGAACACGACCGGGAGGTGAGCGCGTCCGAAGGCGCCGCGTTTGCGCGGCGGCACGGCTGCTTGTTCGCCGAAACGTCGGCCAAGGCGGGCGTTGCGGTCGCGCAAGCGTTTGAAGAGCTCGTGCTCAAGGTGCTGGACACGCCGGCGCTGCTCGAGGGGGGCGCGGCGGGGCTCAACCTGGGCCGGCGGCCGTCGCGCGCGCCGCTCTCGTCGTGCTGCTAGGCAGCAGAAACGGCTGAACCCCCCTTTCCCTGATCTTTTATGTCTGGGCGCGCGCGTGTCTGCGCGCGCCGTCCGTCCGCTGGCGAGTTGGGGGCGTGTCAGAAGGGGAGCGCGCACCGAGAGAGGCGTGGGGGGCACGGCGCTCGTCGCTCGTCGCGGCGGGCGTTGCACGCGCGGCCTCGCCTCACCCGCTGACACCGCTCCCACCGCTCCCTCGCCGGACCAGCACAAACGCGAGCCCCGCGGCGACGGCCGCGCCGAAGACCCGGCCCGGCCGCGTGCGGGCTGGCGGCGGCGGCGGCGGCGGCGGCGGCGCGGCGGGCGACCGCGGCCGCGCTTGCCGCGCCCCCGCGCGCCCCCGCGCCGCCCTTGCCGGCGGATCCGCGCCCAGCCCGTCCAGCCCGTCCCGCGTCGCGGCCGCGAACCGGGACAACCGCCGCAGTGCCGACCGCCCGGGCGCCGCGCGCGGTGACGGCGCGTGCTTGCCGCCGCCCCGGTCGGGCGCCACCTCGGTGATCGAGACCCGGCGCACGAGGCGGGGGGAGGGGTCGGCGGGCTCGGGGGCGGCGGGCGAGGACGGGTCTTCCTCGTCGCCCACGTCGCCCCCAAACGGCGCCCGCGGCGGCCGCAAAGGGGACAGCGCGAGCCCTGCCCCCGCTTCGAGCTCGTCCGCGAAGCGGGGCGGGGCAGAGGTGGCCCTCCTGGGCCCGTCGACGCTAGCGCGCGCCCCCGCGCGCGCGCACGCTGGGACCGCGCCGTCACCCCCGTCCACGCACGCCACGCGGGCGACGGTGCCCGGGGGCAGCCCCGCCATCACCGCGGGCAGCATCCATGCGAGGGCCGGGGGAAGGCCGACGACCGCGAGCGCGGCCAGGCGGTGCGGGTAGCGCGCCGCGAGCGCGGCGGCCGTCTCGCGCACCGCGCGCGCCGCCCGCGTCGCGGCCAGCGGCTCCACGCCGGCCGCGTCGACGACCGCGACGCACGAGGACGCCGCGGGCGCGGCGTCGGCGAGGGCGGGCGAGGGGGCGGCGGGCGACGATGGGCGCGCGTCGGCGCCGGCGACCCACGCGTCGACCGCGGCCAGCACCGCGGCCGCCGCGTCGGCCACGCCGGCCGGGCCGGCTTCCGTGGCGACGCAGGCGCGCAGGAGGAGCACGGGGCGGCCGTCGGGGTCGACGCCGGCCCACTCGACGGCGGGCGGGCCGGGGGTTGGGGTGGGGCGGCGGCGCCGGCCCCTCGCCTTGGCCCGCGCCCGCGCCGCGCCCGCGGCCGCGTGCTCGGCGTCGATGATGGCGCCGGCGGCGGCGTCGAGCGCGGCGGCGGCGGCTTCGGGGGAGGTGGCGTCCAGGAGGCCGGCCGCCGCTGCAAACCGCGCGAGCTCCGCGCCGTCCCCTTTGAACCGCCCCGGGCGCAGGCGCACGCCGGCGGCATCTAAAGCGGCGCGCAGCTCGTCCAGCTCGGGGCCGCGGGAGGAGGCCAGGGCGGCGGCGTCCAGGGCGGGGGTCGGGCTCGAGCCGGTCGGCGCGGGGTCGGGGCTCGGCGCCCGCGGCGGCCCTGCCGCACCCTCTGTCTCTCGCGCCTCGGCCGCGGCGCGCAGGGCGGCGATCGAGGTGGAGATGGTGCGCCGCAGCGTGGGGCGCGGGGGGGGTCGGCGCGCGGCGCGCCGCGCCGCGCGCGCGGCGGCCAGAGCGGCGGCAGCCGGGGCGGCGGCGGCGAGAGCGGTCACAGCACGCAGTAGCCTGGGCGGCAGCGCGTGCGACGGCGGGCGCGGCGGGCCGGGCAGCAGGGCGGCGAGAGCGTCAGGGGCCGGCGCGACCACCGCGGCGGCCGCCACCGCCACGCCGAGCCCCGGGTGCAGCATCTTGATGGCAAACAGCACGGCAGCATGCGCCAACAACGGCCCGGGCGACGATCCAGCAGCCACGGCCGCGACGACGACGCCCGCGTCGCCGCGCGCGGCGGCCACCACCGCGCGCGCGACCGCGCCGGGGGCGGCCGCCGGCGGCGCCGACGGCTTGCGCAGGCGGCGCCACAGTGAGCGCAGGCGGTGGTGGTGGTGGCTGGCGTCGTCGGCGGGGGTCGAGGGCGAGGCCTAAGAAGAGAGGAGGGGCATCGGCGAAGGCGCCGGCCGAAGCGCGCGCGGTGCGGCGCGGCGGCGCGCGGTCGGGCGCCCGCCCTCCACCCCCCATCGCGCCCGGCCAAAGCCGGATGCGACCGCAGGAGGGCCGCCGCCACCCCCTTCCTCCTCCCCTCTCCCAACCACCCACCTCGGCCGCCCGCCGCCGGTTTCGCGCCGCCTCCTGCTCGTCGTCGCTCGAGTCGCTGTACGCTAGAACGCGCGGCAGATCGGGCCTCTCCTTGAGGGGGGGCTCGGGCTCCAGGGGCGGCGCAGGGGGGGGGGCGTCGCCGTCGGCCGGTTTGGGCGTGCCGAAAAGGGCGCCCCGTACCCGCTTGGACAGCACGGCGTCGTCCTGGCGGTGCTCCATGAGTGGTGTGGGGGCGTCAGCCTCGCATCGCGGGCCGGAAGAGGCGGCAATTGTGTGCGCGAGTCACGTAGGCAGGCAGCACTCTCAGCCCGCGCGGGGGCCGTCCGACCCCAGCGCATCTCGTCGCGTGCGCCCACCCATGCGGCGCACCCTGCCCTCGACGCGCCGGCTTGAGCCGGCGCGCGCGGCGCCGCGCGCCGGCCGCCGGCCGGTGCGGCCCGCGCCACCCGCCGCGCCGCTGACCGTGTGCATGGTGCGTGCGTGGGCGGGGTGCATTCCGACATCCATGGGCTCGCCAGCGTCGCCCGCAGCCCCGTGGGCGCGTCGGTGCCGCGCGCCGCCGACCATGCTCCCCCTCCTCCCTTTCCAGGCCCATCCCCGCCGCGTCGCTCGCGTCGCCAAGCAGCTGGAACGAGAAGTGGGAATGCTGCTGCTGACCGACCCCACCCTGCGCGCCGCCGTCGCGCCGACGCCCGGCGCGGCGACCGACTCGCTGCTCGCCCTCGCGTCCGTCGCCGGCGTCGAGCTGACGTCCAACCTGGCCATGGCAAGGGTGTTTGTGAGCGTGTATGCGGCGCCAGAGGCAAGGGACGCCGCGATGAAAAGGCTGACCGGCCTCCAGGGATACGTGCGGCGCCGCGTGGCCGCTGCCATGCGCCTCCGCCTCGTGCCCGAGATTCGTTTTCTTCTGGACGACACCCTGGAGGCGGGAGCGGCCGTGGAGGCCGCTCTCGAGCTCGCCGCCGCGCGCGCCGCGGGGCTCGCAGAGCCCGCGCCGATCACGCCGTCCCCCCGCTTTGCCCGGCCGGCCGAGCTGCGGGACGGGTACGCGTGGGTGGGCGACGACGCGCCGGCCAGGCCGCGGTCGGCGTTTCCCGACCTGGGGCCGGGGGCGGCGGCCGCTGCGGCGGCGGCGGCGGCCGCTGCGGCGGCCGAGGACGATGACGACGACCTCGATGATGGCTTCATCGAATGGGGCGCCGACGCGGCCGCGGCCTCCCCCGCCTCCCCCGACGACGACTCCTTTTTCGGGTTCGCCCCCCCCCCCCAAGACGGCTTTTGGGCGTCCGACGCCGCGACCGCCGCCGACTACGGCGACGGCGTGCTCGGCCCCGACGGCTTCGTGCGCCTCGCGCCCGGGTCGGAGCCGCCGAGCCCCTTTATGGGCGGGGGTGGCGGGGGGCGCCGCAAGCGCAAGTGAGAGAGAGGCGGAGCGCGCGGTTTGGGCTGGCTGTGATCTTTGCTTTATTTCGCTCTCTCGTGCGCTCGGCTGGGCGGTCTATGGGGGCAACAGCATCGCCCCGGCGCCGTGTGCGAGGTCGGCGCCACACGCCCCGCCACTCTCCCCCCCCCTCTCTCTGGGCCGGGATGGCGCCCTCTCCCTCCCCGTTTCCCAACCTGGCCCGCCTGCGCCGCGACGCCGCCCTGGCCGACGTCCTGCTCGCCCCCGGCGACGGCGGCCCGCCCATGCCCGCGCACGCCGCGCTGCTCGCGGCCGCGTCGGGCTACTGTTTCGCCGCCCTGGCCGGCGCAGGGGCGGCCATGGACGGCGCAGCATCACCTCCATCCGCCCCGTGCACCCTGGCCCTGCCGGGCCTCCCCCGCGCGGGCGTCGCGGCCGCGCTCGACCACATCTACTCCGCCGGCGCGTCCCCCGTCCCTCTCTCATCTGCTGCCGACCTGCTGCGAGTTGCCGACTACCTGGACATGCCGGCCGCCGTGCGCGCGGCGGCGGCGCGGCTGCGGGAAGGGCTCACGCCGCGGACCGCGGTCCAAGCGTTGGGGCTCGCGGCGGCGTGTGGCGACGCGGACGACCTCTTCACTGCCGCGGTGAGAGAGTGTGGCATGCATCGAGAGGGGCGGGCGGCGGCGGTTCGGGCCGCGGCGGCCGACCCCTCGACCCCCCTCTTCGCAGCTCGCCCTCGCGCACGCGCGCTTTGCCGACGCGACGACCGACCCAGCCGCCATTTCTTGCCTCCCGTTGCCCGCCCTCCTGGCCCTCCTGGGCGGCGACGGCGTGGCGGCGGGCGAGGGCGCGGTGTTTGGCGTCGCGGCGGCGTGGCTGGCGGCCGACCCGGAGCGGCGCGCCGCGGCCGCGCCGGCGCTGGTGGCCGCCGTGCGCATGCCGGCGGCTGCCTTGATGGCCACCTCTGCGACTGCCGCCACCCTGGCGTCGCTGCCGACGGCCGCGGCGGCCGCGCTGCGCGCCGCGCTCGAGTCCGCGGCGACCCTCCCGCCCGCGTCCCCGCCGCGCCCGCGCGCCCGCCCCGGCGGCGACCTCATGCTGGCCGTGGGCGGCCACGACGACGGCTGGCGCCCGTTTCGCACGACGGAAGCGTGGGCGGCACCCGCGACGCCCGGCGCCGCGCCGCCGCTGTGGCGGCCGGGTCCGCGCGCGCCGGCGCCTCTCCCTTTCGCCTCGGCCGCGCCCGCGTCCAGCGGCCGCTGCTACGTCGTCGCGGGCGCCGCGACACGGACGACCGCGCTGGTGCTGGAGCGCGGCGGCGGCGGCGGCGCCGACCCCGCCGCCCCCCCCCGCTGGCGCACCCTCCCCCCTCCCTCGGTCGCCCGCATCCACGCCGCTGCCGCCGCCCTGGGCGACGACCTGTACGTCTGCGGCGGGCGGCCGGGGGCGGGGGCGGAGCTGGCGTCGGTGGAGGTGTGGCGCCCGGCGGCAGAACGGTGGGCGGCGGGGCCGCCGCTGACGCGGCCCCGGACGGCGGCTGCTGCCGCGACGGTTGGAGGCGTGGTGCACGTGGTCGGCGGCCAGACGGGCAAGGACACGCACGCCGGCGGGGAGTGGCTCGACTCCGGCGCCGGCGGGCGTTGGCTCCCGCTCGGGCCGCGGGCGCGGCTCGCCACGCCCCGCAAGTACGCGGTGGCGGTCGAGTGGGGCGGCAGGCTCGTCGTTGCCGGCGGCGTGGACGCGCTGCGCATGCGGCTCGCGACGTGCGAAGCGTTCGACCCGCGCGAGGGCGTGTGGCGCCCCCTGCCCGACCTGGCCGTCCCGCGTTCTGGCGCCGGCGCCGCCGTGGCCTCTGGCGGCCTGCTCTTCGTCGCGGGCGGGACGCCGGCGGAGGGCGACGGCGCGGTCGAGAGCGTCGAGGCGTTGGCGCCTGGTGGGAAAGCCTGGGTCGCCGGGCCGCCGCTCGCCGCGCCGCGCGCGGGGCTGGCCTTGTTGGCTGTCTAGGCTGGCAGAGAGATGGGGAGGAAGGGCGGGTGGCGAGAGTGGCGGTTCTGTCGTGTGCGTCGAGACTCCCCACACTCTCCCCCACCCGCCGTCGCCGCGCCATCGTCGCTGGCGCCGGGCCCGCTCATACAGGCGGCCCGCGCAGCGCCGCCGTCGCCCCACCGGCGGCCCGGCTTCCGCCCCTTCGCCTCTCCCCACGCGATGGCGCACAAGCGGCCGCGGGAGGAGGCGTGCGCGACCTGCGGTCACGTGCACGATGTGAGCGAGAGGGGAGGGGAGGAGCAGGCGGGGCGCGTCGCGAGCGCGGTCAATTGCGCCATCTCGACCCCTTCCCTCCTCCTCCCTCTGCTCCCACAGTACGAGGGCGGCGAGCCTTGCAGCATCTGCGGCCACACTCTGTCTCCCGCGGTGGCCGCCCCCCCACGCGCGGCCGCTCGCCCCGGCGCGATGCCGGGCGGGCGCGTGTTTTTTGGGTCGTACGCGAATGCGGCGCGCTGTGATCTCCTGAAAGGGATGGGGGTCACACACATGGTCAATGTACGGGCGAGAGGGAGAAGGGGAGGCGGGGCGGTGCACGTTTCATGTGTCCGCCCACCTCACCCCTCCTCCCTCAGACCGTGCCCACCTGCGACGAGCTGTACCGCAACACCTTCACCTACATCACCATACCCACGACCCCTCCCGACCTGGGCGCGGCGACCGACGCGGTCGCGGCCGCGCTCGCGGCGTCGCCGTCCACTGTCGTCTTCATTTATTGCATGACGGGTTCCTCCCGCGCCCCGTCCGTAGCCGCCGCCTGGCTCATGCGGTCGGCGGGCGCGTCGCTGGAGGCCGCGGCGGGCGCGGTGGCGGCCGCGCGCGGCGGCGTCGCGTTCACGCAGGCTGACGCGGCAAACCTGGCGGCGTTTGCGCCCTTGCTCGCGGACGCCCGGGGACGCGTCGATGGGTGAGTGGTGTCGAGTGAGCGCACTGCGTGTGGTTTTGTTGGCGGCGGCTGCAAGAGAGAGCGAGACGGAAATGCGTGCATTTTTCATTCAGTTGTCGCCCTCTCCTCCTCCTCCCCCCAACAACCGTCCAAGCCACTCGCCGGAGAGCACGCGGTCTGCGGGGCGCAGCACGGTGCCGGTGGCGTGGTCGGTGACGGCGCCGCGGTGGAGCGCGTACGTGCGCACGCGCTCCGCCCTCGCCCCCGTCCCCGCCTGGGCCGCGCGCTCGGCGGCGACGAGGGCGTGCGCGGCCTGGACTTGGCTCCCGGTCACGCGGCGCGCGAGCTCGGCGAGGGCGGCCGCCTTGTTCCTGTGCTGGGAGCGGTCGCGAGACGCGACGACCGACGCCCCTGTCGGCACGTGCACCGCCCGCACCGCCGACTCGGTCACGTTGGCGTGCTGGCCGCCGGGGCCGGAGGCGCGAAAGGTGTCGAGGCGGACGTCGGCAGCGTCGAGGGACGGGGGGGCGCGCGCAGCGTGCGCCGCGTCTCCGTCCAGCACCACCACAGTCGCCGTCGATGTGTGCACGCGCGTGGCGTTGGCCGGCACCCGTTTCACGGCGTGGACGCCGGCCTCGCCGGCGAGCGCAGCGCGCGCACCGGCGCCGGACACGACCGCGCCCGCCACCCCCCTTTTTCCGGCTACGCCCGCCAGCGGGGTCCATGACCACCCCACAGCGCTTGCGTGGCGCGCGTACATGCGGAGCAGGTCGACCGCCCACGCCGCCGCCTCTGTTCCGCCCGCGCCGGGGCGCACTTCCAGCGTGACACGTTCGAGAGCAGGCGGCCCGGATGCGAAATGGCGGGCCGCCCGGCCGGCGGCGGCCGCCATCGGGGGCGGGAGTGGGGGCGACAGACGCCGGCGCGCACACAACCCGTCCGCGCCCTTGTCGCCGCGTTCGACGCCACGTTACCGCGACCTTGCCGCGACGGACCTGACGCCGCTGGCGGTCGCGCCACGCGGCGGCGGCGCGACGCGGCGGCGCTGCACGGCTTGCCTTTCCCGCGACTCTGGTTCGCGCTCCTTGAACCGCAGAAATTGCGCCTTTGACAACCGGTCGCCACCCTGGACCCAGGGTGGCCGGTGCGGCGGGGGTTGCGTGGAAGAGTCGGGGGATGCCGTCGGGTGGTTTCCGCCCCGACGGTTTGCACCACCTTCTGCGTCGCCATTGCCCGCCGTCATCGCCCGAATACAGGGTCACTAGCTCATCGGTAGAGCATTCGACTGCAGAATGACGGGCGCCGGCATCCTCTTCCGGGGAGGCCGCGCCACCAACTCGACCTCGCTTTACTGCAAGGTTCATACCGTCCGCCGCGTTCGAACGGTACTTGGTTCAATTCCGAGGTGGCCCTCCTCTTTCTTTTTGCCTGGGGAGGAGGGGTGGGGAGGGCAGAGTGGTGGAAGGTGGTCTGCGGGGAGAGAGAGCGCGCTGGGCCGCGCGCCGGGCACACCGCCCGCCACCGCCCACGAGCCCGCGCCGCTGCAACCAGGAGCCGCCATGGTGTGTGTGCGCGTCGCGGGAGAGGGAGGAGGCGTGGGGAGCCGCGGGCGCTCTCTCTCGCGGAGCGCGCCCGCCCACGCCGTGGGCGGGTGCGCGGTCGCCGACGCGAGCCTTCTCCCTCTCCAGCCGTCCAAAGCCGTCCAGGCGACGCCTCGCGCCCTCGCCGCGGGCGTGCACGCGACCGCGACCCTCCCTCCCCCCCCTCCCCCCCACCCGGCCTCCATCCGCCGCTGCCTCTTCATTTCCGGCGCCGGCACCGGCATCGGCGCGGCCACCGTGGCGGCAGCCGTGGGAGCGGGCTACCACGTGTTTGCGGGGGTGTTGGTGGCGGCGGAAGGGGAGGCGCTGGTGGCCGCACACGGGGTCGGGGCCGTCACACCGCTCCCCCTCGACGTCACCCGCGCCGACTCGATCAACGCCGCCGTGTCCGCCGCGGCCGCCGCCATGGGCCCTGGCCTCCGCCTTGTCGCCCTTGTCAACAACGCGGGCGTCCTCCGCGCGGGCCCCCTCCTCTCCCCGCGCGCGGCCGACGACGCGCGCGCGATGCTCGACGTCAACTTCCACGGCACCCTCGCCCTCACCCGGGCGGCCGCAGGGCCGTTGCTTGGCATCTGGACGGACGGCGGGGCGCCAGCGTGGTGGGCCGGCGGCGGCAAGGGCGCCGCCGCCGACCCCCCTCCCCGCGTCGTCGCCATGTCCTCCCTCTCAGCCCGCCTGCCAACCGCGATGTCGGGCGGCTACGCAGCCTCCAAAGCCGCGCTCGAGGCCGCGTGCGCCGCGCTGCGGCAGGAGCTCGCGCCGTGGCGCGTCGACGTCTGCGTCGTGGAGCCGGGCGTCGTCAAAGGGACCCGGCTCTGGGGCGGGGCGGGCGGCCTGGGCGCGTCCCTGGCCGGCACCGCGTGGGCGGGCCCGGCGGCCGCGTTCGACCGGGTCCTGGCCAATTCCGCCGCGGCCGGCCTCGACCCGGCGGCCGTCGCGGCCGAGGTCGTCGCCCTCGCCACCCGCCCCCACCCCCGCGCCCGCACCGTCATGGACACGGGCGGCGCGTTCAAGTGGGTGGCGACGCGGGCGATGCCCGACCGCCTCGCGGACGACGTCGCGGCGGCGATCGTCGGCCTGACGCCCGAGCGCGTCTTCGGCTCCGGCGCGCGCACGCCCCGCCCCTGGCCCTGGCCGCGCGCGCGCGGGATACTGGCGCGCGTGCTGGCGGCGGGGTACGATCCTGGGGCGTGAGGAAGGGGAGAGACAGAGGGGGGGTGGGGGGCGAGAGGGTGTCGGTGTCGGCAGTGTTGCAGGGCTCTCTCTCCACCATCCCTCCCTCAGTCCAGTGCGGCGGCGGCGGGCACGCGCTCGGCCGCCGGCGGCGCCTCGGGCGCGTCCGACCCTGCACGCCCCCGCTTTTTCTTGCGCTTCTCCCGCTTGGCCCGCCGCTTGGCCGTCCTGGCCTCTTCTTCCGCCCGCAAAGCGCGCATCCTGGCGCTGCTGTCCGCCGCCGCCTTGTCCTCGGCGGCGGCGCCCTCGATGGCGCGCAGGCGGGCGGCCTCGCGCGCGCGCGCCGCCCTGTACTGGTGAAACGTGCCGGACCCCGCGCCCGCGGTCGACCCTTGCACATTCGTGGTGACCGTGGGCACGTGCTCCGTGATGAATTTCAGCTTGGCCTCGAGCTCCGCGGCCTGGGAAGAGACGGACGAGGGGGGCAGGGTCGGCGAGGCGCGGCAGCAAGCCCTGCCGCGTCCCCTCATCCTCTCCCTCATCTCACGTCGGCCAAGCGCTTCTCAGCCTCCTCCGCCGTCAGCGCGAGGCCGGGCGCGGCGGGCACGAGCGCGCCCGCGGCGCGCGGCGGCGGCGCGGGGACGAGTGCGAGCTCGTTGTCTCCCATTGGACAAGGGGCAGAGGTGGTGTGCCGCCGGGGCAGCGGCGGGCGCCTGCGCGCGGGCTGGGTGTGGCCGCGCCGGCGCGCCGGCGCGCTCGCACTCGGGCCGCCGCGGCCATGGCGCCCGAGAGTCGCGCCGATGCGGTCCACGATCCCTCCTGCATCGACCTGGTCGCGTGCGACGCCGTGACGGTGCGCGCGTCCCGCGCGGCGGCGGCGCATTGCGCCGCGCTCGGGCCGCTACTGGCGGACAAAGGGCTAGGTGCGCGTGGTGGGAGGGTGAGAGGCGGCATTTAGTGGCCTGTTGGCGGCCAGCCAGGGGACGGAAGCGAGCGGGACCGCGGCGGCCTCACCTAGCTGGCGCGGGGCTCGTCCGACCCCCCACCCGTTTTTCCTCGACCACCACCCAGCCTCGACCCCCGTCCCCGTGCCCGGCGTGCGTGGCAAGCATCTGGCAGCCGTGATCGCGTTTTGCGAGTCGCTGGCGGCGTCGGAAGAAGCGGGCGCGCCGGCGTCGTCGCCCCCCTCCTCTCCTCACGCCTCCTTCGCCTCTACTTGGTCCTCCGTCGACGCCCGCACCCTGCTCGGCCGCACCCTCGCCTCGCACTACCTCGGCGCGGCCGCCGCCCTGGACGCGTGCGTCGCGTCGGTCGCGGGGCGGCTGCGCGGCGCGTCGCCCGAAGGCGTGCGCGCCGAGTTTGGGGTGCCGGCCGATTTGACGCCCGAGGACGAGGCGTCCATCCGGGAGACGTGCGTGTGGGCGTTTGATTGAGAGTAGACGAGGGGAGATTGTGGCGACGCTCGCTTTTTTGTCGTGTGTTCCCCGGCCGCCCTGTTGCACCTCCCACACTCGCGGCGGGCGCGCGCCACCCGTGCCTCCGCCCACCATCAAATGGTGGTGAAGGATTCGACGATGCGGCGCAGCTTGCCCTCGTCCACCTTGAACGCTTTCGCGGGGGAGGACACAAAGAGGGCAAAGACTTTGCCCGCGTTGAGCGTAACCGAGGCGAGGTAGACAAAGTCCTGAGAGCGGAGAGGTGGGGCGGGGCGTGGGGGCCGCCTTGCTAGCCGCGTTCGCCACCGCCCTCGCCTCCCGCCCCACTTCTCTCTCTCTCTACTCTCACCGGCCCGACGACCTCGTAATCGTAATACTCGGGCCCGTCCCCCGCCCGCTTGACCGCTTTTTTGTCGGTGGCGGCGGTGAGGGCGTCTTGCAGGTTGTAGTCGGCGCCCGCGAATCCTTCCAGCGTGCGCTCCACGTCGCCCAGCTTGAACTTTTTGTTGTCCTCGCCCGCACGCCCAAACGTGATGACGTACGCGCCCTGGACTGTGGAGCGGGAGGGGGTGGACGGGTGGGCGGGTGAGGGCGGCGGCGCGGCCACACACACCCCCGCCCCACCGCCCCCTCTCCACGCACACTTGGTGCGCGGGTTGGACACTTTGGAGTCGATGCCGACCATGCCCTTTTGTTGCTGTGGCGGAGTCGAGGTGGGCGGGGTGGGTGAGGTGAAGCGAGGCGCGCGCCCTCCCAGCCCCCACCTCCCTCTCATCCTCGCACCTTGCCGATCGTCTCCACCTTCCAGTTGGACGGGTACTCGAACGAGTACCTGGGGAGGCGGGTGGCGGGACGCGCGTCAGCCGCGGGAGCCGCGTCTGAAAAGAAATAGCGTCCGCCGACCGCCCCTCCACCCCTCTCCCCCTCCCTCACTTGGCCGACTCTTTCGCGTTGCCGCCGTAGCCGCCGTAGCTGGTGGGCGGGGACGCGGTGCCGTAGAGCGTGGTGAAGGCGGCGGGGGCGGGGGCGGCGTCTCGAGGAGGGGAGGTGGGTGGCCACGGGGTCGGCCGCGCGCGGGCGCGCGCGCAATCGCGGGCGCCAAAGACCCCCCTCCACCCTCGCCCGCCCCACCCTCATCGGCCGCGACGCGCAGGGCGGGCAGCACGGCCGCGCCCGCGGCGCCCGCGGCGGCCAGCAGCGCAGCGCGCCGGCCGGTGGGCGCCTCGCCCGCGGCCGCCATGGCGGCGACGGGCGACACACGGCCGCGGGTCGCGCAGGGGGCGGCACGCGCGAGGGGAGGGTGGCGGGCGAGCATGGTGCGCGGAGACTGCGCGCGGCGCCCGACCCTGAAGAGACTTCACACCCCCCTCGACCCCTCCCATCCTCCCTACTCCAGGAACGCTTTGACGCCGCCCGACAGGATGTGCCCCGCGCCCGGTAGCGCGCCCCCGCGCGGCGCGAGCAGCGTGAGCGCGCCGCCCGAGGGGTCGACCGCGGAGACGTAGAGGAAGCCCGCGACGTTGACGGTCAACAGCTCGGCAGGGTCTTCCGCGTGCGATACAGCCAACAGCGAGTGCAAGAGCTCGGGCCCCGGCGGCCGCGCTTCCAGCCGCAGCGGGTCGGCGACCGGCGCCGCGCCGATCGGCAGCGCGGACGCGGGCGCGGCCGGGCCGCCGCCCGCGCGGTGGACGACGAGTTCAGAGGATTTAAAGCGAAGGGAGGCGGGCTGGAGGTCGCCGTTTTGGCCGTAGAAATAGGCGCGGACGGCCGCCGCGCGTGCGGCGCGCCGGGTGGCCACGTCGCGCGCGACCGCACCCTCGGACCGCGGGAGCTTGACGACTGAGATCGGGTTGGCCTCACGCGAGCTGGAGAGTGGGGTGGGGAGACGGCGTGAGCGGAGCGAGAGGCGCGCGCGCCAACCAACCCTCCCACCCCTCTCCGCCCTCACCCGAGCTCGGCCTGCAACTTGGCAAACAGGCGATCGTGCCCCACCACGAGCAGGACATCGACCCCCAGCGCGGCGACGGCGTCAACGAGGAGGTCGTAGCCTTGTCCGTCGACCCAGCCCATCCAATTTATTATCCAACCCGCGGCCGCCGCGTCGGGCGGGCTCGCGGCCGCCCGCCTCGCCAGCAGCCCTCCCAGGCGCTCGACCGCGAAGCGAAACAACGCCGGGTTGTCGCCCGCGGAGGCGTGGCCGTACCAGTAGACGAGCGGCGCGTCGGGCGCGAGGCCAGCGGGGGGGATGGGCGTGGCGACGGGCGCCGCGGCAATCGTCCCTGGGGGACTCATCGACCCCTGCCCGACGTCCAGGTCGACGGCTAGCGGCACCCACCCCGCGCGCACGGCGTAGTTGAGCAGGACGCGGCACAGCGTGGACTTGCCGGCGTCGGGCGGGCCGACGACCATCGCGCGCGGGCCTCGACCCTTGCCGTCGCGCGCCAGGACCCGCCGCGCGTCCAGCGCGTCGTGCACGTTGATGAACGCGGGCATGGGGGTGTAGTCGGCGACGTAGACTAGGGAGGCGGCGGAATCCAGAGGGCCGCCGTCGGACGCCGACACCGCGAGCGTCGCGCCCGACCAGGTGAAGAGCGCAAACGGGGCGCCGGCCGGCGGGGCCACGCGGTCGCCGAGTGCGACCTCGGCGCCGAAGAGTTCGGCCTTGCCGTCGACGAGCTGGAGGAGATGGGGGAGCGGAGGAGGCAGGGGTGTGGGCACGCGCGCGCGGTTTTGACGCTCTCCCGACCGGCCCAGCCCCCTCCTCCCCGCACCTGGACGACGACGGACTTGCCCTCCTTGGGCTCGACGCGCAGCTCGTTGCCCTGAAGGGAGGGGAGGAGGGAACGGGGGTCGGCGCCGGCGGCCGGCCGTGGCGGCGCCGCGCGCCCCGCCGCCGGCAAGGGCGACTAGGCAGTGAGACGACACGTGCCATGTGGCGCTCCACCACCAGCACCACCCTCCACGCGCCCGCCCGCCCGCGCCGCCGCGCCCGCCAGCGCCGCATTGCCGCGCCGCCGCAGTCCCTCTCTCACCGGGGAAAGCACGAATCTCTTGGTGTTGGTCTCCTCGCCGCCGCCGGGGGCGGCCATGGCGGCAGGGGGCCGGGCGTTGGCCGCGGAGTGAAGAGGGCGAGAGCGAGAGCGTTGGCCTGCCACTAGCCGCCGGCCGCGCGGCCCGAGGAGCGCGCCACAGAAATGACACACCACTATGATGTCACAGAGAGCGCGGCAAGCCGCCAAAACAGGGAACATCAATCAAACTCTCTAGAGCAACCCGACGCGCGCTGCGACCGCGGCCGCGCCGCCCGCTGCCGCCACCCAGCCCGGGCCGTCCCGGCTGCCGACGGTGCTAGGCGTGTTGCGGCACGCTTCCGTCCAGGCGACCGCGCTGGGGCGCCCGCCGGGGTCACCCGCGCGCGGCAGGGCGCCCAGGGGGCACGGCGACCAAGCAGGGGCGGGCGCCCAAGGGGCAGTGGTTGGCACCGCGTCGGCGGCCGGCTTGGGCGTCGGCGTCGGCGCACCGACCTTCGGCGGCGGCAGACTCACGCCCAGCAACGCCGCCGTCCTCGCCGGCGCTCCCGCGTACTCGCTGCCGACTGCTAGCACGAGCGCGGCGTCCGCTAGTAGTCCCGCGTCCGCGCCTCCCACCGCGCGCCTGTCGGCGGCCGCCGCCGCGACGCCCGGCAGCGCGGCGCGGCACGCGGCGGCGCACGCCGCGTCTGCAGGCATCAAGGAGGCGTCGGCCAGGGCTTGCAGCCAGGCGAGGCAGGTGGCCGGGGTAGGCGGGGTGGCGGAGAACGGGGCAAAGGCGGGGTTGGGAGCGACTGCCGACTCACGCTCCAGCGCGTCCACCGCCACCCACGCCAAGCACGCTCGCAGGCCGGGCCAGCCGCGGGCCAGGGCGCACACGGCGTCCCGCCAGCCGGCGCGGTCGGCCAGGGGGGTAGAAGCGGTCGGCGGCGCCAGGCCGGCCGCCGCCGACACGACAACCGCCGCCAGCAGCCGCCCCGCCCCGGGAGGCACCGCGTCCTTGAGCTCGCCCAGCAACGCACGGCGGCGCCGCTTGGCTGGCGGCGCGGCCGGCGGCGCGTCGTCGGCGCCGTCCGAGTCGTCGCCGGCGGCGGCTCCCGCGGACGACCGAGCGGCCACCAGTTTGAGGGACACATACTCGGCCACGAGGGCGGCGGCGGCGGCGAAGCGGGACGCGAGCGCCCCGCGCTGCGCACGCCAATAATTTTCCTCGAGCCAAACGAGCCCCGCCGCCGCCCCTGCTTCCAGCGCCACCACCCTGGGCAACTCGTTGTGCGTGGCTTCATGCCGCAAATCCACGAGCGCCCGCGGCAGCCCGGCCGCGGCCGAGAGGTCGGCGACCGACGCCGCGACGCGGCGCGTCTGGCCGGCGTCGGCGACGCCGTTGACCAGGCGCACGACGGCCATGGCGAGTTGTAGGCGGCGGGCGTGGGTGGTGGTGGAGGTGGGGGGGGTGGGGCTGGGAGGAGGGGGGTTGGCGACGGCGCTCGCGCGGTCGAGGCGCCCTCTCTCTCCCTCCCTTCCTCCTTCCCGCACCTGGACGCTGCTGCCGCCTCGACAAAGGCGGCCGTGGCGTCGACGCCGAGCGGCACGCGGCCGCGCAGGCGCCACGCGGCGACCTGAGAAGAGAAAAAAAGGGGGGGTGGGGTCGGAATGCGGGCCCGCCGCGCAGCCTGGGGCGCTCCCACGCTCGACACCAGCCGCCTCCCGCCGCCGCGCACCGTGTCGAGCGCGTCGGAGCGCGCCGGCCCGCCGCCGCCGGCCAACAATCCCTCGCGCACTGAGTCCCACTCGGCCCAGGACGCCCAGGGACACAGACGGCCGCCTGTGGCCATGGCGGCGGCCGGCGAAGGCCAATGCGGAGTGACCGGCGTTTGACGCGGCCGAGCCCCTCACTCTCGCCGCTGTGCGTCCCGTATCGACACCCACCGCCATGTGCCGCGTCCCCATCGCCGCTGCCGTTTCCACGTTTACCCCGCCCGCCTGGCTGGACGCAGCGGTGCTGCCCCCGTACCTGCCGCTCGCCGCTGCTGTGGACGCCCTGCTCCCGCCCATGGACGCTGAGGACCTCTCCATGCTCGACGCGTTCCTCAAGACGGAGCCCGGCGTCAAGAGCGAGGCCGTGCCGGGCGCTGGCTCCGCTATGCCCGATGGTTTGCTCGCCTCTTACGGCCTCGCCGCGCTCGACGCTCCCCTGACGCACGCTGTCGCGGTGTCTGGGGGCACGTACGCGCCGCGGGGCAAGGGCAAAAAGGTGGGGAGCGGGTGGGCGGGGCGCTGGTGCCGAGGGCGCGAGCGCGGTGCCGGTCGGGCGCGCGCGCTGCCTTGCGCTTGCCGCCCGCCCCCCAAGCGGGTGGTAGGTGTCCGTGTGAACCGCGAGGCGTGGAGACCGCGACCGGAAACGGGCGGCAGGGCCCGCAAACGGCACTCTGCCGGCAAAGGCCCGAGTGTCTGCGGTCGCCCGCGCCCACCACGCCCCGCCCCGCCCCACAGACTGCTCAAGAGGTCGAGGCACAAGTCGAACACGTCAAGAAGAGGCGCCGGTAGGGCGGCGGGGGCGCGGGGCGGTGGATGGCGGGTTGTACCGCTGCGGGACAACTGCACGCCCACCGCCCGGCGCCCCACCCCAAACCCAACCTCTGCAGCGAGTCGGCCCAGCGCTCCCGCGCGCGCAAGGCGGGGTTTATGAAAGGGATCGAGGCCGAGAACGTCGCCCTGCGCGCCGAGGTCGGCCGCCTGCGCACCGTGGTCACCGCCCTCGCCGCCCGCTGCGGCGCCCCCCTGCCGCCCTCCTTCGCCGCGCCCCTGCCGCCGTACGTGCGGCTGCCGGCGGGGTCGGTGGGCGCGTCGGCGGCCGCGTCGGACGACGGGGGCGGCAGCGGCAGCTTCGAGTGAGGACGAGGCAGGGGGTCGGGCGAGGCGCCATTGCGTCGGTCGCCGCGCC
>Ga0315294_10002719_pt1 | contig 19255 bp, 16 predicted proteins | sample YL17G13_40_MG_FD_203626 | JGI IMG/M metagenome (GOLD analysis project Ga0315294, IMG submission 203626) | Sediment microbial communities from Yellowstone Lake, YNP, Wyoming, USA - YL17G13_40 | ecosystem: Environmental > Aquatic > Freshwater > Lake > Sediment | place: USA: Wyoming | collected...
GGGGCGGCCACCACACTCCTGACTACGCCTGGCTCCTGCGGGAAGGGACGTCCGGCCTGGAAGCACGCATAGCCGCCAAATTGAGCGATGGCGCAAACCTTTCGGAGGATCAGCGCACCTACTGGACCAGCCTCGGCATAGCCCTGCGGGCGTTGAACAGGTATGCCCGACGATACGTGGAATTGGCGGACCTCCTCATTGCGGACGAAAGCCTTGACCCGCGGCAGCGCGACGAATACAGGCTGATTCGGGAGAATTGTCTTCGGGTTCCTCATCTTCCGGCTGAGACATTTCATCAAGCGGCCCAAGCCTACTGGTTCTACTACTGTGCCATGTGCCTGGAAACCGATGCGAATGCTTTAGGGCGCTTCGATCGGATCCTGTGGCCTTATCTTCAGCGGGACCTTGAGGAAGGACGCATCACCGAGGAACGCGCCCAGGAGATCGTTGACTGTTTCTTCCTCAAATGCGCCGAACGGATACGTTTCGGCCTCAGCCATTTCCGCCAGCCGAACTATCACCTTTGGCATGATGACGTAAACTCCCCCACTTTCGCGAATCACTTCTGGCTCAACGTCGTTGTCGGAGGACGGATCACTTCCGGCGAAGACGGCACCAACCCCTTAACCTACATGGCCCTGAGAACGGTGCGCCGTTTCCCGACCATTGTGCCCATATTGAGCGCGCGCCTGCACCGCGAATCGCCTCCGGAATTATTCGAGGAAGTGGCCCGCACCCTCAAAGTGGGCGGCAACTTGCCCAATATCTACAATGACGACGTGCTCGTCCCCGCCAAGACGGCGTTGGGACTGCCCTACGCCGACGCCGCCGAATACAGCAACGACGGGTGTTGGGAGAATATCATCCCTGGGAAGTGTTTCTTTAACTGGACCGGGGTTCACCTCTTGCAGGTTCTTGAGAAGATGGCCGAGGCCATACTGTCTGAAGCCGAGAACGGCGGTCAACAGCGCCAATACGACGAATTCGAGGGGTTTTTCCAGGACTACCTCGCTCGCGTGAAGGAGCAGGTGACAGTTGAGGTGGTGGATTCATTGCGCTCGGAGGCGCGAAAGCCCAGCCTCAATCGCCGCTTTCTCGAAATACTCACCCACGACTGCATTGAACGGGGCGCAGACCTCAATGGCGGAGGGCCGGTCTATCGCCTGATTCACCCTGTGGTTCACGGCCTGGCCAATGCGGCCGACTCGTTGGTGGCCATCAAGCGAGTCGTTTTCGATGAAAAGCAGCGAGACCTGGTTGGGTTTCTTCGGAGCGTGCGTAACGAATACAAGGATGACGAGCGCCTTGGCCGGCATGTGGTTCACCGCCTTCCCAAATACGGAAATGACAATGATGAGGTGGACGCTATCGCCAGGCGGATCGCCCTCGCTTGCACCGAGCAGGCAAGGGAGTGCTCGGAATCCACGCCGGAATACGTGTATGTTCTTTGCTGCATCGGCACGTTTGAGAACTACATCAACCTGGGGCAGATCGTAGGCGCATCGCCCGACGGCCGCCCGGCAGCCGCCCCCATAGCCAGCAACGCCAATCCGGCCCTGGGCCGGGACCTGGAAGGGCTTGTTCCCCTCGTCCAATCCTATATGAAACTTCCCTTGGCTGAATGTCCCGGCGGAGCGATGCTGGATATCCGAATGTCCGGTGAGGCCGGCGGCGCCGACGCTCGCGACAGTTTAGCCAGGCTCCAGGGATTCATCAGAGCCTTCATCGAGATGGGCGGTAACATGCTCACGATTTCCACGGCAAGCGCGGAGACTCTCCGGCAGGCCCAGAAGGAACCGGAAAAGCACTTGAACCTCCTCGTGCGGCTGGGCGGCTCTCAAGCCATGTTTGTGACGCTCACCCCTGAGCACCAGGAACACATCATCCAGCGAACGGAGTACGGATTGTGAGCAAAGCCAACGTGTCACCGGCTCCCACGGTGATGCCCGCCGATTCTCAGTGCGCCCCGGCCGGCTCTGAGACGACCGCGGACGGCACGCCCACGGATCGCAAGGACACCGGAAGAATCGCGCGCCTATTCCGCTATGCCACGCATGATGGTCCGGGCATTCGAATGTTGGTTCTTCTCAAAGGTTGCCCTTTGCGGTGCCCCTGGTGCCACAATCCCGAGGCCCAGAACCACGAGAGGGAACTTATCCACCTCGAAGTGAAATGCGCCGGCTGCGGTCTCTGCACCGATGCCTGCCCCCTGCCCGAGAAAAGCGCGTCGCATCGGGCGGCCCGCCCAGGCTGTCGCCTCTGCGGCAGTTGCGTGGAAGCCTGTCCCTCGGGCGCGCTGCAACTGGTTGGGGAGGATCTGTCCGCGGAGGCCATCGTATCGGTCGCCCAGCGGGACGAACCGTTCTATCGTGCCTCTCGGGGAGGAGTGACCATTTCCGGCGGCGAGCCGCTGGCTCAGCCCCACTTCACCGAAGCCATCCTTCGCCAACTCGGTGCCCAGGGGATTCACACGGCGATCGAAACCTGCGGCTTCGCCCCGATGGAAACCCTCGTGCGACTGGCTGAGCATGTTGACCTGTGGCTCTACGATGTCAAACACGTGGACTCCGCAAAACACTTGCGATACACCGGCAGGTCATGCGCGCCTATCCTGCAGAATCTGAGTTACCTGCTGGGACGGAATGGCGACGTCATCGTGCGCATCCCCGTGATCCCGGGGTTCAACGACACCGCCGGCGACATGGAGCAGATCGCGACCGTCCTCACCCAGATGGGAGCAAGGCGAGTGGAATTGCTTCCCTTCAACCCCTCGTTTGTCGCAAAATTGCAGATGCTCGGCCGCGCCGTCGAGCGGCAGTATCCCCCCACCCCCCAACCTCCGGAAGAAATAGATTCCCTCCGCCGCATCGTTGCGGCCCACATCAAATGACGTTTGCGATGGCTCAGGTGGACGTTGATGACCCGCACCCCGACGGCCGTCCCTGACCCGCACCTCCGCCGGCCCATTCGCCTCCCTGCATTCGATTACACCTCGCCCGGCGCCTATTTCGTCACCATCTGCACGCACCGCCACCAGTGTTTGTTTGGCGACATTGAGGACGGGACAATGCGGTTGAACCCATTCGGCCAGATTGTCCGCGAGACATGGGATTTGTTGCCGCGACATTACCCCCACGTGGAATTGGATTCATTTGTCGTGATGCCCAACCATGTGCACGCGATCATTGTTATCGTAGGGGCAGGTTTTGAACCTGCCCCCGAATCCGCAGGGTTGACCCGACCGACGGTACGGGCAGGTTTTAAACCTGCCCCCGCACTCGAACCTCCGCGTCTGGCACGGGCGGGTTTGAAACCCGCCCCTACATCCCATGGCCTGTCTGAAATCGTGCGGGGGTTCAAAACATTCTCCGCGCGGCGGTTGAACGAATTGCGCCGCACGCCCGGCGCGCCCGCCTGGCAACGCAACTATTACGAACACATCATCCGCGACGAAACGTCATTGAACCACATCCGTCAATACATTGCGGACAACCCGATCCGCTGGGCTTACGATCGCGAAAACCCCGCGGCGCTCGCTCCGGAGCCGGAGGACGCATGGCGCAGTTGACCCGATGCGCCGCCGAAGAGACCGCCTGGGGCTGGCAAGACACGATGGGCTGGTGCTAGACTGAACCCTGTACACCTGGAGGCAGACTATGTGCGAATTTTGCGTCAAGCACGGAGAAGGCAAGAAATGGTATCTCGAGGCAAAGAACTACGGGGAAGACCTCTGGCATGACCTCAAGCGCAGGCGAATGGTGGCCGACTTCTTCAACAACTTCCAGGAGGACATGTCCCACCGGATGAAGCAACTCGATATACTGCCTCGCGCGCCGAAGTTGGTAGGGGGGTTGGTGAAGGACCTCATCACCAGGCAATACAAGAAGAGGCACTTTGGGCAGGTAGTCCCCCTGGAGGACGTCGAGAGGATTTTCCAGGTGGTGAACTCTGTTGTCCGGGTTCCCTGCGTTTGTCGCAGGCTGACAACCGGAAGAGAGGACCGTTTCTGCTTTGGAGTGAGCGTGGGCAGTCAAGAGGGACTCATTGGAGAAGTGGTGGACCCAAGTTACTGGGAAGGGCCGGACGGCAAGGGCCTGGAGCGCCTCGACAAACCCGCTGCCCTGGAGATGATGCAGGACTTCGAGAAGGACGGCCTGTTTCACTCGATCTGGACGTTCGTTACGCCCTTTATCGGCGGCATCTGCAATTGCGACCGCTCGGATTGCCTGGCCATGAGGACAACGATATCGTCAGGCGTGAAGGTGATGTTCAAAGCGGAATACGTGGCGGACGTGGACTGGGACAAGTGCAGCGGCTGCCGTTCCTGCATGCGGGTCTGCCAGTTCGGCGCCATCGGCTACAGCGCAGGGGCGAAGAAGGCAAAGGTTGACATGCACTACTGCTATGGCTGCGGGATTTGCCGGTCCGTCTGCAAGAATGACGCCATCACCCTCCAGGAAAGAGCCGCCGTCCCCGCCGTCGCGAATGACTGGTAAGCGCGCATGTTTCCCAGCCTGCCGCGCGGTCGTAGGGGCACAGCAGCCCACTTCGCCGAAGTAGCTTCGGCTACGAAGGCTGAATGCCGTGCCCTTTTCTCTTGGATGAAAAGGATGGTCAACTTAGGAGGCAACAATGGCTGCAAAGAAAGTCCTTATGCTGGTTGGGGATTTCGTAGATGACTACGATGCGATCCTCCCCATCGTCGTCTTGGAGGTCGCGGGCCACACGGTTCATGCGGTCTGCCCCGGCAAGAAAGCCGGCGAACTTGTCCGCACCGCCATCCACGAGTTCGAGGGTGATCAAATCTACACCGAGAAGCGAGGCATGAACCTCCCTCTCAACGCCACCTTCGATGAAATCAATGCCGAAGATTACGACGGGCTGGTCATTCCGGGCGGGCGTTCCCCGGAATACATCCGCATGAACCCAAAGGTGCTGGAAATTGCCCGCCACTTCGCGGAGGCCAACAAGCCCATCGCCTCGATATGCCATGGACAGCAACTGTTGGCCGCGGCCGGCGTCCTCAAGGGGAGGCATTGCACCGCCAACCCCAACATGAAGCCGGACCTGCTCCAGTATGGCGTCAAGTGGCAGGAAGTCAACGAAGCCCGCTCCAACGTCTGCGTTGACGGCAACCTCGTCACCGCCGTCATGCAGCCCGGCCACGTTGAATGGCTCCGCACCTTCCTCGAACTCCTGGGGACCAGGATAGAGACTTAGGCACGCCGCGCGGCCAGCCCGCGTTATTCATGAACCTGTGGGGGCTTGTCTTTCCCTCCCCCCTTGTGGGGGAGGGGAAGGGTGGGGGGTCATTGACGGCCTGCCCCGCCCCGCCTCAACCCGCTCCATGAATAATGAGGACTAGCCCGCGTCATTCAAGAAGTGGTGTGTTTCAGGTTGCCCCTGCACTCCAGGAATGGGAAAGGGAGTGAATCCCTCCCCCACAGCAATTGGCAGGGCAGGGAGCAGAGAGGGGTGATGTAGGGGAGGACCTCGTGTCCTCCCTCTTCCGACTTCCTTCAATCCTGTTCATGAATAATCCCGGTTAGTCGGCCACGCGGATGATGTGCCGCTCGCCCTCCTGGTCGGTGTATCCCACTTCTCTATCGGACTGCCACCAGTATGCGGCGGCCATTTCTACCTTTTCGTCGAGTTTGCGCGCTCCCTCTATGTCAACGAACTCCAGCGTGATCGTCCCTGTTCCGTAGGTCACCAACATCGCGAAACGCCCGTCCGCTGACGGCAAGAGCCAAGACCACTTGCCGCCAACCCGAATTGACTGCGACACCAGCGTGCCGTCGGCCGCCATCTTGATCGTGCGGATCTCACCCGTGGCGTTGGCCGCCCGCCTCCCATCCGGCGGGGGCGAGTAATAGAACATGGTGTCCTCGTCGGTCCAGTTGCACAACGGCATCGTTTCCGCCCCTGAGCCCCCTGGCACAGGTATGTGCCGGTATGTCGAGAAGGTGATGCTGACGCCCAAAGGCGCCGCGTTTACCGTCTTCCCATCGGAGAGCCTCACCAGGTAGTCGTGGCTGTCAAAGTAACCAGATTGGATCGCGAGTCCGAAAAACTCGTTCGCACACTTGCCCACGCGCACGAAAGCATACCTGCCGCTCGGGCTGACGCTCGACCACTCACATTCCGAGCGTAATCTGGCGGTAATCCAGTTATTCGGCACCGTCAGCCCCAGCGCCCCCATCCCCGCAAACACGACCAGAAAGACCGCAGCATATCTCCCCGCTCTGGCCCTCGTGGAAAGCGTCAGCCCGAACCGTGCCGTAACAATGGCCGCCACGGCGGTGCCGACTAACTGCCCGTTACGCAGCCACAAGCCCAGTATGCGCTCGTTAAGTCCCTTGAACACCGCATGCGAAGCTGACTCTGCGCCCCCGACCACCAGCATCGAAGCGATGACAGTCAGCAGCCCGCCTGCTTCGCCAGGCAGGCAGGTTGAACAAAGCAACCCGGCCAGGTACACCGATCCCATCATCCATGCCAGCCTTCCTGCGCCTCCAACCAGTTGGGGGAACGTGGCAAAGGCCAGGTATTCCTGGGGGCAGAAAATCCGAAAAGCAATGGCCCCGAGCGCAGCCGCCACTACCGCGATGAGGATTCCATAGAGCAACTTGGCCAGCATCATCATCTTCCAGGATACGGGTCGAGAAAAGGCGAACGCAGATCGGTTTCCCGTCAACTCGCTCACATAGGCGCTCGCCCCGGCCGCCAGCGACACGAAGTAGGGCAGTTTAATCCATGGCGACAGTTGCCCCATTCCCCCGATATAGCCAGCATGCGCCAACGCTCCCACCCCCACAACGGAGGCCACCCACGTCGCTCCCCACAGTCGCCTCTCTCGGAACTCCTTCCACAGCAGTCTGCGCATAGTTATTTCTCCTTGGCCAGCGCAAAGTCCGCGACGCTCGCCTTCATTTCCTTGAGGTCCACCTCCAAGGCTTTGCCCCCGCCCACTATGGCCTTGTCACCGAACCATTCCACTTCGTCGTAACCAGAAGGGGCATTCGCTAGCAGCACGGCGCTTGTCTTGCGGGCGGTGTCCACCATCCAGAGATCCGTTCCCTCGCCGAGTTGAGAATTGGTGCCAATCAGCACGTAATGACCGTCGGGGCTGACGGTGCCCGACCATTCCCAAAAACCCCTGAGTGCCTTTCGACCGGCCCGCAACCGAACCACGTCCTCCACGTGGTCGGTGCTCGTGTCCCAGGCCAGGATAGTGACTTCCTTCTCATGCGGACGTTGCTGCGCTAGATACACAGTTCCTCTCCGCCCGAACCCGATCGGTCGGGTTTCCCACGGGAACTCCCTTTCCCGCGAGAAGGAACTCCGATAGTCAGTGTACGAGAGCAGCGGCTCCGACCCCCATGTGAGTTCGGCCGGTTTGACCGTTAGCGACCTGTCCTGCGAAGACTTTTCGGCTGGAATTCGACTGTAGAGGTCCGAGGCTGGTTCAGGAGACCATATCAGCTTCACGTATGGCCCAAAGGTAATCCCCGCCACCAACAGGAGGGCGGTCACCTGTCGCACCCGCAGCGATCCCTTCAGCAAGGGGATTGAGAACACGACCGAACCCAGCGCGCCGGCGATCGCTGCCCGGTGGAGGAAGATAATGGCGTGGAGATTGGAAGGGGACGCATGTGGGTTCTTGAATAGGGAGTCCGTCATGTATGCCGCGAAAAAAAGCCAGCCCAGGCTCACCACCGTGGCCGGCCAGACCGTGAACACCGTGGAGATCACGTATATCGTCCCAAAACCCGCCAGGAAGTAGCGCATGGCCACCAAGGTCAGCGCCCCGGCATGTCCGGAATTGCCGAGCGCGCTTCCCCAGTATCCGTAGCATGCGCCGACGGCGGCCGCCACGATCGCCGGGAAGACGAATGAGGCGACCCATTCGGGAGCCGCAGGCAGGGGCAGATGAGTGGTCTCGAATTCCCTTCTGCTGCTTCGGACATTGGCCTTTGCCGCAGCCCAGATGAAGATCGCCGCCGGCGTCGCCATCCCAGCGAGCACCACGGAGGTCGAAGTCTTCATCGAAAACCCGACGATGGGGAAAACAAGGCAGAGCAGCCCGATGAGAATGCTCTCCCTGAACTCCTTCCAGATGACCCGCCCCCAGATGCTAGTCGAGCCCATCTAACTCTCCTCCCTCTCGCCCACCAATGCCACGAAGATGTCCTCCAGGCTCATGTCTTCGACGCTGACCTCGCTCACGCCCAGCGACCGCGCGGCTGCCAGGCTTCGTTCTGAGAAGTTCTTGACCGTGATCGCCGACTGCCTGCCGCTGGTCTCCACGGTGAGGACGTCCGGCACGGAGGCGACCGATGCCGGAGGGGATTCGAAGTTCAGCACCAGCCGCTTCACGCTCGCCTTCATCTCTTCCAGCGTGGAGCACCAGATGAGTTTTCCGCGGTCTATGATTCCCACCCAGTCCGCCACCCGCTCCACCTCGTGTACTAAGTGCGACGAGAAGAAGACCGTCCGCTCCTCCTCATGGATCATCTCGATCACGCCCTCCAGAAAATCGCGCCGCACTACCACGTCCAGGCCCGCCGTGGGCTCATCGAGAATGAGCAACTCCGGCCGGTGCGCCATCGCCAGCAGCAGGGCCACCTTCGCCTGCATCCCCCGGCTCATCTCCCCCAGCTTCTTGTTCCCCGGAAGGTCGAGCTTCTTTTTCAGTTCCGCCGCGAATGAGTCGTCCCACGTCGGGTAGAACCCCTTGCAGAACCAGATGATCTCGTCCACCTTCATCCAGTCATACATCCTCTGGGCTTCGGCCACGTAACCCACCCGTTTCTTTATCTCCAGCGAGTCCTTCACGCAGTCCAGCCCCAGCACGCACGCCTCTCCACGGGTCCGGTTGAGCGCGTCGAGCAGGATTCGGATCGTGGTGGTCTTCCCCGCCCCGTTCCTCCCCAGGAACGCGAATACGCTTCCCCGCGGAACCGAGAGCTCGAGCCCGTCCACTGCCACGTGCCGGCCGAAGCGTTTGGTCAAGTCATGGGTTTGGATTGCCAAAGACGTCTCCATAAGATCTATTTTCTCCCTTTTATTTCTTGCTGCGAAGCCGGCGGTTTCTGTCGGGCGTCGGACGTGCTGGCGACGCCAAACCGCTCCTCGATCGCCGCCCTTATCTCTTCAGGCGAGGCCCCCAGGTGTTGCGCTTCCTCCAGCAGCCGGTTCACTGCCTCCGCCAGGGCCTCGCGCTGATACTTCTCCTTCAGTCCGCTGGTTCGCAGCGTGATGAAGGTGCCCCGGCCGTGTTCCGTTACCACGACACCGCTCGCTTCCAGTTCCCGATAAGCCCTCGCCACGGTCAGCGGGTTTATCCGCAGCCGCGAGGCCATCTCGCGGAGTGACGGCAGCGCATCTCCGGGCCTGAGCAACCCCGCGGCAAGCGCCCGCTTTACCTGCGCCACGATCTGCGCATAAATCGGCGTGGAACTGGTTGTGTCAACCTCAAACAGCATCGGTTTTCTCCATCTGTAGTGCTGATATAATACAGTATATCATAGATTCGGGACTTGTCAAGGGGTTTGGCAAAAAAATTGTGACTCAAGGTCCAGCCTTACGGGCCGATGCCGTATCGCGACTTGACAGAGCCATCAGGTATGATAATCTGATAATCAGATAATCATACGAAGGAGGCAGCGCGGACACCATGATCTCATCCGAAAAACCAAGGAAGTTAAGGGTGCGCCAAAGAGGACAGATCACTATCCCCAGGGAGTTCCGGGAGGCCCTGAACATAAAGGCAGATTCCATCCTCACCGCCATCCAAGTCGGAGACGGCATCCTCTTGAGCAGCAAGTCCCTTCTAGGCCATGAGGTAGCCTCCCAGTTCCAAAGGGCCATGAAGGAGAAGGGGCTAACCCTGGAGAAACTGCTCGAGGGGCTTGAGAAACAAAGGAAAGACCTCATCAGAGAGAAGTATGGCCTTTAAGCAGCCGAAGGTCTTTCTCGATTCCAACGTCCTCCTCTCCGGGCTAGTCTCTGATACCGGCGCAGCTAGAAGGATTCTCGACCTCGCAGAAGTGGGATTCATCCAGTTGGTGCTCTCCAATCTGGTCATAGTTGAAGTTGACCACAACCTTCAGGAGCACGGCTTCGACGACTTGCTGCCTCTGCTTCGGCAATACCTGCTCCACCTCAAACCTCTCACCCAGCCAGATCCCGCCAAGAAAGAGGTGCTCAAAGCCGCCAAGATCACAAGCCTGAAGGATGCGCCCATCCTGGCGGCCGCGATTGAAGCCCAGGCGGATTACCTGCTCACCTTCAACGAGAGGCATTTTCGCACTCCAGCGGTGCTGAAGCAGGTCTCCTTCGCAATCATGACCCCAGCCGAGTTCCTCGCCTCCCTGAACTTCTTCGATCAGGAGCAGGACTAGCCTTGCCTCCCCCTCGACCGCCGGACCAGGTTGGTGGCATCCTTATACTTATGTGCAGATGATACTATCTGAACGGAGTGATGACGATGAAGACAAGCGGCAACACAATTCTGATTACTGGTGGGGCGACGGGCATCGGCTTTGCGCTCGCTGAGGCCCTGGTAAACGCCGGTAACGAGGTAGTAATCTGCGGTAGGCGAAAACACGCTTTGAAGGAAGCGAAGGGTAAACTGCCGCAACTACACACTAAAGTGTGCGATATCTCGAGAAAGAGGAGCCGTGACCTGCTGTTCCAGTGGGCCACTTCCAACTTCCCAAACGTCAACATTCTGGTGAATAATGCGGGGATCCAGAGAACGATTGATCTGAAAAATGGCGCCCAGGACTTGCTCGCCGGCGACGATGAAATTGAAGTCAATCTGAAAGCATACATTCACCTCACAGCGTATTTCATTCCATACTTCTTGGAGAAAGCGGAAGCGGCCATAATCAACGTTTCCTCCGGTTTAGGGTTTGTTCCCATGGCGTCAGTGCCGGTTTACTGCGCGACAAAGGCCGCTATCCATTCATTCAGTCTGTCTCTTCGCCATCAGTTGAGAGATACCTCAATAAGGGTATTCGAGATAATACCACCCACTGTTGACACGGAACTGAACAAAGAAGGAAGAGGCGGGAGACACATTGGCATACCTCCGGCAGAGGTCGCGAAGGCTACGCTGGAGGCATTGGAGAAGAATGAGTTCGAACTGGCGGTTGGAATGGCTGAGGGTTTGAGAATGGGCGCCAGAAAAGACCCAGAACAGGCCTTTCAAAACATCAACCGCTAGAACTTCTGTGGAGTTGAACGCTCGGATGCTGGAGGTTTCCCTGGTTTGGCTGACGGCTGAGGGAAGCCACCGAACTCGGCATGCTGGGAGGCAACCTGATCCGACGCCTGTTCCTCCATCGTCTCCTAGGTCAGGGGACTACGAATCGGGCTCTAGAGGGATTTCCCAGCTGTGATCATTCTCGCGGAATGCACCCTCCACCTTGGGTCTCCATAGCGCCACGTTGCGCCAACCATCAAGCGCGGAGGGGGAAATGATCTGCGGTCTTGCCCGCGTTCCTGGGAGGAGTCCGCCTGCTACCTATCCAACGGACGGCGAAGTTGTCCGATCGGAGACGAAATGCTCTGAGCAAGCTTCTCCACAGCCATTGTCGGACGTCCACATGTCGTGGTGGGGGCATTGACCCCCTTGTGGGGGCGTGGTATGATGAACTATGTTCCAAACGGGGGGATTTCAGAGTAGTATCGTGATATGATTTAGGAGGTGAACGGATGAGAAAAACGGAATTCAAGAGCGTGTTGGGAGTGGCGGTATTAGGCCTTGTGTTGGCTATCTTGTCCGCAGGCTGCGGGTCTTCGTCGGGACGGTCCGCCGGACCGGGAACAGGTGAAGGCATCTTCGTCTCGCAGGAGCTGGGCACTAGCACTGGGGCTCCGGCGGAGAGGGTTCCAGACCAGATTATGGTCAAGTTCAAGCCAGGGACGGCAGAGACGAATATCCAGTCCCTGAACCGTTCCCAAGGAGCGGCCGTCAAGCGAATTGTGGCCGAAGCCTTCGTAGTGCTTAAGGTGCCAGCGTCGCGGTCAGTTGATGACTTGGTGGAGTCCTATCGGGCAAATGCTGACGTCGAATGGGCAGAACCGGACTACATCGCTCATGCCCTCGGAAGCCCCAACGATCCCTACTTCTCCTACCAGTGGCATCTATTCGACTACGGCACGCCCAGCGGGAAGTCGGTATCAAACTTTGGTGTGCAGGCGCCCTCGGCCTGGAACGCGAGCACCGGCAGCAACGTAACGGTAGCGATAGTGGACACGGGCGCAGCCTACGAGAACTACACACCCTATGCTCAGGCCCCCGACCTGGCTGGCACCACATTCGTCCCCGGTTACGATTTCGTCAATGGAGATACTCACCCTAACGACGATGAATCTCATGGGACCCACGTGACCGGCACAGTGGCCCAAACCACCAACAACAGTTACGGTGTGGCAGGGATTGCGTTCAACGCGAAGATCATGCCGGTCAAGGTGTTGGACTCCTCGGGCTCGGGCAGTTACTCCAACATCGCTGCCGGCATTCGCTGGGCAGCGGACAACGGGGCCAAAATCATCAACATGAGCTTGGGCGGTTCGTCTGGCAGTCAGGCGCTCCAGGAGGCCATAGATCACGCGCAGGGTGGCGGCGTGCTGGTGGTGTGCGCGGCAGGGAACAACGGGTCAAGCAACGTCCTATATCCTGCCAGGTACCCCTGGTGCATCGCCGTAGGGGCAACCCGGTTCGACGGTGCGAGGGTCTCCTACTCCAACTATGGGAGTGACCTGGACCTGGTGGCGCCCGGAGGGGACACCAGCGTTGACCAAAACGGAGACGGCTACGGGGACGGCGTGCTGCAGCAGACGTTCGCCTCTGGTCAGCCTACGAACTTTGGTTTCTGGTTCTTCCAGGGCACTTCGATGGCTTCACCTCACGTGGCGGGAGTCGCCGCGTTGGTGTGGGCTGCGCACCCGGAATACTCGGCGAGCGACGTGAGAAACGCATTGGAGAAGACCGCCAAGGATCTGGGCGCCTCCGGGTGGGATCAGTACTACGGAAACGGCTTGGTGAACGCAGCGGCAGCCGTTGCGTATGGCCCTGGGGACACCCAGGCGCCGGTTGTCACTATCACTGATCCCGCGAACGGCAGCACGGTGAGCGGAACGATTACCGTTCGCGCCACTGCCACGGACAACGTCGGGGTCACCAGCGTGGGATACAGGATTGACAGTGGGGCGACCGTGCCGATGTCCAACACCGGCAGTGACACCTACGAAGCAGCATGGAACACGACGACAGCGTCGAACGGTTCCCACAGTGTAACCGTCCAGGCTTCAGATGCGGCCGGCAACGTGGGGATCGCAGTCAGGTTAGTCACGGTCTCGAACGTCGCGCCTCCCAACACGATCCACGTGGCAGCCATTGTTATGGCGCTGCAGAAAACGGGCAGCAGCACCGCAGCGTCGGCTACGGTGACGATAGTGGACAACAATGGCAGCCCGGTGCGCAGCGCCGCGGTCTCGGGGACTTGGAGTGGCCTCACCAGCGGGTCGAGTTCAGGAACCACCAGTAAGACTGGCACGGTCAAACTCACCTCAAAGTCGGTTAGGAACGCCCATGGCACATTCACTTTCACAGTGACGTCAGTATCGCGTTCTGGTTACACCTACAACCCCGCCGGCAACGTGGAAACGAGCGACTTCATCACTGTGCCGTAACACGCGTCACGGCAAAGTTGCTGTGAGCGGTAAGGAGGGCAGGCTGCGGCCTGCCCTCGTTCTTTCAGGGGGCCGGGCATCGCTCCCTCGGCGCGCGCAAGCCGCGTTCATGGCGAACACCGGTTTTATGCCCGTACAAGCAGGCAGTATGGGGGTGGCTGGGCGACAAGGCCCATGCTATGGGAGGGTTGAGGGGGGGCAGGGAATAGTCCAATTAGGAGCAACATTGGAGAGGTGAATGGAGATGCGAACCAAGAGCATCCCGAGACCGAAGTTGTGCTGCACAGTGGCGGCCATAATCGTGGCGTGCGGCTGGCTGGTAGTGTGGATTGCAGTGCCTGCCAAGATGACTGCCGTGTTTGTGTCTGCTGTTCGGGCGGTGGGCGGCAGCGCGGCACAGGCGGCTCTTACGTCTGGGCACGCGGTGATCTTCGGGCTGATGAACGCGGCCGGGCTGATTGTACTGGGGCTGGTCGTGGTGGTCGGTGGGCGTATGATGCGGGCAAGTTGCAGGCTAGTCTGGCAACGCAAGCGAGGCGCCGTCGCAGTTCCCACGCCTACCGAAAGGGATAGCGTTTACGTGGTCAGTTCTTTTTGAATGGGCAAGGGCTGACAAGCTGTTCTTTCTTTGCCCTCCGCTACAGGCGATCATAGCCGACGTCAGGCAACAGCACCGCCGGTGCGTCGGACTGCCAGATCATGTCAGTGTCACACGGCCGTTGCGTCCGCGTTGGCGACGGAATATGATGTTGTAAAGGAGTGACCAATGTTCGAAGGCATGTATCCCCCCTGGTTGACCGCAATCCTCATCGCGGCCTTGGCCCTCCTGGTAGCGATCTTGATAATCAGGTGGCTCAGTTAGCGAACCCTATCCGCGCCTCCCGGGGCGGGCTGCTGGGCGGAGCCTAGTGGTTTTTCGGGGCTGCCTTCGGGAAGCCACCGCACTGAAGAAGCCAGGGGCAAAGCCGTCGAGGCGCTGTTCGTGCCCTGCGCCCGAAGGGTAGTGACTGCTCCCTTCCTAGTTTTTCCTCAAGAGTGACGCATGGCACCGTAGGATCTGGGGCCTGCCGACCTCGCTCAGGCCTTTCTGCCTGGCCGCGACGAGACTCTCCTCGAAAGCCTGGGCTGATACAACATGCTTGGGTTCCGCAAACAGACACCGTCCACCGGGTTTCAACGCCCGGAAAACTTCAGCGAAGAAGTTCGGAACATCGGGGATCTCGTGCACCACCGCGAAGGCCAGAGCGAAATCAATCCCCGCGCCAAGATCGTCAAGACAGAGGGAAGTGGGCTTGCACACCCGTGCGACTATCCTGTCCGCCAACCGTGCCGCCCGGGCGCGGCTTTGGAGAGACCGCAGCATTGCCTCTTGGACATCCACACAGACGACCTTTCCGTTGGGGCCAACCATTCTGGCAAGGGGAAGAGAGAAGAAGCCCATCCCTGGGCCCACGTCGAGAACCTTCATGCCGCTGCTGACGAACGAAGCCAGGATCTTTTCAGGATTGTGGACGAGGCGCCGCAGCGGGCTCGCCAGCCAGTAACCCACCCAGGGGGGACATACCCGCTGAGCCATACCTTGAATCACTCCCTTTCAGCGCAGCCAACGCCGTGCATTGCCCGCTTGGGCCGGCCGCGCCACAGGAATCCTAGCACAGGGCTGGCGACCGAGGCTACCCACGACTAAACCGGGGCGCGAACTGGGCTTCCGGCCTCGATGCGCTTCGGCAGGGGCCTCACACCCCCGCCTCAAGGGGTTGGAATTTGTTGAAGAGGTGGAAGAGGCCCCATTCGTTGCGGAGCATCAAGTCGCCGCGGCCGGCGAAGAAGCGGTGGACCGACTCCCGGTAGCCTGGCGAGAAGACATCCTTCCTTTGCAGAAGCTCCATGACCCTGAACCGGTGCGCGAGCTGCGCGTTGCCCACATAGACGGAAGGCCCCTGCGGGACTCTTTCGCTGACTGCCAGCAAGGATGGGCGGGCACAAGTCCCGCCCCTACAAACCCCCTTGCTGCCCCCGGCGCCTTCCCATTCTGGGTCAAGAGCATCTCTGTCTCCTCCTTCGAGCCGCAACGGCTGGCCAGTAGCGTGCCATCAAGGATGGGCGGGCATTCAGCCTTCGCAGCCGGAGCCGCTACGGCGAAGTAGGCCAAGTCCCGCCCCTACAAACCCCCTTGCTGCCCCCGGCGCCTTCCCATGTAGATACTATCTTTCCTGGGTAAATGCCTATGCTGCGGGTGAAATCTGCGATTGTTCAGGGCTGCCAGTGGGGATTGGCGGCAATTGATATTTCCGTCGGAGGTCTTCACAATGAATGAGAACTCAGATGGGAGATTCGGGGTTAAACCTTTCGAGATGGAGACGGCCCGAAGGGCCTGACAAGGATGTCTGACACGATGCGCGTTCCCGCGACGCTGGCGGATGAGATGCTCGACCCCCAGGTGAGGGAGCGGATAATGAAATCCCTGCATCATCAGGAAGGGGATAGGGTTCCCGTCTGGGACAGCCTCAACAACGGAGCGGTGCTTGACCATTTCGCGCCCGGGGAGAGGGATCTGCGGGTAGCCGCGGCCAAGGCCTGCCGCGCACTGGGGATAGACATGATCTACCGGGTGGATGATCCGCGCGCCTTGCCGGAGCAGGGGACAAGGACAGCCCAGAAGGGGTGGGAGACCGTGGTCGCCGGCGAAACCACCTGGGTTGCAGAGAGGCCCTTTAAGACCGTCGAGGACCTGAAGAAAGCTGAGTTCCCGTCCTTCTCAGAGGAACAATTGAGGGAGGAAGGAGTTCCGGGCTTCGTAAGGGCGATGGAAATCTACGCCCCCGAGACCTTATTGGTGCCGGGCGGGTGGTGCGGCTTTCACTGGGCCTACGACTACATCGGCCTCGCTCTTTTCTCCATCGCCATCTACGACGCCCCCTGGGAGATCGAAAGGATAATGGGCCAGTTCGCGGACAATGCTCACACCAAGGCGAAGGTGTTCGCCGAGAAGAGGCTAGCCCCGCTCTACTTCATCCCCGATGACGTCGCCTACAAGGGGGCGCTCCTTTTCTCGCCTTCCTTCCTGCGCAAGACGCTCATCCCCATCCTGCGGCGGGTCACGCAGCCTTTGAAGGAGGCAGGAATCAAGGTCATCTTCCATTCCGATGGATACGTGACGCCGCTGGTTGACGATCTCATCGAGGCCGGCATCGCCGGTCTGCACCCCATCGAGCCGCTCGCCGGAAATGACATCGGGCTGCTGAAAAGGCGCTACGGAGACAGACTCGTGCTTGTTGGCAATGTGGACTCCTCGCAGTTGCTTCCCTTCGGCACAAGGGAAGAGATAAGGGAGGGGGTGAAGGCGTGCCTTCGCGCGGCCTCCCCTGGCGGAGGGCACTTCATCGGGTCAAGCACCCAGATCCTTCCCTCGACGCCTCTTGAAAACGTCATAACGTTCTACGACGCGATAAGAGAGTTCGGCGGGTATCCAGTAGGCGTGTAACCGTTCAGCCGCAAGGGCTCAAGAGCAGGGTATCAGAGCGGTGGCCTGGCGTGTCAACCGTTTGTCACCAACCGAGGCGGACCGCTAACTCGCCCTTGGCCAGGACTTGGGCGTAGTAGGCCTCGAGCCGTGCCCCATAGACTTGGATGGGAATGAAGAGGAGAAGCAAAAGGGTGAGCAGGATGGCGATTGCCCAGAGGGAGGCGATGTTGACGTTTCCGAACCAGTGAAGAAGGAACCACCGGCGGCCGCGCACACATGCCCTGCGTCGCCTAGACACTACCGTCACGATCCAGCAGGCAGCCAAGAACAAGGCCACAGGCCCTACGGTTACGACCGGCGCCCACCACCACGAGGGCGCGAACGCCAGCACATTCTTTGGCACGTCGCGCGTTACCGCAGGCACCCTCATCCACCACCATGCTATCGGGGCGACAATCACAATGGCGAACGCGAGCGGCATAAGGCCAACTCGCGGACGCACCCTCGGCCTCCGGCCCAGCCAGGAGAGAAGGAAGAATGCCGTCAGGAGAACAAGGCAAGCCAGGAAGAGGGATTGTCCGCTTTGAGCAAGTGTCAGACGAATCGAGTAGGACGTCGGCGGCTTTGACAAGTCGAACGGCCCGGCCCTGTGCAACGCCTGGCGGTAGAACTCTGACGCAGCGACATCTGCCCGAACGCGCGGAGCCAAATCGCTTGCGCCGTGATCAGAAAGGTAGGAGCAGAACCGCTCCAACCGCAGTTCCTGCTGCAGTTCGTATTGCCCTCCCTTTCGCCCGCCCGGCCCGGCAGAGTATTCATTCAGCGACTCCAACTCCTCCTTGGGGAGCCTCCACATCCCCGCCGTGCCGGCAGCCCCCTCGGTGGCAATGGCAGCCATCAGGATATCCACTACCGTCGTGGCACTCGTCCTCATCTTCTGCCCAAAGGCGAAGGTGACTCGCCAGCGTTCGATAGCCTCCTGGTCGCGGCCTTGCTCCTCAAACACCCTCGCCCACGCGGAAAGCCACTTGGTGACCCATCTGACGTTCGTTTGCGCGGAAAGGTGAACGGCGGCTGACCAACCATCGGCTGCCGCCCAGTAGCGGGGCCAACCGGCCCAGCGGGCCTGATGCGCGGCGGCCCGCGCCGCATCGGACTTGTAGTCCTCCCAGCGGGGCTTCGCGGCCATTCGCTTTAGCGCCTCGTTGGCTTCTGCATCTCGCTGGGCAGCAAAAAGAACATGGGCGGAGTGCCAGTCAAGGAGGCCGTTGTCGGGGTCCTGCCGCGTTGCCTCGTCGAGCGCCTTCAGCGCGGCGGCCACCTTGGCGGGGTCAGGCGGTTCCTCCTTCGTGCCTGGCTTGGGCGGCGCGCCACCCTGATACACGTTCGACTCGTCGCTCCTCGTGAACGAAATCTGGTAAGAAAGGGCGATGGCCGCTCGGCAGCGCAAGGCGCGGCTCTCGGGGTTCAGCGCGACCGCACGCTGGAACTCTGGGATGGAAATTCCCCGGCCGAGGAGGGACTTCAACTCGGCCGCGCCCCAGACGAGTTGCCAATCCTTGCCAGCCGTCCCGCGCGAAGCCCGTTCCCAGGATCTCTCCCACTGGTGCAACATCCACCAATAGGATGGACCGTACCCGATAGGGCCGCCGAGGCTTGTCGCTTCCATCCGCACCACTCGCCTCATCTCGCTGCTGAAACCCAGAACCCCCGCGAGGAACAGAACAGCGAGCAGCAGCCAAAGATTGAGGAAACGCATCAAGACCACCTCCCTGCCGACATTATACCACAACCAGCGACCGTCGCGTGGGGGGCTTGACGCTGGGCTTCCCTTCGCTTCACCCCCATCCTATCCTTCCCCGTTCGGCTGAGCTCACGGCCGAAGCCCATCAAGGGGGAAGGGACCGATACCCTATCCGGGAATTACACCGCTGCCGAGTGGCTTCGGGGGGACAGTTACCTATGGACATTGTAGCACAACCACCGACCGTCGCGTGGGGGGCTTGACGCTGGGCTTCCCTTCGCTTCACCCCCATCCTATCCTTCCCCCATCAAGGGGGAAGGGACCGATACCCTATCCGG
>Ga0315294_10002721_pt1 | contig 19247 bp, 15 predicted proteins | sample YL17G13_40_MG_FD_203626 | JGI IMG/M metagenome (GOLD analysis project Ga0315294, IMG submission 203626) | Sediment microbial communities from Yellowstone Lake, YNP, Wyoming, USA - YL17G13_40 | ecosystem: Environmental > Aquatic > Freshwater > Lake > Sediment | place: USA: Wyoming | collected...
CTATTGCACAAATGACAAGAATTAATTCAAAACCTGGCGTACCATTCCCGTCATCTGGTTTAGTGGGTGAAGGTTGACTTGGAATTGTAAGAACGAAATCAATAGTATTTTCTCCTGAAGAGACATATTTACTCGACTTTTTATTATTATCATAACCGCTTTTTGATGCTTCGATATCATACGTATTTGTAACAACTTCAGTAATTGTGTACCTACCCATCGAATCAGTAGTTGCAGATTTTAAAAGCGATGTAGTACCAGCGGTATACAATCTTACAGTAGCACCACTTATTAGATTTCCTTCACCGTCTTTTACTGTACCAACAATATTTGCCATTTCTACAACAGTAATAGATTTTGTTTCTGTATCATAACCGCCATCATTATCAGTTGCTTTTAAAGATACTGTATAAGTTCCTCCTGTTGTATACTTATGAGTTGGATTCCGTTCTGTTGAGGTTGCTCCATCGCCGAAATTCCAATACCATGATGCAAGTGTACCATCAGAATCAGTGGATGTATCCGTGAATGAAACAGTATCAAGAGTTGTTGGGTGAGGGGAGTTTTTAGGGTTATATTCAAATGCAGCGGTTGGATTTCGATTTTGTACAGTAACAGTACTAGTATCGGTATCTTTAACCCCGATGCTGTCGGTAACTTCGAGGGTTACTGTATATGTTCCTTTTTTACTATAGGTGTAACTTGCTATCTGTGTTTGATAATCCCATTGATTGTCACCGTCTACGTCCCATTTATAATCAGTAATAGATGAACCTGTAGATGCGGCCGATTGTCCACCATCAAAATTAACCTTTTCTCCAGTTAAAATAGTATGCTCTGTCCCTGCTTCAGCAACAGGTGCATCGTAATTATCTGATATGTTAAAGTATACTGCAGCATCATTCTCATCACCTGGTATATTATCATATTCTCCAGACGTCTTGTAATAATTCAACTCTCGAATTGTAGTATCACCAGTTAAAGTATTAGTCGCAAGATTATAGGTTCCTATGTACTTTCCATAATCCACATTATCAGGTAAAATCGGATCAGCTACGTCATCATAATTGCATCCTGAACAAATATCACTACTAATATCCGCTAAATCATCTGAAAATGGCCATCCATCTTCTTCACATAATACAATAGAGATTTTTACTACTGATTTTTTAATACTTGAAAAAGTATGAATCGTATCTACGGTCCAATCATCTTTATTATCTATCATCGGTATTGAACTTGGAGAAATCCATTGGTAATTATTGCCTCCATCTTCAGAAATACCCACATAATAATACCAATCGGCTTGATCGCCACTACCTTCTATTGAATCAATTTTTTGTATTCGGTGAATTGTTATTGAAACAGTTGCTGTCGAAGTAGCGGATACGGTGGGTATAATTAAAATACCACTTATCAGACCTATACAGATACTTAAAGCCAATATTGTCCTTTCCATAAGACTCCCCGTACGTTAAATAATAAAGTCCTATATAAAGGACTACCTTTTTGGTAGTACCATTTGGTTTAGAACCTCTATTTGTACTGAAAATAAGTTTAACCATTGGTAGATACCAATGGCACTACAAGGAAAGGGTACTATTTACAGGCATGTTAAAGGAAAAATGTATGTGTACATACCTGCTTCCGTTCGCGATGATAGTCAATTTCCCTTTAAAGAAGGCGAAAAGGTTAATGTATCTATCAAAGGTAAGGGGCTTATTATAGAAAAGGAAAAATAAGATAAATTTTTTTATAATCAAGGGGTTAGTAACCGTTCATCGGACCCTTTCAGAAGGCTATAGAAAGCCCGTAGAAACGCTTCAAGGGTTAGCTAATAATAAACCCCGTTAAGGGATATCAACTCTTCAGAGGGGCTATGATTAATATCAGTAATATATTTAGATAAGTATCTTACAAAGAGCAAAGATGTAATGGACACCTATGAAACCCTGATGCTCCTTGGATATGGCAAACTTCTCACCAGATACATAGGTGTTGAAACTGAATGGAGAGAAAACAATCACTCTAGTCTTTACCGCTTCAAACTGGATATATTCCCCTTGACTTGAGAGGTTTGTTATCTTCCCAAAGATAAAAGCCCGAGTCAACTCTTGTAGTACATTTTTTATCAGAATCGTCTCATTAGCTCCAGTGTATCCAGGTTTGTTGGCAGTAATCTCATAAAGGGTATCTGCCTCAACTTGAGGTGCAGTAAGCCAAACGGTACCATTGGAATCTGTGGTCAATGTCTCATCGTTGAATGTGACAATCGCATCAGGAATTGGAAGTTCTGCTAATGAACGAATTATAACAGGGAAAACATCATCCTCATAAATAGGGATATTAGGAAGAACAATCTTCAAAATAGTGTACATTTCGAAGGGATACATCAACGGATACCAGTCCATTGCATGCTCACAGGGTAAATCGTATGGTGTGTCACCGATACCATCAGAACCTGGTATATTCTGATTTGGTCCATGATAGTTATCAACTCCAGTGTAATCACTCCAGTAATTTCCCCCAGATGGATAACTATCATTCCAAGTATTAGTCCCATTATCGTATGCATTTCTTGGATTATTCACAATATTGTTGTGGAACACGGTAAGGTTAGACGTTGATGACAAGTTAATGCCAACGATAGTATTCTGAATTACATTGCAGTCTTTGATTGTAATATTGGAAGCATTCCTAATTTGTATCCCGCTATTGGAATTGTTTTGAATGTTATTACTATCAATGACAACCCTTTGTATTTCACCTTTTAATTGGTTGATAACGATACCATTTCCAGTATTATGGAAGATATCACATCCAGAAATTATACTATCATCAATGGTCCCTGACCAATCTGATCTGCCAATTATAAGGATTCCTTGATTTTCATTATTATAGATTGAACAGTTCAAAATCTTGCTTTGGCTTAAATGATAATTATTTGCTGCACCAGTGATTAAAACACCGCATGTATTGTTATAGATATCACAATCCATCACTGTGTTATTCATACCTATATATTCTGTATAAATAACAGCACCATTCGGACAATCGCTCATGATGCAATCGAAAATGATATTGTCATATGAATCTCTGAAGTAAACACCTGGCATGAGTGGACAGTGGAGCGCGAAACCAGAAATTTTAGTCGAATGGAATGTATCTACATAAATTGCAGCCATCGCTGATTCATCTGCGATTATGGTAGTGGTTTCTTTATTCTCACCTGTTAACGTAATATAATTTTTATTTAATACCACATTTTCATAGTATATTCCGTTGTAGACAAAAACCGTATCCCCTGGATTTGCTGCATCTATAGCACTTTGGATGGTAGTGTAGTTACCTGGTCCGCTCCCACCAACATACAATATGTTCCTTGTAGCACTTACATTTTCAATTAAAACAACACCCACAAAGGATGACACTAGCATTATACAAATTATTGATAAACTAATTTTTTTTCTCATAACATTTTCCTCCGCCTACTGATTTGTAACAATTACTTCCTTAAAAACATATCCTGATAAAGAATTTTCATGTTTTGTGCGAATCGATGACAAAAAAAGAAAAAAAGAGGGTTTAGTATCCCAATAGGTGTCGTAGTATAGGAAATGCATTTGGGAATCGCTCTAGCAATTTCTCCCAGAACTGAATTAATGGTATGTCGTACGAGTAGGGCATCGTCAAAGAAAGTGCCCCCCAGTCACCTTCATTGCCATAGATGTCCTTTGCTTTGGCTATAATTGTATAGGTTCCCTTTTTGGACCAAGTATGTGATTTGGGAATTTCAATCCCTGATGAATAGGGACCTATCCAGCTACTGTTTGTTCCGTCCCCCCAGTCAATAAAGTAGTACATCTCATTACCTTCAGGGTCGATTGCTGTGAAATTATATATATATGGAGTGCCCACTTTTCCCTTCGCTGGGCCAGTTATTAATGGTGCATCTGGAGGTAAATTTATTAAAACCTTGAGATAGGGAATATAATTACCGTATTCCTTTGTTCGGAAGCTGATTACTGGAATATCCCCGTCGGGCCAATAATTTTCATCTCCTATCTTCCATCCATAGTTATTTATCGTTCCATTAACAAAACTTTGAATATCCTTGGTTACATCCCATTCCATCCAAAGACCGGGTGTTTCAGGAACAGATGAGTTACCGGTTGATTGAGTGTCGTAATTCGGTTGGTTGTACCATTCGAGTGTTTCTTCATTCCAATCAGTTATTGCTTTGTACAAATTCAATGGTCTATCAGCAGGATCGTTATCTCGCCACTGCCAATAATAGAGATTTAATGTAGCTGATATAATTTTTGCATTTGACGGTATGGAAGAGATATTAAATTTTACCAATGCAACCCATTCAAAATTGTGTCCTTGACTACTACCATTTCTGACTTCCATATATTCTACATTACCATTTCCTGTCGACCTATCATCTGTTGGATAATAGATTTGAGTTCGTAAAGTACTGGCCGGCTCATTTCTAAAAATCATTGATTGTCCAGGCGATAAACTCACCAAAACAAACAACACAATGATTCCTAAAGATATAGCTCTTACTACTTTCTTCCCCATAATTTTATTCCTCCCCTGATAAAACAGGTCAAGGTTTGTTATCCTATGAGTTTATTTAAACGTTTGGAAAGAATAAAATTCGCAATAACATTTACAAAATTGCGATACTTTCCATTATTCACTAAAACCTGTAAAAATTAAGTTTGGCTATAATAGAAAGTGAAAATAAGCCTATTCTTCGGGTATAACTTTATTTCTTTATTGTTTTGTTAACACGACATCATTACTCCCCTGAAAATAGGTAAAAATATTAATAAGAAAACATCTTAATAGGCAACTAGAAAGAGATTACGTATGGAAAGAGCCACCTTCGGCGCAGGCTGTTTCTGGCACGTTGAAGAAGCGTTTCGACACCTCAAAGGAGTGACCTCCACAACCGTGGGGTACATGGGAGGAACACTGAAAAACCCAACCTACGAGGATGTATGTACCGATAAAACCGGGCATGCGGAAGTTCTTGAAGTGACCTATGATCCAGCGAAGATTTCCTACAATGACCTATTATCAGTGTTTTGGGATATCCATGATCCGACAACAAAAAATCGACAAGGACCTGACGTCGGAACACAATACAGATCAGTCATATTCTACCATACACCAGAACAGAAAACAGCAGCAGAAACATCAAAAAAGAATCTCGAACAATCAAGGAAATACAAAAAAAAGATCATGACTGAAATTATAAAAGCAACTACGTTTTATTCTGCAGAAGATTACCACCAGCAGTATTTAGCAAAACATGGATTGGCAGCCTGCCCTCGTTAAAAAAAATATTTTTTTTCGTCTACACAGCCCATAAAGCTTATCCCGATGAACGAGATTCTCCGGTGAGGAGTATATCATATGATACCACAAGGGAAAAAGAAACTACTGCAGGTTGGAAACATCCTTGCGACGATCGTAACTATTATCGTCAACGCCCTTGCGGTCATTCTTCCGCTGAATGGAAAAACAACAGAATATCTCTCAGATAAATACCCGAATTTATTTGTACCAGCGGGAATCACCTTTTCCATCTGGGGCATCATCTACATCCTCTGGGTTGTCTTCGCGATGTACCAAGCAAGAGACCTCTTCAAAAAAGAAGAAATAGAGATGCCATTTCTGCAACAAATCACCTTTTTATTCGTCGTAAGCAGCATCGCAAACAGCGCCTGGATTTTCCTGTGGCATTATGAATATGTCGGCCTTTCGTTACTCATGATGATCATCCTCCTCTTCTCACTCCTAGCAATTTATATTCGTCTCAACATCGGCAAATCAAACGTCGCCTTGACAGAAAAACTCTGCGTCCAAGTCCCGTTCAGCGTGTATCTTGGTTGGATTACGATTGCTACTATCGCAAATGTCACTGCATTCCTTGTTTCGGTGAAATGGGACGGTTTTGGGATTGACCCATTAACCTGGACGATCCTTATTATCGCGATCGGAACACTTCTGACCATTCTTATGCTTGCATTACGAAAAGACATTGCGTTTAGCCTTGTCGTCCTCTGGGCATTCCTTGGTATTTGGATGAAACGAATGACACAGCCAACTACAGACGTGAATGTTGCAACCACGACCAGCATCGCCATAGTACTCATCGTTGCCGGTCTGCTTGCGGTCATTGGATATCAACTGATGTACAAAAACAAACAAAAATCTGTACAGAAAACCTGAGTATAACAGAAACCGCCTTCGTTTCTCTGCGGAATACCTTTTAATACGACACAGGATGTATCAGCGGACCCTATGATTAAAGTAATCTCCTTTGACTTCGACGGTACCATTGCGAAGCATACCTTCGCAGACGCATTCTGGCTCGAAGGCGTACCAGCACTCTACGCTAAGCAGCACCATGTCGATGTAGAAGTGGCAAAGAAATATCTCTTCGAAGAATACGAAAAGATAGGAGACAATCGGATTGAATGGTACGACCCCGGGTAATGGTTCGACCGCTTCGACCTTCAAGCTGATTGGAAAAAAATGCTCTTAAAATATCGAAAAAACGTTGAAATCTACCCGGAAGTCCGATCAGTCCTGAAGCGATTATCAACACAGTACAGCCTCATCATCAGTTCCAACGCAAAGAAAGAATTCATTGACGTACAACTCAGACAAAACAAGCTCAATGGCTACTTCGATCAGATTTTTTCATCAACCTCAGACTTTCACACGGTTAAAAAAGTCACGGATTTCTATGCGATGATCTGTAAAAAACTATCAATACAACCGCAAGAAATGGCTCATGTTGGTGACCATAAAGAGTTCGATTACCTTTCCCCACAAAAACTTGGTATCACCGCGTTTTATCTCGATAGAAATAAAACCAGTACCGGACCATGTGTCGTCCATGATCTTTCTCAATTCGAGGAGACCGTTATAAAACATTCATCATCCAATCGTATGCATCGTGAAAGAGAAATGTGAAAAATCCAGTCTTTTTTCTCGTTTGATTCTTTGTCTTCAACGCCCTTTGTGTTACAAATATTTATATAGCTAATCTATATAATATTTCCACAACAAAATGAAGAGAGGAAGGTAAATATGAAGAAACTATTGTCAGTCGTAATAATAGGGATTGTAGTCCTTGGTGGACTAGGGGCTGTTGTCACGGCAACAAACCAGAACCAAAAAAATTCTCAAAGAAATGATACTACCAGTTCCCCATACGTGGACGAACTTGATCAATCAATGACTGATTATGATGGATCGCTACCCTTAGGTCGAACAAATATTTTTGGATTCTATGCGAATCTCTCGATAGCACAGTCATTCATACCGCAAAAAGAACTCTTGACACGAACACAATTCCTCATGGCTCGAAATGCATCAACGTCATACCCCTGTGTTCTTGCGGTTCGAGATAATCTAACCGGTGAGAACCTCGCTATTATTTCAGTCGGACCAAACGAATTCCCTGTTGTGAATGGAACCCCGACAGAGGATCAACTAGCATGGATCAATTTCAACTTTAATGACATCTGGGTGATCCCTGGACAGACGTATTACCTTGTTGTCTACACAGCAAATATTACTGAGAACTATTACTGGATTGCTGGTAACGGCACGAACATGTACCCAAATGGAACCGTGATGCTTTCTATCGACGATGGAAAAACCTGGAGTGAATTTACAAATGCTGACGGATGTTTTAAAACCTATGGACTGAGGGAAACATATCTGGATATAACTAATATGAATTATCTTTTTGGGTTTTCGTTTGACATTAAAAACATCGGGAATTACACTGCATGGGACGTTACCATGAATATCACCGTGAAAGGTGGGATTCTTGGACGAATCGATTATCAATTCGTTGACGGTATCTCAGAACTTTTACCAGATAGTGTATTAAAGGTAAAAACTGGATCAATCTTTGGTCTTGGTCAAGTCACGATATCTTTACGTTTGTACGCAGCGAACGCTAAAGAGATATCCATAGAAAAAAATGCAATGGTTATTTTCTTTTTCATGTTCATCAAATAACCATCTCTCTTTTTCTTTCCGTCTTAAATCATTCTAAAAAATAGAAAAAGAAAAAACAATTACCAGAGATTACCCGATGTATCGGATATCATCTGGTTTTTCTTTGACCATAGTTTCCATTTCGTTGAGTTGCTGCGCGATATATTCGATCTCTTTTGCTTTCTCTTCAAGCCGGGAAAGATCGATTTCAACGTTCACTGCTTTTGTCAGAACCTTCAGGACCGCTTTCGCACTCTTCGGGTCAACGAGGTACCCTGGGGTCTCGCCCATAAAGCAGGTACCAGTCATGCCTCGAAGTTTCCCCAGACCAAGGAGAAGTCCGCTTGCACCAATAATGCCGCCGCCAGGTTCGTTTTTCTTAAACACCGCACCATACTTTTTCATGGTTTTCACCAGATGCGCATCGGTCGTTGCAAAAAGTACCTTTGGGTCTTTGATTTCCCGACCGAGACCATACCCACCAAGCGTAAACATTTGTTTCACGCCAAGACCCTGCACGATATCAAGGATTGACTCTGCAAGCTCATATTGCCCTTGTGACGAGAGCCCTTGGTAATCCCCGGTCAGAAAAACGATATCTCGTTGGCTTCGCTTCTTTGCTTTCCAATAAAAAAACTCGTTGTTGACCAACTTAATGGTGCCATCCGGGTTAATGAACACCTGTGGCGGAAAATCCTTGCTGTACAACTCAGCGAATTTTTTTGCTTTCATAGAATCAATGAGATGTTCAACAGCAAGTTTCCCAACATTCCCGATCCCGGGTAATCCTTCGATAAAAACCGGATTTTTAAGCTTCGGTTTTTTCTCAACGTACTTTATTTCAACTAATTTCATTGTCTCAGTTCGTCCTTATTCCTTCTTTTTAACGCCCGACGGTACTTCCCATAATGATCCTGAGGCGAGAACCGTGCAGGCTTGTTTAAAACTGTTTTTTCTTTACAGGTGCTGCAGACCGGATGAATGGTGTACCGCTGACAGTTTTTACAATAGAGTATCTCAGACATCATTCTTCGACTTCGCGTTGAAACTCACATTCGCCTTTCATTTTTGTCATATGTACTTCTGCCCGCTCGACTGCTTTTTTCATCTGTGATTCAGCAATCTTATAATCAGGAGCTTTTACTTTAATCATGTAGCGAGGTGCGCCAATGTATTTGATATCGATGCTGACGTCATCAAACTCGCTTTTTTCCGCAACTGTGAGTGCTTCTTTGATATGATCAATCCCATCAGGGAGGTATGAAGTGAGAAGCAACATGCCTTTGATTTCAACGAAAGGAACAGTGATACTGGTCTTTGCAACCTCATCAAATTTCTTGAGCCAATCCCCAGAAAATCCATCGTTTTTCAGGGTGTTTGCATCATAGGCGCATTCTTCAAATGCGGCATACATCGTCCCGTATTTCTTGATAAGCCCATCACCGAATTCTTTATAACACTGGTCCACTGATTTGCCGAGCCCTTGTGCAACCATCTCAAAGAGCTTGGCTGCTTTCTGCGCATTCTTCCAGTCCTGGATTTTCTCCCGGCGTTGATGATCATTCACCTTCTTAAGGGAAAGGTCGATGTGTTTCTTTGCGGCATCGACATGAACAACCTTACAGACAACCTTCTGTTTTTCTCTGACAAAATTACGGATGCGTTTAACCCACCCGGTTGCTATTTCAGAAATATGGATGAATCCTTCTTTATTTGGGTATTCATCAAGTGACACAAACGCGCCAAAGCCTTGGACTTTGGTAATAGTACCAACAACGAGTTCTCCTTCTTCAGGGTACTCCTTCTTTAACATGCAGATGAACCTTATTCGATGGTCTCTAAAATGGTTCCTTTAATCCGTGCTTTCCCACCATTTGGGGTTGCAAGTTTACTGCCGCAGATGTGGCAGAGGACCGTGGTACTTGCCTTATCAAACAGGACTTGTTCGTTTTCACAATCATTGCATCGTACTTTAATGAACCTGCTTTTTGGTTGATCCATGTGTTTATTCACCTTCTATCTCAAATTTTTTTGATCGGATACTTGGCGGCTGATGCATCTTTTTACAGACTGTACACATAAATCGGGTTGCTATCCGCCTGCTGGTTTTCTCTCGTCCCTCTGGTTTTGGTCGTGGGAACCCTCCGTATCCGCTGGTAGCGCGTCTGAACCGCCGTTGTCCTCGTTTCAGCTCACTTGCTTTCCGTTTTTTCATCTTGTCAACTTCGTGAAGCGTGTGTTTTTTGCAGAACGGACAGTATCGTTTGATTTTCCTGGGCATCTTCATAGATATCACAGTTCGATTGTAACCGTAAGTAAGAAAGGTATATAAAAATGTAGGGTGCCCTATTTTACCTGTTTTACTATCCCTTTTTTTAGGAGTGGTTCGGTCATTTCGCGGGGGAGTGAAAGCACGTCTTCTTTGCGTAACGAATAGGTTTTCTCATCCGTGCCGATAAACTCAGGGGTATCTTCCAGGACGCGGACGATCGGATTTGTATTTGGATCCCGCTTCGGTTGATCAACAACCGGCGGAGATGCTGGTTGTTTTTTTAAATGGCGGTCTGTTGGTTCTTCAAAGATTTCCTTACGAGAGACCGCAATCTGTTCCACCAGAGCACTATAAAGTTTTTTTTCGATGTCTAAGAGGTTCTTGAGGTCAGGGGCTGCACCACGTGCTGTCGCAAGAGCAGCTTGGACGATTTTTTTCTCTCGAAGCTCATAGATGCTGTTTGCGATTTTCTTTGTATTTTGAACCTCATCAGTGAACAGTTTGAGTTTCAGTGGATTCTTTTCATTTTCAACGCTTCGTTCAATAGTTTTTATATATGAGGAAAGATCCTGGTAGAAATTCACATTTATTTTCGTAAGAACAGAAGAGGTCTGTTCTCCTTGTTGGAGTCTGCGGAGTGTTTTATAGCTGATTTCCTCGTGTTCATCCATACTAGTTCATTACAACATAAATTATGTTAAATAGTTTTAGTCTTGCTTATAAATTTTTATTGCAATATTCTTGATATATAAAAAATATGTACAAAAAGTTAATATATACAATGTAATTATGTAATATGGGGAAAGAGATGAAAGGAATTAAATTTAAAAGCGGATTAATTTTTGGAATTATTATAATGCTGCTCTTAACAAGCATTGTCCCAAGTAGTATAGGACAAACACACACATCGACACAACAACAAAATATTACTGCAACGTCACTTCCATCGACTGAAAAAACCTCATCTTTTACGTTGTATGTAATTGGAAAAAATGGTTTAGAAAAACAGGAGATGATACTCTCTGCTTCAAATACCTTGAGAATCTATGAAAAGTATCAAGAATTAAAAAAAGAAACGACATCCAATCCGTATAGTGATAAGACCCAGCGCGTAAAACAAGAATTTTTTGATCTTCTCGTAGAAAACCATGCTCTCCCAACAGGGATGTCTAAAGACCAACTTCTCTCTCTTACACAACCCCCTGTTATACCACCAAAGCATCTCCGCACCGACATCCATCCTTTTCAAAACAAAGCCTCAGAATGGTTCTGTAATTTCGCGACATTTGGAGAAGGATCAGCGTTCCCGATTATCATCCTCCCACGGTTAATACCATTCCTTCTCATGCCTATCCCTCGGGCATTCGTTTGGTGGTCAACACCATCAGGTATCACCTCTGTGGGTGGTTTGATTTCCCGCACCGGTTTTCTCGCAGGTGGAGAACAACAAGGTATCGCACTTGGTTTCTGGGGTATCGGATTTAGCATTTTCCTCCCGCCGATCATGTCGTATGGGATCTTCGGATATGCATTATTTACCAGAGTCACTGCTGAGGAATTTGAATTCTGGCCGCCGAACAACCCACCGGAAATCACTCAGACTGATCCAGCTGACGGACAACAAATGGTTCCGATATCGACGACAGAATTACGCTTTGAAATTAAAGATTTTGATAACGAACTTATGAGTTACAACGTGACCACAGAACCTGACATCGGATCAGGGAGCGGTGGCTTGAAACCAGATGGAACCTACTCGATTCCCATCAGCGGTTTGGAAAGCCTCACCCAGTACACCTGGCATATCCAGGTGACGGATGGGAAAGATACCACAGAAAAAACCATGACGTTTACCACAGAGGCGATAGCACCAATTATCTCAAATCCATCACCAGCCGATGGTGAACGGGACGTCCCAATGGATCTCTCACAGTTGCAATTCACCCTGAAAGATTATCAGGGTGATGCGATGGAATACACTGTGCAGACTTCACCGAACATTGGCTCTGATCATAAAGTTGGTGTTCATGATGGAACCTATACGGTTCCGGTGAGCGGCTTAACATATGGAGCGACCTATCTTTGGTATGTGAATGTGACAGATGGGACACACTGGACACGGAAGATATTTAGTTTTGAAACAGGGTATCCCTCCCAGTTTAACCCGTTTGAGTTCGGATGGCATTACCGAAAACAAATTACAATTGATCATACACAACTGACAAGTGATCAAAATAATTTCCCAATACTTATCAGTACAATCGATGCAGATTTAATGAAAGCACGTGCTGATGGCGGTGACATCCTCTTTATGAACAATATCGGTGTTGCCTCGAAACTTTACCATGATATCGACCTATTTAATCAATCTACAGGAAAGCTCGTAACCTGGGTTAAAATACCATTGCTTTCTTCAACTACTGATACCGTGATATTCATGTATTATGGTAATCCATCATCTCTCTACATGGCGTATCCAGAGAAAGTCTGGAACGGATTCGAAGCAGTGTATCACCTCTCCAAGGCACCGACCGGAATGGTTCAGGATAACACAGGGAATAGCAATAATGGAGTTCCTCATGGTGGCATGACAACATCAAATCTTGTTGAAGGGAAGATTGGTTCTTGTTATTTATTTGACGGTGATGATGATTATATTTCCTTTACCGATTTTACCTATGCTATGAACGAAGGTACGTGTTCCGCATGGATACAAACTTCAGGGGATGGACCAATGACGGTTTGGGGTGAAGGAGTAACATCATCACCAAAACCATACATTTGGCTAGGGAAACGAGAAAATGGAAAATTGATGTATGCACGAGATGTCTACGGTACAAATTCAAACTTCCAAGGACAAAAAGAAGTTGGAATGAACGATGGCATCTGGCATTTAATCTCCTGGATTTCCACGGGATCTGAAAACCGGTTCTTTTTCGATGGAGCTGAAGTGAGTTTAGTCTGGCAGGATGGTCAGAATCCGAATGGAATCTGGTTTAATGATCAAAATACAGATGCCTCAACGGTTGGTTGTCTTATCCAGGGCGGCAGTTATAATCTATGGGATGGACTACTTGATGAAATCAAAATTACTAACACACCCTTAAGCGCAGCGTGGATTGCAACTGAATATGCAAATCAAAATAACCCAGCAGGTTTCTTAAATATCGGACCGGAAGTACCCGGACCTTAAACTTTTTTTTATCCTTTTTTCTCTTATTCCAACCCAACCGTACTAATTCGAAAACACGTTTTTTTTCCTTCTGGCTGTGACCGATGTTTGATAATCGTTGCTTCTCGCTCCCCGATTCCTTTTCGATCAAGCCGTAGAATGGTTTTCGTCATATGCTCAGCATCACGGTTCGTAAACGGTTTGACCTCACCAGCTTTATCAATATACACTTGCTCAGTAATAATGACAAACAAATCCTTTTCTCGCGCAGCAACCTGCAGGTTCGTCACCTGCCTGGTAAACGAACGAATCCCGCCTTCCCGATCATCCTCGAGATTCAACCGATAAAACATCGTGATCGTATCAACAACGATAAGACCTACTCCTTTCGTCGCAATCGCATCGCAAATCATCTGTTCTTGAGATTCAAACGATATTGGGGTAAAAAACAGGATATCACGGAGGATTTTCTTATAATCGCAGTCCACGCAGATCTGTCGTATCCGCTCAACCGAAACACCCTCTGTGTCAATGTACGCAACTTTCTTCCCCGATAAAACACACTCACGAGCAGCCTGCAGACACAGATTTGTTTTTCCAGTACCAGCCTCACCATAGACTCGGGTAATGATTCCGCTTTCAAGGCCGCCTCCTAACAGGACATCTAAAGGCTGACACCCTAGAGATAACATATTCATGATATGAACCATGAGGAAACTCGGGCATAAAAAGGCTTTGCAGACCTACTCAAGAATCTCATCAAAAACATAGGTCTCCCACTCGCGTCTCCCAAGAACAATCTCCAGTTCCACAGGGGTAATCATCGGCTTCTTATACTGCAGATAGTCATCAATCGCTATCCGTGGGCACGCGGTCGACACATAACAATCAATATCAAACCCTTGCAGAGACACCGGGGAAAATTCATCTAACGTAATCAACAAGGAGAGTTTACCTGCAGAATCAAGCATCTGTTGTATCTCACGAGCAAGTTTAATGCGCTGTTGACCACGCTTGACTCCAATAAGAATACCGAACCGCCGTGCACTCCGACACGCAACAATCGCGCCGTACCGCTGTCGCAACATATTATTTTTCATATCCTCGATTTCTTGTTTTTTCACGGCATTGGTATACGGATCAGCGGCAATCACCGGTTTTCTTGCACTCATCAAGAGACCAACCGGGTGAAACGTTCCACTCCCAATAAATAAAAAGCAATCAACATTCTCAGCTATCTTCGTTCCAACAGAAAAATTGCATCCCAGAATCTGACCCTTTGTTGATATTCGTTCATCACCCTCAGCAATGAATGGCTCAAGGTTGTGTTTCCGTAAGATCGTCTCAACTTTCTCAAGTGTATGAAGATGCTGCGCGGTGGTGACAAGCCCAATTTTTTTCCCTACTAACGAAGGAATCGCTTTTTCAACGACCTTGGAGACATCCAATGTTGATTGCGCATTCACAAAAATAGTTGGAATCCAAAAATTTTCTACATCGGATATCGCAGTATGTCCTAGATGAACAACACAATCCACGTCCATGTTTTTTAGTTCGTAATTCACGACATCACAGGCGCCAAAACACGGGTCCGCAGAAACAAGAACCGTCGCCCCGGTTTCTTTCTTTAACAATTCAACCAAAGGAAAAATACTACGTTTCAGTCCCTCTGGGACCTGAACAGCGATAGTTTTGTACCCTTGTTGTTTCATGGTTATTGCAGCGTTTTCAATATCAATCAAATAGCCTGAAATCTCCATTAAATCACCTCACCAACATGAGAAAGAAGCAGTCGAAAGAAGCGCATCCGATACTCATATGATTCATCAGAGGTATCCATCGTTTGGCAGTCCTCCTCTGAAGTAAATGGTTCAAACGTTGTTTTTTGCTCTAGATAGATCTCCCAGCGTCCATCAGAAACAGATTTCTTTCTTAAACGATCCTCTAAACGCTTCTTGACCACTATATCAGGACAGACACACTGAACCCTCACCAAGGTAGCATGATGTTTTACGGCAATATGATGCGCCATCTCCCGGTATTTTTTCTTTTGAAACGTTGCATCCAGGACAACGTTTTCTCCTTTTTTTAAGAAAGTTGATGCACGCCCCATAACTCGTTCGTATGTATCATCGACTTTTTTTGGATCATAGAGACCAGTGTTGAATTGATCATGATGTTGTTCAAATTGATCAATACCAGCAGCCTCCTTTCGAACGACATCGGTGTTAATCTGCGTTGCATGGTAATCAACCGCTATTTTGCGTGCAACCGTTGATTTACCAGTGCCGGATAAACCGGTGACAAGGAATACCAAGGGTTTATTCTTCTGTAAATCAAGTGAAAACAAGCCTGCATAATACTGTGACAAGTCAAAGTATTTCTTCGCGGTTTCTACAAGGAGGTTCTTTTTTGCTGGGTCAATATGAGGATCGTTGAGCTGGAACCCATGGATTTTGCCGCGGACGAACGCTCGGTAAGACTTGTAGAAATTTAACACCGAATAAATATTTATGTCATGACTTTTCTCCACATACTTTTGAATCAGATAGCTAGACAAGTATGGGTAATTCAAGTAATCGAGATCCATGGCTAAAAACCCGATATCGGAGGCGACATCGCAGAATCGGAATCGGTCGTTAAACTCGATGCAGTCAAAGATATGGATGTCCTCACCGGTCACAACGATGTTTCCTGAGTGTAGGTCTCCGTGGCAATCATAGATTTTCCCTTCTTTCATCCGGCGTCCGAACACCTCTTTTTTCCGTTCGAAAAACTTTGTTGCCGCTTCTTTAATATACGAGTACGTTTCCTTTGGAACCGTGAGGTTAATCATCGGTTTGGTTTGGTCGAAATTTTCATCAATATTTTGTTTGACTGCCTGTAATTCACCGTATTTTTTAATGTCTTCCGAGGGTTCCTGTGTGTTATAAAAATCAACGAGAACCGTACACAGATGGTCAATTGTTTCTTCAGAAATTTTCCCTTGTTGAAGCATGTTTGTCATGATATATTCTTGGGGGAATTCTTTCATCTTCAATACGTAATCAACGATCGTTCCATCTCCATCGAGTTCAAGGGTGTTATCTTTCTGTGTGATGGGGAGAACATCGAGATACATGTCAGGGCAGAGTCTCTTATTGAGCCGTAGTTCCTCTTCGCAGAAGTATTTGCGTTTATCTAATGTTGAAAAATCAAGGAACCCAAAATTCACTGGTTTTTTCACCTTGTACGCGTAGGTTCCGGTGAGTGCGACGTAGGAAATATGGGTTTGAAGCAGTTGAACTGAGGTCACATGAGGTCCATAAAACTTTGGGTTTTTCAGTTGATCAAACAGCATTCCCTGGTTCATACACACTTGGTAGACCCTGGCTTTTTATAAGGCTTGTCTTTCACGGAGGTGTTTGACTGTTTTCTACAAAGGCATGGCAATAAATTCATGGTGTTACTGATTACTCAGTGAAAAGCCCAAAAAAAAAAGGTTTAGGCAGGAAACACAATAATCACAAAGAGCGTTTGAATAAGTAAAAGAATAACCGCCGCAGGAATAAACATCTTGTACATCCGTGTGGTATCTGTTTTCAAATATTCACTACTCAAGACATTGCAGAGGTGAATTGGTGAGATGAGGTACCCTATGAGAGAACTCATGAAAATAAGGCTTGTAAGACCAATAATATGCACTCCAGTGAACGCGAAAAATGGGTCAACAAGAGGATAGGAGAGCGCAATCGCGCCAAGATTATATCCTGTCAAAGTCCCAAGAAGAAGCGGTATAAGGATGACTATGAGAAGCGCTGGAAACGCAAGGTTGTGCATCGTTTCAGTGATAAACAGGTGCATCTGAGAAATCTGTATCATCTCCCTAAGAATCATTATCCCAAAGATTGCGAAAGCCAGATTCCAAGTAAATGATTTCTTAATGATTGTGATATAAATTGTACTATCAATGTGAATGAGAAAATATAGAAGAAGGAGACTGAAAGATACGCCGATTAAGAAACACCTTGTTTCTGAGAGACCGATAAATTTCAAAGGATAAAACAGCAGGGGAACAATCGGTGGAAGGATGTACACTAATCCGCGGTAATCCTTTACAACAGTAACCGTGGGATGAGAAGTTTTTCCAGTGAATCGTTTGAGGAAAATAAATCCGATCAGGACGACTCCAATAAATGCTGGGAGATCTGCAAGAATAAGCATCTGGATAGGAACCCCAGAGAATTTAATACTGCAGATAAGTATCATCGCTGCCGAGATCGGATAGATAGAGAACCAGACATGCCGAAACCAGATGTTTAAAAAATTCTTTTGATCTTTCTGCAGTTTGTATTTATCCCCCTCTTTATCGATGAGCGGAGCAGAAAATAACGCGCCACCAGGAACAGGCATCAATCCATAGACCGCAGGAATAACCCCCAAGGTTCCTCCTTTAGAGAAAAACGTTCGTAAACTATCAATAAGTTTGGTAATTGCCCCGGTCTCTTGCATGGACTTCGCCAGAACAAAAATCAAGGTCATAAGCAAAGCAAGTTCAAGAGTCTCCGTCACAATCTGTTGTTTTTCAAACGAATAGAAACTTGCTTCAATCATTGCTTTGGGGATATCAATTGGTGTGATAACCTCAAGAGAAAAAACACCCACAATAAGAGAACCGACCAACAAGGACAACCCAAAATTTACCTTCTTCCGAATCAGAATAAGGATGACGATAAATGCAATAACAACCCCTATAAGATTCAGCATGCTGCACCAGAAATAGGCGTATGATTTAACTAGTTAACTCCTGAGCGTCCTTCTCCGCACGTTCTAACGTTTCCTGCATATCAATTGTCAGGAATTCATTATCGAGCATCAGTGGCTTACCATTAACAATCGTCGTGCAAACATCCGTTCCTCTCGCAGCGTACACAAGATGAGAGACAGGATCATGAAGCGGTGTCAGATGCGGCTTTTTCAAATCAATCATGATAAGATCAGCGGTTTTCCCTTCCTCAAGAGAACCAAGCGTTTGTTGAACACCAAGACAAGTGGCACCACCAATGGTCGCCAGATCAACAACTGTTTGCGCAGGGAGTACTGTTGGGTCCCAGCGATGATTTTTATGGACCAGCGCGCAGAACTTCATCGTCTCAAACATATCCAGGGTGTTGTTGCTTGCTGCGCCATCTGTTCCTAAACCAACAGGAACGTGTACATCAAGAAGTTCAGGAATCGGTGCGTACCCACCGGTTGCGATTTTCATGTTGCTGACCGGACAATGAGATACCGCGACACCAGCGTTTTTCATTTCAAGAATCTCATTTTTTGTAATCCACCCGCAATGCGCAAGAATCGTACCTTTTTGAAGTAAACCGATTTTTTTCAATTGCTCAACCGGTCTCACCCCGTATCTCTTTTCTATATCGTAGACTTCATCTCTGGTCTCAGAGCAATGCGTATGCAGAGGAACACGGTGTTTCGTTGCAACCTCAAGGGACTTTTTAAGGGTTTCTGGGTTACAGGAGTACATACTATGAGGGGCAACTACAGGAGAAATCAAGGCGTTGGCTTTCCAGCGTTTCACAAACTGTTCACACTGCGGGATTAACTCTGATGCCTTGTACTCCGGGGTATCAAAGTCAATAAGGGCAAAGCCAAGGAACCCACGCATCCCAACCTTTTCGGTGACTTTTGCGATTGTGTCTTCAAAATAATACATGTCAAGGTACGATGTTGTACCAGACGCGATCATTTCCAAGAGTCCAAGCTCTGTACCACTCTCAA
>Ga0315294_10002722_pt1 | contig 19246 bp, 17 predicted proteins | sample YL17G13_40_MG_FD_203626 | JGI IMG/M metagenome (GOLD analysis project Ga0315294, IMG submission 203626) | Sediment microbial communities from Yellowstone Lake, YNP, Wyoming, USA - YL17G13_40 | ecosystem: Environmental > Aquatic > Freshwater > Lake > Sediment | place: USA: Wyoming | collected...
ATGAATGCTTTAATTTTGACTTATGGCGGGATGCCTTTGAAAAATTCGACCTTGATTTAAACAAACTCGCGGCAAGAAAATTTGAACCTGACGAAATCCTGCCCTGGCAGCATCTCGGCGGGCCAGATAAGCAATACCTTCTTAAGCATCTGGGAAATATAACCGAATCGTAACTGTAGTTTTTTTAAAGACTTATACGTGGCTCCGTCCAATATGGACTTGGACTCCATAATAGCCGAAATGAAAAGGAAAAGGTGTCAGGAACCTTTTTCGACATTGTTGCGATTAAGCAGCAGGGTTTTTATTGTTTCCTTAATAAGCATAAGGCTCAGTAATAAGAGAACAAGGCCGCAGACGCCGGCGATAATAATGTCAATCTTCACTGCTGTGCCGCTGAAAATGGCCGGCAGAGAAACGATAAGCGGTTTTATAAGATTCACCAGCGACCATAAAGTTACCACGAGCATAAAGACCATCGGGACAAACGCATAAACCGCCCTTTTGCCGGTTTGCCTCAGCCAGATTGAAATTGCAAGAAGAGTCAAAGCGGCAAGCAATTGATTGCTCGTGCCGAAAATCGGCCAGGCAACCAGATATGCTTTTTCTTTTGCAAGCATCAGGAAACCAAACGGCAAAAAAAGACTTGCCGCCGACGCTAAAAATGAGCCTGCCCTGCCTTTTAGGCCGGTAAATTCCTGAAAGATATAACGCGCAAGTCTTGTGCAGACATCGAGCGTATCGTAAACGAACGTTGAAAAAACCAGCAGTGCAAACGGAAAAGCTATACCAAATTTAATACCCACCAGTCCGAGATAGCGAGCGATTCCGTTTGCATAGATGAGATTCGGGTCGGCTTTAATGAGACTATCGCTTTTCGGCAAAATCATAACCGTAGTAAGAGCCAGGACACCGACAAGGCTTTCCAGCAGCATTGCGCCAAAACCAATCGGCAGCGCATCTTTTTCCTTCGCAAGCTGTTTTGATGTTGTGCCTGAGGACACTACAGCGTGAAAGCCTGAGCAGGCACCGCAGGCAACGGTAATAAACAACGCGGGGATTATCATTTTGCCGTTAGCGAGGCTTGACAGGCCATCAAGATTAAGAGCGGGATATTCTATATGAAATTTCCCGCTGAACGTCCCGATGAAACCAACCAGGATTACCGCATAAAGCATCCAGCCGCCTAAATAGCCGCGAGGCTGAAGCAGCAGCCAGAGCGGGATTACCGAAGCGATGAAACAATAGACAAGCAATACGACGTCCCACTGTTTTGTTGATAGTCCCTCAAGAAAAGAAAGCACACAGCCGGGACATCTTGGGCCGAGCCAGACAATCAAAAAAACGAGGGGGACGAAAATTATCGTGGCAAGCGACAATTTCAGTTTGAAATGATAAAGCAGTATGCCCAGTACGACTGCCAGAAGAAGATAGAGAATAGAAGATGCGGCCACAGCCGGGCCGTAGGCTACCTGGTCAACCATTGTTTTGAAAGTATTGGCGGTTATATCTGTAAAAGCGATAATGACATAGATTAGTGCAAGCCAGACAAACAATAAAAAAAGCAGATGCACGGTCGGCGAGGTATGCTGTTTGACGATTTCACCGATACTTGCGGCTTTATGACGAATTGAGGCAACAAGACTGTAAAAGTCGTGGACGCCGCCGATGAATATCGCGCCGAGTATGAGCCACAGGAGCGTCGGCAGCCAGCCGAACCACAGGCAGCTTAAAATCGGGCCGACAATCGGCCCTGCCGCCGCGATAGCGGAAAAGTGCTGACCAAGCAGCAGAGGCATCTTTGCCGGGACAAAATCGACGCCGTCATTGAACTGGATTGCAGGGGTCGGCCGGGAATTGTCCAGATTCATCTGCCTCGAAAGGACCCTGCCGTAAAAACGATAGCCCAGGAGTAAGGCAATCATCGCAAGTATCACAATGGATAAAATCATATATTCCTGTTCCCTCATAAAATAAAAAGGTGAATAAAAAAAGGTGACAGGAACCTTTTTCAGGAATTTTAGTATTTTTTTAGACCGGTCGGTTCCCAGATGCCGCTTTTGCCGCCGGATTTGTAAAAATCAATGATAACATCGGCAGCTTTTTGCGGATCATCGTAAATAGAAAATACCTTCAAATCATCAGGGTCCATATATTTATTCTTGTGCAGCATCTGGGTTTCCATCCATTCAACAAGGCCTGACCAGTAATCTCTGCCCATAAGAATCACAGGAAAATAAGCCTGCTTTAGGGTCTGAATCAGCATAATAGCTTCCGTAAATTCGTCCAGTGTGCCGTATCCGCCGGGAAAAGCTATAAAGCCATTGGCATATTTTAAAAACATTACTTTTCTGCAGAAAAAGTATCTGAAGTGCAGCGAAAGGTTCTGATAACTGTTTGGAACCTGCTCAAGAGCCATTTCGATGTTCAGGCCGATGCTTTTACCGCCTGCCTGAGCGGCGCCTTTATTAGCGGCTTCCATTATCCCGCCGCCGCCGCCGGTGATAATCGCAAAGCCTGCTTTGGCCAAAATGCCGGCCGTTTGTTCCGCGAGTTTGTAATATTTATCGTCAGGTGTTGTTCTTGCCGAGCCGTAAATTGAGACGGCAGGTCCGATTGTCGCAAGTTCTTCAAAACCCTCGACAAACTCGGCCATTATTCTGAATATTCGCCAGGTTTCCTCCGTCGGTACGCCAAATCTTTCTATTCTTTCATCCATTTTATTACCTCTCCTTTACCAGAGTTTCGGATTATTCGCAGCCAGGCAGTATTTTGCTATCGGGCAGACGGGGCAATCCGGCCTGCGCGCCTTGCATATATTCCTGCCGTGGAAGATAAGCAGATGACTGAAAAGCGTCCAGTTTTCCTTCGGCACTGTTTCCATAAGGTCAAATTCAAGCTTTTCCGGATTATCCGTGTTTGCTGAAAGCGCAAGTCTTCTGGAAAGCCTGATTACATGCGTATCGCATACGATGCCGGAAACGCCGAATGCGTTGCCCAAAACCACATTTGCCGTTTTTCTGCCTACGCCGTTGAGCATCAAAAGCTCATCCATAGTATTCGGCACTTTGCCGCTGAAACAATCGACTATTTTTCTACAGGCATTTTTTATATTTAGGGCCTTGTTGCGGTAAAAGCCCGTGCTTCTTATATCCTGCTCAATTTCCGCAAGCGATGCATTTGCCCAGTCTTTTGCGGTTTTGTATTTTTTGAAAACCGTTTTTGTAACGATATTTACCCTCACATCAGTACACTGAGCGGAAAGTATCGTTGCGATAAGAAGCTGCAGCGGGTCGGAATGTTCGATCGCGCATTTTGCCTGCGGATAAGTCTTCTTCAATATCGGCCAAATCGTCTTTGCCCGCTCTTTTGCTTTTTGTTTATCTGTTTTAATGGCTGCTTTTTTTGCCATTTATTTTTCCACGTCTTTGAGGGTTTGGAGATTTTCAATCAATTTGTTTCTTATCAGATTGCCGGGAAGTTTGACCGGAGTATTATTCCCGGGCAAAAGCAAAACTGTTACCGGTACAGCAGGCTCGTTATAAATTTCCTTTAATGCCACCGCCGCAGGGTAATCAAACCGTGTCGTGTCGGCCTTTATCGCAAGAACGTCTTTGCGCTTTATTAAATCAGCTATTTCGGCGCTTGAATAAACCGTCTTATCGAGAACCTTGCACGACAGGCACCAGTCAGCGGAAAAATCAATAAGCACCGGCTGATTGTTCTTCTGTGCAGAAGCAATAATCTGTGCATCGTAAGGCTGCCAGCTGATAAGTCCTTTTTTCGGCTCAGTCAAAAATATGAAGCCGCAATAAATCGCCAGAGCAACTGCCGCTAATCTTATCAGCCATTTTTTCGATTTTTGCGTATTATATTGAACCCAAACGCCCCACATCCATACGCAAACCGCAAGTACAACCGCATAGTAAAGCACATCTATAATTTTCTCCGGCTGCACCGCTTCGAGCAGCTTTACGCCGATTGCCAACAGGACAAATCCCGTAACGTGCTTGAAAAGTTCCATCCATCTGCCCGGCTTTGGTATTTTTCCAAGAAGACCGGGAAGACAGGTCAATATCACATAGGGCAAAGCCATACCGACACCGATGAGCAGTATCGTAATTGCGGCAAGAGGTATCGGCTGGGTCTGCGTCCAGGCGATAACAAAGGCAAGTATTGCAAAACTGCACGGCGTACTCAAAACCGCTGCTAAAAACCCCATACCGAGCGAACCTGCAAAACCGGCTCTTTGACCTTTTTGGCCGGCAATCGAGGCAGGCAAACCAAACGTAAATAATCCGAACATATACAATGCCAGCACAACCATTAAAAGCGCCATCGCGATTATAAACGCAGAACTCCTGAACTGGTCGCCCCATTGAAAGACCAGGCCAAAACCGAGATTGAGGATGATACTGACTGCTGCAAGTGCGGCAAAGAAAAGGATAATACCTATGGCAAAAGCAAAGCCCGCAATGACACTTTTAGTTTTGCTCTTTTGTGCCTGTTGAACAAGTCTCATCACGATAATCGGCAGCACCGGCCAAACACAGGGCATAACATTAAGCAGCAGTCCCGCAACTATCGCAAGAGACAGAGCGACAGACGCAGATGTTTGCAGGCTTTCAGAACCAACTGGGGTTGCAGTAATCTGTGAGGGTTGTGAGGGTATAGAAAATTTTGGATTGTTCATTTGCGCAGATTTTGAAATATCAAGTTTCCTTGAAAGCTCATAAGATGCTTTTCTGCACAACTGCTGCGAGCAGGAAAGGCCGTCTATTGTAACTTTTACTTCTGTGCTTTTAGCGTTTACATCTGCTGCAAAAGGAATAAAAACACTGAAGCTGCCGCTGTAAACCGCCAGTTTCTTATTCGTAACCTTATCAAAATACAATTGTCCTTTTGGAAAAACAGGCTCAGAAAAAATCATCTCTTTTCCCTGAGCGGTTATTTTCAGATTTGTCCCCTGCGGGGCGGTTTTTTCGTCTGCGTAAAAATGCCAGTCTTTTTCAAGGTTGAATTTTATCTGGATTACGCTGTTTGAGTCCGGCGAAACCGACTCGTGCTGAAAAATAAGCCCTATCTCGGCAAAGTCATCTTTGATTTTCTCGTCCGCCGAGGCAACCGGGAAAAACAATCCTGTCGCTGCAATAATAGCTAATACAAAAAAATACTTTTTGCGCATTTTCCCCCTTCGTAAACTGTAAACTCTTTATTCCTTTTTTTCTTCAGCCGGCTTTTCTGCTGCCTGCTGGTTTATCTTTTCCTGCTCAACCTTGAGCAAATCGCCTACGCTCGGCTTACTTAATGAGCCGCCTTCAGTTATTGTCTTTACTTCGGCAGCATCAAGCGTTTCATATTTCAAAAGCGCCTCGGCCACTGCCTGAAGTTTATCGCGATTTTTCTCTATAATTTCCCTTGCGGCTTTATAAGCCTGGTCTACGAGTTTTTTTACTTCGGCATCGATAATCTCTGCGGTTTTCTGGGAATGTTCCTGTCCCAGCATTCCGAAATAATAATCTTGTGTCTGGGTACTGTAATCAATTGGACCCAGAACATCGCTCATCCCCCAGGTTTGAACCATCTCTCTGGCCATCGCGGTGGCAGCCTGAATATCGGCCTGCGCTCCGCTGGATATGTCATCGCAGAAAAGCTCTTCAGCTATCCTGCCGCCGAAACACACCTGCAGTTCCGCCATACAATATTTTTTAGTAAAGTGTGTTCTGTCTTTTTCCGGCAGTGAAAAAGTAGCTCCGCCATAAGGGCCTCGCGGAATAATGCTGACCTTGTGCAGCGGGTCGGCATCCTTGAGCATAGACTGCACCAGTGTATGTCCAGCCTCGTGAAAAGCAGTTATCTTTTTGTCTGCCTGGTCAACGGCTCTGCTGCGTTTTTTCCTGCCCCAGCGGACTTTGTCTCTGGCCTCTTCGAGGTCTTCCATCTCAACAAAATCCTTATTACTCATTGTCGCAGCAATAGCCGCCTCGTTAATTATTGCTTCCAGGTCTGCACCGCTGAACATAGGTGTTCCTCTTGCTATTCTTTCAAGGTCAACGTCCGTCCCCATCTTAACCTTGCGTGCATGAATTTTGAGTATCTCAGTTCTTCCCTTGACATCCGGCAGAGGAATATAAACCAGCCTGTCAAACCTCCCGGGGCGAGTAAGGGCCTTGTCGAGTATATCTCCGCGGTTAGTAGCTGCCATTACGATGACCTGGTCGTTAGTGTCGAAGCCGTCCATTTCGACAAGTATCGCATTTAAGGTCTGCTCTCTTTCGTCGTGCCCGCCGCTTACAAAGCCGGGCCCTCGCTTTTTGCCGATAGCGTCGATTTCATCGAGGAAGATAATGCAGGGCGAATTTTCCTTTGCGGTTTTGAACAAGTCGCGCACACGTGAAGCGCCGACACCGACAAACATTTCGACAAAATCGCTGCCTGAAATGCTGAAGAACGGCACATTTGCCTGACCTGCGATAGCTTTTGCCAGCAGGGTTTTCCCACAGCCCGGCGGGCCGACCAGCAGTACCCCACGCGGTATCCTGCCGCCGATTTTCTGGAACTTTTTGGGATGGCTTAAAAATTCAATAATTTCCGCAACCTCTTCCTTTGCCTCCTCAATGCCTGCGACATCATCGAAGGTCACCTTTGTCTGCTCTTTGCTCTGCATTCGATGTTTGCTTCTTCCAAAGTTCATCAACATCCCCCCGGGGCCGTCTTTGACGTTTCTGACAAACAGGAAATAGAAGAACGCAACCATCAGCACGATAGGCAGAATCCAGCTCAAGATAGGCATCAATATCTGCGGCTTGGCAACGGTCCACTTGACATTTGCCGCCCGAAGCTTTGCCGTTATATCCGGCAGCATTTCCGGATGATAGCCGATACTGAATTTTTCGGAGGTCTCTGGCGGACGTGATTGCATTCCTGCCGCATTAAACTTTCCGGTTATTTCGCGTTCTGCGATTTCAACACTCTCGATTTTCCCTTCCGCAATGTACTTGTCAAACTGATCATTGCTTATCTCCTCCCGCTGCTGATACATCTGGAACGTCATCATAAGAGTAAGAACGAGAAGCACTATCAGAATCCATCTTAAAGGCATCTTTCTGCCTCCCAGGGGCTGTTGTTTACCGTACTGAGTTGTCTGCTTTTTCATGTTCTGTCTTTTTCTCTGATTCATCCCGCACCTTCTGCCTGTTCAATCTCGTTTGTATATCCGATATACAATCTATTATTCTTTCGACTCTTTAAAAGATACATGTGATACATTGAATATTTAAAAGGTGTGGGATTCATCAGCTATTTTCACCATTTTGTCTGCATTTGTTCGACTATTCTTTCGGCAAGTTTATTTGCGGCGGTTTTTGAAGCATAATCGAAGCTTTGCTGCTGAAACTGTGAATAACTTGCGGTCGCAGTCGCGGTTGAGTTTTCGAGCAGATAGTCGCCGGTTTTAAGATTCTTCCAGCTGAACTTGGCGATAACTTCGGCCTGCTCTTCGAGCGCTCGGCCTGTTGAACGCTCTATGGTTAATATCGAATCATTCAGTGCGGTAATTCTGCCGGACAATACCGTATCCGCCCTGCTTTTGTCCGAAATTATTCTATACGGCGTTTCAGCCTCTATTCTCTTTGCTATTGCATCAGTAAGGTCATACTCAAGGTCTCTGCGAAATGTTTCATTGTCAAACATTTCAACATAAACGCTTTTTATGTCCTGCGAATATAAAGACTTGTTGCTGTAGCCGCTGCATCCGGCAAATAAAACCGCAACACCGACAGATGCAAAAACTGCCGCCATTATTTTCATAAAAACAATCCTTTCAGACTTAATTTTTTCTTCTTCGATAACTGCTGTTGAGCGATTTGCTGTTCTTTTCTAACAGCAGCCATTTTTTGTTCGGCAGATTTTGCCGCACTGCTGGTCGGCCAATCATCAATTATTCTCTGATAGTAAAGATTCGCAGCCGTAAAGCTGCCTGTTCTTGCATAATAGTCGGCAACCGCCAGCTCCTTTTCAGCAAGCTCTTCATCTATCCGGTTTAATGTCTGTGGTACTTCAATCTGGCCGGCAGTATCCGGATACCTTTTCTGATATTCGGCATAGTAGCTTTTTGAGCTCTCGAGAACCTTCGAGTCAAATTTTGGTCCCCTGTAGTCATGTTCAAGACTTCTTGCCATCCCCAGCAGGGCATCTTTGCCGATTTGTCCGGTCGGCCATCTGTCGGCAACATCTGCCCAAGCTAGGTAGGCTTCGTGCCAGGCGCCTCTTTTTTCATCAGACTGAGCAATCGTTTGCAACGCATCGCGGGCCAGGGGGGCATCGCCGGCTCTGTCGGCAATCCTGTTCATTATTTCAGTGCCTTCTTCATAAGCGCTGAGCCTGAAGACTTTCAAGACCGTTCTCTTCTGGCCGCTGAGAAAAGCCGTTGCTATCTGATACTGTCTCTGGAGCGCCGACTGATAAAACGGACTTTCCGGAAACTGCTCCGTGAAACTGTCATAGGTATTCGAGGCTTCAATATATTTTCGCTGACTATAAAGCAGTTCCGCCTTCACGTACGCGTCAAAATCTTCGCCTGCGAGCTGAGGGAAACCAGCCTTTAGTTTGGCAAAGGCTTTTCTGGCTTTGTTGGTCTTACCGGTCGAAACAAGCTGCTTTGCCTCTGCCGCAGCCATCATAAAATCGGCATCGCCTTCCTGTTCGACCTTCTGCCAATCCTGCCCTTGCTTAAGGTGCCATGTTTGCTCGGCAGCGGCTCGACTGAGCTCGCCGAAGTCAAAAACCGCCGAACCGGCGACAATAATAAACAAAATAAGTCCATTTATCCGCATAGCCTTATGCTCCTAATCTTTTGGATTTAACATTATATACAAACGCCTGCGACCTTGCAAACCTCTTATCATTCAAAAATACGGTATCAGTGGACTTATACGGATTCCAAATAGAATTCGTGCCGTTATCCGCGGGTAAGCTAAGCCGGCATAAATGGTTATAAACTACTCGATGCGCGAGTAATAATACCAATTGGTATAATTCAAAAATACGGTGTCAGTGGACTTAGCCACGCCTTACGGTAGAACTATCCCCCCTTTCCTAATATCACAATTGTTGGATATTTATAAAATATTATAAAAAATTAACAAAATATAGTTGACTTTTTAGAAATTTATAATACAATGTCATAATATTAGATGTTTATAAAACAAAAACCAAAAAATGATTTGCTCGAAAAGCAACTAAAAACGATTATAACCTTTTATAGAAAAGTGACTTATGAAATCTAAAAATTTAGAAAAGCCGGATTCAGAATTATTAAGAAAGCAGAAAATAGCGAGCAGAATAGCGGAAATTCCAAAAAAATACCGCAAAATATATAGAAAAGCAGTCCAGGACAATAACAAAAACGCCGCAATCCAGTCCTTCTGTCTGGAATGCGTCTGCTGGCAAAAAAATGAGATTATCAACTGCTCCTGTTTAGTCTGTCCCTTATACGGCTTAAGACCCTACAGCGTATTTCATAACCTCAAAAAACCGCGTTTTTAGGGCTAAAATCGGCCTATTTAAGAGGTTATGAAATGGCTTCTACGCAAAAGGAATTAATAATGAACAAAAATAAAATGCCGGAGCAAAAATCCGATAGGGGATGCCTTACGGCAAACAACTCTCGAACGTTTGAAATCCACGGCCAAACAATAATAATTGATGACTTTTTGTATCGCAGGCTTTTCAAAGACCCTGACATTCCACCCCGGCGAAAATATACCTTTATACAGGGTTTTCGCTTTTCCGGTGGTTCTCTGCAAATCGTTTTAAAAACTGGTGAAAAAGCGATTCGGCTTCCTCGGTATATTATGCATGCCTGCAAAGGAGAAATAGTTGACCATATAAACAGAGAACCATTAGATAATCGCCGATGTAATTTGCGAGCCGTCAACGCAAGACAGAATATGCTTAACCGGAAAATTAAAAATAATACAGGTTTTATCGGTGTATCTGTTTGCAATGATAAAGGCAGATTTTATATCGGCGCCGGTTTTAAAACAAAAGGAGGGAAAAAATTAACTTTTTACTGCCCAGATACGCCTTTTAATAGAGTTTTAGCGGCGTTAGCAAGGGATAAATTTGTTTTACAGGAGGGCGAAGAGGAATACGCCCCGCTGAATTTCCCCTGCTGGAAAAACGAGCCATTAAAAAGCATCCTGCTGGCGGAAGATTTGAGTAAATACAAGGAGAAGAACAAGGGAGCTAAAATCAAAAATAAAAGATAGTTTTAAATAGAGCAATTACGAGGCCCGCATTAGGGATTTTCCCTATTGTCAAACAAGTCAGGTATAGGTAAACTGCCGGTATACTTAAGGTATAAGATGACGGTAAAATTCTGATAAGGAAAAAAAAGAAAGAAACACAGCACCAAAAAAATCACCTTCGTGTCCTCCTGAAAAGCGACGCCGCTATCCTCCTCCCCAGCGGCGTTACTTTTTTATAGGCAAAAATTAAAAATAAACGCTGCGGACAGGGATTAAAAATCAAAATGTTTTATCAACTGCAACAATGAGCTTTATTTCTCGAATTACCTGTACATTAGTCGCAAATTTTGTTCATTAAATTTTCAAGGCGTTTGCCCTGGTCGGGGAGAAATTGTCTTAGCGCATAGGCCTCCTTGAGCCAGTAACATGCGTTTTTATCGTTAATTTCTGCCAGAACCAATCCTATATTGGCCGCAGTAAAACAATAGTCCTGCGGATATTCGTCTTTCTTTCTGATTTCCAGAGCGGCCTTGTAGCACTCTATGGCCTTGTGAACATTTTCGGTTCGCTGCTGCGAAGTTTCTGCAGGCAGGTCTGTATAGGCATTTCCAAGATTGTTTTGGGTCATAGCGTATTGAATCGGATATTCGTCTTTCTTTCTGATTTCCAGAGCGGCCTTGTAGCACTCTATGGCCTTGCGAACATTTTCGGTTCGCTGCTGCGAAGTTTCCGCAGGCAGGTATGTATAGGCATTTCCAAGATTGTTTTGGGTCATAGCGTATTGAATCGGATACTCGTCTTTCTTATATATTTCCAGAGCGGCCTTGTAGCACTCTATGGCCTTGTGAACATTTTCGGTTCGCTGCTGCGAAGTTTCTGCAGGCAGGTCTGTATAGGCAGTTCCAAGATTGTTTTGGGTCATAGCGTATTGAATCGGATACTTGTCTTTGGTGAAAATCTGCAGAGATTCTTTATAATGTTGAACCGCTTGTTTTACGTTCTGACCTCTTACCGAACCGTCGGAAGCGGGTCTGGGTATGTAGGTGTTGGCTAAACTTACAAGAGCGGAAGCCTGACCCTCTCTGTCATTAGATTGATGTGCCTCTCTTAAAGCCGTGGCATAGAATTCCGCAGCTTTTATGAAGTGACGTTGCTCATAGTAACAATTACCTATCTGCAGATTTAAGGCACCGAGCTTTTCGTGGTCTTTTTCTAATTGAATTGCGGAGGTGAATTTTTCGATAGCCTTGTCAAACTGTTTGGCGACAAAATATTTGCGGCCCTGTTCAAACAAAGTCTTGACCTGAGCAATTGGCGCCTGACTTAAACCATCCTGATAGTCGATGATATTAATAGTTACGGTTACGTTTGATCCCGGTTGGGCTATAATAATTGGGCTTTTACCTTCAGGTTGGTTGATGATCTGCGTGGGAGTATTTCCTTTCCCGTTGGAAATCTGGAGGGGAGAATCTGGCCCGGTTGTAGCTGGTCCAACAACTCCAGAATCTGGTGGTGGTTTCTTTTTAAATAACCGCAAGAATAACCACAAGAGGAATCCAGCAACTGTGCAAATGAATGCTGCGATTAAGCTGGCAACAACCTGTTGCCATAACTCCATTTTTAAAAAGAAGTCTTTAATCTCATTAAAAGAAATTTTCGTACCTCCTTATTTATATCTTGGCAAATTATAGCCTTAAATTGGGCGGGAAACAATGAAAATCTGTAGCCACGAAGACCCAAAGACACTAAGTCCTTGGGACTCCTAATGGAGAAAAATGATATAAATAAAAACCTTCGTGCCTTAGCGCCTTAGTGGCTAATTCGAGATGCGCATAAAAACCCCGCACCTTCCCAACATTCAATTAAGAATAAAAGAAGGTGCGGGGTGGTTTAAAATCTTTAATTAATCCTTGTTGGGCTCGACGGCTTTCTCTGTAGCCGGTTTCTTTTCATCTGAAGGTTGAACATTCTCAGTTTGTCTGCGCATCGGGCCTGATTTTGTGCCGCTGATTTGGGGCTCAAGTTTGTCTGCCTCGTTGACATATTTTATATCAGCTTCAGCCTTAATCTTTTGAATATACTCCACAACAATCTGTTCTTTTTGCTTGTCGGCAAGAACCTCCAGGATTTGATCCTTTGCCTGGCTGAAACTGGTAGTATTGGCATCTTTATGTTCAATAAGCTTAATAATGTGGTAACCGAAACTTGTCTGGACGACATCGCTTACCTGCCCCGGCTTAAGTGCGAAAGCTGCCTTCTCAAATTCCGGTACAAAAGTGTCCTTTGGCTGCATACCCAGGTCGCCGCCGTCTTTGGCCGAAGGACAGGCAGAATATTGTTTAGCCAGCTCTTCAAAGCTTTCGCCGGCCTTTATCTTCTCGAGAAGTCCCTGCGCTTTTGCCTTAGCTCGTGCATTGGCCTGATTAGGGTCATTGGAATCTTCTGCCGTCCTTATAAGTATGTGTTTTGCGTGAATCTTTTCCGGTTCGTTGAACTGCTGGATATTTTCATCATAATATGCCTTGGCCTGCTCATCTGTGGATTTTTGCAGCTTTTGTGCAAACTCCATATCCATCAGCTTTTCAAACATAAGCCTTTTTCGTATATTCTGCTGGTAATCGCTGAAGCTGGTACCGTAAGCCTTCAGCAGCGCCTTGAATTCATCCAGGGTCAGATTCTGCTGGGCAACCAGTTTGTTAATCTGCTGGTCCAGTTCGGACTGATTGACGTCGATATTATTCTGTTTTTCCTTCTGAGCCAGAATTTCTTCCACTGCAAGCTGGTCTATAATGCGTTTTCTCATCTGCTGGCGGTATTGAGGGACCATATTTTCCGGAATTCTGCCGGCCTTTTGTTCCATATGCGGATTTAGAATCGCTTCAATCTGTCCTTCGGTAATAACTGCACCGTTGACTGTTGCCGCAACCGCGCCAGACTGATTTACATCCTTCGCTTTGGTTGCGCCGAGGGCAGGAACTGTATTTGGCTCGCTGACTGATATCGCTAAAGTCTCACCGACAGGAGCGTTCGGTTCTGCTGCAGGTTTGTTTGGCTCCACAACAGCTTTTTTCGACCCTGCGGCAGATTTGGCCGACTTCTTCGGCTTTGCCGCAAATACCGTACTCGACAGTAAAACAACCAGAACCAGCGAAATATTTACGATAATCTTCATACTGAATTTCCTTTCGTGAAAAGTCTTTATTTCAAGGCATCAGATAAAACCGGGCATTATAGCTTGGCCGGCAGTAAAATGAAAGACAAATCCAGAATATTTAAGAGTACATAACGTCTTGACCCCGCACCTGCCTTTACATTCCCGTTTAATAGAACATTTATGTAATGTCTTGTGCCAAAATTAGATAGGTGTTTAGTTCGCGATGAGAATATGAGGCAGGTGCGGGGTTGACAATATCGCTGTCAGAACTTACAATCGGCCTGACTTTGGTGATGGTAATATATGGGTCAAGCCTAAATATTCGATAAGGAGGCAAAATGGTCGATGTTATTTTACAGACAAAAATTCCCGGCACAAAAGCCAGACATGGCAAGGTTCGCGATATCTATGACCTTGGCGACAAATTGCTCATCGCCGCATCCGACAGGATAAGCGCGTTTGACGTGATTATGAGGAATGGTATTCCTTATAAGGGGATTGTTCTTACGCAAATTTCAAAATTCTGGTTTGAGTTTCTTTCAGGCATTGTGGAAAGCCATTTTATAACCGATAAGGTAAGCGACTATCCAAAACCATTCTGCGATTATCCATCGCAGCTTGCCGGCAGAAGTATGCTGGTTAAAAAGACAAAAGTTCTGCCGGTTGAATGCGTTGTAAGAGGCTACCTTGCAGGCTCAGGCTGGAAGGAATATCAACAGTCGCAAACTGTCTGCGGCCATAAACTGCCGGCAGGCCTTAAACAATGTCAAAAACTTCCTGAACCAATTTTCACGCCTGCAACAAAAGAAGAGTTAGGCACACACGATGAAAACATCGACTTCGACAGGTGTGTCAAAATAATAGGCAAAAAAAACGCCGAGTACGTCCGCGACAGTAGTATTGAAATATTCAAAAAAGCAGGGGACTACGCTGCAACAAAAGATATTTTGCTTGCCGACACAAAATTCGAATGGGGCGATATTAACGGCAAAACTATTTTGATTGATGAAGTACTTACGCCTGACTCATCGCGATTCTGGCCCGCGGACAAATACCAGGCAGGAAGAGACCAGGAAAGCTACGACAAACAGTTTGTAAGAAACTATCTTGAGAGCATAAATTTCGACAAATCCGGCAAAGGCATTGAGCTGCCGGACGATGTCCGCCAAAAAACCAGCGCAAAATATGTCGAGGCCTACGAGCAGCTTACCGGCAAAAAATTCTCGTTTAAGAGTTAAAAAATGGGTGAAAAGTCCCACAGATACCACCTTTTACTGATAAGCATTTGTCTTGTTACAGCAATTATTGCAGTATATTGGCTGGTTTACAACTATGACTTTGTCAAATATGACGACGATATTTACGTAACCAATAACACAAATATACAATCAGGTCTAAACTGGAAAAGTATCCGCTGGGCTTTTACCACGGGTTACGCAGGCAATTGGCATCCTGTTACGTGGCTATCTCATGCGATCGATTATCAGCTTTTTAAGAACTGGACCGGCGGATATCACTTAGTAAACATTTTACTTCATATCTTAAATACTCTTGTTTTATTTTATCTTTTGACACGAATGACGAGTGCAGTATGGCCAAGCGCATTTGTTGCTGCGGCTTTTGCGCTGCATCCTCTGCACGTCGAATCCGTCGCCTGGGTTGCCGAGCGAAAAGACCTGCTTAGTACTTTCTTCTGGCTCCTGACAATGTGGGCGTATATACGTTATGTCGAAAGTCCAAAGCTTAAATGGTATCTGGTGACAATCGCATTATTCGTATTGGGCCTTATGTCGAAGCCTATGCTTGTTACGGTTCCGTTTGTGCTGCTTTTACTTGACTTTTGGCCGCTTCAACGGAAGTTTTCACATCGGCTGCTGATTGAAAAAATGCCATTTTTTATCTGCTCATTTACTTCCTGTGTAGTAACATTTCTTGTCCAGCAAAACAGCAATGCAGTGGTAGCTTTCCACACCTTCGGATTCAAAGTCAGAATCGGCAACGCAGTGGTTTCTTACATTGCATACATTACAAAAATGATTTGGCCCTGCCGACTCGCTGTACTTTATCCGCATCCCGGCGGCGAGTTATCAGCAATTAAGGTTATTGTCTGTGGATTACTACTTGCACTGATTTCGATATATTTTATTTGTCTGGCTCGACGTTACAGGTTTCTCACAGTTGGATGGTTTTGGTATCTTGGTACGCTGGTGCCTGTAATCGGCCTAGTCCAAGTCGGCGCACAGGCTATAGCCGATAGATACACATATATGACGTTAACAGGCCTATTTATTATCATTGCCTGGAGTGCAAAAGAGTTTGTCCCGAAATGGCGTTATAGAAATATCATATTGGTCTCGCTGGCTGTTGCCGTACTGGTTGCTTGGGCTTTAACCGCCTCGCGGCAGCTAAGATATTGGAGAAATAGTATAACGCTGTTTGAGCATACTCTGCAGATTACTAAAAACAATCGCATTATTCTCTACTGTTACGCAATTAGTCTGGCTAATTTGGACAGATTTGATCAGGCTATTGAGTGCTTTAATAAGTCTCTGAAAATCAAACCGAATTTCGCCGAGGCTCATAACGGTCTTGGTCTTGCCTTGGAGAGAACCGGTAAGGTTTCAGCGGCCATTGAGCACCTCAAACTGGCCATACAATATAAACCTGATTTTGTCCCGGCATATAATAACCTTGCCATCACGTTATATAAGCAGAGGAGAACTGAGGAGGCTATTGGTTATCTTAAGCAGGCACTGAAACTCAAACCAGATTATATTAAGTCCCTCTTAAGTCTTGGGGTAATTTACAACGCATCACAAAAATTTGATGAGGCCATTGAATCTCTCAATAAGGTGCTCGAAGTTGCACCGGCCAACTTAGATGCCCACAACCATCTTTGCACTGTACTGACCGCTATGGGCAAAACAGACGAGGCAATAAAAGAAGCCCTTTTTGTTCTAACCGCCAGGCCGAACGATGTTAATATGTATCGCAAGCTGGGCATTCTTCTTGAAAGAAAAGGCGAAACTGCTGAAGCGATAAAATCATATCGCACAGCTCTAAAAATCGACCCCTACGAAGTAAATACGCGTCTGCTCCTCGAAACGGCTTTGAAAAAACAGCAGGCTCCTCAAGACGGAAACCAGATAAACAATTATTGAAAGGTTAAAAAGGTGAATCCCGCACCTTCTAAATATTCAATGTATTAGACATAGCTTTCAAGAGCCTAAAGATTTATATATGGAATATAGTGAAGTTAAAAACAGAATTAAAGAAGGTGCGGGATGAAACTGCCGGATTCAAAGGTCGGTATATTTTCGTGGTTCGGCTGGCGGATACATATCAGTCAAAGGGCACAACTTATAAAAAAGGCGGGCTTTGACGCTACAAGCCTTTGGTGGGCGGATGAGGAAAAGGCAAATACCGGCTCGCTTGACGATTTGCCGAAGATTGTCCGCGACAGCGGTCTTGAAATCGACAATATCCACATCCCGTTCAAAGAGGCCCATCTGCTTTCATCTGAAAATCCTTCAGAGCGCAAAAAAATGGTTGACCTTCACAAACAATGGATTGACGATTGCAGCAAACATAATATCGGAAAACTTGTTTTTCATACCTGTCCCGACTGCCCAAACCCGCCTGCTCCGACAAAACTGCTGCTCGACAGCGTTGAAGAGATACTGAAGTTTGCTGAATCCGCAAAGGTTATTCTTGCCGCCGAAAATACCCGTAAGAGTGATTATGTTGATTTTATTCTTGAAAAATTTGACTCGGATTATCTGCGATTCTGCTATGACAGCGGCCACGATTTTATATGGAACAGCAGGCCGACTGATATCCTTAAAAAGTGGGGCCACAAACTTGCTGCAACGCACCTGCACGACAACAAAGGCTCCGACGATGACCATATGCTGCCTTTTACGGGAAAAATCGACTGGAGAAAAATAATTTCAAACTGGCCGAAGGATTACAAGGGCGTTTTAATGCTCGAGGTGCTCGGCGATGATAAATTACAATCTGCGGAAAGCTTCCTTTCCGCAGCCTTTAAGAGTATAATAAAGCTCAAATCCATTGAAACATGAACAATATGGACGAACCCGAGAACAAAAATATTGTTCTTGTCGGTATGCCTGCCGTCGGCAAAAGCACTGTAGGTGTGTTGCTTGCAAAAAGACTTGGCAGATATTTTCTCGACACTGATGTCTTTATCCAGGCAGTTGCCGGCAGAACGCTGCAGCAAATCATCGACACCGACGGTCTGGAAAACTTTTGTCGGCTCGAAGCCGAACATATTCTCGGCATTGACAGGACAAACTGTGTCATCGCCACCGGCGGAAGCGCGGTTTACAGCGAAGATGCAATGAATCGTTTGAAGGAAACCGGCCAAATTGTTTATCTGAACCTGCCGCTCGATATGATAAAAAAACGCCTGACGGATTTAAATGTTCGCGGCGTCGTCATCAGCGAGGGAAAAACTCTGGACGATTTGTACAAACAGCGAACGTCGCTATACAAGAAATGGGCGGATATTACAATCGATTGTCTCAACCTGACTCACGAACAGGTCGTCGAGAAAATAATCGAGGAGCTTGAGGTTTTTAATTCTTAAATAGTGATTTTTATATCCGACTTTTTTATAGTTTCCACGCCCTTGCAAACGCTCTGAAGCTGCGGTCGTAGGTCCTTTCCGCATCGGGCGGGAAACAACAGCCGGGAAGCTGCTTTGAGGCTAAATGATACTGGATGCACTGGCAGCAAATGCCTTTGTTATCACAGCCGCCGTATGAACAACTGCAAAATTTCAGGTTTTCCTTCTTCTTACATTCCATCTTTGATTCCTTTAATAAAAACTATGCAAAATGTAATTCAATAATATCCTTGTCGCACAGAATATGCGTTCTGTGTACATTCTGGCCGCTATGAACGCCGCTGCCCCAGCAGCGTGCGCTTTTTAATTTCTCCACAAGCTCTCTGTGTATCAGGCCGGCAAGGTCTGAAACCATCGAGCCTTTCGGCAGAACAAACGGCTCTTTCATATCCGGTTCCCGGCCGGGCTTTTTGGCATAAACCCTGACAATATCGAGCAGCTTAAAGAAACCAGCAAGCATTTTGTCGAGACTTGCTTTATCCTTTATGGATATCGCAGCAATTTCAAATGGTTTTGCTAACTGCTTTTTCAAACAATCAATTTTCTCCGGCAAAACTAAATCCTGCTTCGTTGCGATGATAAAACATTTTCGCCCAAGCGCGTTTTCACCTTCATCCAAAAGAAGTCTTTTTGATTCGAGAAAATTGAAACACACTTTAATCTGCTCTTCGATATTACCGCTCAAATCTATACAGACGCCGATAAGGTCGCAGTTGCGCAGAGTATTAACAATTCCCGGTGCGGCAAACTCGGCGGTTATCGGCGGCATATCGACTATTTCGATTTGTATATCTTCAAACTGCGCTATTCCGGGAATGGGTATGCTTGTAGTAAATGGAAAGTCGGCTACGTGGGTTTTGGCATGGGTCATCGCTGCAACTATTGCGCTTTTTCCGCTGTTCGGCAATCCCAAAAGTACCACCTGGCCTGCCCCGCTTTTTGGAATATGAAAAGGGTCAGGCCCGTGCGACGCTTTTTTTCTTTTCTCGGCGGATTCCTTAAGCGAGCTGTATTTCCTCCTCAGTTCCGCCCTCATATAGTCTGTGCCCTTGTGCTTGGGGATAACTCTCATCATTTCCTCAAGCGCAAGGATTTTCTCCTCAGTGGTAGAGGCCTCTCTGAACCACTGCTCAGCCTTCAAATAGTCTGGCGTAAGATTCGCAGGCATCGTAACAAAAATTAAAAATCAAAATTAAG
>Ga0315294_10002723_pt1 | contig 19243 bp, 12 predicted proteins | sample YL17G13_40_MG_FD_203626 | JGI IMG/M metagenome (GOLD analysis project Ga0315294, IMG submission 203626) | Sediment microbial communities from Yellowstone Lake, YNP, Wyoming, USA - YL17G13_40 | ecosystem: Environmental > Aquatic > Freshwater > Lake > Sediment | place: USA: Wyoming | collected...
AGGGGGTGAAGGTGAAGGCGGCAGTGGGTGGGATATTGCGCACGGCTACCTGGTGGCTGGTGGTGTTGGTGAGATTATCGTTGTCGGTGACCGTTAGCGTCACCGTGTAGGTGCCATTGTCCGGAAACTGGTGGGTCGGATTCCGGGTGGTCGCGCTGGCGCCGTCCCCAAAACCCCAGGCCCAGGCGACCACCGTGCCGTCCGGGTCGCTGGAGGTGTCCGTGAAGGTCACCACCTCCCTGTCGGTGGGACTGGAAGGGGTGAAGGTGAAGGCGGCGACAGGGGGCTGCAGGGACTTGCGGACGGTGACGCTGCTCCCGACCGCGTCAAGGGGCAGCAGCGCGGTCCCGGTGGGGTCCGAGAGGATGTAGCGTTGGAGCTCTATGGGTGTGCTGCCCGGGGAGGCGCCGGCCTGGAAGTCCAGCTCCACCAGTGTTCCTGACCCGGTGAGCGGCGCCAGGCTGGGGCTATAGGCAAGCACCCGCAGGGTGTTCGCATCAACCTGGTTGCAGAGCAGGGTCCAGCCCCGGCCTACCAGCAGACCGCCGGCTCGGGGTGAGGTGCCGCCGGCATGGCTGATCAGGGTGCCGGAATACACCAGGTCAAACTGAAAGCCGGCCACCCCCGAGGCCTCGTCGAGGTCCACCTGGATGGTAAAGGAGGCGCCGGGGGCCACCGTCACCGCCCCGGGGTCAATAGAAAGCGTGCGGGCTGCCGCGGGCACGGCCAGCAGTTGTGTGGCCAGCACCGCTGCCGCTGCCATCACCCACAAGCGGCCAAACAAGGCACGGCAAACGTCATGCCCGCCGAGGGCTCGCACTCTCATCGTCATCTCCTATGCTGCTGTGGCTGCGGCGGCATGCCGCCGCTCGCTACTTGACAGTATACGCCTTTCCCAGGCTCAGGGTGCGCGAAATAGCCTTGCCCGCGGCATCGGAAATCGCCGCTCCACCCAGAGAAAGCGCCCCCTTGCCTGCCTTGCCCGTCTCCGCAAATATCACCTCTACCAGCGTGCCGCCCTTCCCCACCAGCGCCCGGGATTGCCGGCTGTAGCAGAGCACCCGCAGCGGGTTCCGCGCTAGGTTGGCATTGATCACCCAGTCCGCCTTCCCCACCAGCAAGGTGCCCGCCCTGACCTCCACCGGAGTCAGCACCCGGGCGTCGTAGGCCAGGTCAAAGTTGAACCCCGCTACCCCGGCAGCGCTGTTGATCACCACCGGCACCGCTATCCGCTTCGCCCCTGCCGGCGGTGCAGCACCAGCCACTAGCAGCGGCCCCGCCGTCCCCGCTGCCGCCGCCCGCATCACCGCTTGCCCGGCCGGCGCCATGCCGTGGATACCCAGCGCCAGGTTCTGGATGATGATCACATCCAGCACGTTCACCACCCCGTCGCGGTTGGCATCAGCCGCCGCGAACTCGCCTGGCGTGGGGGTCACCGTGCCCAGGGCAATGGCTACCGTGCGCACCACGTCCAGCACGTTCACTGTGCCGTCCCCGTTCACGTCACCCTTCGCCAGCACCTGGAAGGCATTGCTGGTGCCGTGCACTGCGGCGTCCAGACTGTCGGTGGCGGTGATGGTGTCCGCAGCATGGGCCTGGCCCACCTTGACACTGATCCCGCCGCTGCCACCGCCGCCCCCGAAGGTGGCGGTGGTGGGAAGCAGGGTCCCGGTGAGGTCGGTCAGGTTGACCGTGCCGGTGTAGAGCGTCCCCGGGTCGCCGTATTCGTCCCTGGCCTCCAGGAAGACGTCAAAGAAGCTGTCCACCGCCTGCGGGGTGGCAATGGGGGCGAACTCAAACCACTCGGCCGCGCGGGCCACCCGCACCAGGCCGCCAGTAGCGAGGGAGGGGATGGCATTCCCCAGGCGGCCGGCCAGGATGACGCCGTCCAACTGGAGGATGCTCATCTGATCAGGTACGCTCAGGGGGGAGAGGGCAAGCGACAGCCGCACCATCTCCCCGTGCGCTCCCGCTGGCAGCGGCACAGAGGCGGTATTGTAGGCCAGGCAGCGCAGGTGCCCGGGAGCGATGGTGTGATACTGGAATGTCCACTCGGGATCGGCGGCGATCAGGTCTCCCTTCTCCACCTGCAGCAGCGAGAGCAGCGCGGAGTCAAAATGCAGGTCGAACTGGAAGCCCGCCACCTCGGAGGCGTCGCTGGCCCAGACACTGCCAGTGAACGAGGCTTCTCGCAGGCCCCGCACCAAGGGACAGCCCACCAGCCGGGCGGGCAAGGCCTCCCCCTGCAAGGCGACATTGTCAAAATCGGCAAGGGTGTTGGTGTGGGAGTAGACGCCGGCCGCGCCCGCCCTGATCGCCTGCTGGCCCGGATGAAGGGCATCCTGCGGCACATCAATCACCTTGACCAGCGGTTGCCCCCGCGGGGCTACCCACACCTCGAAGTTGGTGGCGGTGGATACCAGCTCCACCCGGTACCACGTGTTGTAGTCGATAGGCACGCTCGTCTCGGCAAGGGTCTCGTCGCCGTCGGCCGTCATCTCGTCGAGGCCGACCATGTCCTCACCAGGCGCAAGCCCCAGGTAGTAAACCCTGTAGGTCAGCCCCGGGGCGCCCGCCCTGGGGACAACCCCGTCACTCCCCAGGTAGACCCCGGCAAACTCACCGGACACGATGCGCACGTCGGCGGCGACGGTGGTGCCATCAACGAGCAAAGCCATCCCATTGGCGGCAACGGGAATGCACTCGGCGCCCGTGGTATTGCCGAAATCATGGGCACCGAGCAGCCGCAGCACGCCGTTCCCGCCGTCCGAGAGCAGAGATGCCTTCGGGCTGCACCACCACCAGTTGCCCTGCGTGAACCCCGCATCCTCGAAATCGTCCTGGAAGATGAGGGGAGCGGGGGCCGTGTAGCGCCCCGTATGCCGAATATCGTGGTGGAGCATCGGCCAGGGGAGCAGGTCGGAGGTCGGCAGGTTGCAGCTCCAAGCGTATACCTGGTTGTTGACGCAGCCGATCACCACCTCCACATCCCCGTCGCCATCCAGGTCCCCCACCGCCGGCGAGCTCCAGTCCAGGCCGCTCCCCGCGTGCTGCGGCCAGCCCGCCACCGGGCTGCCATTACCGTGCCAGGCGTAGATCCCGCCATCTTCGTTCGAACCAATGACCACTTCCAGGTCGCCGTCCCCGTCCAGGTCCCCCAGCGCCGGCGAGCTGCAGCCGACGCCAATCGCGTGCTGCGGCCAGCCGGCCACCGGGGTGCCGTTCCCATGCCAGGCATAAACCTCGTCCCCGCACGGAATAACCACTTCAAGGTCGCCGTCGCCATCCAGGTCTCCCAGCGAGCCGTTGCCGACCGGATGGCCCATGTGTTGCGGCCACCCCGCCACCAGAGTGCCGTTGCCGTGCCACGCGTAGATATAGGCGCCCCAGTTCCCAACCAGCACCTCCGGGTCGCCGTCGCCGTCCAGGTCGCCCAGCGCGGCCGAGTTAGACCGGATTGGTGCCCCTGTGCTCTGGGGCCAGCCTATCACCGCAGTGCCGTCGCCATGCCAGGCATAGAGATTGCCGTCGTACGAGCCGACCACCACTTCCAAGTCGCCGTCCCCGTCCAGGTCCCCTAACGTGGGCGGAGCAGTGACCCCGCTCACCACCAGCGGCCAGCCTGCCACCGGGGTGCCGTCGCCATGCCAGGCGTAGACATGGCTCCCCTCCTCCTCGGACCCGACCACCACCTCCAGGTCCCCATCGCCGTCCAGGTCTCCCAGCGCCGGCGAGCTCTCAATCCGCGACTCAAAAACCGCCTGCGGCCAGCCGGCAACCGCGCTGCCATCACCATGCCAGGCATACACCTTGCCGTCGCGGGAGCCAACGACCACTTCCAGGTCGTCATCACCATCCAGGTCTCCCAGCACTGGTGAGCTATACGCAGCGCTGGCCGACTGCGGCCAGCCGGCCACCAGGGCGCCGTTGGCGTGCCAGGCGTAGACGTAGCCGTCCCAGGACCCGACCACCACTTCCAGGTCGCCGTCCCCGTCCAGGTCCCCCAGCGCCGGCGAGCTCCACACCATACCGCCTGTGCTCTGCGGCCAGCCTGGCTGCAAGCTGACCGAGCAGGCGGGAGCGGTGCCCAGCGCTGCCAGCACCCAGGCCAGGGCCAACACGGCAAGCGCCCGGCCGGCTGGTGCCTTGGCCACCTCCGAAAACAACCCCATGCAACCCCGCGACTGGCTCATTGGTGTGCCTCCTTTTGCTGCCGGCTGGTAAGCCGGCGCCGAATCTGCGAACCGGGTAAGGAGCTGGCACGGACCTGGGGACCCCCCCCGGCAATGGCAACTTCTACCAAGCGATTGCAGCAAGAATCATGCCCACAACGCAGGCTGCTACTGAAAAAAAAGCTCGGCTTTTTGCTCTCGCAAGGAGGCGGGCCGGGCAGGGCCCGCAGCCTGGCGGGGCCGGCAGGTATCCAACTGACCGGAAAGGGCTACCGGCTCACGGCGCTGGTGCTTCCCACCGATCGGGGCCAGCAGAATGTGGCGACCGAGCTGGCCGGCATGCTCGCCTGGAACATGCGTTCCTGGCAGACAACATCGAAGGTGACCGGGGCCGAGGTCTGGTTGACGACGATAACCACCACCTGCCCGTCGGGATTCAGGAAAGCGACATTGGCCAGCTCTTTCGTGCCCTCCGTTGACCAGGCGCGAAGTGCACCCCGCTGGATGAACTTCATGAACTGCCCGTACGAGTAGTAGGAGAAGCTGTAGTCCACCCCCGAGCCATCGCGGCGAGGCTGCACACAGCTGCTCTTGGTCTTGAAGGGGCCCCGATTGGGGTTGCCATCTTGGTCAATCATGGTGACCCAGGCGTTGTAGCTGCAGCACCAGTTGCGCAGCAGGCTGACGATGCGCACCGCCCCGCGCACCCCCGGCGCCGATCCCTCGGTGAAGTAGATGGCCTTCTCTGGAAACTCGCGCTGAAAGCCGGTGAGGGCATCGGGGCTCCCCGCGTAGGCGTGGCAGCCCGTGCCGTCCACATATTGTGCCGTCTCGGGGTCGCTCAGAATGTTGCGGGGGTAGGTCAGGTTGTTGAGGTTGTGGTCATAGCACCAGATCTTGGTGGCAATGCCTTGCTGCTTGAAGGCGGGCCCCAGGTGCTTCCCGATGAACTCCCGCTCGTTCTGCCCCATCGCCTTCAGGTCAACGGGCCAGAAGTTGTCTTCGTCCACGATCAGCGACCACTGACAGGAGGGATACCAATCGCGGGTGGGATAGTTCCGCGTGTTGACACCGGGCTCGTTTTGCGGAGTCACCGCGTAGATGGGTATCCCCTCGGCTGCGTACGCCTGGATGAACTTGACGAAATACCGGGCATAAACGCCGTAGTACTGCGGCAAGAGATGCCCCCCGATCAGGTCGTCCGTGCTCTTCATCCACCCCGGCGGGCTCCAAGGTGAGGCGAAGAACCGAAGATTCGGGTTCTTCTCCAGCGCCTTCCGCAGCACAGGCAGCACGTAGGCTTTGTCCTTCTCGATAGAGAAGTGCTCCAGTTTCTCGTCCGTTTCGCCCGCCGGCATGTCGTCATAGGAATACCAGGGCTCTCCCGTGAAATCAGGCGTGCCGATGCAGATGCGCATCAGGTTCATGCCGATGCCGTGCTCGGGGTCCACCAGCCGCGAGATGGCTTCGTCCATCTTTTCCGGGCCCAGCTGGAACAGGTTGTAGCAGGTGGTGTGCTCCAGCGATGACCCCAGGCCGAGGATGGACTGATAGGTTCGCTCCGGATCAACCTGGACCACCGGGCGATTGGCCTGGGGTACCCCTTTCGCCACCAGCGGCAGCGGGTCGCCGGGGGTAAGCGTGTGCTTCATGTCCTGCGAGCTGACCCACATCTTGGCCACCTCGCCCTTTCCGGCACCCGCCGCGCAGAGCAGGGCGAGGCTGATCACAAGCATAGTGCTCACATTCATCGCTCGGCCTCTCCTCTTGACCGGCAGGCTGCGCCCTCGGATAGTGCCCCGCCTTAGCAGCAGCCTGTTCCCTCAGGGGGGTATTCGCTATCGAGCCCCGGCTTCCTGGCACCGGCAGGTCGTCCTGCTGCAGGGGATACCATCCCTGCGGCGGCGAACCAAGAGTAGGCGCCGCCGGAGGCAATATCGCCACCGACAAAGGGCAGCAATGCAGGGAGCGATAGCTGGCTGCAGGCAAGCTGCGGTAAGAGCGACACTTGCGGCATGTCTCCTCTTCGTCCTGGCGGCAGGGAGGGCAGCAGCCATGCAGGATCGCTGGCAACTCGCCACTGATGACACCGCTATCACCATCCAGGCCTCCCCTGACCAGGTAGTCGTGAGCCGCCTGGAGAGCCGTCAGGGGGCGCACCAGTGGCTGGGCAGGCCGTACGCCGTGCCGCTCCTGACCCGGGTTGGGGCCAACGGGCAGGAACTGGAACCCCGATGGCGGTTCGAGCATGGTGCCTTCACGAAGCACACCGGCGAGCTCGTGCTCAGCTTCACCAGTGCCAATCCCAGGCTGGCGCTGCGGTCAATCTGGCGGGCGCGGCCGGGTCACGGCCCCATAGAGCACTGGTGCGAGATCGAGAACCTCTCGGGCGAGCGCGTCACCCTCTTCCATCTGGACAGCTTGCGCCTGCACGGCTTGCGCCCGGGCGCCCCGGCCGAGCTGTGGTGGATCAAGCGGGGCGGCGGCAATGCCAGCACCCAGGGCGGGACCTTTACCGTACCGCTGGCCGCCGGCCTTGACTTGCTCCTGACCAGCAACTGCGAGGACGGCGCCAGCCCGGTGCCCTGGATGGCGGTGCAGGTTGGCGGCGACCGCGGCTTATACGTGGGCTGGGAGTTCTCGGGGCTGGGGCGCATCCAGGCAAAGGCTGGGGAGGATGCCGACACCCTGGATATAGACATCGGCGGCAGCCCTGACTTCAAGACGGACATCAACCCTGGCGAGGTATTCCTGGTGCCCCCTGCCTTTGTCGGCTGCTATGCGGGCGATGTGGACGAAGGCAGCTATCGCCTTCACCGCTTCGTCCTGGAGCAGCTTCGCCCTGCCCTGCCTCAGCACTGCCCGGACCCCATTCTGGCCTACAACCTGTACCTGGATGCCGGCGGTCCCCAGGCGACGGAAGCAGACGTCCTGCGCAGCGCCGCCTTCTGCCGTGACCTGGGCTTCGAGATGTTCATGCCTGATGCCATGTGGTTTCCCGAAACGGGCGACTGGCGGTGGGATATGGCCCGCTTCCCGCAAGGGTCAAGGCCGATCGCCCAGTATGTGCACGGCCAGGGCATGAAGCTGGGACTGTGGTGCGCCTGGACCAACGGCGGCGTGTCGGCGGCCCCGGGGGCGCTCAGCGTAGCCGGTCCACAGGGTCACCCCGACTGGTTCAACGCCGATTTCCCCCCAGGCTGGCAGCCGGGCCCATTCTACGGCGGACAGATCTGCCTGGGCTGTGCGCAGGCAAAGGAATTGGCGATCAAGAAAACGCAGTCGCTGGTGGCCCAGCATGGGCTCGATTACCTCAAGCATGACTGCGGGCCGATCGTGAATACCTGCAACAAGCACACGCACCGGCATCGCTATGGCGTGGACGTCAGCTATTGGGCCACCATGGGCTACTATGAAGTCCAGGAGAAGCTGCGCCAGACCTGCCCAGGCATCATCCTCGAGAACTGCTCAGGTGGGGGGCATATGAAGGACTTTGGCGTCGTGCGCCGCACTCACTACACCGTAACCACGGATACGCTCTCCAATCTCCCCGACCGGCAAAGCCTCTACGACTCGACCTTTGCCCTGCCCCCGTTGGTGCTTCAGGCCTATACCTACGAACGGGTGTACGGTGTTCCGGGTGATGACCCCGGACCTTTCCTGTGGCGCAGCGCCATGATGGGCGCCTGGCAGATAGACCCCACCAGCACGGCAAAGTGGACCGAAGAGGAACGTGAGTCCGCCCGGCGCGCGGTCCAGGTCTACCAGCAGTGGATTCGTCCCCTGCTGGCAGACGTCAAGGTTCACCACATTCTGCCCCGGCCGGATGGAACGCATTGGGATGGCATGTTCTACTGGAGCCCGCGCCTGAAGCGGGGCACCCTGTACATCTTTCGTCCCCAGGCCCCGGAAAACGAGCAGACGGTCAAGCTGAAGGGCCTGGAGCCGCGGCGCCGGTATTGGGTTTGGTGCGAGGACGGGTCGCTCTCCCCGGGGATTCGCACCGGCGCCCAGATGATGCAGGAGGGCTTGACCCTGGTGCTGCCCCACGCTTACACCAGTGACCTCGTCTTCATTCAGGATGCCTCCCTGGGAAAGCCGAAAGGCCTGCAGGCGCCCGGCGCGTTTCGCCTGGGCGTGGCCAGGTTGACCAGCGATCCGTTTACGGTCTCGGCCAAACTGTCCTGGCAGCCCAGCGCGCATGCCAGAGGCTACCGGGTGATCGTCTCCGCGACGCCCGATTTCCGCCACGTCCTGGCCCAGCAGACGGTCAGCGCTCCCCGGGCAGAGCTCTCGCCGCTGCCGCCGGCGCTCACCCTGTGCTGGGAAGTGGAAGCGCGGTCCTGGGGAGGCCAGCGGTGGAATGAGGGCGGGCATGGCACTATGGTCACCCCGCCCTTGCGCGAGCTGCGGGGGATTGCCTTCGTCTCGGACATGGCGTGGCTGGTGGCGACCGCGGGGGCAGGCAATGAGGTGCGGCGGGACACGAACTACCACGGGAAGACGATCTCGATTGCCGGCAAGCCGTATGCGAAGGGGGTGTGGACCCACAGCTTCGACGATGGCACCCCTGCCGACGTGGTGATCGCCATCCCTGCCGGCCGCTTCGCTGCCTTTGCGGCTGAGGCGGGAGTGGAAGACGCCGCGGGTGGGGGCAGCGTGCAATTCGAGGTGCTGGTGGATGGGGAAGTGAAAGCCAAGAGCCCGGTCATGAGGCCGGGTTCCGTGCACGCCTTCCACGTGGAGGTAAGGGGCGCCAGCAGGATCACGCTGCGCGTCTCCAACGGCGGTGATGGTCACACCTGCGACCACGCGGCATGGGGATTCGCCAGGTTTATCGAAGCGGGCACTGCCAGGGGGCGATAATCCACTGCCCCACGGCGCCGCCCCGGCCCGGATACCCTCACCTCGTCGCGCGCTTGGCGCGCAGTCGCCCTGCGATGTCGTCCAGCGTCACGTATACGGCGGGCACCACGAGCAGGGTGAGCAGGGTCGAGGTGGCGAGACCGCCTATCACCGCGGTGGCCATGGGCGCCTGCACTTCCGAGCCTTTGCCCAGGGCCAGGGCCAAGGGCAGCATGCCCAACATGGCGGCGGAGGCGGTCATCAGGATCGGGCGCAGCCGGGTAGGCCCGGCGGTCAGCACTGCTTCCTCCCGGGGCAGGCCCCGCCGGCGCAGCAGATTGGTGTAGTCCACCAGCAGGATGCCGTTTTTCACCACGATGCCTACCAGCATGAGCAAGCCGATGAAGGCCGTCAAGCCGAAGGAGCGCCCGGTGAGAAAGAGGGCCAGCATCACGCCGGTGATGGACAGCGGCACCGACATCAGCACCACCAGCGGATGCGCAAACGACTCGAACTGTGCTGCCAGCAGCATGTAGATGAGGCAGATGGCAAGCACTACCGCCAGGCCCATGCCGCCGAACTCCTCCGCCCGGCGCTTCTGGTCGGTGCCCCAGTCCCAGTAGAACCCGGCCGGCAGCCTCACCCCTGCCATGATTCTCTGGATGTCCGCCTGAATCTCCCCAGTAGAGCGGCCCTGCGGTGCGCCGCTGACCGCAATGTAGCGCTGCCGGTCCAGGCGAGTGATCTGGTTGGGGCCCAGGGCGTAGCTGGGGCGCGCCACCTGGCCCAGTGTCACCGGGTGGGCCGTTCCGCCCCCGCTGCTGGGCATGATCACCAGGTTGGCCAGCTCGTCCACGGTCTTGCGGGCGGTCTCGGGGACCTGCACGATGATGGGGTACTGGAAGCCCTTCTCCTGGTAATAGCCGGCGATGGAGCCATTGGTGGCAGTGTTGATGGTGTTCGCGACGTCCGAGAAGTTCAGGCCCAGCTGCAGCGACTTCTGGCGGTCCACGCGCCACTGGATCTCGGGCATGGCCTCCTGCCAGTTGACGTCCAGGTTCTCGAGCCCCGGCACCTGGCGAATGCGGTTCAGCACCTCGCGGCCGGCCGCGGAGAGGGTGGAAAGATCGTCGCCAAAGATATCCACCTCCACGTTCTGGTTCCCGCCGGTCATCAGGTTGGTCACCAGGTCGAACTGGGTGAGCCGGGGCCGCACCCCTGGGAGCTGGGACAACTGCCGGCGCAGGTCGGCGATTATCTCCAGCGTTGACTGCCGGCGGTCCTCCCGCAGCTTGACGTTGACCGCCCCCTGAAACGGAGTGAGAGAGGTGGAGGTGCCCCGCATGCTGAGATTGGAGCCGGCGGTGGAGAGGGTAGTCTTGACGTTCGGGTTGGCGCGCACCAGCCGCTCCACCTGGCGCATGGTCTCGTTGGTCTTGGCCAGGGCGGTGCCCACCGGCATCCTCACGTTGATAGTGAAATCGCCGCTGTCGGTGGCCGGCATCAGCTCGGTGCCGATCTGGGGCAGCAGCGAAAGGCTGGCCAGGGTGATGGCGAACGCGCCGCCGATGGTGAGTGCCCGGTGGTGCAGCGCCCAGGCCAGGCCCCGCCGGTAGGCAGCGTCGAGGGCGTTGAACCACTGCCCGCAGCGGTTGAAGGCGCGGCCGATGGCGCTGTGCCGGTGGCCGTTCTCCAGGGCCTCCCGGTGCGCTTCGCCGTGGATGAACCGGGCGGCCAGCATGGGCACCACGGTGGTGGCAACGAGCAGTGAAACGGCCAGCGAGAAGATGACCACCAGCGCGAACTGGGTGAACATTTGGCCCGCCTGGCCTTTGATCAGCAGCAGCGGCAGGAAGACCACCATCACCGTCCAGGTGGAGGCGATAACGGCGGCGAGAATCTCGTTCGTGCCCTCGACGGCGGCTTCGGTGGAGCTGCGCCGGTCACGCTCGATGTGGCGGAAGATGTTCTCCAGCACTACCACCGCATCGTCCACGATCAGGCCGGTGGCAAGGGCCAGGCCCCCCAGGGACATGGTGTTGATGGTGAAGCCGCCCAGGTACAGCAGCGCAAAGGTGGCCACGATAGAGATGGGGATAGACAGGGCCACGACCAGGGTGCTGCGGAGATTGCGCAGGAAGAAGAGCAGGATGAGCACCGCCAGGATGCCGCCGATGAAGGCGTTGGTTTTGACATCTCTGACCGACTGGCTGATGAACCTGGACTGGTCGTAAGCAATGACGAACCTGAGGTGGGGATAGAGCTTCTTTACGCTCTCGAGCTTGGCGAAGACGGCTTCCGCGGTGTCCACCGTGTTGGCACCGCTTTGCTTGGTAACAATGAGCCCGGCCGAGGGCTTGCCATCCAGCCGGGTGTAGAGTCTGGTCTCGGGCTGGGCGTCGCGCACCGTGGCCACGTCGGCCAGTGCCACCAGGCGGCCGCCAAACGACCCGACGGGGATGCGGCTGATTTCCTCGGTGCTGGTGAACCAGCCCAGGCTGCGGATGGTGTACTCGGTGTTGCCCTGCTTGGCGATGCCGGCAGGCAGGTTCAGGTTCTCCTGAGTCAGCCGCCGCATCACGTCCGCCAGCGACAGGTTCCGCGCCCGCAGCCGGTCCGGGTCCACCTCCACCATCACCGCTCGCTGCTGGCCGCCGGCGACGGTGACCGAGGCCACGCCCCCGGCGGACTCCACCATGGGTGAGATCTGGTTGTCGAGCAGCGTGCGCAGCTTGACCGGGTCATCTTCGCCCGATACGCCGAAAATCAGGATCGGCGACTGCGCGGGGTCGAACTTGAAAACCAGCGGCGTTTGCAGCGTGGGGTCACTGGGAAAGCGCCGGCTGGCCCGCTGCACGAGCTGCAGCACCTCCACCGAGGCCTCGCCGATGTCCGTGCCCCACCGGAACTGGATGCGCACCGAGGAACTGCCCTCGGAGGTGTTGGAGCTCACCTGGTAGAGATTCGTGGCCGAGGAGACCGCCTGCTCGACGGGCCGGGTGACCTGGGCCTCGATCACCTCCGGCGCCACGTTCGGCCACTGCGTCACCACCGATATCGTGGGCACCGTCACCTTGGGCAGCAGGTCAACCGGCAGGCGGGTGAGACAAATGGCGCCCAGCAGCACCAGCGCGGCAACCTGCATGGTGACGGCGACGGGGCGGTTGACGGCGAACCGGGCGATGTTCATCGCTGCTTCCCGGGCGGGTTACCGGCCGGCACGCTCCTGCCGCCCCGGCGTCCGCCCGTGCTCACCACTTGGCCGTCCCGCAGCGGCATGGCGGCCAGGATAACTACCTTGTCGCGCGGGCTCAGACCACTGGTGATGGCGATCACGTCAACGCCGGCGGTGCCCGTAGCGATTGCTCGCCGGTGGGCAACCCCGCCCTCGTCCACCACCATCACGTAGCTGCCTTCCCTATCCCGCTGGATAGCTTCCCGGGGCACCACCAGCGCCGACCGCACTGTGCCGGTGGCGATCTGGACGTGGGCGTACGAGCCAGGCTTGATGGCAAAATCGGGATTGTCCAGGGCCACCCGCACCGCGAACTGGCGGCTCTCGGGGTCGGCCGAGGGGTTAACCTGGATGATGCGCCCGGCCAACGTGCGGCCGGGCAGGGCATCCAGGCTCACGGTGGCCTGCTGCCCGAGCGAGATCCTGCCGCTGGCCTCTTCCGGCACGGACACGGTCACCCACACCCGGCGCATGTACTGCACCGTCAAGATGGGCTGGCTGGCGGTCACCACCGAGCCGGGGTCGAGAGAGCGGGCGGTAACGAACCCGGTGAGCGGGGCTCGCAGCACGGTATCCGCCCGCCGCGCCTCGGCGCTCTTCACCCCCGCTTGGGCTACCTCCACCGATGCTTGGAGGGCGGCCAGGCTTTGCCGGTAGGCCGCTTTCTCGGCGGTGTTGGCGGAGGCGGAGGCGAGCGCCGCCTTTACCTGCTCCAGCCGGGCGGCGGCCGCCTCGATGTCGGCCAGGCCCTTGCCTTTCGTGAGCTCGAGCTGCCTCTCTGCCGCCGTGCGCTGGGAGATGGCGCCGTCGAGCGCTGATTGCGCCACCCCCACCGCGGTCTTGGCGTCGTCCACATCCTGGGCGGCGATGAAGCCCTGCTTGTAGAGCTCCTGCACCCGGGCGTACCTGGCCTGCGCGTTCTCCAGGTTGGCCTGGGCGCTGCGCACCTCGGCATCACGGTTGGCCACCGCGGCCTCGGCCGTCTCCACTTCCGCCTGGTAGCCGGCCTTGACCTGGTTGTAGTCGGCCTGGGCGCTGCGCAGGGCCGCCTCCTGCTGGCGGACCTGGGAGGCCACCGACACCTCGGTCGGGTTCTGGGTGATGCGGGCCTGGGCCAGGCGGTACTGCTGCTCGGCCAGGGCGGCCCTCGCCTGCCGCACCTGGGCCTCCACCTCGGTGGGGTCAATGCGCACCAGCACCTGGCCCTGGCTCACCCGGTCGCCCTCCTGCACCGCCAGATACTCGATGCGGCCGGTGATCTTGGAGGCGATCTTGACGCTCAGCGGCGCCTCCACCGAGCCCACACTTTCGAAGGTCTGGGCGATGTCTTGCCGACGGGGCATGCTCACCCCGACTACCGGCGGCGCCTTCATGCGGGCGGCGCGCATGCTGGTCTCCGCGCGCAGCTCCCCCTGCTTCTGCATCAGCCGGTAGCCGATCAGGCCCGCGAGCACCACAACCACGGTCAGCGCAAACACGCGAGGCTTCATCTGGTCCCCATGCCCAATGGAGGTGAAGTGCACCTACAGCTTAAGCGGTCTTTGGTATCATCAGCGTTCCGCAGGGCAGCCAGCAGCACCTGCCAGGCAAGCCAATACCGCGGCCGCCGTCCTGGACGACCCCGGGGTGCCGAAGTGGCTGGGCCGGCTCTGCTACTCTGTGTAGTGGCCTACGCTACGTAGCACGAGTCGCCGGAGGAGTGGCTAAGCCCCGTTCGGGGCCGCCATCCCGGCCCGCGGTGAGCTAGGTCCGCCATGCTTTTCCCAACTGCCGGTGGGCCAAAACCAGAACAAAAGCGGCGATTGCGAGAACGCCAGCCACCAGAACGGCCGAGTGCCAAGCCGGGCTGATGCGATATGTCCTTAACCCGCCGCCCCTGAGGTCAACGACCTCCGTGCCGAGCGGGAAGCGCAGCGTGAAGCTTTGAGCATCCGTGCCGGCGTTGACCTTCAGATCGCCAACCCGCACCTCCTCACGCCGCAGCAGTACGCCCTGCCGTAGCTGACTGGAGGACAACATGGTCGGCACCCACGCCCCGCCGGCCTTGGCTATTTTCACTACCTCCAGCCGATAGATCACGCCCGGTGAGATGCTGCGCTCCTTGAACCTCGGCATTGCACCATGCTCCAGATCAATCCAGAGCCTGCCACCTGCTTGATCAGCCACCTCGATGCCGCCACTGCCAAACCGTCTGCAGTTGATGACATGGCCCCCTTGTGAGGGTAAGGGCATCCATGGTGCCTCATGGTCGTCGAACCATACCAGGTAGTAAGGATCGCAGGCCAAGCAGCTTTGGAGGAAGGCATCGCTTTGATTCAGGTCAGCTATCAGCCCATGGGCCCCCGTTAGGTCCTCTGTGGGGTCGAGCCGCCCCGTGACCACCCCCTGAGCGGTCAGCCGTACCCCCTCGGGCAGGAAGCAGTAGTAGGCGGAACTGGACCGGACGGCGATAACGCCGCGAGCCCTACCGGCCAGTTCCTCATACCGAACCGACCGCCCTTGCCGCAACCACCGCAGCGTCCTCCTGGCGGTGGTGGCTGGTAGGGGATGGCCGGGGGACGAGTGCCCCAGGTTCGCCCGCGTCTCGTGTACCTGAAGCAGCCCGCTGATGTCTCGAATTAGGCCGATATTCCGCTCCCTCGCGCGGCCTACGGCTGCCAGCCTTTCCGGCTCCGAAGAAGGCGAGCTGCCAAGCGCGGACAGCGCTATGGTGGACAGGACCAACGCAATGACGACGACACGCAAAGCGGTCATCCGCGTCCCTCCTCCTCGTAGTCCGAGTGAGTCTCATGTTCCGTACCATCATGAAGCACGCCTTCTCGGAGAAGGAACTGTTGACGCCTGCATGTGAGCATTTAAAGGGCGTTTCAGCGAGCCCTGAGCAGGGACTTGCGTCATCCCGCGCAGTAGCCCGACGAGGGATCACGTGGTACCATCTAATCCACTGTGACATGATGTGCCACGGAATCAGGTGTGTCCTTGGGATTCCGCTGCTGGCCCGCCCTCGGCATGACGGTGGCAGTGTTCTGGGAGATTCTGGGGGCTGTCGGAGGACTGTTGCCACCGGAGGCGCGAGCGTGGTGGCAGCGTACAATAGGGGTGTTCGACTGGAACGACCTGTATAATGACGCGCAGGGAGCGCTGTGTGCCTACATGTTTTGGAGAAGCTGCTGCAAGTGCTGCTGTCAGCGGGCACGGCCATGAAGGCGGATAGGGGGCCAGGTAATCTGATACGGCTCGGCTGCCTGCTGAGTCTGCTCGTGGTGGTGCTGGGGCTGCTGGCACTGTGGTGGCACCTGAGCTACGAAGTGTACATGCAGGGCTTGATCGGCTGGTCCGTGAGCGAGGTCGAGCAGGAAATGGGGCCGCCGCAGCTGAGAGTGTCGGACCTGCGAGCTTTGAGTAGGATTACGCGCGGTCGGTTGTCCAGCCGCCCGATAGAGAAGGGAGTCCTGGTTTACCGGTACGGATGGGGGGAAATGGCCATGCTGTACGTTGACCAGCACGATCGCGTGAACGGGGTGTACCTTGGCCGTTGACGGCGGTAGGGCAGCCGCGGTGCACGCTGCCGGTATTGTGGCACAAGTGCTGGCTGGCATCGTCACCGCCGTGTTGTGTGTCGTGCTCTTCGTTTTCGTCCTCGAGACCAGCTACGAGGTGAGCGTCAAACGCACGGTGAACGTCGGAGCGACCAAGGCAGATGTAACGGCGACGCTGGGCACCCCGGTCGAGGAAGGTGCGCCTCCAGCTATCCGCCGGGAGCCGCACCCTGTTGACGCCGATGCGGTGCAGTACTTCATGAAGAAGCCACATTACGGCATCCCGCACATCGGTGTAGTCACCGTATACTACTCGCGTGGACGCGTGGTGGGGGTGGGATTCCGGGCCAGCGATTGACGGCATCTGCATGGGGAGCAGGCAGGAGTGCGCTCACGCACGGATGAGGGGGTACCCCGTTCGTGGCGCGTCCGGCAACCGGGCCAGCCTGGTGGACCCGGACGATGGGGTGAGCACCTACTCGTATCACGGGCGCAACCTGCTCTCCTGGCTGGTGAATGTCCTTGCCGAGCGCACCACCTGGGTATATGATGCCCTGGGGCGGGGGACCACCATGACCCATGCCAACGCCACCACCGCCGAGCACGCCTACGACGCCGACCTCGAACGAAGGCAGGCGGAGGATTCGAGCGGCCTGGCCAAGTTCATCAACGACCTGGAGAACGTGCTGATCGAAACCGACAGCGGCGGCACCACGCAAGTGGCCTACACGTTGGAGCCGCAAACCTACGGCAACTTGATTTCCCAGCGCCGCGCGGCAGGCGCCGCCTGGCATCACTCGGACGGCCTGGGTTCAACCGAACGGCTGACGGACTCGAACCAGGCCGGCCTTGCCACCTACCTCAACACCGCCTTCGGCGTGCCGCGAGTTGCTACCGGCACCCACCCCAACCGCCTGCGCTTTGGCGGCCGCCTCGGCTACCGCTGGGAGCCGGACGCCACCCACTACGACGTTCGAAGAAGGAGGCTCAATGCAGCTCGCGGAGGGTGGCTCAGCAAGGACCCCGCGCAGCAATCACGGAGCTGGTTCGTGTACGCGCGCGCGAATCCGGCTAACAACTTAGATCCCACGGGACGTGATAGTCTCGACGGGAGTAGGCGCCTTCTGGGAGCCCCCAATGCCATGCATCCAGGCACGCCGAGGGGAACAAGGGCGTGCGGGCCTGCTGGCAATCGTCTCGGCGAGCCGGCGGGCGAGCCGGCGGGCACCACGGGATGCAATCTCCTGACCGGACAGCCAGAGATTACTATCAATGATTATACCTGCACCGCGCCTTGCACGCTAGAACATGAACTAGTGCACGCGGCGATCATGCGGGAAGCCTGCTCGCGTGCTCATAAGTGCATCTATGACATTGCGAAGGACGAGGACTACAAGAATGACTGCTACAACCGGTGGCTCACGTGGCACAATGACGTAAAGCGGTACACCGAGTGCTTTGCCTATACGTTGGGCCTAGCTTGTGATGTACTCCTGCAGGCTTCCTCGTGCTTCATCGCCGGGTTCTGCGATTGCTGTCGCTTGGCCACGTATGCGGTGTATCGGGACTTCGTCGCGATCGGGATGTACTGTCCTCCGGGGGATCTGCCAGAGTTGCCTTACCGAGAGGACGGGTCGCTTATCAAACGCAGTCAACCAGGGCCCTAACGGCAGGGCTTGGACGGGGTCCAGGCCGCGTAGCGCCGTGAGCGCAACGTCGTAGCCAGCGTGAGTATCACGGCAGACCATAAAGGGAGCGATGGGAACCAGATCACTTCAGTTTTCGATTGCGTGCCTAGCGATGGGCGCATCCGTGCTGCTCTTGCAGTCGCATCTCAACGCAGATTACTTACGGCCCTGGTCCGTATGGCGGTCCGCCAACGCGCGATTCGTGCTTGTGCTTGACTCGCTCACCGGCGTGCTATCGCTGTACGACGAGCGAGCGAACCACTCGACGCTCTGCTGGTCAGTGCCTTACCCTCGCGCGGCAGCAAAGGGCGGGGCGGTGCCGACCGCATACATAACCGATGACGGGACGCGTGTAGTGGTCCGTGCTCCATGGCATGAGATATGGGATGAGAACGCGATTGCCTTCCTGGGGGGCAAGGGAGAGCCGCTTGCCGCATATCGCATGCAGCAGATTCTGACGAAGCGCGAGATATTTGAATCTGGCGTATCGCCAATGTCCCTCTGGTGGAAAGGAGACGGCCTGTTCTTCTTCCGCCGCGGACAGACGCAATTTGCCTGCGTGACGCAGAGAGGAACCGTTCGCGTTTTCAGCCTTGCCACAGGCCAACCCGTGAGCCTAAGTCCAGGCCTTCACGCTGCGGTTCGCCATGAGGCCGTAGTACTCGCGCGACAGTCGTTGGCCAGCGGAGACTACGACCAGCAGACAACGGGTGCCATCATGGTCGGGGTGCTAGGCGACGTCACGTCAGTCCCGGTTCTCAAGCAGTTGCTCGAGGACTGGAGGGCAAAGGGGATCGTCTTCACGATCCGCTCCAGTGGCATGTATGAGGGTTATCCCTTCTACGGCGTGCAGGCCGCCGCGGGAGAGGCGCTGGCAATGCTTCTCGGTCCGGACGCGGCGCCGCTGCTGGAGAGGAAACTGGCAGGGGCGAATCCGCAGATGTCCGAGCAGTGGGCAAGATTGTTGGACCAGATTCGGCCGGCCGAGTCTACCGGCGCTGCTGCTGGGCGTCAATGACGCCCGTCGCCAAACCCCAGTTGAATACTCTGACGACGGTCGAGTGACGTTGGCCTACCATGTACGCGCTAGTCGCGCCGGGCAGGAGGACAAAACCGGCGTCACGACCTATACGTTCGATGAGTTCCGTCGGCTCAAGACGGTGACCTATCCGGCCAACAAGACGCTCACCTACTGCTACGATGCGGCCGGGAACCGGGCCACCCTGGCGGACCCGGACGGTGGGGTGAGCACCTACTCGTATCACGGGCGCAACCTGCTCTCTTCCCTCGTCAACCCCCTTGCCGAGCGCACCACCTGGGTATATGATGCCGTGGGGCGGGTGACCACCATGACCCATGCCAATGCCACCACCGCCGAGCACGACTGTGACCCGGCGTGTATGTGAGGTGTACGCCATGAGGAGATGGATATTGCTGGCGGTGTTGCTGTCTGCGCTTTCGCTGGGGTTCTCCCTCTATGTGCTGGGTCGGACGCTGTTGTTGAGAGGGCGGGTGGGAGCCGTCGGGGCGCGGGTGATGTCCACCCAGTTCTCCATCGAGCAGTATTTTCACCCCTCCGGGAAACCCTGAACGTCCGTGACCAGCCGGGGCGGGGGCTCTGCTGCTGCCATTGCCAGTGCTCGGTGCTAACATACGCGGGTGAGGTGTAGGCGATGAAGAAATGGATAGTGGTGGCGGTGTTGCTGTCTGCGCTTTCGCTGGGGTTCTCCATCTATGCGCTGGTTCGGACGCTGTGGTTGGAAC
>Ga0315294_10002724_pt1 | contig 19240 bp, 18 predicted proteins | sample YL17G13_40_MG_FD_203626 | JGI IMG/M metagenome (GOLD analysis project Ga0315294, IMG submission 203626) | Sediment microbial communities from Yellowstone Lake, YNP, Wyoming, USA - YL17G13_40 | ecosystem: Environmental > Aquatic > Freshwater > Lake > Sediment | place: USA: Wyoming | collected...
AAAATGATATTACCCCTTTCCAATTGGGAGCAGGTTCCTTATGGCCCGCAGGTCACTTCCTTTATTTCCTGATTCAGCAGAGTCTGACCGAAGAGGATTGGCTTAAATTAGCTACCGGGGAAAAGAGCTGGACTGATGACGATGTGGTAGCAGCGTTATCTCACCTGCAGGAAATGTATGATGCTGGATATTTCCAGTCAGGTGTGGCTGCAGATACTCGTGATGTGTCCCAGGCTGCGTTCTTCAATGGGAATGGCGGTTTCTTCAGTGCCGGTTCCTGGCATCTCTATCAACTGGGAGCAGAGGGCGTACCACCTGACTTTGAATTCAATTTCATCCCCTTCCCGGACTTCGCCGATGCGCCAGTGAAGGATGTGGTACTATCCACTTCCAATGAACATTGGGCGGTTTGTAGCAAGTCACAACATCCCGAAGAAGTATTGATGTTCCTGGATTACATCACTAGCCTGGAACAATCAGAAGCCCGTGTGGAAGGCGCCCAGGAATTCCTGGCAATTCGCGGTGCTGTTAATGACAATACTGCTGGGGAACAAATGGTTGCGATTTCCAAGTGGGTAGAGGCAGGAAATGTTGAGAACCTGCTTGAGAACTACTTCACTACGGAAACCGTGCAGGATGGCATGTGGGCTGGTGCCCAGGGAGTGCTCTCTGGGCAACTCACTGCTGCCGAATGGGCACAGCTTATTGCGGATAAACAAGCCGCAAGCGGGAACCTTGATTTTTAAATAAACAACATTAAGCATGTTGGCTTCCCCCTTGCCAGAATACCTGGCAAGGGGGAAGCCGACCAAGATTATTTTAAACCAAAGAATCAATTATTTTGTTTTGGTTTTTAGAGAATTCAGAATCAGGAATTATCTCATGTCATTATTCAAAAATCGGCAAACTCAAAAAAAGTATTCATTGCGTGCCAAACAAAGCCAGGCAGCTTATTCGCTTTTGCTGCCAGGTTTGTCCATGTATATTCCATTTCATTTCATCCCGATATTAGGTGTATTTTTTCTGAGTATGGTTTGTTGGGAGGGATATAGTTTCCATACAATGGAATGGGTAGGCCTCCAAAATTATAAAGATATCCTGACCGATGAAATATTCTGGCAGGCGCTCTGGCATAATATTCAATTTGTTCTGATTGTTGTTGTTATTCAAACAGTCTTTTCCCTTTTTCTGGCTATATTACTGGAACAGAGTCTTCCTTTCTCCAAATTTTTCCGCGGAATTTATTTTATGCCGACTGTCCTTTCTCTGGTTGTGGTTGGTTTATTGTTCAGCTTTGTATTTTCGCCCTCGCAGGGTTTGGTAAATACACTTCTCCGCATGATGGGATCGGAAAATCCACCAGTCTGGCTGGGAGATTCGAAAATTGCATTATTCGTATTAATGGGGGTCACAGTTTGGAAAGAGTTTGGCCTAAGCATGTTTCTCTTTATTGCAGGATTGGAATCCATTCCTGATGAGCTATTTGATGCTGCTAAAGTGGATGGTGCCAATATTTGGAACGTTCTCAGTGACATAATTCTTCCCTTAATAAAAGAAACCGCTTATGTAGTCATGATTATAACTACGATTGGCTGTTTCAAGCTGTTTGATTTGGTCAGGGTTATGACAAAGGGCGGTCCTTTTTTTGCAACGGAAGTGCTTGCAACGCGTATGTATACTCAATCATTTAGGTATGGAAAGATTGGGTATGGCTCTGCAATAGCCGTGGTTCTTTTCCTGATTACATTTATGATCAGCGCGATTCTATTTTTTATTCGAACCCGTGGCGAGAAAGTTGAATATTAAGGATTTTAACATATATATTAGGAGGATTAGGAAATCCATGAAATTTCTGAAACAAATACCTTCTTTGGCCGTTTTTTATTTGATTTGTATTCTGGTACTTTTTATTGTGGCGTATCCAGTTATCTGGATGCTAATCAGTTCGGTGAAACCCAGTTGGGAAGTGACTACTCAGCCGTTTAATTTGCCATCTACCTGGACTTTTAAAAATTATCTGGAAGCATGGAATGTCGCTGATATTGGCCGTGCGTTTTTGAACAGTTTTCTGGTCGTGTCTGTATCACTGATCGGTATCCTAGCTATTTCCTCCATGGGAGGATATGCCTTTGCCAAGCTGGAATTTCCGGGAAAAAATTTCCTGTTCTATTTTTGGCTGCTGGGCATGATGATTCCTCCGCATGTATCCATTATTCCAAATTTTGTCATTATGGATAAATTAGGACTGATTAATAACTATCTTTCTTTAATATTTATTTATTTCAGTTCCACTTCTTTCGGAGTGTTTGTGATGCGTTCATTTTTCTATACAGTACCCACGGAAATTCTTGAAGCTGCCCGTATTGATGGCTGTTCAGAATTTAGCGTCTTTTGGAAGATTGCCATTCCAATGGCGCGCGGCGGGTTAACAGTCATTGCTATTTTTTATTTTGTATTTCTTTGGAATGATTTTATCTATCCATTAACTTTCCTGCGCAATGAAACTCTGAATACGATTCCGCTGGCACTGATGACTTTTCGTGATTATTGGAGTGCTGATTGGGGGCCACTGATGGCTGCATTAAGTATGGCTTCCTTACCGCCGATTATCTTTTACTTCTTTTTCCAGAAACAATTTATTCGCGGATTGACGGCAGGCGCTTTGAAAGGCTAATGGAGCAAAGACTTTTTAAACGAAAAGCGAAGAATGGAGTAAGTAATTATGAAAAGATCAGAAATTAACCAGATCATGAGAAGTGCTGATGCTTTCATTAGGGCACAAAGTTTTCATTTACCCCCATTTGCTTACTGGACGCCCAAAGAGTGGTCGCAGAAAGGACAGGAAGCCCGGGAAATTGTGGAACGTGCCTTGGGTTGGGATATTACTGATTTTGGTTCCGGAGATTTTCGAAAAATAGGACTGTTTCTTTTTACCATCAGAAATGGCGATCCTGCCAACCTGAAAACTGGCAAAGGCAAACTGTATGCTGAAAAAATATTGATCTCGGATGAAGACCAGATAACTCCCATGCATTTTCACTGGAACAAGATGGAAGATATTATTAATCGTGGAGGCGCAGATTTAATGATTCAGGTTTTCAATTCCACGCCTGATGAGGGTCTGGATAAGGTAAGTGATGTGCAGGTAAATCTGGATGGCGTAGTGAAAACAGTTGCGGCAGGTACTACCCTGAAACTTTTACCGGGAGAAAGCATATCAATCCCGCAAGGTTTGTATCATAAATTCTGGGGTGGAAATGGAAAAGTTATGATCGGTGAAGTATCACTGGTGAATGACGATAATCTGGATAATCGATTTTTAGAACCGGCAGGTCAAATGCCTGAAGTAGATGAAGATGAAGAACCGCTTTTTCCGCTTTGCAACGAATATGGAAATTATTATCTATACAAGCGATAGGAATGATGAAAGATATTGATGTTGTTGTGGCTGGGCATTTATGTCTGGACCTGTATCCTGATTTAAGCTCATTCGAGCCAGGTGTATTTTTTAACCGCTTATTACCGGGTAAACTACTCTCGGTGGGTAACATGTCTTTCTGTACCGGAGGGCCGGTTTCAAACACAGGTTTGGCATTGGCTAAGCTGGGAATGACTGTCCGCTCAATGGGCAAGATAGGTCAGGATGCCTTTGGAGAAATTATTTCCCGGATTCTAAATGAATTCAATCCTTCCATTGGCAGTGGATTGATAACCTCATCCAATACAGGTTCCTCCTATACAGTGATTCTCAGTGCACCGGGTATCGACCGGGTCTTCCTCAACTATCCTGGAACAAATGATACCTTCGTACCGGATGATATAGATTATGAATTGGTTGCCCGATTCAGTCTCTTTCACTTTAACTATCCTCCCTTGATGAGAAAAATGTTCGCGGATGGGGGATATAATTTGGCAGAGATCTACCACCGGGTAAAAGAATGCGGGGTCATCACTTCTCTGGATATGGCATTGCCCGGTCCAAATTCGGATGCTGAACGGGCAGACTGGGCCGAAATTCTTGAAAAAACGCTGCCCTATGTGGATATATTTGCACCCAGTATTGAAGAAATTCTATTTATGCTTGATAAAGATGCATTTTATCAATTAGCAATTACATTAATACGAAAGGAGTATATTGAATGTCTAGCAGAATTTATAAACCAACTATCGAATCAATAAAAGAACATAAACTTCCAAAATGGTTTGATGATGCAAAGTTTGGAATATTTATCCACTGGGGACTGTTTTCAGTACCAGGATGGGCTACCATTGTGGGAGATGTAGATAAATTGGTAAAAGAGAAAGGTTCGGAAGAACAGCACAGGACGAATCCATATGAAGAGTGGTATTTAAATTCAATGCGTTGGGATGGTAGCCCAACTCAAGAGTACCACTATAAAACTTACGGTAGAGACTTTAAATATGATCAATTTGTACCTATGTTTAATAAAGCTATAGAAAAATGGCAACCAGATAAATGGGCAGAAATATTTAAAAAAGCAGGTGCAAGCTATGTCGTATTAGTTTCAAAGTTTGCAGATGGCTTTGTGTCGTGGCCGACTAAATATCCAAATCCCATTAAAAAAAACTATATGGCTAGTCGTGATATAGTTGGTGAGCTAACAAGTGCAGTCCGTGCACATGGTATGAGAATGGGCTTGTATTATTGTGGTGGTATGGACTGGGTATTTAATACGAAATTAGTTCGGACCCATTATGATATCTTTCTTACAATCCCACAGAATCAAGAATATATTAAATATATTAATATGCAGTTACAAGAACTAATAGATAAATATAAACCGGACGTCCTGTGGAACGATATTGGCTGGCCTGATGATAGTGACCCACTGGAGCTATTTGCTTATTATTACAATAATGTTGTAGATGGTGTTATTAACGACCGCTTCGGACAGTTAAAAAATATTTCTAGAGAAGAAGAGAATCCTAAGATGCATGGCTTGCTGCCAGCAGGACCTCACTATGACTATAGAACGACAGAATATTCTCATTTTAGCTCTATTCAGGATTTTAAATTCGAAGTGTGCAGAGGAATTGGATCTTCTTTTGGCTACAACCAAAACGAAACTGACGAACACTATATAAATATTGATAACCTAGTGGGTTTATTTGTAGATGTTGTTAGTAAAAATGGCAATCTTTTACTTAACGTTGGTCCAAAAGCAGATGGTACAATACCTGAATTGCAGGAGGATCGTCTTATGGGATTAGGTGCGTGGCTTGATATTAATAGTGATGCAATTTATAGTACACATCCTTGGGGCATTGCTGATGGCGAAACGGTGGAGGGAATTGATGTACATTTTACACAAAAGGATGATACATTATATGCCATTTTAGTACAAAAAATCCTGGAGACAAACACTGTTACTATAAAATCTCTGAAAATAAAAAATAATACAGAGGTATATTTATTAGGAGATAATAGGCCGTTGAAATTTCAACAAGTTGATAGTGGGCTGAGAATTATTCTACCAGATAATATAAAAACTAGTCCTGCATATGTTTTAAAGATTACCCCTCAACCAAAATTAGTATAGATCAAGATTAATATTCAATACACAAAAGATAGAGGAGAGGCTAATATGGAGGAAGTTTTTTATCAAGATTAAGAAGGAACAAAGTGTTAGTTTATTTATAGGAGAATAAAAAGAAATGCAAGGAAAAGAATACAGTGGATAAGCCCAGTTTGGATGGTAAAAATATCTATGGGGGTGAGCCCATAGATATTTACTATGCAATAAGCTAAATTGTTAAAAAAGTAGTTTGATTATTAGTCATCTAAAGAATTAGGGGAATATTTGTTGCTAGGCAATCACAGATTTGTAGCTTCATTAAAAATATGGTTAATAAGAATTTAATAAACTCAATAGAGCGTAGCAAGTTAATAATACATTGATGAATATTGTTTCGATTTAGTAGAAGAATAGCGGCTCATTATAGTAAATTGTTCCACTTTTTACTAAAGAACGCTGTAAAAATTGAGCTGAAAACTTTTGGTCAAATTGAAAAAATTTTGAGGAATGTATAGTAATATAAGTATTATATATAATATCTGTCCTAGTAGCTTGATCGAGGATATGAATATAAATTTATTATGTACAATATTTGGTATTATATTCCATAATTAGGTTTTAAAGGAGAAAAATATTATGAATTCAAGAGAAAGAGTTTTAGAATCACTGAATCACAGAGAGCCTGATAAAGTACCAATAGATCTTGGCAGTACTCTTGTTACTGGTATACATATTAAGGCATATAAAGAAGTTATAGAGCAGTTAGGATTTAATTATTTAAAAGAAGATAAATTCTTTGACCCAATACAACAAATTGCTGCTGTTGATAATAATTTATTAGATAGATTTCAAGTAGATTTTAAGGGTGTTTCTAGGAATGCTCCTAGGGATTGGGTAAAGGCAAAATGGGAAGATGAAAATTATTTTTATTTTCAAGATGGATGGGGAAGTAAATATGCAATGCCTAAAGTCAAAGGATTTTACTATGACTTTGTTGGATTTCCATTGAGTCCTTTTAATGAAGAAACTTATAATAATTTTAAGTTTCCAGATCATCTAGATAAATCAATAATAGAAGGTATTGGAAAGGAAGTTAAAGAAGTTATAAATAAAGATAAAAAGTGTGCTGTTTTTGGGACCAATGGCTATTCTGTAGGATTGCTGCAAAACTTAACCTATACAATAGGTTTTGAAGAAGCACTAGTTAGTATTAAGACAAATAAGTTATTAATAGAAAAATATTTAGATGAGTTAACAAGGAGAGACATAGAATTCTATGAAAATTTTTTTGATACTGAAGGTAAGGATTTTGATATAATTACATATTATGATGATTTTGGAGTTCAAGATAGTCTTTTTATTTCTAGAAGTGATTTCCTGGATTTATTTAAAGAGAGATATACCCAAATGTTTAAATCAATACATAAAAAAAAGAAAGATGTAAAAATATTCTTTCACACAGACGGTTCTGTTTATGAACTTATTCCAGATTTTATAGAGATGGGTATAGATATTTTAAATCCTATACAGATTAGTGCAAAGGGGATGGATCCTAAGAAAATAAAAAAAGAGTTTGGAAAAGATTTAGTTTTATGGGGAGGATTAGATACCCAACATATTCTTCCATATGGGACTGTAAAAGAAGTTGAGTATGCTGTGAAGAGATTGGTTGATGATTTAGCACCGGGCGGCGGCTTTGTTTTTAGCTCTGTTCACAATATACAAGCGAATGTACCAGCTGAAAATATAATCGCTGCTTTCAACACTATTATAGAATTAAGAGATCACTAACTCTACAGCAATTTGGAGTTTACTGATTATTATATAAATGAACATATAATTTTCTAATTCTCTTAAAGTGAATAGTTATATGAAAGGATATTATAGTTATGGGCAAAATAAAAATAAAATCATATCTAAACCAAGCTTTAGAAAGCACTAATGGTATATTAGTGGAAAAACGTTAGATAAAAAAAATAAAATGGTGGAAACGAAGCTTATTATTAGAGAATCATGTGCAGAATTAAAGAAGGATCGTCAATAATATAGAAAATATGAATTTATTATATATCGAAAAAATTAAATTAATGTCTTTTAAATAGAAAGGTTTTAAAAGAAAATTTGATGAGATTGTTATTCAAGTTATTTTTTTAACAGTAATATCACATAAATAATAAATATAACTTAAAAATAAGAGGAGGTTTTACTGAAATGAAGGTTTATATGTCAGTTGATATGGAAGGGGTTTCAAACGTAGTAATGACATATCAGTTATTTCCGCAGGCAGGGCAAAGAGCTATTCAAGAAATCAGGGAAATTGTCACCAGGGAAGTCAATGCCGCAATCGAAGGGGCTTCTGAAGCTGGAGCAACAGAGTTTCTTGTCAATGAAAACCATAGCGGAAAGGAAATAATTCCAAAACTTCTGGATAAGCGTGCAATCCTATTAAGCGGTAAGCCCAAGTTCTTGATGACAACTGAAGGTGTGGAAAAATACGATACTCTTTTCATGATGGGTATACATGCAAGAGCAGGTACCCAGGATGGAGTCATGGACCATACCTGGACCCCAAAAGAGATTGCCGAATTCAAGGTCAATGGCAAACCTTATGGAGAATTAGGTTTAAATGCACTATTTGCAGCACATTATGATATTCCCACTTCACTTGTAACTGGAGACAAGGCTGTTTGTGAAGAAGCAATTGATCTCCTAGGAGAAGTAGAAACTGTAGCCGTTAAAGAGGGTAGCGGCAGATTTGCAGCATATTGTCCTCACCCAGATATAAATATAGAAAAAATTAAAAATGCTGCAAATAGAGCCATTGAAAATCACAGCAGATTTAAAACCCTAAAAACCAAAACTCCTATGAGGCTTGAGTTTGACTTTTGTACTCAGCAGCAAGCAATGATTACAGCACTCATTCCTGGAGCAGAGCGTATTTCTCCTAAGACCGTCGCCTTTACAGTAGATGATTTTTATGATGGTATGAAATTATTCTGCCTGTGTGGCTATGTCTGTCAAATAGGAACGGATGGGTTTTATTAAAATAAAATAATATATTCTAGTGGTAAAGAATTTTTTTAATATAGGTCATGATTCAGAAAACAGGTGTCAGTGCATTAAATTTTAAAAATGCAACGAACCTTAAAAATTACGAAACAACATTGACATGGTTACAAAAGCTTCGAAGGATTATGATACGACCAGGAAGAGAACAATTAAATGGAACTGTTGAAGTCAGCGAAACATATATCGGGGGTCCAGAAACCGGTGCTTTTGAGGGAAGGAAAGGATGCAGCAGTTGTCCATGTACCATATCTAAAGTCTCTTGACCTGGAACTGGTTGTAAAGATTGCTGGACAGTGTGGCGCGGTCGGAACTGCAGAAAACCACAGCATAGTAGGGGACTTGGCGGAGTATATCAGAAATTCTTGGGGAAGAGTGCCTGTACCTATGAAGAGAGTATGAGTCAAAGACGTATTTGTTGAGACAGGAGAAGACAATTACATATATACAAAGTTCGGCCTGCTTGTTGAAGATGTTGTAAAAGCCGTTCATGAAGTATTAAAGAAGAAAACATAATTATTGGAGGGAATTAATAATGGAAGAAAAAATTTGTGGAGTAAATGCTATAGACCTTTTTAGTGCATACATGAATATTATCGGCACTCCCAGCCTTGAACCAGAAAGCGACGGAGACCCAAGGTTTATAGGCAAGACTTTAGGACTTGTTAACGGAAGCCCATGGATTTCCTTATGGGGAAAGTATTTTAGCAAAAAGATAATCCCGGGAGTTAAAATTGTCCAAGTAGGAAACTATGCAGTACAATACAATTTTATGAAAGCCTATTCACAGGGAAAGGAAGTTCCCCCTGAAATAAATAAACATCTTTTCGCAGAATATGCGACACAGCTAGCAGAACTTGTAGGTGTGGATGCAATTATGATTACATGCTCAACAATGAACCGGTCTTACCCTGTAGTTCAAAAAGCCATGGATAAGTTCAATATACCGGTAGTCCAGATTGATATGCCCATGATGGAACAGGCAGTTAATCATGGAGGAAAAGTACTGGTAGTTGTCACCCACGGTCCTACAATAGAAAATACACGCCTGCTCCTTCAGGAAACATCAGAAAGGCTTGGGAAACCAATATCCTTTACGGGAGTCAATATCCTGGAGGCATATGAAAACCTAGGAATAGGAAAGATAAGAGAACATAATGAATCAATTGCATATGCAATCAGGGAAGCACAAAAGAATGAAAAAATCGACATAGTAGTGCTTGCACAGCTTTCAATGGCAGTATTTAAATTATCATATCCTGATTGTGAAAGAGAATTTGGAATTCCTGTACTTACCAGCGCTGAATGCGGCTTTAACAAGGTAAAAGAAATATTCCTGGCAAAATAATTCCAAGTGGAAAATACTATATGCTTGATACTTGTTGATCATCCATTTCAATGGATTGACTGAAAATCATTGGACTGGACCCCTATCATTGGACACATTTAAAAGGAATTTAAGATAAGTTAGAATAGACAGAGCAGGATTACAATGAGATAGGAGTATTTTTAGAAAATGAAAAAGCTAGTTTTGTTTGGAGCCGGTAAAATCGGACGATCATTTATTGGACAATTGTTTAGTCGATCTGGTTATGAAGTAGTTTTTGTAGATATTTTAGAGCCAGTGATTGAAGCGCTAAATAAAAGAGGAATTTACAATGTTATTATAAAAGGCGATAAGGAAGAAACAATAAATGTTACTAATGTACGCGGCGTTTTAGCATCAGATAAAGAAAAAGTAGCAGAAGAAGTAAGTACTGCCGATATTGTTGCGACTTCGGTTGGTAATAATGCTTTGCCTCATGTTATTCCTTTAATTGCAGAAGGATTAATTAAAAGATATAGTAAAGATAGAAATCTTCCTCTTGACATAATAATAGCAGAGAACATGAGAGATGCAGCGGAATATTTTGAAAAAGAGATAGTTAAAATTGTTGGAAATGATTATCCTTTTAAAAAATTAGTTGGGCTTGTAGAAACTAGTATTGGTAAAATGGTGCCAATAATGTCAAAAAAAGACATAGATGAAGATATATTACAGATTTTTGCTGAATCATATAATAATCTAATCTTAGATAAAAAATCTTTTAAAAATCCAATACCCAATGTTAAAGGTCTTTCTCCAAAAGATAACATGAAGGCATGGGTTGACAGAAAGTCATTTATTCATAATCTTGGCCATGCTACGATTTCATATCTGGGATATTTATATGATAAAAAATTTGTTTATTTATACGAGGCATTGGCTGTAAGAGAATTGTACAGTCAAACTAAAGAAACAATGATGCAAGCATCAGAAATATTAATGAAAGAATATCCTGGTGAGTTTACAAAGAAAGATTTGGAAGATCATATTGATAATTTATTAAAACGATTTATGAATAAAGCCTTAGGCGATACAATTTATAGAGTAGGAAGAGACCTGTTAAGAAAATTAGGACCAGAGGATAGATTGGCTGGAGCCATAATAAAAGGGTTGAAGTACAATATGAATGTGGATAAAATTCTTTATGCTTTGGTTTGCGGTTTTTATTTTAGAGCTGCCGATAAATCAGACGCTATGTTTGATAGAGATATTGAATTCGTTGAGGAATATTTTAATAATGGCATAGAGTATGTACTGGTAAATGTATGCGGATTTGATAAGAATAAGCATAAGGATATAATTGCAAAATGCGAAAAATATTCAGAAGAAATTAAAGCATTATACAAAATATAAGGAAAGAAATATGAGCAGACTAGAAAAATCAGAAAAAGAAAATAAATTTTTTTAAAGAGAATTTAAAATAGTATACGAGGAGAAAAGCTATGCCAATAATGAGAAACGGAGAAAAAGCAAGGGAAATAATTGATAAAGTAAAAAAATCTGGAAATAGTTTGCCATGTTTTTGCACAGAAAATATTATGACAACAGAAGCAATCTTTATGGGAGCTAAAAAATTTAAAGAAGCGAAAAATATAAAAGGACAATTACCGCTTATTATTGCTTTTACAGCAAGTTATAAGCAGAGACAGCAGCTAAAAAATTACTCTGGATTAAGCGATTTTAAAGAAGGATTATTAGCAGTAAGAGATGATATCGAAAGAATTTCAAGAGACAAAGGTCAATTTAACGATATAAATGTTATTGTACATCTAGATCATGCTCAACCAGGCGATGATGATTGGATATTTAAGGAAAATAAAGATTTTATATCTTCCATTATGTATGATTGTAGTCATTATAGTCTTAATGATAATATTAAAATGGTAAAAGATTTTGTTAAAAAGCATAAAAAGGATTTTGTTATTGAAGGTTGTGTTGATGAAATATATGATTATAGCGCAAGTAATGAGAAGCTCGAAGTAAAAGAAAATATTACTGAAGCAGGTGATGCAGAGAATTATTTTAAAGAAACTGGAGTTGATTTGGTAGTTGCTAACTTAGGGACAGAACATAGAAGAACAGAAAGTGCTTTAAAGTGGTATCATAGAGATGCAGCTCAAAAAATTAGAGATAAAATAGGAAGGCAAATAGTACTTCATGGCGCATCGAGTTTAAGTGATACTGAGTCTAAAAATTTACCACAGGATGGAATCGTTAAGGTTAATATCTGGACAATATTAGAAGTAAATCCGGGCAGAATTATGGCTGGGGAAATAATAAAAAATATAGATAAAATATTATTAAAAGAAAGTATAGAAAAATTAGTTAATGAAGGATTTTTAGATAAAAAAGTTTTAAATAAAGGCGGAAAACCTTCGTTGGATTTTTTAACAGAAAAATACAGAAGAGATGATATTTTTATTCCAGCCATCGTTAAGCAAGTTAAAAATTATTATGAGAATTTTTATATTAATTACTGATGGAGGACAAAATGGCTAATTTATTCAATCAGTCAATGAATAAAAAAGATATCTTAAAAAGAGTTGGAAATATTAGTCAATAGAAAACTTTACTTTATCCAGTTTTATGCTATTATCTAGATATTTTACTTTATTACAAAATGTTATTTATTATAAGATAACCTGATTTATGAGCCTTCTAGGTATTGATATTGGAACAACAGGGGCTAAAGCAATTGCATTCAACGAAGAAGGTAAGGCATTGGCAAGTGCCTATCAGGAGTATGAACTAATTTATCCTAAACCTCACTTTGTAGAATTTGATACAATTCCTATGTGGAATAAAATCTTTGATGTAATAAGAGAGATAAACTCTTGCCCCGTGGTTAAGAAAGACCCGGTAACTGCTCTTTCAGTGTCAACTGTTGGAGAAAGCTTTACTCCAATTGATGAAGATGGGAATATAATCTACAATACAATTTATTCAACTGATTCAAGAAGTGAAGCTGAACTTGAGTTTATTTTTACAAAAATAACTCCAAAAGAGCTTTATTTTATTACAGGTCTGCCTCCTCAGACAATTTGTGCATTAAATAAAATATTATGGTTAAAAAATAATCTACCTGAAATCTATAGGAAAACCAAGAAGATTTTATTCACTGAGGATCTGCTCCAGCATAAACTTGGAATTACTGATACAAAAATAAATTATTCACTTTCATCAACATCTTTGTTTTTTGATATAAGAAAAAAAATTTGGTCAGATAGAATTTTAAATACTTTTGATATAGATAAAGATTTATTTTCAGCACCATCACCTTCCGGAATTATAGTTGGTGTTGTGAGAGATGATATAGCTAAAGATCTAGGATTCAAAAATAATGTTCTTGTTGTTACAGGGGGTCATGACCAACAGTGTGCTGCACTTGGAGTAGGTTCTATCAAAGGAGGATTAGCTGCTGATGGAATGGGTACTGTTGAATGTGTTACAGCAACACTTGATGAGCTGATAATAAGTGATTCAATGTATGAAAATGACTTTTCAACAAGAGTTCATGTAGTTCCCAATAAGTTTGTAACAATTGCATATAATTTGACTTCAGGAAGTCTGGTCAAATGGTTTGTTGACATTTTTGCAGATAAGGAAAAGGAGCTGGCTGAAAAAGAGCAGGTTGGTGTAATAAAATATTTTTATAAAAATTTTGATTTTAATCCTTCAGGATTATTTGTACTTCCCTATTTTTCGTCATCAGGGACCCCTTATCATGACCCTATTCCTAAGGGTACAATTACGGGTTTAAATTTAACTACCAAAAAGGAAGATATCTTTAAAGCGATAATAGAAGGTCTGATTTATGAGATAGCATTCAATGTTGAACTGGCTGAAAAGTCAGGAGTAAAAATTACGGAACTTAGAGCAGTAGGTGGTGGGGCTAAATCAGATAAAGAGCTTGCCCTTAAGTCATCAATTTTGGGGAAGCCTATAAAGAAGATGCAAATAACTGAGGCTGGTTGTCTTGCCACAATGATGCTTGCGGGCAGTGCAACAGATAAATTTACACTTGAGCAGGCGATTTCGAGTTTTATAAAGGTAGAGAGAGAATTTTACCCTGATGAGAAAATAAGAGAAAAATATTTAGATAGTTTTGTGAAATATAAAAAAATTTACAACCTTATAAGCCAGATTTATTGATTTTTAAGTTTAATTTGAGTTTTTGACTTAAGTTTTATATTATAATCCATATTGTAACTAAAGACGAGATTAAGGAAAACTGTGGTAAGTGAAAATAGCGGAATAAAAATTGCTGCCTCTATTCTAAATAGTAATTTTATAAACCTGGCGAGCGAGATTAAAAAAGTTGAAAAGGCCGGAGTGGAGATGCTTCATATAGACGTTATGGATGGAAACTTTGTTCCAAACATAACTATTGGTCCCCCCATTATAGAATGCTTGAGAAAAAATACCGGGCTTTTTTTGGATGTGCATCTTATGATTAAAAAGCCTGATAGACTTCTTGATAGTTTTATCGAAAGTGGAGCAGATCTGATAAATGTTCATGCTGAAGAATGCCCTCATCTAGACCGGACATTGAACTATATAAAACAGGCAGGTAAGAAAGCTGCAGTCGCATTAAATCCTTCAACACCTTTATGCTTCATAGAGAACGTCCTGGGACTTGTTGATATGGTATTGATTATGACGGTCAATCCTGGATTTGGGGGTCAGGAATTCATACATGATATGGTTTATAAGATTAAAAAGTTAAAGGCAATGATCGAAGATTACAGAAGATATTCCTCTAATGTAAAAAAATGTGTTGATATTCAAGTGGATGGAGGGATCAATATTGATACAGCCCCGATTGTTGCCGGAGCAGGGGCGAATGTATTGGTAATGGGCACAGCTATTTACGAGTCAGATAATCCTGCAGAATACATAAAAAAAGTAAGGGATAAAATATTAATGGTAAAAACAGTCTAGTTAACTGCTTTCTTCTAATATAATAATATAAAAATATATATGAAGGTGATATCAATAAAAAAATAGCCCTGTCTTTTTTGATAGGGCTATTTTTATATAATATAAGTTGTAAATTAGTTTAGCATAAATTAAGCAGCTGATATTGCTTCGGTTGGACAACTCTCTACTGCTTCTTCAATGCACTCTTCATCATTCTCTTCATAATCATTCTTGATAACTTCTGCTATATCTTCATCCTCGTTTAATTTAAAAATATCCGGGCATGTTTCTTCGCATAGACCGCATCCTGTGCAGAGATCCTTATCTATTTTTACTTCCATTGGGTTCCTTTCCACTTTTTAATTTATAAATCTTATTTATTCTTTAGCAATATTGTTATGTAATATACAAAATTTTTTTTTCTATTTCAACAAAAAAGTTTTTTATTTTTTAAAAGAAAGAACAATTGAAAATAGTGAGTTTATTGACTATTAAAAATAGGATTGCTATTATTTCCTGGTTAATCAATTGGTATAATTTTTCTAAAATTTAGAAGACCGATAGTAATTATTTAATGGAAATTCTCATGAAAAATATATTGCCTAGAAAGTTTTACGGGAGAGATACATCAGAGGTAGCCAGGAATTTACTGGGTAAGGCACTGGTGAAATTTAGAGGACCGGAAATGGTTGGGGGAATAATTCTGGAAACAGAAGCTTATTTTGGCGAAGATGACCCTGCCAGTCATGCTTATGGTGGAAAGACGCCCAGAAGCGAGATAATGTTTGGAAAGCCAGGCATTGCCTATGTTTATATGTGTTATGGGATGTATTATCTATTAAATGTTGTAACCGAAAATGAAGGAAAACCGGGTGCGGTGTTAATAAGAGCTCTAAAACCTCTCTGGGGAATTGGTATTATGAAAAAAAGAAGAAATGTCAATCTAGAGGGCAGGCTTACAGACGGACCGGGTAAATTAACCATAGCACTGGGTATAGATATAAAAGATAATGGTGCTGACATTGTAAGAGGTGGAAACAGATTATATATATCTGACTATAAGACAGGGGATAATAATCCTAAAATAATAGTGACGGAAAGAATAGGCATAAAAAAAGGGGAAGACAGGCCACTTAGATTTTTGATTCAAAATAAATAAGTATAATTTTTTAAAATATATTAAATAATATGTGCATGGATTGTAGAAATACTTTGAATATAATTGGTTTAAAGAATTGTTAACGAGTTTTTAAAGGATGAAGTAAATTTTATTGGAGTTATAAATATGATAGATTTTGAAAAATTAAATAAGTTGCCACATATTACTAAAAGGATGTATATAATTAAGAACATATGTGAATTAAAAAAGGTTGATTTAGAATATTTATTTGGCCTTTTTAATTTATACAACAAGAAGAATAGTGGGAAATGGTTCTGGCAGAAAGCAACTTTTACCGGAATGCTTAAAGATGCTTATGACAATTTTAATGCGGCTGTAGATGAAACTGTAAAGGATTTAAAGCAAGCTGATGAGAAAAAAACAAAAGAGCAGATAAAATCTGCTTCTAAAATATTCGATAAACTCATAGTTGGTTTGGAAATGAACTGCAATGTTAACCGGGAAAATGATTTTATTAATGTTAAAGGGTTTTTAGATAAAAATTTAAAAGGATTAATTAATGATAGTTTGAAAAGAATGGAATAGTATTTTTAATCAGAGATTGGGTATTCCTCTCTGTATTTTTGGCCTTCCTCGTAGGTTACTGTCCCATAATAAGGTAAAATATCCGGACTAGTTAATTCTGAAGCAGCCTCGTATGTACCGGCGCTGATCTCTATTTCATCAGACGTGGAGTTTTTTTCAACTATTATTATTTTATATTCAGGTCCCTTTAGATATACAGTTAAATCAAATTCGGTGTTATTTTCAATTATCAATATACTCTTTTCAGGACCCCAAAATTTACGCTCGGGAACAGCTGGCGAAAGCGAGTTATAAGTTGAAGAAGCTATCAGTTTTAATTTTGAATCAATTAGTAAGGGATTAATTTCTTCCTCTAGTTCCGGATTATATTCAACAATTATTTCATAAAGTAACGATGCTTTTTTATAATTACCGGAATTATATTTATCCCTGGCAATACTTTTAAGGGTATTGGGTGGTATATTGTAGAATACCCCTCTTTTCTCATAATCTGAAATATTATTATAGTTATTATTCTGGACTTCCAGGTCCAGAATTTTTAGAAATTCTTCAACACTTTCTGCATAATTAAGATTACTTGCAAGTTCTGTTGCCTTATCAATGTAGGTATTAAATAAAAGATAGCTGGCGTCATAAAAATATTCACTATCATTATAGTTATTAATTATATTCTCAAGTGCTTCTATGGATTTTTCCCAGTCTTTGGTTTTATTAAAATTCAATGCTGCATTATATAAATATTCAGGGATTTTATATATGGCAATAAAGGCTTCATTTGTATCAGGAAAGTTACTTTTAATATCTTCAAACACTTCAACTGCATTTAAATAACTTTCGGCGGACTGACTATATTTTTCATTATTGTAATAATACTGGGCTAATTTTGAGTAACAATCTTCGAAAATCTCTTTTATTTCCAGATCATTATCACTAACTATTTCTGAATCTATTGCTTTTTTAAAATAGGTAATTGCTTCCGTGTAGTCGCTGTTATAATAGTAAGCATATGAAATTTTTTCCAGTGCATTATCTGCAAGCTTGCTGTTGGGGTAATTATTTAGAAGTGTATTATAATAATTTATTGATTGGGAATAGTCTTTATTGTCAAAACTTTTTTCTGCTTTATTTTTCAGAGCAGATGGACCAAAAAAATTTGATAGTATTAACCCTGTAAGAGACAGTATAAAGAATACAACGAAGAATGAACTTCCTCTGGTTCTCCTTGTAAAATTAAATATCGTAAGTATAAGGCTTATTATAATTACCGGTATACAGACAAATGGTAACATATCCCAGAAATTTCCTTTGTCCATATAAAAGAGGTAACCCATACCTATAGTGATTAATATAAATAGAATCATAAAGAAAATTGAACCAGGACCAATTCTATATTTTCTTCTATATGTATACATAATTTTAGACTTTTGGTAATAGATTTTAAAATATTAACATAAAAATTAATTATTAAAAACAAAGGTTATAATACATAAAATAAGTATAATTATAAAATTTAATATTCATGTATGGATATGTATATATATGTGTTAAAGGTCCTATATGATTGGATATGAGTGTATGAAGATGTATATAATTTATTAATTTTTAAGTTTTTTTAAGCTCCATTATTAAAGTGTCCCAGTATTTTCCATTATAAAGATGATTTTTCTTCTGGGTCTGAATCAGCTTAAATCCACATTTTTTATATACTTTTATTGCCCGGTGGTTATATTTGTAAACATTTAATTTAATACTTTTAAGATCCAGCTCAAACATTGCAAATTTTGTAACATTCATTATTGTGTCAGAGCCGTAACCTTTATTCCAGTAACCTTTCTCACCAATTACAATACCCAGCTCACAGTCACTTTTTTCCCAGTTGATTTTGTGCATGGCACAATTGCCAATATGAAGATTTGTATTTATATCTTCAATAGCAAAGACTATATCATTCTTGGAACTTTGAATGAATTTAAACCATTTAAGTTCTTGTTCTTCTGTATAGTCGCAAAAGTTCTGGCTCAAATACATATTGACAGAAGGGTCCTTTAACCAGGCCAAAGATCTTTTTAAATCACCTTTTTCCAGTACTCTCAGGATTATTTTTTTACCAATAATTTTTTTTACAGGGTAATTATTTAAATTTTTCTTTCCAGACAAGTTATTTATTGCCTTTTATTTTTTACCCAGCCTATTTATAAATACTTCTATAAGATCAATAGGAACCGGGAATATAATTGTTGAATTCTGTTCTGTTGCTATTTCTTTTAGGGTCTGAAGGAACCTGAGCTGTACAGAAACCGGATGTTTACTCAATACCTTTGCAGCCTCAGATAATTTTTCAGAGGCCTGGAATTCCCCTTCTGCATTGATTATTTTTGCTCTTCTCTCTCTTTCGGCTTCAGCCTGTCTTGCAAATGCTCTCTGTATGGATTGAGGCAATTCAACATCTTTAATTTCAACGATTGAGACTTTAATTCCCCATGGATCTGTTTGCTCATCTATTACTTTTTGGAGTTCCTGGTTGATTTTCTCTCTTCTGGCAAGCAAATCATCCAACTCAGCCTGGCCTAGTATGCTTCTTAGCGTGGTTTGAGCTATTTGTGATGTTGCTACCATATATCTTTCTATTTTTATCACGCTTTTTGC
>Ga0315294_10002725_pt1 | contig 19235 bp, 15 predicted proteins | sample YL17G13_40_MG_FD_203626 | JGI IMG/M metagenome (GOLD analysis project Ga0315294, IMG submission 203626) | Sediment microbial communities from Yellowstone Lake, YNP, Wyoming, USA - YL17G13_40 | ecosystem: Environmental > Aquatic > Freshwater > Lake > Sediment | place: USA: Wyoming | collected...
CGTTTTTTTTCATTGAGTGCGAAATGTCCTGCTCCCGGCACAAGCCAGGCCAGCACTCCGACGGACAGCGAAGACAGCGTGCGGTTTTGTTTTGATAGCTGTGTCATAGGAAATCAAACCTTAAAACCAAAAACTCAAAACTCCGGAGCAGGTTCCGGTTCCGGAGGTGCACCGGCCTCCGGCGACTTTTCGTCTTTGCCGACTTCTCTAAAGTTCATACGTTTTAATATGTTTTCAGGGCTGAAATACACTGCTGTCAGGCCCTGACCCTGGGCGTAATCTTCCCTGAGCAAACGTCCTGCCTTGATTTTTTCGTAATCTTCCCGCCAGAGGCGGTTAACCGAAAGGCTTTTTAGACAATAAAAGCTCATATACGGCTTGAATTCCATAACGAGAGGCAGGGTAGCGGGGGTGTTACTATCCGGCGGGACAAGCGAATAGAGCTGAGCGATAAACTGTGCCTGGTTTTTGCGCTCATTTGCCAGAAGAATAGCCAGGGGGCTGCCGGAATTTTGCACAGCCAATGTCTGTAATACTGCAGTTGATAATCTTTGCAGGTTTGAAAGGTTTTGTAACCTGAACGCATTCGGCTCGGATTCGTTTTGCCCGCCTTTGGCGGGATGGTATTGCTCATTGAATTTAGCCAGAGCGCTATCCCAGCCGTCTTTTGTCGCCAGGGCAACGAACTCTTCGGCTTTGCTTTTGGCGGTGTCCATTGCCGCAAGTTTCTTCAAATCTTCTGCTACTTTTTCTTTCACTGAGTAAATATGTTCTTTACCTGCCTTTGGCGAGTTGGGGTCTGCTTCATTTGGCTCCTGCCCGGACTGGAATTCGAGTGTTTTAGTGCTGAAGGTTTGATTTATGCTTTCCGGTTCAGAGGCCTTTACGGTTTTAATTATACGGACAAGAACCATTATCTGTCCGGAGAGGTCTTTGAGCCCGCCATAGGTGGATGCAAATGGGTTCGTGGCCGGTCCAATGTTTTCGTACAACTTCGGTTTAGCGGTATCGAAAAGCCCAAGCTGACTGGACCCCAGCTCATTGATGGCGAACACTGCCTGCGTCAATCTCACCTGGCTATATCCACCCTGAAAATACAGGGTCGCCAGATTCTTGTCGGTTTGCATATCGACGGCGCTGAGCAGGCCCGTCTGGCCTGTATATATCTTGATTTTGTATTTTTCAGCTAACTGCTTATCGGCAGCTTCATAATCGCCGGCCATTGCCTTTAGCTGCTCAGGGCTGAGAGTCGCGGATTCTTTATCCGTATCTTTCCAGTTGACCTCGGTGATTATTTTGGCCTCCTGCAGAATCCTTTCGGCCTTAGAGGTTATTTTGTTTTGCAGAAGCTGCTTTGAAATGATGCCTGCGACCGCTGCGTAGCTTTTAGTTTGTTTAACAAGCGGCGAGTTGGGGTCATTCGGGTCTGAAGGAACTTGTTCGGTGAACAGTTGGTCTCTATTTTTTTGGTAGTATTCTTCTGTCTCTTCCTGTGTAGGCGGTGTTACGGTGGGCGAGATGTCACTAAGTTTGAGGGCGATGTATTCGAGCTGGACTCTGTCGGGCGATTTATACCCGAAGCCATAAGGGTTTTCTTGGGTTGCGGCGCCAGGGAAGAAATTCTTGTATCTGTCAAAATGCCCTAACATTTTTTCTTCGGTGGGCGGCGAGAGACTTTCGGCAAATACAGACGAATCGAACCTTACAAGCTCGGCGTCGATTGTTTCATTTTCCCGGCTTGCAATGTGCATTATCTGCGAGCCGGTAACGTTTTCGCTTGAGCAGAGCATCTGGGCATATTGCAATATTGCCACCAGCTTACCAAATGTTGTCAGTATCAGCTCCTCGGAGATTCCTTGCTGCTTTACCAATTGGCCGACAAATTGAGAATATGACGGGCCTTTGAATAGCTGCGGTATTGCCTGTCCGAGGATGTTGCCGACATCCTCATTTGAGAGTCTAATACCCACGAGCTGGACCTCATTTTCCAGCAGCAGCCAATATATATGGCTTGGCATTGAGCGGGAGTAGATATCACTGATTTGTTTGTCACTGATTGTGTAGTCATTGGTCATTATCGCTTTTTTTATACGGTTGATTAATTCCGGCGAAGTTCTGCGTTCGGAAAACAATAGTTCGCCCACGAGAATGCCTCCTAAATCCTGCTGTGCCCTGAGGAGGTCGTCTGCCCGCAGCATTTTGAGGATTTCCAGTTCTCGCCGGGCTACAACTAAGTCATCGTTTGTGATTTTCTTATTATCCAGAAAGTAAGCGAATGTCTGGCGTCTTGTTCCTCTTCGGCCAATCCATTGGAGATAATCGCTGCCTATAAAGCCGAACATTATAACGATGACGACAACGGCCATCACTTTCTTGTTATTTTTTCTCAACCATTTGACTAAATTCATAGCCAGTCTCCGAATTTGCCCCGCACCAATTGAACTGTCAAGAGTGTTTATTCCACCTGACCCGATATACCCCGATTTTAAGCGAACAATTGGTGCGGGGTTTTGAATGGATAAAGTATAAGCAAGTCCATAGAGATTGCAAGAAAAATAGACCGCTACTGGATTGGTAATTGGTGAGTAGTGAATGGTAAGTAGCCCCGACAGAAACATTCGGGGCCAATTAACCGCTCACTATCAGTCTGCTATTGGCCGGCAAACGTCTTGCAAAGGAGATTCGGCTACCAGCCTCTACGCCGCCATAAAAAGGCAACCACCGTAGCAGACAATGCCGCCAGTGCTGCGATTATCCAGAATGCGGGTATGTACTCCTCCATAGGAATAGGCACATTCATCGAAAAAAGACTTACAATAAATGTGGGTGCCATAATTAGAATCATCACGAGGGTAAGTGTTTTCATCCGCATATTGAGGTTGTTGCTGATGATTGAAGCACGGGCATCCATCAGACTTGCCAGGACCTGTGAGTAGATTTCGGTCTGGCCGTGACACTGGTTGTTCTCAATGAGAATATCATCAAGAAATTCGATGTTCTCCTGGCTAAAGCCTATCTTGGCGGCGTTGTTCTTCAGCTTTTCTATGACTACGGCGTTGGTGTTGGTGGCGCTGAGATAATACACCAGACTTTTCTCAAGCGCGAAAAGGTTTAACAGGTGCTTGTTTTCCATTGAGACGTTTATCTGGTGCTCAAGCTCGCTCGATATCATATCTATACCTCGAAGATGCTCGACAAAGTGAGCAATGGCGCGGTGGATGAGCTTCAGCAATATGTCCTGAACCGACTGTATTTTGGCAAATTGCTTACCCTCTAAAAGTGGAGCGTCCTCGGCAATCACAATTACAAGCCGGTCCTTAAAAAGAAAAATGCCTGTCGAGGCCACCTTGAAAAGGAAACTGTCTTTTTCAGAGTAGCGCTTTGGCCTCTTAAATATCATTGCTATATGGTCCGGCTCAAACTCAAGTCGGCTCAGCTCATCGGGGTCCAGGGAGGAGTTAAGGGTGTGTTCGTCTATTTTCAACTGCTCCACAAGGTATTTTCGTTCAGATTCATCGGGGGCGATATAGACAAAAACCAGGGGTGCTCCATTATCGCACTCGACCAGCTTGCCTTCACTTATCTGTAGTTTCCTTAACATCTCCGTAGCCCTGTTTTTTTCTTTCTCCGAATTTATGGCTGGCTTTACATCATTTGTCAAAATAATTTTTTATTCCGGCCCGGCAAAATCCAGCATGACTTCTTGCCAGACCGGGACGGACATCCTCCTTCCAGCGGCTAAATAATTTGCCACGAAGGCACGAAGTCACAAAGCAAGTTCGAATATAATCAGATTTTCGTGTCTTTGTGTCTTGGTGGCAAAAACCGCTTGTTGGAAATGTTTTTGTGGAAAGTCGCCGTTCACTATGTTATATTACCACCATGTTGTTAGGAAAAAATAATAAATAATCAATAGTAAATAGTCAATGGATGTGGCCGGGTCCCATGCAAGCCGGGCCCGTGAATCTGGTCAGGCGGGGAACCGAGCAGCCATAGCGTGTGCCTGACTGTGCCGTGGTAAACCCGGCCATCTTGATTTACGATTTTCTATTGACAATTGAATATTGAAAAATGGACTCACATGCTCTAAAGAAAAGAATAACTGACTTTTCGCACCGTTGCGTGAAGTTGGCTTTAGCCCTACCTGATACAAGTTTAGGCAAGCTTATAAAGAGCCAACTGATAAGGTCTTCGACTTCGGCGGCAGCAAATTACAGAGCAGCCTGTATCGCGCAGTCGAAACCACATTTTATTTCAAAATTAAGCATTGTGCTGGAAGAAACTGATGAGTCTTGTTTCTGGATGGAATTTATTATTGATGAGCAGTTGTTGAAAAAACAGAGAGTATTACCTTTGTTAGAAGAAGGACGGGAATTGACTTCAATCCTCGCATCTTCGCGAAAAACCGCTCGTGGGTTGAAAAGTATGCAACCTTAATCAATTTCAAAGTAAATAGTCAATATTCAATAGTAAGTAGTCAATTGCTTATGGCTTATACTGTTTTAGCACGAAAATATCGGTCGCAGACGTTCGACGATGTTGTCGGGCAGGACCCTATTGCCCAGACGCTCAAAAATGCCATAAAGACAGGCAGGGTCGCCCACGCCTATCTTTTTACGGGCACCCGCGGCGTCGGAAAAACCACTATGGCACGCATCCTGGCAAAGTCGCTTAACTGCCTCGCTGCCGATGCTCCCACTATACAGCCCTGCTGCAAGTGCGAAAGCTGCGTTGCGATAAATGCCGGCGATGATATAGACGTAATCGAAATCGACGGTGCATCCAACCGCGGAATCGACAACATACGTGAGCTTCGGCAAAACGTCATTTATCGACCTGCTCGCTGCAGGTTTAAGATTTATATCATCGATGAAGTGCATATGCTCACCACAGAGTCATTTAATGCCCTCCTGAAGACACTCGAAGAGCCGCCCAGTCACGTCAAATTTATTTTTGCCACCACCGAGCCGAACAAGGTCATCCTTACGATTCAATCGAGGTGCCAGAGATTTGATTTTAATAATATTACCGCCCCCAAAATCGCCGGGCAGTTAAAGTCCATCCTCAAACAGGAAAAAATAAAATACGAGGAGGACCTGGTCTTGCCGCTTGCGAAAATGGCAAACGGCTCAATGCGAGATGCCCTCAGTCTATTGGACCGGCTGATAAGCACCGGCACCGAACCTCTAAGCGCCTCGCTGCTCGAGGAATTTCTGGGCTGTCCCAACAGTGAAAAAATCTGGAATCTTATCGCCGAAATCGGCAGCAGCAACGCTGCCGGAACTCTCGCAGCGGTAGAAGATTTAATCAGCGGCGGCGTAAGCGAGGTCCAGATTGTCGATTCGCTGATTGAGTATATGCGGGACCTGATGGTTGCAAAATCCGCGGGAGCCGAAACCGAACTTTTGGTTCTGACCGCCCAGCAGCGAAAGCGGGCCGGCGAGCTCGCTGAAAAATTCGATGTCGCCGCGCTTATTTACAATATAACCGCACTTGAGAAACTACGATGGACAATCAAAAACAGCGACACAGCCAGAGCGCTTCTGGAAGCATCTCTATTGAGGTTTGCCTTGAGCGAGCATTTTCTTAACGTTGACCAGCTTCTTTCTCAACTGCAAGCCAGTCCAGCCGGGACTATTAAAAAAAAAGAACCAATGGACGAGAGATTCATCCTTCGCAGTAGCCCCCCACAAGTCAGGGCTGCTACGGAGAATGGACGAGGGACGATGGACGATAGACGAGTGACGAAAGGCGAGCATCAAGCATCGCCTGTCCGCCGTAGCTTCAGCGAAGACGGAAGTATCGAGAATCAAGAAAAGCCACAAACTACAAACAGCGAGCATCGAGAATCAAGCATCGAGAATCTCGTCTCGGCGGAGCAAGCCGGAGCGGGACAAGAAAAAGCCGAACCGGTCGCCAGCGAACAAAAGCAAGCTCAACCAGCCCCAAACCGACTTAAAACAAGCAGCCAGAGAAAAAATGAGCTAATTAACCACCCCGCGGTCAAGACAGTTCTTATGGGTCTTGATGCGACCATTTGCGGCGTAGAGGAAGACAAATAATTACGCAGCCGGATATACTCGTCAATACCGGGAAACCTTTACTTCGGTCATATCGCCGGTAACGAGAAAAACTATCCTTTCGCAGATATTCGTTACGTGGTCAGCGAACCGCTCAAGGTTATGTGCAGCCCAGATAAGATAAGTTGCTCTGGTGATTGTTCCTGGATCTTTAATCATATAAGCCAAAAGCTCACGATACACCTGCTCGTAGAGCAAATCGACTTCATCGTCCTCGCCGGAGATTGCCGCAGCGGCCTGGGCGTCACGCCTTACAAAAGCATCGAGACTTTTCTTGAGCATACTAACGCCTTTCTCGGCCATCCGGGGAATATCGACCAGAGGTTTGATAAGCGGCTCGCCGCCATGCATAACCACAATTTTGCCGATGCCCCCGGCGTAATCGCCCATACGCTCAAGGTCGGTAACGATACACAGGATAGCCAGAATCTCCCGCAAATCGCTCGCCACCGGCTGCTGCGTGGCAATGAGATTGACGCATTTCTCCTCAATATCCCATCGTTTCCTGTTAATAAGCATATCATCGGCAATGATACGCCTGGCTTCATCTGCATTGAGGACTTTGAGCGCCTCTACCGAGCGGTTGATGGCGGTAATGACCATTTCGCCCATCTGTGTAACGTCTTTTTCAAGCTCCTTGATATATTTAATAAAGCTTTCTCTGACCATAATTAGCTCCCAAAAAATTAGCCGAAGCGGCCGCTTATATAGTTTTCCGTAAGTTTTTCTTTCGGATTAGTAAAAACTTGTTTTGTCTGGCCAAATTCAATAAGCTGCCCCAGATACATAAACCCCGTGTAATCCGATACTCTGGCGGCCTGCTGCATATTGTGAGTTACAATTACCAGTGTATATTCCTGTTTTAATACCCGCAACAAATCCTCGATTTTAAGTGTCGAGATAGGGTCCAGCGCCGAACAGGGCTCATCGAGCAGTATTATCTCGGGCTTCAAAATCAGCACCCTGGCAATACACAGCCGCTGCTGCTGCTCAAGCGTAAGTGTGCGAGCATTTTTCCTGAGCTTATCTTTGAGGTTCTGCCAGAGCCCGACGTGCTCGAGACTTTCCTGAATGGTCTGCATAATTTCGTCTTTTCCATCCATTATACGATGTATCCGCAGACCGAATTTGAGATTGTTATAAATCGACAAATCAAAGACGTTAGGCCTTTGAAAGACCATTCCTACCTTTTTGCGCAAGGAAATCAGGTCGGCATTGGGCTCAAGGATATTGCTGCCGTCAATAATTATCTTACCCTCGGCTCTTGTATGCTCAACAAGGTCGTTCATTCTGTTAAAGCATCGCAGGAGTGTGGATTTACCGCAGCCAGAAGGGCCGATGATGGAAGTAATATTCTGCCCCGGAATCCTTATGTTGACCTCCTTCAGCGCCAGGAAATCGCCATAATAGAATTTCAGGTTGAGTGATTCGATTTTCGCAGGAAATTCCATATTAGCCAAACCTGCCTGTTATGTAATCGTCCGTGCGTTTGTCCTGTGGATGGGTGAAAACTGCGGCCGTCTCTCCAACTTCGACCAGTTCGCCCATCAGGAAGAATGCACATCGCCCACTTACGCGTGCTGCTTGTTTAGTGTTATTGGTTACGAGTATCTGCGTATAGTTTTTCTTCAACTGCTGCATAGCATCTTCAACTTTTGCCGTTGAAATAGGGTCAAGCCCCGAGCACGGCTCATCATAGAGAATTACATCAGGTCCCACAGCGAGTGTCCTGGCTATACAGAGCCGCTGCTGCTGGCCGCCGGAAAGGCGCACCGCCGGCTCATTGAGGCGGTCTTTGACCTCCTCCCACAGATATGCTTTTTTCAGGGCATCTTCGACAATCTGACTGACCGTGTCTTTGTCGGTAATACCGTGAACTTTGGGACCATACGCGACGTTGTTATAAACAGTCACGGGCAGCACCTGAGGCAAGGCAAAGATAATGCCGATTTGCTTGCGCAAAATGTTGTCGCTTACATTTCTGGCGTTCTGGTGTCTGAAAAATATATCGCCTGTTTGTGAGTACAAAGGATTAAGGGAATTTAGCCGGTTTAGCGCCCGCAGGAAGGTGGTCTTGCCGCTGTTGGCCGGCCCGATAATTCCGAGAATTTCGTTTCTGTAGATTTCAAGACTTATGTTCTTTAAGACTTGAAGTGAGCCGTAGTAACAGCTTAAATCCACAGTTCTTATTATCGCGTCTTTTACCATAGTTTCTTTTTTCTAAAGTGTGCACGCAGGACTATGCTCACCAGGTTCATCAGGAATACCAGTGCTATAAGCACAAAACCGGTGGCAAAGCTAAGTTTGGTGGGCAGATTCGGGACCTGCGTGGAAATAACATAAAGATGGTATGGCAGCGCCATAGCCTGGTCGAAAACCGAACGCGGCAGACGAGGCAGATAAAACGCGGCAACTGTAAACAGGATTGGCGCCGTCTCACCGGCTGCTCGGCTCAGACTCAACACGGTGCCGGTAAGGATGCCTGGGATAGCATAGGGCAATACGCAATACCGCACAGTCTGCCACTTCGTAGCCCCTAAAGACAGACTGATTTCACGAAAACTGGCCGGCACCGATTCGAGCGCCTCCTTGGTTGCGGTAATAATTACCGGCAGACTCATTATTGCCAGAGTTAATGAGCCGGCAAGAATGGAGGTGCCTAACCTCAAGAACACGACAAACAGCGTAAATCCAAAGAGGCCATATACAATGGATGGAATTCCCGAAAGGTTCACAACAGACAGCTTAATCAGACGCGTGAAAAAGTTGTCCCTGGCATATTCAACAAGATAAACCGCAGACAGCACCCCTAATGGCAAAGAAAACAACATCGTGCCGACTACCAACAGAATTGTGCCGACAATCGCAGGAAAGATACCGCCCTCCTTCATCCCGTTGCGAGGCGCCTGCGTAACAAATTCCCAGCTTATGGCACCGATGCCGTTCTTAACTATGTAGAGGATTACCATCAAAATCGGTACAACAATAAGCAAGGTGGCAAGGCCGAGCACAGAGAAAGCTATCTTTTCGCGTATCTTTGCTGCTGTCATCTTCTTGCCCTTCGCAGGTATAGGTCAGCGATGAAATTTATTACAAAGGTCATTATAAACAGGACCAGCCCGACGGCGAAAAGGGCGAAATAATGCTCCGAGCCGCCGACAGTCTCGCCCATCTCGCCGGCGATTGTCGCCGTAAGCGTCCTTAAAGGCTGGAGAATAGAATGAGGCACAACGGGCGAGTTGCCGGTGACCATCATCACGACCATTGTTTCGCCGATAACTCTGCCGATTCCCAGCATCACACTCGCAATAATACCTGATGAAGCTGCAGGCAGGACAATCCGCCACAGTGCCTGCCATCTTGTTGCTCCAAGGCCAAATGCCGCCTCCCTGTAAGTTCTCGGCACGCTAACAAGCGCATCTTCGGAAATGCTGATAATGGTCGGCAGTGCCATAAACGCCAGCAACAGACTTCCCGTCAGGCCGCACATTCCGGTAGCCAGGTGGAAAGTATTCTTAAGAAAGGGACTGAGCCACACAATACCAATAAATCCCAGAACAACGCTCGGAATCGAAGCCAGAATCTCAACCAGCGACTTTAAGATATGCTTTAGAGATTTTGGAGCAACCTCGGCAATGAACATAGCCGACGCAACGCCCACAGGCACACATATAACAATAGCCCCGACCGTAACATAGATGGAGCCAAGCACCAGCGGCACAATGCCGAACTTAGGCGGTTCCGAAATGGGCAGCCAATTTCTGCCGAATAGAAACTCTCCCACCGGATATACGCCAAACAAGGATAGAGAGTCCCGCAGCAGAAACAAAAATATCAGGAATACAAAAATAATGACTAATAAGCCGCTGAGCTTAATGCACGGTTCTATAATGGATTCGCTAATCTTTCTGGCCAACTGTAGCTCCTATTGGAACAAAGCCGGTCTCGGTGAATTGCTGCTGGCCCTTAGGGCTCAAAGCAAAATCGATAAACAGCTTTGTAATTCCCTGCGGCTCGCCGTTGGTATAAAAATAAAGCGGCCTGGAAAGTGGATACGTCTTCTTGATTACATTGTTCACATCAGGTGGGTAAAACTCACCACCTTTAGCCACCAGTAGAGGTTTCGTCCGGTCGGAGACATAGCCCATCCCTAAATAGCCAATCGCAGATTCATTTGCCGCGACCTCTTCAACGATTGCCTGCGAAGAGGTCAAAAGCAGCGTTTCCCGAGAGAATTCCTCAGAGCTGCCTTTTTTGCCGAGCTGCACTACTTCTTCCTTAAAGTAGATGTGCGTGCCGGAGCTGACCTCGCGCGACAGCGTTACAATTGGAAGGTCTTTTCCGCCAAATTCTTTCCAACTGGTGGCCTTTCCGGTAAATATCTTATGCAAATCCTCAATCGTCAGTTTATCAACAGGATTACTCTTGTTCGCGATTATTGCGACACCATCATACGCGACTACAAATTCCTTTGGAAACACACCCCGCTTCTGCGCTAATTCTATCTCTTTGGGTTTCATTTCGCGAGAGGCCGTGGTTACATCGCAGGTCTTGTTTATCAGCGATGCAATTCCCACGCCGCTGCCGCCGCCGGTTACCGCCACGAAGATGTGCAGATACTCTTTCATAAACTCTTCGGCGACCTTCTGTGCAGCATTAACAAGGGTATCCGAACCCTTAACTTGTATAAAGCCCGCCGGCTCATTCGGCTCGACCTGTTCGCCGCAGCCGAAAACAAGGAACATCACCAGAAATACCGGTAGTAATTTTAACCCCACACTCATATCGCACGGATTTTAACAGCCATTCATTTCCTTTGCAAGGCGTTTTGCAAGCCAGTGAAGGTTGACATCTTACCACCGCCGCTATAAAGTGGTGCTTGTATTGATTATGAGTGGCGTTTATACTGAAACTTTGAACAGATTAATCGAGGAATTTGGCAAGCTGCCGGGAGTGGGGCCAAAGACCGCCGAGCGGCTGGCCTTCCACATACTAAAAGCCCAGCCGGCAGAAGCTATGGCGCTGGCTGATGCAATCCGCGATGTGAAAACAAAGATCAAACGCTGCGAGGTCTGCTACAATCTCTCAGAGGAGCCGATTTGCCGGATTTGTTCGGATGAGCGCCGCGATAAGAGCTTAATCTGCGTTGTCGAGCAACCTAAAGACCTTATAAGTCTCGAAAAAACAGGTGTCTGTAAGTGGGTCTATCACGTTCTCGGCGGCCACATCGCACCGCTCGAGGGCATCGAGCCGGACGATTTGACTATTGATAAGCTTATCGAAAGAGTCCGCGGCGGCGGCGTAAAAGAAGTGATTATGGCAACCAATCCCAATATGGCCGGCGACGGCACATCACTTTATATAAGTTCGCTGCTCAAAGATACCGGCGTAAAAATCACCCGCTTAGCACGAGGGCTTCCTACCGGCAGCACGATTGAATATGCAAGCGGAAAGATGCTTACCGATGCCATAATCGGCAGACAGGAATTATAGTCGGAGAAAAGGAGATATATGTCTAAAAAAGGACCGGTCAAGGTTGGAATAATCGGGTCGCAATTTGAAGCGGACATTCACGCCTATTCATTTGCGGCAAGTCCTGACGTGGCAGAAGTTGTTGCGGTGGCCTCGCCGACGCCGGGCAACGCGGAAAAGTTAGCAAAAAAATACGATATTCCTCGCGTCTTTACAGATTATAAGAAGATGCTGAAGGAAGATGATATCGAGATGGTAACAATCGCAGCGCCAAATTTCCTGCACGCGCAGATGACTATCGACATTGCAACAGCCGGCAAGCACGTATTGTGCGAGAAGCCATTGTGTATGACGCTGGAAGAGGCGGACCGAATGATTGAAACGTGCAAAAAGAAAGGTGTGCTGCTATTGTATGCCGAGGAGCTATTCTTTACGCCCAAATATGTCAGGGCAAAAGAAATAGCTGAGCAGGGCGCTTTCGGCAAGGTTTATATGGTCAAGCAGAGCGAAAAGCACTTCGGCCCGCACGCGCCGTGGTTCTGGGACGTTAAAAAGAGCGGCGGCGGTGTATTTATGGATATGGGCTGTCACGGTATCGCCTTTTGTTACTGGTTTCTGGGCAGGCCAAAAATCAAGAATGTCTATTGCCAGATGGGGACATACGTTCACACCGATAAGACCAGAGGCGAAGATAACTCTGTCTGCATTATAGAATTTGCCAACGGTGCGGTAGGACTTGTAGAGGATAGCTGGGCACGCCGGGGGGGAATGGAAGACCGCATCGAAGTTTACGGCGAAGGCGGCGTGACATACGCTGATTTGCATATGGGAAATGCACTCCCGACTTACAGTGAGTACGGATACGGCTATGCGGTTGAGAAGGCGCCCTCGACGAAGGGCTGGAGCTGGCCTGTGTTTGAGGAGCTGTGGAATTACGGATTCCCGCAGGAGATGCGGCATTTTGCCCGGTGCGTCCGGGGTAAAGAGCAGCCGCAAGCAACCGGAGAAGATGGACGCGTTGTCCAGGAGGCGCTCTATGCAGGATACCAATCGGCTGGGACTGGCCGGAGGATTGACCTGCCATTTCGGCCCAAAGGCGTTAAGACGCCTATCGACCTGTGGTTTAAGCCGAAACGCTAAAGTCTATCCTGGCAGACACAGAGAGATTCAGATATGGCGACCATAAAAGTCCAGATTCTTTCTGACCACGAAATACAAGCCATCCATAATGCTACTGTGGTTATCCTTCGCGATACCGGCATTATGGTGCATCACGATAATGTGCTAACGTTGCTGGAGCAAGCTGGTGCTAAGGTGGACCGCAATAGTAAGATTGCGAGCCTGCCTGAAAAGCTCGTTATGGACTGTGTTGCCCGCGCCGGCAAACGATACATTCTGTACGGCCGAAATAAAAAGTATAGCGTTCGTTTTGGCTATGGGGATTTTGTGCTGATGTCCAGTCCCGGGCAATTCGGCTGGATAGATTCGCAAACCGGTTGCTTTCGTCCGGCGACGTCGCAGGACCTGTATGATGCCATTTGTCTTGGTGATGCGCTGGAGAATATCAACATAGTCGGGTCGATGGCCCAGCCACAGGAAGTATCGCAGAATTATCGTGATGTGTTTTTGACAGGTGAGCTGGTCAAGCGGACAACAAAGCCGAGCCGCTGCTGGGTTCGCAACGGCCAGAGTGCTGGTTACATTCTTGAGATATATCGTGCTGTTGCCGGCGGTGATGCTGAATTGCGTGCTCAGCCGATGGTTGAGGCGTTTCTGGAACCGATAAGTCTACTGCAGTTACCGAAAGACGGTCTGGACATTGTTAAAGAGTTTGCGCAGGCGGGCCAGCCCGTCAGTATCGGCCCGATGGCGATGACCTCTGGAACTGCCCCTGCAACTCTGGCTGGCACACTGGCGCAGGAGAATGCGGAGATTCTCGCCGGACTTGTCGTTACCCAACTATTGGCACCGGGGACAGCGGTGATGTATGGCGGGATTCCGCACATTATGGACCCACGCACGAGCATTTGCTCGTTTGGCTCGCCCGAGCAAGGGCTGATGGCTGTGGCTATGGTTCAAATGGCACGCTTTTATGGTTTCCCAGTTTATATTAACGTGGGCCTTACTGATTCGAAACTACCCGATGCTCAGGCCGGCATTGAAAAGGCAGCCACGATGCTTTTAGGAGCTCTGGCAGGTGCCGATACCTTCGGGCATTGCGGCATATGTGGAACTGACCATGCCGGCAGCCTGATTTGGCTGGCCATCGACAACGAACTGGCAAACTACGTCAAGCGAATCGTGCGAGGGTTCGATGTCAATAGCGAGACACTTGCCACCGATGTAGTAAAGGCAGTTGGTCCTGGCGGCAATTTTCTTGCAGAGCCGCATACGGTTGAACACTTTCGCCGGGAGCTCTGGCTGCCCAGTGTGGTCTGGACGAGGCAGACTTACAACATCTGGGAGAGCCAGGGACACAGTTCGATGGCTGATCGTGCTCGTGAGCAGGTTAATCAGATTCTTGGGACGCACGAGCCTGAACCAATTGACGAGGGCCTGGCTAAGGAAGTCGATCGTATTGTGGAGTGTGCAAAACGGCAGTTGGGATAGTTTTTTTAAAAGACAAAAAATGGTCGCTTAGCAGTATATTTCGGGAGGCGCAAAGGTTATGAATAAAATCAGGTGCGGTGCGATGACGGTGGCTGTTTGCATCATTTGTGTGGGTATAGTGACGAATGGCTGTAAGACTTGCGATGCGGTCAAATCCGGTCAGCAGTTACAGGCCGGTAGGTGGAAGGTGCTGGCTGATGTGCCTGTTCCGCGATTCGGGGGTGCAGGGGCTGTGGTTGATGGCAAGCTGCACTTATTCGGCGGGGTAAATATGAATCCGCATACGCCGGCCGGAGCTCTTGAAGCCAGAGCTGTGAAGTTACATCATATCTACGACCCTTCCACCAACTCCTGGAGTGAAGGAGCGCCGATGCCGGATGCCAAAGGCTGGCCAGCCATTGCCGTGTATGAGGGGATGATTTATCTTTTTGGGGGCGACAACAAGGCAATAGACGTGAGTATGACAGACACAGCCTGGGTGTATGACCCGGCAACAGACAAATACTCTGAGATAGCACCTCTTCCGCATCCTCGGTCGTATTGTTATGCGGTAACCGTAGGTGATTACATATACATCTTCGGTGCCAGAACGCTGAGGTCTGATGGACTGGCTGACAGAAGTGCATTTCGGTATGACCCACGAACCAACACTTATAAGAGAATGGCTGACTTGCCGGAGGGAGCGCGGTTTATCGTGCATGGAAGCTACAATGGGTACATTTATGCCGTCCACGGCGAGACCGACTTTGAGACTTACGCTAACGGAGCGCTGAAGTATGACGTGGCGGCCAATAAATGGACAAAGCTAAATGTCCCGCGGATAGAACAGCGGAAGTGGTATCTTAGTCAACATTCGACCCACGTGGCGATTGGGTCAAAGTTGTTTGTGTTAGGCGGAATGAGTAAGGTCACGAACAAAAGGAGCAATCGCGCGGAATATTTTGATATGGAAACGGAAACATTCGGCGAAGCTGCACCTATGCCGAGCGGACGCTGCTGTGCCGTAGCCGGGGTGATTGACAACAAAATATATGTCGCAGGGGGGTTCTGGGATGTTACAGAGGATGTATGCGAGTGCAAGGAAACGTGGGGGTATCCATTCCCCAAAGACTGAAAAGGAGACCCTAATATGAAAAGTTACGGCAAAACGGGAAAAGGAATCAACAGTATTTCTCGGCGTGATTTTATGGGCGGTGTGGCTCTTGCGGCTGCGTTTACGATTGTGCCCAGGTATGTGCTGGGAGGTCCCCGGCAAATCCCGCCGAGCGAAAAGCTTAATATAGCCGGCATCGGTGTAGGTGGACGCGGCGCCGACAATCTTGATGCGGTCGGCAGTGAAAACATAGTCGCACTGTGTGATGTGGACGAGGCACGTGCCTCTGCCACGTTCAAACGCTACCCTAAGGCGAAAAAATATAGCGACTTCCGCATAATGCTCGAAAAACAGAAAGACATCGATGCGGTGATAGTCGCTACGCCCGACCACGTGCACGCCGTCGCCACTATCACAGCGATAAAAATGGGTAAGCACGTTTATTGCGAAAAACCGCTGACGCACTCGATATATGAGGCCCGAATGGTAGCCCGTGCCGCCCGCGAGCAGAAGGTCGCTACACAAATGGGCATCCAGGGACATTCCGGCGAAGGCATCCGCTTATTATGTGAATGGATTTGGGATGGTGCTATTGGGCCTGTCCGCGAGATCCACACCTGGACGGATAGGCCCGGCAGCTGGTGGCCGCAGGGCATCGCCCGGCCAAAAGATACGCCGCCGGCACCGCCCACCCTCGACTGGGATTTGTGGCTGGGACCGGCGCCGTATCGGCCATACCATCCGGCCTACGTGCCTTTCAAATGGCGCGGCTGGTGGGATTTCGGAACAGGACCAATGGGCGATATGGGCATCCACAATTGCTCGCCGATTTTCTGGGCGTTAAAACTCGGTTACCCGACAAGCGTGGAAGTCGTCTCCCAGGAAGGAAACAACGACCAGACCGGGCCGGTCAAGTCGATTGTTCGGTACGAATTTCCGGCTCGCGGCGATATGCCGCCGCTGACGCTGACCTGGTATGATGGCGGAAATATGCCGCCGCGTCCCGAAGAGTTGGAACCGGACCGCCGGCTCGGCGATAACGATGGCGGCTCCCTCCTTATCGGCGACAAAGGCAAAATCCTCGCTCCCGGCTGGTGCGCTGAAAGCCCCAGGTTAATACCTGAATCAAAAATGAAAGAATATAAGCTGCCGCCGAAAACGATTCCCCGCTCGCCCGGCCACCACCAGGAGTGGATAAATGCCTGCAAGGGCGGCAAGCTGCCTACCGCCAACTTTGATTTCTCCGGTCCATTAACTGAAGTGCTTTTATTAGGCAATATCGCTATTCGCACGGGTGAAAAGCTGCTCTGGGATGGGCCGAATATGAAGATTACCAATGTGCCGGAGGCCAATAACTACGTCCGCCGACAGTATCGCCAGGGATGGACCCTGGAATCTTGAAGAAATTTTTGGTGCATTTATGATATAATAGGTTTTGCAGTTTCTGGTAATTCAGGCAGGTCAGAGTGTATAAAGAATTTTTCGGGTGTTTTTATGAAGCTGGAGATGAGAGGCGATATGCGGATGGAGCAGCGAATGAAGCTCGCTCCGCATATGATTCAGTCGATGGAGATTCTCCAGCTTCCTATCCTTGCGCTTCAGGAAAGAATCGAACAGGAGCTTAACACCAATCCCGTTCTGGAAATAGAGGAGTCCTCAAATCCCGAAAACCCCGCTCCTGTTGAACAGAACGCCGAAGACAATATAAACGAAAAAGACCCTGCTGTCGGCACAGACACCGGCAAAGTCGAAGACTTCACGCGTCTGGAAAATCTTGACGATGATTTCAAGGACTACATAGACCAGGCGGAATCATTCCGCCCTCGCATTCGAAGTGATGAGCCGGACAAAAAACTTGAGGCGCTAAAAAACACCGCCGCACTTCCTCAATCGCTGCACGATTATCTGACAGAGCAGTGGGGATTGGTGGACGCCGATGAACGGGTCAAAAAAGCCGGCAGCACAATTATAGATTACATTGATGACAGAGGTTATCTAACCGTAAGATTAGAGCAGTTGCACAACAAAGACAGACCAGACTTCACTCTTGATGACTTAAAGAAGGCGCTGGAGCTTGTGCAAAAATTAGAGCCGGTGGGTGTGGGTGCACGAGACTTAAAAGAGTGCCTGCTTATCCAGATGGCCCAGAGCGGCGAGGATATGAGCTTTGAATCCCGCCTGGTTGCTGAGCATATGGATGAGCTGCTCGAGAATCATTTGCCGGACATCGCTAAAAAAATGAATTGCAGCATTGAGGCAATTAACGGGGTGCTTGCCCGTATAAGTAAGCTCGACACCTCTCCGGGTCTGCAGGTCAGCCAGGACAGAAACCATCCTATCACTCCAGATGTAATAGTGGAATCAACCGATAACTCGGGTGAGTATTCCGTCCGGCTGGCCAATTCCAACCTCCCAAATTTGAGAATAAGTGATTACTACGCAAAGCTGGCAAAAGACACCGAGATTGGTGAGAAAACAAAGGACTTTCTGCAGAATAACATCCGCTCTGCCCAGTGGATTATTGACGCGATACAGCAGCGAAAAAATACCCTCCTGAAGGTTGCAAAGTCGGTGGTCAAACACCAGAAGGATTTCTTCGAGAAAGGACAGCTATACCTTCGGCCGCTGCCGATGTCAAAAGTTGCAGATGATGTGGGTGTGCATCTTGCCACGGTTTCCAGGGCCGTCTCCGGTAAATATGTCCAGTGTCCCTGGGGAGTATTGCCTCTGCGGAAATTCTTCAGCGGCGGCACCGAAGATGTTAACGGCGAAGGCCGTAGCTGGGAGGCCATAAGGGCCAAATTGCAGCAGATTATTGAGGCGGAGGATAAAACCAGGCCCTTAAATGACGACCAGATACGCGAAAAATTAGCCGAGGCCGGCATTAAAAACCTCGCCAGACGCACCGTCGCCAAGTACCGCAAACTCCTGAACATCCCCGCCGCAAGGTTCAGAAAAAAATACTAACCAATAATACCGGTTCCTGCCACAACTGGTATTCCCCGCTCCTTACAAAACCTGGCCGACCGTATCCTTCAAATTTGTAATTTTTTTGACATAAATCCCTTATTAGTATATCATATAAGTTTTATTATTTTGTTAAATATCGGGCTTTGCAATCCGTGAAGCAAGGTGGGCTGAAGGTTGTGTTATAGAGGTGCTTGCGGCACATAAACTAAATAGGTATGAACAATATCTCTATATGTAGAAAAGGTTGGCTCTACACCCTGGTTTTTTGGAAGTCCCTTTATGAGTGACTATATAGTTCTGGTAAAGCAGGTTCCTGACGTAACGCAAATCACTGACAATGCGTTCGACCCTGAGAGCGGCACACTCATCCGAAGCCGGCTGGCCAGCGTAATCAATGAGCTGGATGCTCAGGCATTGGCTTTTGCAAACTATATGAAACGTCAGAGCCGCGATAACGACGCAAAAATCTTATGTCTTAGTATGGGACCGCCGATGGCGGAAGAGGTCCTGCGATATGCCTTGAGCAGGTGCGCCGATGCAGTTATCTTGCTCACCGACAAAACGCTTGGCGGAGCGGATACGTGGGCAACCGCAAATCCCCTTGCGTATGCCATCAGAAAGATAGCCGGGGAAATTCTCAAAAATAGCAATGACTATTACGTGGTCTGCGGTATGCAGTCCGTAGATGGCGACACTGCTCAGGTGCCGCCGCAAATCGCTGAGGAGCTGGGATTGCCCTGTATTGCTTATGTTACGGATGCTGAATTTAAGAACAACCGTTTCGAATTCACCCGGATTATAAGCGGCGGCAGCCAGGTAGTTGCCGCCAAAAAGCTGCCTGCCGCAATAACCGTTGCCAAATACGAGTATCCTCTTTTTGCGACGTTCGCAGCGACAAGGCGGACAAACAGGACAGAAGTTATCCGCTGGGCTAGCGCCGATATCAAAGCCCCCTACATAGGTGTCGCCGGTTCCAAAACAAGCGTGATACGGGTTTTTCCTCCGGGTAA
>Ga0315294_10002728_pt1 | contig 19228 bp, 22 predicted proteins | sample YL17G13_40_MG_FD_203626 | JGI IMG/M metagenome (GOLD analysis project Ga0315294, IMG submission 203626) | Sediment microbial communities from Yellowstone Lake, YNP, Wyoming, USA - YL17G13_40 | ecosystem: Environmental > Aquatic > Freshwater > Lake > Sediment | place: USA: Wyoming | collected...
ACATAGAGAATCCGGGTGTGGATATCCGTCAGGATGAAGGAAGCCGGAATGGAATCAAGTAATTTGGGTCTGCCTTTCAAGGTCTCCGCCATGATCGCCCCCTCTTCCCTGCAATCGATCGCCCCTTGGCTTTTTCCGGAGAGGCTTGGTGATGTACCGCCCTTCGATCAACTTATTTTACCTTGCATCCCGAAAATTGCAAGATGGATATTGGCAAAACCCTATTCTCCTGGCGGCTTTGGCCTCTATTATTCCTTCTTTCATCTTGATTTAGGGGGCCCCGAAAAGTCAACCGAAAATTCTTTTTTTAAGAGTCTGATAGTCGCATAGTCGAATCGGGTACCCTTTCTTTGATTTTGGGGCCGCGCCGCCCTGCGACTACGAGGCTGGTCGATTACCCGACGATTCCTCCTGTCCCGTAGAAAAAGGGGAATAACCGGACTATAATAAAAAAGGATCATCTCCAAATTAGTTGTTCGAATATTTTATGAAAACCTGTCAAGGGCCCGGAAGGAAAGTCAGATTGCGCCGCAAGCATCGGCGGGATATGGATTTCCATAGCCTCCCTGCTTGCCTTCCGCAAAGCGCAGCGGGGGCGGGAAAAGAAGACTTCGATGAGCTGACCGAACACCCCCGCCACAGCTAAAAAGGGATAGGTGCCTCATGATTGCAAGCAATATGACTTTTCTTCCGGGACCCTGGAATCACCTGACATTTCGAATATACCAGCTCTTTGGCTCTCAACTAATTTGGAGATGATTCATAAAGAATATGGAAAAGAGGATGTCGAAAATCCGCGGTGTCATCTACGACTGCGACGGGGTTCTCTTTGATTCCCTGGAGGCCAACCGATGGTTTTACTCCTCTTTTTGTACGGCCCTGGGACGGGAGGCCCTGACCGAGGAGGAGCTTGGTTATGCCCACTCCCACACGGTCCATGAAGCCATCCATCATATTTTTCGGAATGCCCCGGAGCAGGAACGGCAGGCCCTGGAACGGTTTTCCCGGATGGATCCTGAAGTGTCTGCGGCCCGCTTGAAATTGGAGCCCAACATCATCCCCGCCTTGGAGGCCTTGAAGGCTAGGGGGATTCGCCTGGCCATCAGTACGAGCCGTACGACCCATATGGGGTATATCCTGAAAAAATTCGCTCTGGAGCCTTTTTTCGAGCTTGTGGTCACGACGCGGGACGTTCAAAACCCCAAACCGCACCCCGAATCCATCGAAAAGATTCTTCAAAACTTCGCCCTGGGAAAGGAAGCGGTCCTTCTGGTGGGGGACTCAGAGACCGACCGGAAGACCGCCCTGGCTGCCGGGATTGCATTTATCGCTTACAAGAACAGGGAAATTCCCGCCTGCGCCCATATCGACGATCATCTGGCTATTTTGAATTTTGTTTAGCCCATTTCCCGCAGTTATGAGGAAAAAGTTGTGTAGAATCAACTACCCTTGGTGAAAATCAGGCTATTTTCTCCACTACATTTTTAATCATCTTTGGCCTGTTCGGGATGAGAATCTCAATTCTCTGAAAAAGGACCTTAAGTTCCCTTGACGGCGTGGCCACCATTCGAAGCCTAACGGTTTTATCCCGCGTCGGCAGGAGTACATCCAGAGACCTCAGTTCGCGCAACCCCTCCAGAAGTTTTCTCGGAGCCATGCCGAGTCCCGATACATTCATCCACTGCTGTAGAGTTCGCCACATCGTCAGCGCAAGGAAACAGACCAGGATATGGGCCTGGGTCCTATCCTGTTTGTGGTGGAAAATCGGCAGCATGCCCGGATCGTATTTCTCCTTGCGGAAGGAGTCTTACACCTCCGTAAGCTGGATATAGGTATTCCACAGCGTTTTCGGGTCGGTTTCGCCCCAGTTGGTACGCAGGATATAGCTGCCCCCGGTCTCCAACGCCCACTGGTAGCGCTCTTCGTTTCTGGTGATCTGGAGGGAGAGCCGAGCCTGTTTGCCGGTGCCGCTTTCTGTAACCTCTACGTTAAACAGCGAGGCGGCCCGATGTTTGCGCTCCAGGAGTCGGCCAATCCTGCGCTCGACCTTCTGTCGGCCGCTGACCTTGCCCGCTTGCTCCTGTTCGGCCAGCTGGCGTAGACTGCTTTCCAAACAGCCGACAAATCGTTTCAGGATGGCGTTTTCCTTCTCTTTGCCACCCACCAAGGTTCCGGGGGGGTCTGGCAAAGAGACAATCGGTTGGCCCGAGGCGCCCCGATCGTCGCAGATTTATAAAAATGTCAACTGGTCGCCGCCGAAGATGTCCACACGGCTTCGACGGAACTGATCGACAAAAACCAGAAGGCCGGGAAAAGACCCCGGCCTTCTTTCAATTTAATCTGAAATCCCAATCAAGAGTTCAAATTAATCAGAAAATTTAGGTCAAAATAATGTGCAACTCAACATCCCGACTCTGGGAAAAGGTTCCCGCACAGTTGATCGATCAGTAGCGCCATTCTGCCGTCAAACACGCCGATGAGACCGGTTGGAGAACGGATGGAAAGAAAGGCTATGCCTGGCTATTTGCCAACCCGAAGCTGTCCATCTTGCTCTTCCGGAAAAGCCAATCCGTCGAAGTGCCCAAGAGCGTCTTTGGGCCAGGACCCCTGCCGGGGGTCTTGGTTGTGGACCGATACGCAGGGTAGAACCAGGGGCCTTGTGCGATTCACTATTGTTACGATCACCTGTCACGGGAGGCGCAAGAGTGGGAAAATGAGTTCCCCGGCTCGGGGGAGGTGCAGACGTTTGTCGGTACCCTGGCGCCGCTGCTCTCCCTGGTCATGGGATTACGCAACCAGCCCCTGTCGGGTCCCCGCTTCCCCTCCGAAGCCCTCAAGGTCAAGGCTCAGATCATTTCTGCCGTGGATCGTCCCGCCCGCCATTTGGGCATCCGACAGCTCCAAGAGATCTTCCGCCAGAATGCCAACCGCCTCTATCTGTGGGCCCAGGACCGAGCCATACCGGCTGAGAACAACTTGGCCGAACGGGGGCTTCGACCCACGGTCATCGCCCGCAAGAGTAGCTTTGCTTCCTGGACCGACGCCGGCGCTCATACCCGAGGGGTTCTGATGACGTTGCTCTACTCCCTCAAAAAGCAAGGGGCCGATGCAGCCGCCCACCTCAAGAATGTCCTGGACCAACTCGCCAAGGATATCCATCAGGACCCCTTCCCTCTGTTGCTCCCAAGAGATGGCCCGACATCCCGAACCCCCTCGCCTCTTTTAACCTTTAGCCGTTCCCGAATTGGTTTCGTTTTGGGATGGACACGAATGACCCCCATGTCGTGCACCCATGCTCCCCCACCCTTCACTGAAGGGGTACTCTTAAATTCTTTTTTTTCTTGACAAGAATATGAGAATTTATTACAGTACGTTCATCCATTCTGCGGAATTATTATTCCACCAGATGGAGCAATTATCCTCGATGAAGAAGTGTATCATATGGTTACTTCGGTCTCCCGCGCTGCAAATATTCTGAGAATTCTGGGTGAAGGTAAGAATCGCCTCGCAGAAATTTCCAAGAGTCTCAACCTTACCACGAGCACCTCTCATAGATTACTAAAGACACTTGAGAAGGAAAGTTTCGTAATCCAAGATCCTGTTTCCCGTTTATACTTTTTGGGCCCTTTAATTCTCAGTCTTTCTGCCAATGCTATGATCGCTCATCAATGGCTGGTCACGTCAGCCCAACGAGAGATGCACAGACTAAATAGAGTTACACGGGAGACCATTACCCTTGCCATACGAGTTGGGGCCGCAGCTATTTGCTTGGAGCAAATCGAAAGCCCTCAGAAAATTAAATACACGGTATCTAAAGGAGCCACCTATCCGATTTATACGGGCGCTGCAGGCAAAATTCTATTATCAGAGCTTGAATGCAATGAACTTGAAAAATTAATGGCCCATCTTTGTCTTTCACCGATTGGGCCGAAGACGATAACGAACAAAAAAGAACTAATGAGAGAATTGAAAAGGGTAAGGAAAAATGGGTTTGCTACAAGTGACGAAGAGACGTTTGAAGGGGCGATGGCGCTTTCTGCTCCAATCAAGGGCTATGTCAGTCCAGTTGCTGTCACCATTATAGGTCCCGAATACCGAATGAAGGGGAAAGAAAGGGACTATCTTGGTGAATTAAATAAGAGCGTCCAAAAAATAATGCATACCATTAGCGAAATTAACACAATTTGATTGTTGCGAATTTCTCAAAACGAAATTTGGAGGCTTGGCATATAAGACTTGAATTATTCTAGCCATTTCGAAAACTTTTTCCAGCCCAATTATTAGAAGGAGCTTCGGGGATGAAATGAGCTTTCTTGCTTAGATAGCGCTTCAAATTGCAATGAGGCCATGGTAAAAAAGACGGCCGAAACCTTTGGGCGGATAGGCATCCTGGTGAATAATGCCGGTATTTCTCCCAAATATCAGGGCAAGAAGCGCACCCTTTGGGAGATGACGGGAGAAGAATGGGAACGAGTCATCCAAGTGGACCTCAATGAATATTTTTTGTGTTGCCATGAGATGGTTCCCCGTATGATTCCCAATGGATGGGGAAGGACCGTCAATATTTCTTCGGCCGCTGCCCGTTCCGGAGGCCAGGTTGCCGGCTCCCATTACACAGCCGCCAAGGCGGGAGTGATTGGACTGACCAAATCTCTGGCTGGGGAATTGGGAAAATATAACATAACCGTCAATGCTGTGACTCCTGGAAGGATTGACACGGAAGTATCACAGGGATCTTGTGAAGCTTCAGCAAGCATTCCATACCCATGCCTATCTTTTTGGATATTTGCGGGGGAATTTTATTCACATCCTTGTTCAGGATTGCTTTAGGGCGGTGGAATAGAGGCCCGTGCCCGCAGAGAGCACCGAGAAATATGATATGAGGGTCATTTAAATAGATTTGACCGGCGGTAGGAGGAGAAAGTTCAAAATTCATTAGAAGGAGGGAATCGTATGAAAAAGTTGGCTACAATAATTTTGGCTATTGTCCTTTTGGGCGCGATTCCTCATGCTGTTTCTGCTCAATCGAAAGCTGGGGAGCAGGTAGTGATCGGGTTTATCGGCCCCCTTACCGGTCCATCGGCCTATATCGGCGTAGACTCCCTGCACGGATGTATCGTCGCCGCCGAAGATATCAATCAAACAAATCCTCTCGTCGTTAAGGGGAAAAAGTATGCCATCAGGGTCGAATACCATGACGATGAAATGAACCCTGCCAAATCCGTCGCCGGAATGAAAAAACTAAAAGAAAAATTTGGCATCTCCACACTGGTGAACAACTTGAGCGGGACGATCATGGCCTTGCTTCAGGAAAACGAGAAGCTCGGTGTGATCACAATCGGCTATTTCAGGACACCCCATGCGACGACGCGAGGCAATAAGCTGGTCCTTCGTTATCAAGCGACTGCTTATCAAGAAGTGGCCATCATGGGGAAACAAGCGGCCGAGGTATACAAAGCCAAGACCTACGCTATTATCAGCGAAAATACTGAGTTCGGCAAGACACTGGTTCCCACCTTTGAAAAAAGCAAGAAAGACCTCGGATACAATATTACATCCGTAGCCCTGGAATGGTTTGACCCGACCACAACAACCGACTTTCGCCCCCTTCTTACCAAGATCAAGGCCACCAATCCAGATATCATCGTGTGTTTCGCCTATGATGAAGCCACTGCAGGGATTATTATACAGGCAAAGGAACTTGGCATTAAACAAAAGTTCCTCCTTTTTACGGCCTTTCAAGCCCTGGGACAAAAGATGACCGGCCCTGCCCGAATCGAAGGATTTGGAATGCCGCTTGCATATTTTAATGTGATTCCGACCCCTCTGAGCAAAAAGTACTACCAAGAGATATATCCAAAGCAAGCTCAGGCCCGAGGGTGGAAAGAGCCTATGGGAGATTACGGTCTGAACAACTTTGGCGCTGTTTGGACATTGCGACTGCTCATGGAGAAAGCCGGCTCGGTGGATGACGCTTATAAAATCAAAGCCGAAGCGCCGCATATTTTTCCTATTCCAGAAAAGTATAATTCTGTGGGATTGACAGCATGGGATGATAAGGGTGAGGGGACCACCATGATCAAAATGGGGATCTTTCACAACGGCAAGCTCTACACCCCTGAGTATCTGGAGAGCCAGGGAATTAAGGTTGGCAAATAAACAATTGTTGGTTAAGAAGATCAAACTCTTTTTCTTTTCAGGATCGTAGTAGCGGTCTCGACGAAGCCTGGCGGGATAATCTTTGCGGAAATAAAAGCAAAGAAGCTCGATGATCTGATCGGCTTGAACGCCCTTGACTTTGTCGGCCTTCTGGGAATACAGGCGGACAGAATCGGAAATATTGCTCTTGACCCGGATGATGAAAAAAGCTCCGGCCCGATGAATCTTATATAGGCGTGCGAAGTCCAGATACCCTCGGTCCAAAATGTGGATGGCGCCAGGTTCTACCGGGAGGCCGTGGAGAAGATCGACTTCGTGGACTTTGCCATGAGTGACGAAAATCAACGTAGGAATGCTGCCTCGTAAATCCATGAGAGTATGGAGCTTGATGGCTCCTTTTCGTTGGCGGAACTTGGCCCAAGGGAAAAGAGACAGACAAAGATCGATGGTCGTGGCATCAAAGGCATAAACCGTTTGCTGTGGCTCGACACCAAAATTTTCGGTGGCATAAAGAATTCGGGCCTGGCCAATCAGGACGTGGGCGAAATCGGCGTAGATCCGCCAGTCACGCAATTGATTGGCATGAGCCAGGGTGTTGCGGAAGACCATCTTTCCAATATTCATATGCCATCTCCTCGGGATGAAGTAGAGGAGTATGCCATTTAGGGGACTGCAATTTCAAATCGAAGAATGACATTTTCACCATATTCCGAAATAGTTTCTTGCGGGTAATCGATTCCCTATTTACAACGGTGGGCACTACTGTACCAACAAATAGAAACCCCTTTTTAATATAGGCAAAGCGCCTAGAAGAGGAGCATCTCAAGCCAACCAATAGGCAGTCGTTCCTTGCCAAAAGTGCTTTGAGCGAACTTTGAGGTCAAAATGGAAACGCTGGCCCAGCAACTGGTCAACGGTCTCATCGCAGGTTCTTCGTATGCTTTAGTCGCCCTGGGGCTGACGATCATTTACGGCATCATGGCCGTGCCCAATTTCGCTCTCGGCGCGCTCATTGCTTTGGGCGCCCTGGTAACTGCTGTTTGGACCGAATGGCTGGGCCATGTTTTTTACCTAACCAGCCTGATCCCGGTTATCGTAATCGGAACCTTCATCGGCGTATTGACCGACAGGCTTGCGTTTCGCCCGATCCGCTTCGCCCCCCACGCTGCCGGTTTTGTATCTGCGCTGGGGATCTACTTAATTTTGGAAGGGGGGTGGAACATCCTTTTTGGCCCGCAGTGGAGAAGGATAGAATCCCCGTATAGCGCAATGGTCATCAATGTTGGCTCGATCACCTTCACCGCGCAACACCTCGCCATGTTTGTCATCTCTGGGGGGCTCGCAGCCGGCACCTACCTCTTTATCATGAATACTCCAACGGGCAAACAGATACGGGCAGTCTCCGAGAATGCTGATGCTGCTGCTCTCCTGGGCATCAGCCTCAATAAGATGTCGCTCCTAGTTTTCGGCCTAGGTTCTGCCCTAGCGGGTGTAGCGGGGGTCTTAATGGCACCCATGGCCGCTGTCGGTGCCTCGATGGGACTCTTCCCCATCGTGAAAGCCTTCATCATTGTTGTTCTGGGCGGAATGGGAAGTATCCGGGGCGCGATCGCTGGCGGCTTCATCCTGGGCCTCGTGGAAGCTCTGGGTGCCGGGTATATCAGCTCTATGTATAAAGATGTTTTCTCTTTTGGCGTTTTTGTTCTCGTATTGATGCTAACGTCGGGAGGATTATTCAAGAGATAGATGCGAGGAAAAGCCATGCCCAGTAAAGGAAGGGTATCGAAGTTCTGGATATACGGAGGACTGATCACTCTTGCCTTGCTATTTCCCATTCTGATCACTAGCGGATACTGGATTCATATGCTGACGATTGGGATGATCTATATCCTACTGGTGGCCAGCCTGGATTTGCTCTATGGGTACACAGGTCTCATCACCCTAGGGCACGGCGCATTCTTCGGCATCGGTGCTTATGCCTGCGGGATCCTGCAGGTGAAACTGGGCATTTCTTTTTGGCCCTCGTTGCTAGCCTCAATTGCCATCACGGGTGTCGTCGCTTTTCTCATCGGTGTGCCGATGCTCAGGATCAGAGGTCCCTATTTTGCGCTCGGTACCTTGGCTGTAGCCGCTATCATTCAGATCATCATTGCCAACTGGGAAAGCGTAACGGGGGGATACACGCTCTATGGAATTCCCAAACCCTCATCCTGGAATCTCCGGGCCTTTACGATTGATTTTGGGTCAAAGATGGTCTATTACTACCTGGTTCTGGTTTTTGTGGCTTTCACCGTGTTTGTGGTGAAAAGGATAGCCAACTCCAGGTGGGGAAGAGCCTTTATCGCCATCCGCGAAAACGAAGAACTGGCCCAAGCGACTGGCGTCAACCTGTGGGGATACAAATTGTTATCCTTCGTCATCGCCAGCTGTCTCGCCGCGATCGGAGGAAGCCTTTACGCCAGCTACATGGGGGCGATCGAACCCGCCATCTCTGGGTTCAACATGGGATTTACATTCCTGGCCATGACCATCATCGGCGGACCTACGACCCTAGGGGGTTACGTTGTCGGCTCTTTCATCGTGTGGGTATTACCCGAATTTCTGGGGTTTGCCGAAATATACCGTCCTTTGCTCTATGGTCTGCTTCTGGTATTGGTGATGGTCTTTATGCCGCAGGGGATCATCGGACGTTTGAAAATGCTGAACCCTGCAATCGCAAGATGCATTCCGTGAGGGTTCGATGCTGCTCCAAATCGAGGGATTGACGAAAGTCTTTGGTGGGGTTACCGCTGTAAATCATCTCGACGTCTCTTTAGAGGATGGTGAAATCCTCGGCCTGATTGGGCCCAACGGCTCTGGAAAGACAACGGCCTTTAACCTGATCGCCGGGGTCCATAAACCAACCAAAGGGAAAATCATTTTTGGAGGGCGGGACATTACCGGCCGCAAACCTCACGTAATCACGGCAGCCGGAATCGCCAGGACTTTCCAGACCAGCGAACTATTCCACGGTATCTCCGTAGCGGAACATGTGATCACGGGGCGACATTGTAGGACTCGAGAGTCTCTATGGGGGGCCTTAACCCGCAATAAGGCCAGCCAGCGGGAAGAAAAGGAAAACCTCCAGATCGCCATAAAGCTGCTGGAGTTCACCAAGCTTGTGGATCGAAAAGACTCGGCGATCGAGACCCTTTCCTGTGCTCAGCAGAGGCTCCTCATGATCGCCACCGCTCTGGCCACCCATCCTCGACTGGTCCTTTTGGATGAACCAACGGCTGGGATGAATGGAGAAGAAACAGACCAAGCTGTGAGGATGATTCGGAATATACGGGAGCGGGGGGTCGCCGTTTTTCTGATCGAACATAATATGAGAGTGGCGATGAATCAATGTGATCGAATCGTGGTGTTGAACTACGGCGAGAAAATTGGCGAGGGGTCGCCTTACGATGTGGCCCATGACAAACGAGTGATTGCGGCTTATCTGGGGGAGGAGTGGCTTGCTAAAACTTGATGGGGTCAGCACCTTTTACGGCAAAGTGCAGGTACTGAAGGGGATCTCCCTCCAGGTCGATAAAGGGGAGATCGTGGCTCTTCTGGGGCCCAATGGCGCTGGGAAAACGACTGTGGTCAAGACGATTTCTGGTTTGCTCAAACCTTCCGGAGGGAGCATCGAGTTCGCCGGGCGGAGGATTGACAATCTATCAGCGGTTGACGTCGCGAAGTTGGGGATTGCTCATGTACCCGAGGGCGGCGGCCTTTTTAAGAAGATGACGGTCCTGGAAAACGTGGAGCTGGCAACCTTTGGTCAAAAAGATAAGGCCAAAATAGCAAATAATATGAAGTCGATTTTCACACGGTTCCCCATCCTTGAAAAAAGACAAGGACAACTGGCCGGAACCTTAAGCGGTGGGGAACGGCAAATGCTGGCCATCGCCAGAGCTAGGATGTGGAACCCGAGCCTCTATCTCTTTGATGAGCCTTCGATCGGCCTGAGCCCCCTCCTGGTCAGTCAGGTTATCAACATGATCAAGGGGATCAGGGACGAGGAAGGGGTCACGGTTCTTCTCGTTGAGCAAAACGTCCGCATGGCCCTGAGCATTGCCGGGGAGGGTTATCTCCTTGAGGTGGGGCAGGTCGTTCTGCGAGATAAAGCTTCTGCCCTTCTGAATAACGACCATGTGCGTAGAATTTACCTGGGGCTCTAAATTGCCGGATCACCGGTTATTGAGGCTGAGCATCCGCCGATCGCTCTCTTTAAAGGGAGAAAACATTGAGGCCAAGAAGATGCGATGGTCAGTGATGGGGGATAGAGCGAAACATATCTTTTCAAAAATAGAGGCAGAAATATGAAACTAACGGGAAAAGTTGCGATTGTAACGGGAGGTGCTGGGGGCATTGGAGGGGCAACCATCCAGTTCTTGGCAAATGAGGGGGCGAAGGTCGTGATTAGCGATATTAATGGGGAAGAGGCTAAGAAACTGGAGGAAAGTCTTTCGAAAAATGGGGTCAGTGCTTTGGCCGTAAAGACGGATATCGGCAGTTATCAACAAGTGAAAGAGTTAACGCAAAAGGCCCTCGCGGTCTTTGGGCGGATTGACATCCTGGTGAATAATGCTGGAATGCCTTCGGCGAAGAAAGAGGGGAAAAAGATTAATCTCTGGGAAACAAGCGTGGAAATTTGGGAGCGCTTAATCGACGTGGATCTGAATGGCTACTTCTATTGCTGTCGTGAGATAGTTCCTCACATGATCCCCAATGGGTGGGGAAGAATCGTCAATGTTTCATCGCAGGCCGCCAGGACCGGCGGCCAATCTGCCGGAGCCGACTATACCACGGCCAAGGCGGGAGTCATCGGGATGACGAAATCATTGGCTGCTGAGGTCGGCAAGTATGGAATCACAGTGAACGCTGTGGCGCCAGGAAGGATAGATACCCCGATCATCCGGATTGTTCCTCCGGAAGTCAATGCCGAGTTTGTCAAGAAAACGCCCTTGGGACGTTTGGGGACGGCGGAGGATGTGGCGGGGACAATCATGTTTTTAATCTCTGATGCCGCCAGCTTTATTACCGGAGCCACAATTGATGTGAACGGGGGATTGAGCATGTATTAACCTGACGCTTTATACTATATCCATATCCCAACAAGTTTCCCTCCGGAGTACACCATTGACTATCGTGTTTCGGAAATCAGGATATAAAGTGAACGCCTATTCCGTTTAGCCGAAGAGCGAACTGCTGCACCTGCCAAAAAGGGTAGCGGTTGCTCCGGAACCTATTTTTGTTTTCACTTTGCCCTTCACCCGCGGAACCGTTTATGTGCGTTTACGAATGCTTAGCGAATGCGCCCGCGTCCCATTGCGGGAGTAAAGGGATTCGTAAAAAGTTGGGTCCCCCGCCGGGATTTTGGCTGGCGCGCATCGTTCTGCCCCTCGGCTCCATACAAATTTATGCATTTATTTTTATGACACGACACTCGGACTGAAGACCATTGAAAAAAGTCGTGAGCTTGCTGACCCGAAATAAGGATTCTCTTTAGATGACCATAGAAATATTGAAAAGGAGGATTTTATGGTCATTGATTTTCATGCTCACCATTGGACGCAAGACTGGCTGCCGAAAATGTTCTGGGATGGATTAGCCAAAAGGGTAGCCACGGTTCTCAAGAGGACTGGGATTGAGACGACTTCGGAAGAGGTCAGCAAGAAGTTCTTTCAACTTTTCGAAGATCCCACGGGGGATATTTTAATCAAAGAAATGGACGAAGCCGGGATTGATGTGACGGTTTTAATGGGATTGGATTTGGGGTTAGACATGGGCGATCCCCCTGTTTCCATTCAGGAACAAAACCGAGAACTGGCCAAGATATGTCGGCGCCATCCCAAAAGACTCATCCCTTTCGTAGGAATCGACCCCCGCAGGAGGGGAGCCCTAAAGCTTTTTGAAACCGCGGTGAAGGAATGGGGCATGCGGGGATTGAAACTCGACCCGGCGGGCGGGTGGTATGCCAATGATCGGAAGTATTACCCTCTTTATGAAAAGGCTCAGGAGTTCAAAATTCCCGTTCTTTTCCATACGGGTGCGACTTTGCCTCCCTTCCGCAACATATATGCTCAACCGATTTACCTGGATGATATCACCATCGACTTTCCGGACTTGACCATCATTGCTGCCCACATGGGCTTTGGCTGGTGGCGGGAGTTGGCTTCCATGATTGAGAAAAAGACAAACCTCTTCACCGATTTCTCCGGGTGGCAAAGCCACGCCATGAGGAATTTCCCCAACTTCTGCCGCACCCTCCGAGAGATGCTGGATTTAGTAGGGCCGGGCGCCCTTCTCTTCGGCACAGACGGACCGGTATTTCGACTCTACAGGTACACCAATAAAGTTTGGGTGAAGGCCCTGCAAGAGCTTCCGAAGAACCCTCCTCCAGGAATCACTTTTACGCAGGAAGAAGTCGATATGATGCTGGCCAAAAACGCCCAAAAGATTTTAGGCCTCTATGTACTTTAAAAATTTTATGAAATTGGAAAAAATGAAACCACAGAGGGCAGAGGTTTTTTCTGTACCCTCTTAAAGAAATTTCCTTTCGAAAAAATACTGCAGAAAGTAAATCTCCGTATTCTTTGTGATTAACTTTTGGCAATACCAAGCGTTAGCAAAGGCGAGAAAAATGAAAGTCGTCCAGAAGACTGAGCCAAGCCGGGTATTCAAATGGGGGATCTTCCCATTCCCAAGATTTCGCCGGAGGGGATCCTGATGAGGGTCAAGGCCGAGGGAATATGCGGATCAGACGTCCATATCTGCCAATGGACGCTCAGATATGAATTCCTGGCCCAGTACATGCCATTGGTGATAGGGCATGAGTTTGCCGGTTAAGTGGTCGAGGTGGGAAACCAAGTTTTGACCCCTCGCGTGGGAGACTTGGTCGTCTACCAAGCCATCGGATGCGGCCACTGTCTTTATTGCATCATGGGCCAGCATTCCCTTTGCGAGCAGCGAAAGACGTTTGGAATAATCGGTCTGGAAAAAAAGGGGAATGGCTGAATATGTCGCCATCAACAGCCGGCATGGCCTTTTCCTCAAAATTCCTCCGGGAGTTTACTTTGAAGAAGCCGCTCAGAGCCAGCCCACTACCGAAGACCTTCATATGCTGGAGCAGGGGGAAATCACTTTAGGAGTCCCAATCGTGGTTTTGGGAACCGGCCCCATTGCCGTGACCGTGGTTCAAGGGGCGAAGGCCGCCGGAGCATCCCCTTTGATTGTCACCAGACTCAGCCTTGACAAAGACCAACCGCCTTTGGCTAAATCCTTGGGCGCGGATGAAACCATCGATGTTGAGAAAAAAGACCCAGTCGCGAAAGAAAAGACAATGACCGGCGGCTTGGGGGCTGCGAAGGTCTTTGAGGTTAGTGGATCTCACCAAGCTTTCCAACAAGGCTTGGAGATGTTGCTCAAAATGGGCAAACTGTTAACCTTCGGAATCTATCCGGAAGATATTTCAATTGATTTTTCCCGTAAGGTGGTAAGAGAGATGAAAGTAATCCGGGGAGTACGGCGCGTCCGGTTTGGCCGCGAGCAAAGTCTTGCCCTTTATGGCCTCCGGTCGGATCAGGGTCGCCCCTTTGATCACTTATCGATTACCCCTGGAGCAAGCAGATGAAGCATTTCGCACCTGTCTCGAGAGAAGAGCAATGAAGGTAATATTTACTCCTGGGTGAAAAGAGAAGAGAAGGCTGATCATCAACTGTTCCGAAACTGAAATTTCAAAAGATTCGTTCTCTGAAGGTAATGGGTCCCAAGAGAATGGTTTCTCTCGATGCCGGATTTGTATCATAGGATGGCTCTTTCAACTTCATTTTTTGGGGAGGTAACAAAATGAAGATCGATGGTGGGGAAATGGTCGTTCGTATGCTCAAGAATGAGGGGGTGAGTCACATCTTTAGCCTCTCTGGCGGACACATAAATCCCATTTATAATGCCTGTCTGGATCACAACATCCGGATCATCGACACGCGGCATGAGCAGGGAGCGGCCATGATGGCGGATGGTTGGGCTCGTTCGACTCGTTCGGCAGGGGTTTGTGTGCTTACGGCTGGACCAGGCCATACCAACTCGCTTACGGGAATCAAAACCGCAGAATCCGCGCAGAGCCCAGTCGTCGCCATCAGCGGGCATAGCGAACTGAATCGGTTAGATATGGGGGCTTTGCAGGAGATGGACCAAGTTCGGGTAGCGGAACCCGTAACGAAAAAGGCCTGGTTAGTAACGGATGAAAAAAGAATTCCAGAGTATATGGCCATGGCCTTCCGGCATGCTCTGACTCTTCCTTATGGCCCAGTGAGTGTAAGCATTCCCATAGATCTAATGATGAAAAAGGTGGAGGCCGAGGAAATCTCTTTTCCCTCAGGATACCGAACGGACTCGTTAGCCTATGCCGATCCCCGCCTGATTGAGCAGGCGGCGAAACTACTCCAAAAAGCACTCCGCCCGGTGGTTATTGTGGGGAATGCGGCCTGGTATTCAGATGCCCGGGAGGAACTAAACCGACTGGCGGAAATTACCCATTTACCGATTTTTACTGTTGAGATGGCGCGAGGGCTCATTTCTGATGACCACCCTGACTGCTATGGAGAAGGAAACGGGAGAATCAATGGGGCTGCCGAATTAATATGTGAGAGCGACGTGGTTTTATTATTGAACGTGCTCTTCAATAGTAGAGTGCAATACGGAGAGCTGTTTGGGAAGGCAGCCATCATTCGCGTTGAAGATACTGCAGTAGTCATCGGACATAACAGGAAAGTAGACCTAGGAATTGTTGGGAATGCCAAATGTGTCCTTGAACAATTGGCTGAAAAAGCAGAGAAATTGGGTCCTTTTAAGATTGAGGAGTGGAAAGATACCTTAAGAAAGAAGCAACAGGAACGAAAGCGCGCCTGGGAAGAAGGGTGGAAGTCTAATGAAAGACCCATTCATCCTTTACGCCTTGTTCGAGAAGTTGCTGAATTTCTGAAGGGAGATGACGTGGTTGTTTTTGACGGCGGGGATATTAAATTTTGGGGCAAAACAACTTTAAAAGCGACCCATCCTGGGCAATTTATCGATACCGGTCCTTTTGGTTGCATTGGAACAGGCGTCCCACAGGCTGTGGCTGCTAAGGCTGCTTTTCCGGGGAAAAGAATTTTGAACTTAAACGGGGATGGGAGTTTCGGCATCAACGCGATGGAATTTGACACGGCCGTTCGCCATAAACTACCTTTTGTTTCGGTTATCGGAAACGATCAAGCCTGGGGAATGATCATGCATCATCAGCGCGAATTATACGGTCGTGACCGGGTTGTGGGATCAAGGCTGGGTCTTGTCCGTTATGATCGGGTCGTAGAAGCCCTGGGAGGGTATGGGGAGTTGGTTGAGGACCCGGCGGAGATAAAACCAGCTCTTGAGAGGGCTTTTTCTTCGGGGAAACCGGCCTGTCTAAATGTCTTGACCCAGGCGCGCGTGAGCCCGGTAACCGAGGCGAGCCTCTTAATGAAAAGAACGAGTTCCCCATCAAAAACAGGGAACGCTAATAAGAATTAATATGTGAAAATCAGTATTTGATCTCACAGACAGTGTCTGGTGAAGTCGAGCCCTCTAAAAATCCGAAAAGATTACAGGATATATCCTCGTAAATGCTATTTTTTTTAAGGGGCAATTCAAGAATTGGCAAAAGTTATCACTTGATTTTACAGTGCCCGTAAAGTCAAATACTGATTTCCACAATTAATACAAACGACATAAATTGTGAGTCATGGAAAAGTTTAGCAAAAGTTTTCTGTTCTTCTTACGAAATGTTAAGCAAATTCCGCAATTCCGCTTCTAGCTGCTGCAAATAATGCTGTTCAAGTCGACCAATATTTCTTGCAACGCGCATCTTATCGATAGCTCGAAGCTGAAAAACTAAGAGGACAGATGGCCTGTCAAGTCCATTTTGCTGAGAGGGATCAACACGGAAGGTGTGAGGGTAACGCAGAGCACCAAGGCTCGAAGTGAAGGGTATTATCATGGTTGTGGGGAGTCTGGGATCTGAGTCATCATTCTGCACAACGATAGCAGGTCTGTTCCCCATCTGCTCGTGCCCAGCACCGGGTGAAGAAACTGGCAGATTAACCAATAAAACGTCCCCACGCGCCATTTTAACTTAATTCGCGTTCAAAATTAAGAAGGGCTTCATCACTTAACAAATCCCAGGCTTGCAAATCCAGATCAGCATCAAGGGAAGATGGAAGAGAGGCAGAATTCTTTGAGGTAATCCAGTCATACAATCCGGCACCCATTGCAATATGCTCGCATATCATAAGGTCTGTGCGAGCTGAAGGCGATAGAACTTCAAAGGCCGGATAATTCAGAGGCCAATTCTTCAATCCGACCTGCGACAAAAACGTACTGCTTTCTGTCTTAGGATGACTCATAATGTCCTCCTTTAAAACCTCGCTTCTCCCTGGAGTTCTTTTTTCTGAAGATACTTCAACCCTGCTGTCCGTGTAATTACTGAGATATCAATGTCGCCACCGACCCCCCTGACATCGACGGAGAGGTGCTGAGCATTGATTGTTGTGCGCAATAATAAAAGTGCCAAATTTACGCAATCCTGCAAAGGTAATACATCGTAAGGAATCGGGAATTGCAGATTCTTATTCAAAATTGGGACCAGATTTTGGGCTTGTTCTTCAGTTATCTTGAGTCCTTCTCGGAGGATATTTAACAACTCTGGATCGTAACCATGAACTAAACGGCTGGCAATTTGAAGCTGACCTCCCCAAGTCATTCCAAATAAATTCGGATGCCGCTCTTGAGGAACTGGATTTCCTGGAATTTCAAAAAGAAAAACATTGCCATATGGTTTTCCTTCGTCATAGCCGCCAACAACAAATGTCATGTTTAGCCCCTTATAATCTTTGGGCATTTTGGCCTTTTCCCATTGGGCCATAAAAAAATTGCTTAATTGCTCTGAATACTCTAAAACAGTAAGGCGGTTCTTTTTCTCCTCCAGAGAAACCTCAAATTCGGGCAAGAAACTATGGGCAGTTCGGGGCGGTTTACCAATGCCAGCAATGCCATATGTCACTGCACCAACAAAATTGTGCGGAGCCTTTGAAAAACTGAGCATCTTGATTGCGTTATCGAAATTCACGGAAAAAGGATGCGGTTGCCCTGGTTTTTGAGCTTCCAAAGTTACCCGGCTATCCGCCGCCAGGACAATCCCTTCCGGGCCTTTTATTACAACCCCTAAAGACATCAGGTTTTCCCTCCCAGGAAAAATTTCCCCCTCTTCTTACTTTTCATTTTACCACCATTCATCTCGTCTTTTCGGTCATAAATCCTTTAATCTTGAGGGGTTTCAAATTATGGGATGCATTTTGGCCATGGAATGTCGCCTATTTTTTGTGAAACTGCAAGAAGGGTACAAAGAGTATCAGTTTTCGGCCTTGGAGTCAAGAAAATCCCATTTCCGAAAATCACCCAAGTTAGCCCAAAATCGGCTCCAAGAGGGAAAGCCAATGCAATTCCATCTTCCCCGAATTTTGAGGATTTTTTCTTCAATGATTTCAAAACCCTAACCGGATGCTAAGCATCCACAGCTGGTGGTTTTATGACGTTTTCCGGGATCCGCAACCCATTTCATGGGGATGGCGGCCCGGATCCTGCTGGGAAGGATGCCTCTACTACTTCTTCTCGGCGACGGCTTTGACCTGGGCGGTGAGGTTGATAAGGAAGGGTCTTTCCTCCTGGTTGATCAGCTTCTTCTCGACGTAGTCTTCCTGGAAAATTTTTTTTACGGCCGTTTCCTGATTTCCACCGCTGGCCTTCAGCTCGCTTTCGATCCGTCGGCCGAAAGCTTTCGTGGCCTCGATGGCTTTGAGAATCATGCCTTGGGCGTCGGCGGTCAGGGCATAAAAATGACCCAGGAGCAAGAGGTCTACTTTCAGTTTCTTCAGCTTTTCGAGCGAGGAAAGGTACTCGTCGTAGCTGGAAAGGAAAACCGGGCGGACGTTGAAATGCCGGTCAAAGGTTCCAACCGCCTCTCCGCCGACCAGGGCTTTCAGCTTCGGGAGGTAATAACAAACGGTGTCCCGGGTGTGTCCGGGGGTGGCGATGACCTGGATCTGGATTCCGTCTTCCAGCCTGATTTCCTCCCTGTCTTCCAGGATTCGATCCAACTCCAAACCGTGGAAAGTCACATCCAAGTCGCCCACCTGGGATTTCATCATTTCCTCCATGGGCTTACTCAGGCTCTGGATCAATTGGATGGCATTGGGCCTCTTGAAGATGTCGGCAGCCGCCTTTCCGGCAGCTACCTTCAGGCGGGGAAGATTCCTCTTGAGAAAGGGAGCGGACCCGGCGTGATCGAAATGGGAATGAGTGAGAAAGAGGTAAGTCAGCCGGTTGGGATCCCCAAGGTGTTTTCTCAGGTCCTGGAGATAGAGAGGGCCCATGACGGTCATCCCCGAGTCGAAAAGGACCGGGGTTTCCCCCATGAGAAGGTAAGAAGGAAGCGCCGGGTTTCCCAGGGCGTAGAATTCTTCGGTGATTTTACCCTTGCTTTCCTTGATCATATCCCCCCTCTTTATATAATTAGCCACCCGATGAGTAGGGGCAATTCATGAATTGCCCCTACTTTTTCCCCTAAGCGCGTCTCCGACGGGTTTGTAGGGGCGACCGGCCGGTCGCCCCTACAAATTCCTTTTTCATTCCTTATGAAAATATAAAAATCTGAAACTGTTTATCCGCAGATTACACAGATTACGCAGAGAGCATAGAGACATAAATGCTACGAATAGGAATAGCTTTACAACACCCAAAGCTCAAATCAGTTTCCCCAGACGTCCCTATTTGTCCTTACCTCTTCATCCGTGTTTATCCGCGTTCATCCGCGTCCCATTCAATCTTTTGCCTTTAGGTCTTTTTCTAATACTAAATCTGTGTTCATCTGTATTACTAATGTGTAAAGTCTTTATATTTTATCAAGATTTTTTATGAAATGTAGGGGCGGCCCTATGTGGCCGCCCGCAAAATGGGCAACCACATCGGG
>Ga0315294_10002729_pt1 | contig 19226 bp, 17 predicted proteins | sample YL17G13_40_MG_FD_203626 | JGI IMG/M metagenome (GOLD analysis project Ga0315294, IMG submission 203626) | Sediment microbial communities from Yellowstone Lake, YNP, Wyoming, USA - YL17G13_40 | ecosystem: Environmental > Aquatic > Freshwater > Lake > Sediment | place: USA: Wyoming | collected...
ATAACCCGATTCTTGAGCCGGCTCGCCGCAAATGTTAATATTTCTCTTCTCCTGCAACTTTTCTGCCTCGAGGTAGCTGCAATCGGCGAAAGGCATCCCGTCGCAGCGAAAGGGTAGGGCAGCAGTCGAGTTCATGCGGCGGAGGAATGTTCCACGTGGAACATTGTGGATAACTACAGCCCCCGGGCAGGGCAAGAGGCCAACTTGTCCCTGCTGAAGGGCGGAGAAAGGCTGGCAATGCAAACTCACGCGGAAACTCTCGAAGCGATCATAGCCCTCGAAAACGAAGGGCTGATGATCACCTACAATCGCCTGCCCTACGCCTTTGTGAGAGGCGAGGGCACGAAATTGTGGGACCTGGAGGGGAAAGAATACCTTGACTTCGTGGGCGGTCTCGGCGCCTGTGGGCTGGGACACTGTCACCCCAGGGTGGTCGAGGCGGTTCAGCACCAAGCCGCCACCCTCATCCATACTACCAACCTCTTTCACATCCTTCCTCAGGCGCAACTGGGTAAGTTGCTCTCCGACGTGAGCGGCGGCTACAAGTGCTTCTTTGCCAACAGCGGCACCGAGGCGAACGAAGGCGCGATAAAACTGGCCCGCAAGCATGCCCGCGTGGTGCGGGCCATCGAGGAGCCGGAGATTATTGTTGCCGAGGGAGGCTTCCACGGCCGCACCCTTGGCGCCCTCACCGCCACGGCGCAGCCCAAGTATCAAAAGGACTTCGCCCCGCTCCTGCCCGGCTTTGTGGTCGTCCCCTTCAATGACCTTGAGGCCCTGGAAGGGGCCTTCAACGAGAACACCTGCGCCGTCATGCTTGAGCCTATCCAGGGAGAGATAGGCGTTGTCGAGGGGACGGAGGAATACCTGCGAGGCGCTGAGAGCCTCTGCCGAGCCAAAGGGGCGCTCCTCATCCTCGACGAGATTCAGACGGGCATGGGTCGAACCGGCAAATGGTTCGCCTTCCAGCATTTCGGCCTTCAACCGGACATGTTCACCCTCGCCAAGTCCATCGCCGGGGGGGTTCCCATGGGCGTTCTGCTCGCCAGGCCAGAGGTGGCGGAGGTTTTCCGCCCGGGAGACCACGCCTCCACCTTCGGGGGCAACTTCCTCGCCTGTGCTGCTGCCCTGGCAGCGGTAAAGGCGCTACAGGAGGAGAAACTCATCGAGAAGGCCGCTCAGATGGGCACGTACTTCAAGGAAAAGTTGACCAAACTCCGGGCTCGCTTCCCTCAGATAACGGAGGTGCGGGGGAAGGGCTTGATGCTCGCAATCGAATTCGAGCCGCCCGTGGCACGCGATCTCATGGCGGCTTGCCTCGACCATGGCCTCATCCTCAACGCCATAGGCGAACAAATCATCCGCTTCCTCCCGCCGCTGATCGTGGGCAAAGATGAGATTGACTCCGCCTGCGCTACCCTGAGTGCCGCACTTGAAGATGGCCCGGGCGGGCCAGCCCCCTGAAAAGTCGCGTCCGCCCCCGACCGACTGGAGCCGGCTCGCAATTGGGGTTAACGCGGGGTCACGTCATTGCGAGTTCGTCCAGGCTTGGACGGACGTGGCAATCTCGATGTTGCGTTCCTCCGGAAGAACAGGAAGCCTTGCGAGGCCCTTCCCGTAGCGCAGGGCTTTAGCCCTGCCCCTGGGCAGACCTGAAGGTCTGCGCTACATGTGGTTGATCGCCTCTGCCCGTGAGCCTAGCCGAAAGGGAAGCGTGGGACGGGGGCCATCTCTCCCTTCCCCCTTGATGGGGGGAGGAAGCCACTGCCGTAATCCGTCATTGCGAGGATGTCCGTCCGCCCAGGCTTGGGCGGAGGGACGACGCGGCAATCTACTTGAAGGTTTCCTTGTTTCGCGGCATCCACCGCGGGGGACAATCTACTCAAAGGTTTCCCTTGCGGGAGGCGTCACTGTGCGGCCGCTGGTTTCTTGCTGCGCTTTCTACTTGCCGCCTCGCTCCACTTTTCGCACCGGCAGCCCCACACCCCTAGGAGCGTCCCGTCCTGCTCGATCCGCACTACCTCGCACCGGTCGGAACAGTCCTCGCAGATGAACGTCGAGGTGCGGAAATCCGCCTCGGCAATCCCGAAACCCTTGAATCTGGTGGCCTGACCCCTCGCAGGTGCATCGTCCGCTTGCTCCAACGTGAGCAGCGCCGCCCCCACCGCTCCCATCTCCTTGAAATGCAGCGGAACCGTCACTTCGCATCCGAGGGCCTTCTCCAGTGCCGCCCTGATCCCAATGTTCGCCGCCACCCCTCCCTGAAAAAGCACCGGCGGCAATATCTCTTTGCCCCTGCCCAGATTGCTGAGGTAGTTTCGCACCACCGCCTCGCACAGTCCCGCGATGACGTCCTCCTTACGGTGGCCCAACTGCTGTTTCTGAATCATCTCGCTCTCCGCAAAGACGCCGCAGCGACCGGTAATATTCACGGGAGTTCTTGAGCGCAGAGCATATTCTCCTAACTCCTCGATCGGAATCCCCAGCCGCGCCGCCTGCTGGTCTAGCAGCGAGCCGGTGCCCGCCGCACACACCGAGTTCATCGCAAAGTCCACCACCAGCCCATCTTTGAGGGTGATCATCTTCGAATCCTGGCCGCCAATCTCGATGATCGTCCTCGCCCCAGGCGCCAGATGCCTTACGGCGACCGCTTGCGCGGTGATCTCGTTCTTCACTACGTCCGCCCCCACCACAAGCCCTGCCAGTTGCCGCCCAGACCCGGTAACCCCGACGCCTGCCACCCTAATCTCGTCGCCAATTGCGGCCCCCAATTCCCTCAGCCCCATCTGCAACGCACGAATCGGTGCCCCCTCAGTCCGCCCATAGACGGAATGGAGCACGTTCCCACCGTCGCCCAGCGCCACTAACTTCGTGCTCACCGACCCCACGTCAACGCCAAGATAACACTTCACACCCATAGCCACATCATTATACTAACTTGGTTCCTCCGATGCCACGAGGCATGTGCCATTTGCAGTTGCAGACCCTGTTGCTGACTCGTGGACCTGGCCCGCCGCATCGGGTAGGGGCGACCCGATGGGTCGCCCTGGGCGAGGCGACGCCTCGCCCCTACATGAACCGCGCCAAGAGCAGAAAAGAGGGAGGACGCCGGCTCTTCCCTTTAGCAGACAACCACCGAGCGCACGAACGGGGTGTGTAGGGGCGGAACCTGTGTCCGCCCTCTTGAGGTCACGTAACCACCGCGTCTGCAGGGACTCGTCTCTTTGCTTTGGTCGCGTTCATGAATGGTTCGGGTTAGTCCGCCCGCTCGCTATTGTGGGCTTCCGAGATCACCTTCAGTGCTCGACTGTGCCGCTCACAAAACTCCGGCCCACTGAGTTGGCTCCGGAGCAACTCCTCCTGCCAGTGGGCGTTGAATAGCCGGCAATCCGGATCATCGCAGAATGGGTCACCCGTCATATGGAAGAAAACCGCCTGCATTGCGTATCCCTTCGCCACTTCGGTCAGCCGCTTGTCCCCGTGCACCAAGAACGAGCCTTCAAACTCCTTTTGCGCCGCAACCGTCCCCAAATCGGATTGCCCCATCGCCCGCAACCTATCCCGCAGCAGATAATATCCCCTCGGCTTCGCAGGAGCCTCCACTATCCCTGACGTGGAAACTAGCGACGGGAAGCCGTATATCGCCGCCCGCAGGTGAAACCGCCGATCATCAGCGTCCCAGCTGCCCAGCAGTTGGTTGGTGAAAATGATATGCGCCGATGATTCAGTCTCGAGCTGCGAGTTGTGCGTTGTGCGTTGTGCGGCCGCCGCAGAAGCGAGAATGGAAGAGGCCAGACGCTGAATCTTGAAGCCGTCGTAAGGAATCCCAAAGATTCTGCCGGAACTGCCGAGGAGACGACGCCTCTCGTACTCAACCTCGCCGGGAAGAGGCTCCTGCTTGGTTTGCAGGCCGAAGGTGTTTCGCACCCGAGCGCGGGCGAACTCCCCCGCCACCTCATCCACAGGGACACTCGCTGCGGAAAAAAAGCCGCCCGCCCCCCGGACGCTGATCCCAGGAAGGTGTCCCTTCAGATACTCGGCGATTTCCTCCAGGTCAATTCCGGCCCCTGGCGCATCGTCGTAAAGCAGGATTTCGCGAGGGACCGTGAACATCCCCGCTGTCCAGGAACCGTAGTTCAGACGGTCACAGTCTGGCGGAGTTTGTCGAGGGCTATCTGCGCGCCCTTCTTGCCCGAAAGCAGCATTGCCCCGAAGGTGGGCCCCATTCGCGGCAGGCCGTAAACCGTGGAGACTGCCATCCCGATGCAGATAAGGCCGGGATGCACCTCTCCGGTATGTTCCACAACGAGATCCTCGCTCATCTCCACCCACATCGCGCCAAACCCCACCATCTTGAGCATGCCGCGCTCCTCAAGTTTCCTTGCCACGGAGGCATCGTGGCCAGTCCCATCCATCACTATTTTGCTCTCGATGGCGATCGGGTCAACGCACGTTATCTCCCGCGGCAGTCTCGCCACCGGAGTCCAGTTCATCACCACTCCCGCCACCACTCCCCCCTCTCGCAAAACCACGTCCTCGAAGGAGGTCATGTTGGCGAACTTGACCCCCGCATCGCAAGCCGCCGCGATCAACTTCGAACAGGCGTGGGGGCCGTCCGCCACGTAAAGCCCCTCCGTCGCCTTTTCATAAGGCACCCCCAATTCGTCCAAGACCTCCTGCGAGGGCGCCCGCAGGGTAACTTTGTTGATCAGATACCCACCTATCCAGAATCCCCCCCCAAGGTAATTGTTCCTTTCAACTATCAGCACCTTCTGGCCCGCCGCGGCGAGTTCCTTGCCCGCCATCAGGCCGGACGGCCCCGCCCCCACGATTATGACGTCGCTCTCGACATATTCCTCGAACTGTTTCGCAAAGCCTCTGATGAGGGCCTGCGTAACTTCCTTTTCCCCTACAGCGCTGAAAAGGGGCTTATCCATCTACCAACCTCCTGATTCCTATGACCGAACGCAATCATAATACTCTTTCTGGGCCTGCTCCGTCAAACTGGTGGCAACCTGCCCAGCGACGAACGACAAGGGCCCAGACCCATCCAGTCGGGAGCCTGAGCCCTCATCTGATGAATGTCGCTGACTAAAGTGAAGGAGTGCACCGTCATTGCGAGGAAGCCGTCCTGAGCCTGTCGAAGGACGGACGACGAAGCAATCCCACTGGCGTGTCAGAAGATGGGCGAAGCGAGATTGCTTCGCTGCGCTCGCAATGACGGCGTGTCACCAAGCCTAATAAAAAAGACTGATCAGATCAGCCGCGCCAGCAAGGCCTTGGTCTTCGCCACCCCGTCGAATTCGTCGCCCTGGCCCTCGAACTCGATCGAAATGACTCCGTTGTAGCCGCTTCGCTTTATGATCTCGAGCACCCGCGGAAAATCTATCTTCGTCTCCATCCCCTTTTCGTCAAAATCGTAGGACTTCGCGTGCGAGTGCAATGCGTAGGGGTAAATGCGCTCCAGCGCGGAGTAGCGGTCGTCCCGGGCGAAATTGCCCCAGTCCGGACACGTGCCAATATACTCCGAGTCCATTGCCCTCATTATCCTCACAACCGAGTCTGGGTTGAAGCTGAAGCCTCCGTGATTCTCCAGCGCCATCTTGACGCCCGTGGCCTTGGCTGCGGGGATGCAGTCGTGCAAGGCCCTGATGACTCGACCCTCGGCTGCATCGTCATTGCTCCTCCACCCTGGATTTACACGAATGCACGGAACCCCCAGCACCCTCGCGATCTCCAGGATCTCCTTGATGTGCTCCACAGCCTTCAGTCTGTCCTCCTCGACCGTCGTGGAGAAGTCATTGTCCGCAGCGATGCAGACCACCTTGCAGCCTGCCTTTTTGACTGCCTCGCTGACTTCCTTCAGGTGATCCTTCTCCAGAGGGCCCAAATGAGGCTCCACGTATTCCAGCAGCTTCACGCCAAACTTCTCGGCGCAGAGGGAAGGGAAGCTCAGGCTGTCAACCTTTCCGGCGTCAAAGGCGTGATGAACGCTCCAAGTGCTAATGCCGATCTCCATGATGGTTTCTCCTCACCTTTACTTTTGTCCCGCCCTTTGCGGGCATCCGACTCCACTCCCGATGCCTGCTGCATCGGGGAGGCTTCTGCGCAATCATATCAGAAAGCCCCAGCGGGGACAAAACATCCCCAACCACTTCGCGCGGCAGGCCACCAACCCGGTTTTCCCCAGGCCGCTCTATCAGTTATACTATCTCACCATGGAGGTTGCGCATTCCTGGCAGGAGGTGACAATTGGAAGGCCCACGGATTTTGCGCCCCATGGGGCTGGGGGACATTCTCGACGAGACTTTTGACCTCTACAGGCGCAACCTGTTTCTCTTTGTGGCCATAGCAGCGGTGTTGCTTGTCCCTTACTCCGTTCTCTACGGCGCGCTGAGCCGCGAATGGCTTTCGGCCTCCTCCAGTGGCCTCTCCCCCCTTTCGCCCACTTTGTCGCCGCAGGAAGTCGAGCGCATGTTAGGAAGCCTCGGACGGCTGTCAGCCATGAACTTGATCTACGTTGTTCTGTCTGTCATCATGTCGGCGGCTCTGACCCTGGCGGTATCCAACAGGTTCCTCGACCGACCTGCCACCATGGTGGACTCTTACGCATTTATCCTGCGGCGCGTCGGGGCGTTCCTGTTAACGGAATTCTTGGTGGGACTCATGTTCCTCGGCGCATTTGTCCTCATTCTCGTCGGCGGCGCCGTCCTGATGGTAATCTTTTACTTTTGGACCGCGCTCGTGCCCTACGTATTCGTCGTCGAGGGAAGGAAGTATGGTCCGGCCATAAGAAGAAGCCGCGACCTGGCTAGGGGACAGTGGGGGAGGATCTTCGTGCTTGGCCTCCTGGTCGGGCTTATTACCATGGTCTTTCTGGCACTGGCTTCGATTGTCAACTCCGGCCTCGCCGCCGCCGGAACGAAGTGGATGGGCGCCTACGTCCTCTCCGCCCTCTTCTCAGGAGTGGCCAGTTCCTTCGCCACGCCCATACCGATAATCGCCACCATCATCCTCTACTATGACATCAGAGTCAGGAGAGAGGGCTTCGATCTGGAGATGCTCGCTCGGGAGTTGACCTCAAAACCGGGCGGCGGCTCCGCCCCGACGACACAGGAATGAAGAGGATTCTGCCGCTTCTCCTCCTCCTTGCCTGGGTAGTGCCCGCCGCTGCTGAGCCCCTGGCAGACTACCAGATCCGCCTCCAAACGATAAGGGAAGGGCTCCGCGCCCCGGCTAACGCCGAAAATCTGGATCAGGTGATGGGAAACGCCCGGGAAAGCCTCGCACAAGTGGCGGAAGTATCCCTGCCTTCCGGCGAACAAGTCAGGGTGGACAACTCTGAACTGATCTCCGAACTGGAACAGGCCACCCACGAACGCGACGCGAACGGTAAGCGCGAGAAGGTCGAGGGAATCGCAGCCAGAATGGACTCCCTCGCCGGGGCCATCTCGCTATATCAGCAGGTCCGCCAGGGGGAGGCGTTAGGACCTTCCACCCAACAGGCAGCAGCGAGACTCCGCCAGGTGCTCAGTCGCCGCGAATTTCGCCAGAGCCTGGCCGAGCGAGGCCTGTCCGCACTCATCTCGCGCATCTTCCAGTTTGTCATGCGGCTGTTGGCCCGCATCTTGGAAGCCGCGGGAAAGGCCGCCCGGGTCGTCGGCTGGTTGTTCCTCGGCGCCGGCCTCCTCGGAGTGATGCTGATGGCGATCTCCCTGGCAATCAGGATTACCCAGGCAGGCAAGCGCGCGCCGAAGAAGCCTGAAGCGGAATCTCAACCAGCCGCCCAGGAAGGGCCAGCCACCGAGGACGAAGCCCTCAGTGACGCCGATGCGGCCCTGAAAAGGGGCAACTATCGCGACGCGCTCCGCAGCCTTTACCGCGCCTTGCTCCTCTTCCTCGCTAGACAGGGCGCGATCAACTATGGGAGGGGAATCACCAACTGGGAGTATGTGAGAACCGTGAGGGCGGCTAGCACAGCCCTGGCAGAGCCTCTCGCGGCCTCAACCGTTCTTTTCGAGCCCAGGTGGTATGGGTCTGTCCCCGCGACGCCCGCCGACTATGAGGCTCTCATGAATCAATACGCCGCCCTGCGACGAAAATGGGCGGGAGACAAGGACCAACCTTGAAACCTGGCAAGGATGTCATCGTAATCCTGATTCTCTTCGTCTTCCTGGTCGTCGGCAGCATGTTCCTTTGGGGGGGCAAAGGCGCCAACGTCCAGGAGGAAATCCTTCCCAAGCGAACCACCTACAGCAACCGACCGGGGGGAGTCAAGGCCCTCTACCTGACCTTGAGCGAACTAGGCTATCGGGTCCGCCGCTACCGAGGGACCCCGTCCCGATTGCCACCCAACGGGGTGCTCTTCCTGGTCGAGCCGGAGTCGTCCATTCGGAAAAATGAATCCGTGGCTTTGCAGCGGTGGATAAAGGAAGGAAACTTCCTTTGCGCCTTCATGGAGTCGGAACTTCCGGAATCAGCCATTGAATGGACAGGCCCGGTGGATCCCTTCCAGGGAGCTGCGATGACCACCTCCTCTGCCCTCCAGCCTTCTTTCCTTGCCAGGGGCGGGCGTCCCCTCCTCATTCGCTCCCGGGTGAGGCTTTCGGTTGGCGCCCCGGCCAAACCTGAGGAGGAAGAGGCCTCTGCGTCCTTGCGCAGACCTGGTTCTGTCCAGGACTTTCCTCCGCCCGAGCTGATCCAGGCGGAGGTGCCCATTTTCTCGGATAAGCACGGCGTCACCCTGACTTACTCCCGCCTGGGGCAGGGTGGGGTCATCCTCTGTTGCAGCCCCTGGACGGTCTCGAACCAGGGACTGGCGCAATCGCGCAACCTGGACCTAATCATCAATGCCCTCCAGGCTTTCGCGCCCCAAAAGGAACGGGTAATCCTCTTCGACGAATACCATCATGGCTATGGAGAGAGGAGGTCGCTCCTCTCCCTTCTGCCGCCGCTCGCGCGACTGGGCCTGTTGCAACTGGTGGTGGCGCTCATGCTGCTCCTGTTTTCGGTCGGCAGGAGGTTCGGGGCGCCCGTCACGGTTGAGGAGCAGAAGAGGGTGAGGGGAGAGTATCTCTCCGCCATGAGCATCCTCCTGCGTCGGGCGGGTGCCGTTGATCTCGCCGCAGATCGCCTCAAGGAGAGATTCCGGCGGGACCTGGCCGCGGCTTCCAGGCTCCCGCACAACGCAAGCGAACAGGAACTCGCGAGGGCGGCGGAAGCCTCAAAGGGAGTGCCCGGCGAACGGGTCTTGAGACTTTTCTCCGCCTGCGAACAGGTCAAAACCGCAAGGGTCCCTCGACGAAAGCCGGCAGAGGAAGTGGTCAGTTCAGCCGGAGGCAGATCTCAGGAGAGAAGGCTGTTGATGATAGCAAAAGAAATCAGGGAGGTAATGGACGAATGCCGGAAGAGAAAGTGACGACGGCGCAGTTCGGTGACAAAATCAGGAATGAAATCAGGAAGGTCGTTCAGGGCCAGCATGAGGTCGTAGATCAACTGTTGGTCTGCGTTCTGGCCCGCGGCCACGCCCTGCTGGAGGGGGTGCCGGGAATTGCCAAGACCCTGATTGCCAAGACGCTGGCCTACGTCCTGGGAGGCGATTTCAAGAGGACCCAGTTTACCCCGGATATGATGCCCTCCGATATCACCGGCACGAATGTCTTCGACGTGAGAAGCTCGACTTTCCGCCTCCGCCAAGGGCCCGTCTTCGCCAACCTATTCCTGGCCGATGAGATCAACCGCACGCCTCCCAAGACCCAGTCCGCCCTCCTGGAGGCGATGGAGGAGAGGAGGGTAACCATTGATGGCGTTGATCACCCCCTCCCGGATCTCTTTTTTGTCATGGCAACCCAGAATCCGATCGAATACGAGGGAACCTATCCCCTACCCGAGGCCCAGTTGGACCGATTCCTCCTGAAGATCGAAATGACCTATCCCTCGCAGGAAGAAGAGAAGGATATCCTGAGGCGTTACCAGGCCGGTTTCGATCCCCACGACCTCCTCTCCGCAGGCGTTCAAAGGGTCCTGGATTCGCCCCAGGAATTGGCGCGCTGCTGGGAGGAATTGTCGGCGGTCAGGGTGGAAGAAGGGGTGCTTGCCTACATTACCGAGGTGGTAAGGCACACCAGGGATGACTTTCAGGTGAGCCTCGGAGGAAGCCCGAGGGCTTCCGTCGCGCTCTTCAAATGCTCCCGCGCCTCGGCAGCCCTACAGGGGAGGGATTACGTTACCCCCGATGACATCAAATCCCTGGCAGTGCCCGTGCTTCGCCATAGGCTCCTCTTGCACCCCGAGGCGGAAATAGAGGGGGTCACCCCAGACCAGATAGTGCAAGAGACGATCTCCAAGATACCCGTCCCCAGGTAAAACATGATCCCTTCGCCCCGCCTCGTGGCATTGATCGCGATAGGCGGCCTCCTTCTGGGAGCAGGCGCCTGGCTTCCTGTGCTCAGGGGAACCGCCATTGGGTGGGAGTTCTTCATCGTCGCACTCGCCGTCGCCGATTACCTGGTTGTCCACTGGGGCCGAGAATGCCAGGCGAGGCGCTCGTGCGAGCCTAACCTCTCCCTGGGAGTCGAGGCCGAGGTGACAATAGAAGTGAGTAACCCCACCACCCAGTCCTATCGCGTTCAGGTCAGGGAGGAAGCCCCGCCTACCTTCGCGGTTCAGGCCAGGAGGTTCCGACTTCGGCTCGATCCAGGCGAGACTCAGACCGTCCGCTATCGCGTTCGCCCGAGCGAGCGCGGCGATCACTGGTTCGGTGCCCTGAACCTCCGCGCCGCCAGTAGCCTCGGCCTCTTGAGCGTCTCCAGGCGGATAGAAGCGAGGGAGAAGATCCGGGTCATCCCAAACATCGTGGAGGCCAGCAAGTATCAACTCCTCGCCAAACAGAACCGTCTGGCCCACCTGGGATTGAAAAGGTCGCGGATAAGAGGTGCGGGCCTCGATTACGAGTATCTGAGGGATTACCATCCGGATGATGAATTGCGCCGCGTGGATTGGAAGGCCAGCGCCCGTCGCGGCAGCCTGGTGACCAAGGAATACGATTTTGAGAAGAGCCAGAACGTGCTGGTATTGCTCGACACCGGCCGCACGATGGCCAGTCGAGCCAGCGAACTCTCCAAACTCGACTACGCCGTGAACGCAGCAGTTCTCCTCTCATACGTGGCCATCAGGGGAGGCGACAAGGTGGGTGTGATGCCGTTTGCCGATGACGTCGTCGGCTATCTGCCGCCCGCCAAGTCCAAGCGGCAGGCCTTCGCCATCGTCGAATCGGTCTACAAACTGCAACCCCGCCCAGTGGAGGCGGACTACCGTAGGTCTTTTGCCTACCTCAACAGCAGGCTCAAAAGACGGAGTCTGGTCGTCTTGTTCACGGACGTACTGGACCCAGATTCCTCCGAACGTCTCCTCTCGCACGTCTCAATGCTCACCAGCAGGCATTTACTGTTGATCGTCGCCTTGAGTGACTACGAGTTGTCCGATCTACTGGAGGCCGACCCGCAGGAGCCAGCCGACCTCTACAGCCAGACGGTTGCCCTGACCCTGCGCGAGGACAGGGACAAGGCCCTCGCTATTCTGGCCGCGAAAGGAGTTCTGACCCTCGATGCCTCCCCAAAAGACCTCTCCATTGCGGTGGTCAACAGGTATTTGAAGATAAAGCAGGAAGGGCGGCTGTAGAACGCCATGGGGCTGCCCTCCCTTTGGCTCGTCCCCGCCCGCCTCTGCGGGCGCACCCACTCGCCGTGAAAACCCAGGAGGAACAAGAGATGGCACAACAGGACTCTGCATCTTCGGCCTCTCCCGCCACGCAACTGCAACCAATCGAAGAGGTGATAGGTCGCCGCAAGCCGAAGAAAAACATCAACGAGCAGCATGAGGAAAGTCTCAGCAACATGGAGCGGGCTGCCCTATGGACAACGAAGAACATCGGCACCATGGGTTTCTTCCTCATCATTCTCCTCTGGACCATCGCCTGGATGAGTTGGAACTACCTGGCCCAGCGCCTCCATCTTCCCGGAGTCTTCGATAAGCCCTGGCAGTTCGGCATCTGGCTCTTCGTTTCCAATCTCATCCAGATTCACCTCATGCCGCTCATCATGGTTGGCCAGAACCTTCAGGGGCGCCATTCGGAAATGCGTGCCGAGAAGGAGTTCCACACTACCCAGCAAACCGAGCGCGAGATGGAGATCGCCTTGCGCTACCTGGAGGCCGGCCATCGTGCGCTAAAGATGCTCGAGCAGAGGCTGGCAACTCTCGAGAAGCATCTCCTACCCTCACCTGAGTAGGGCCGTTCGTCCAATCTTGGGCGGACGCCCCCGCCTCCCTCGGCCTAATTCGGGGCCAACGGTTAGGCCCGCTCCGTTTCCGGTGTGGAGCCTGCGAAGCCGAAATAGGTGATCAGCAGGAAAGCCATACAGGCGGCAAAGGCGAACTTCAACTGATTGGGCGTGGCCGTGGGGGAGAAAAAGGCCTCTATCACGGCCGCCACTGCCAGCAGGGAGGCGGCCCCCAAGACTAGTTTGAACGCCTCCCGGGCGGCTGACTTGAGGGCAACCTTCCTCGGCAGGTCACCCGGAGAAAGAAGCGCCAGTCCCAGCATAAGCCCGGCTCCCGCCGCCATGAATACCGCCGTCAGTTCTATCACCCCGTGAGGCGCTACGAACCCCCAGAAATTCCCGCTCACCCCCCGCACCTGAACCCCGCCGGAGACCATGCCCATCATCAATCCATTGGCAAAGAGGGCGTAGATGGTTCCCAGGCCGAAGAAGATGCCCGTCGCGAAGGCAACAACGGCCACCTGGATATTGTTAGTCACGATAACGGAAGAGAAAACTGGCCGCAACTCCTCGGGTATGATGTTCACCTCGCCGCGAAATTGCTCGGCGTAGTCGTCCATTCGGTCGGCCCACGAGGGACCGAGAACGACGTCCGCCAGCCCCGGCCTTATCGCCGTCACGGCAAATCCGACCATAGCCCCTAGCAGGAAGATCCCGAAGCCGAGCGCTATGTAGCGCCCGCTCCGCCGGAACGTGACGGGCAATTCCCGGGCGAAGAACCTCGGGATCGAGCGAATGCCCCTGGATTCAGATCTATAAATCCTGCCGTAGGCCCGCCCGACCAGGCTGTTGAGGTAGTCAATCGTGGACTCGTCTATGCCTTCGCTCTTCGCCAGTGAGAGGCTGCCGACGGCCCGCCGGTAGAGCCGACCGAAGGCCAGGAGTTGTTCCGAAGTCAACGACCTGATGCCTCGCGACGATATCTGTTCCAGGAGCGCAGCCAGAGCTTGCCATTGTTCGGTGTTGCTCATTCCCTCACTCGCTCATTCTCTGCCGTAACTCGGGGGCGAAGAATCAAGCCTTGCCAAGCCAGGACGATGAGTAGTATACCATGACAAGCCGATGGCGTCCCCTTTGGCTCGCCGCACGGGGCGCTCCAGTCGCTTGAAAGGATGGACAGTTTGAGAAGGTCGTTAACTGTAACCACGCCGGAGAACGTCGAGCTCTCCTTCGAACTCGCCGGGGTGGGAAGCAGGTTCATTGCCGCCCTGCTCGATGCTTTGCTCGAGACGGCGGGAGTCTTCGCAATCCTGAGCCTGGTCATGGGGCTGGGACTGCTGCTGGGGGTGCTCCACGTGGAGTCGTTTGCGACCTCAGCCCTTCTCCTTGCCCTCCTCGTCGTAGCGCTGTTTGCCATCGTTACCGGCTACTACATCCTGTTCGAAGCGCGCTGGAATGGTCAAACGCCAGGCAAGAAGGCAATGGGGTTAAGGGTCATGAAGGACGGAGGGCTGCCGATAGATTTCCCCGCGGCTGTCATCAGGAACCTGCTTCGGGCCGCCGATTTCCTCCCTATGCTTTACGGAGTGGGCTTGGTTTCCATCCTGGTTAGCAACGATTATAAGCGGCTGGGTGACTATGTGGCGGGCACTGTGGTGGTCAAGGAACGAAAACAGGAAGCGCTCCCCACCCCGCAGAGGCAAAGCCCCCGGACGGAATACCTCCTTCTTGATGAGCCTGCCCTGCGCCGCATCTCGAAACTCACCCGAAGCCAATACGATGCCGCCAGGAGATACGTGGAGCGGGTTCACGAACTTGATAAGGTTGTGGCGAGGGATCTCGGACAGAGGATCGGCGCTCCAATCGCCGACAGCCTTGAAGAACAGCGCCCCGTGGATGATTGGCTCCACTACCTGTCGGAGGTCGTGAGGGCCTATGAGGAGAGGATCCTCCGGCGTTCCTCCAACCCCTTGGATCGCTAGATAGTCGCTGCGGCGCCCATGCCGTTTCTCCTTGCTGTCCGGGCAGCCAGCAGGTAGAGAACCATGCTCCCCACGAAAAGCAGCACGGCGACTGAGGGCGCCCAGAGTTCTACCTGCCCCAGGTTGCCCAGGGTGAGCGCGGCAAGTTCCCTCCACTGCCGGTAGTGCCGGTTCAAGGCGGCCAGGAAAATGCTCCCCATGTAGGCCAGGTCAGCCAGGGCAAGGATGGGGGCCGGCCCCCCAGGATCAGATATGAACGACAAACCGTTGCGAATAGCCAGCACCAGCATCATCACGGACAAGCCCCGCAAAACCCAAACCTCCCCCTCACGTCCCAGTCCGATCATCACGTAGAGCCCGAGCATGGACACCCAAACCAGCACCAGCACAAGAAGCAGCCAACGGAGCAGACCTCGCTTCGATTCTACGAGCTCGGCGCCATGACGGTAAGAATAGGCCAAAGCGAAGGCCCCAACGAGGATGCCCGCAGCCTGACGCAGTGGCGGAAGCATTTGACAGGCGATGATCTGAGCCCTCTCAACCAGTCCTGTCGCTGCGAAGAAAGTCAGAAAGAAACCCAGCCGCCATGTGCCAGCATATTGCAGGCGGGCGGGCGAACTTGCAGGAATAGGAGCATTCCCCAAGAGATCATTTCTCCCCTTCGGCAGGCTCAGGGCGGTCTTCGGCGAGCTCAGTCGAGCCGTGAGCACAGTCGAGCCGCAGACGCATCAGGGGGAAGAGGATGACGTCCCGGATCGAGGCCGCTCCGGTGAGAAGGATGGTCAGGCGATCAATCCCCAGACCCAGTCCACCTGCCGGCGGCATGCCGTGCTCCAGCGCCAGCAAAAAGTCCTCATCCAGCGGGTGAGCCTCCGCCTCCCCCTCCGCCCTGGCCCGAACCTGCGCCTCGAAACGCCCCCTCTGATCCAACGGATCGTTCAGTTCCGAGAAGGCATTCCCTATCTCCTCGCCCGCAATGAACGGCTCGAACCTCTCTACCAGCGCGGGATTCGTCGCCTTTCTCTTCGCCAACGGCGACATCGAGACCGGGTAGTCAGTGACGAAGCAAGGCTGGATTAGTTCCGGCACCAGGAAATGCTCGAAGAGCCTGTCCACCGCCCCAGCGGCTGACTTCACACCTTCTGCGCTTAGTCCCTTTTCCCTCAGGGCCGCCTCAGCATCCTCGGCAGTCTCAATGGACAGGATATCCACTCCCGCCTTTTCCTTGATGGCCTCCGGAAGCGAAATCCGCCTCCACGGTGGCGTCACGTCAATCTCCTGGCCCCTGTACTCGAAGCGACTGTCCCCCTTCACTTTCACCGTCGCTTCGGCAACCAGCGATTCAGTCAGTTCCATCATATCGCTCAAGTCCGCATAGGCCTCATAAGCCTCGAACAGCGTGTATTCGGGCGAGTGGCGGGTCGAGACCCCCTCGTTGCGAAAGACGTGACCTATCTCGAAAATCTTCTCGAACCCCCCCACCAGAAGCCGCTTCAGGTACAACTCCGGAGCCACCCGCAGGTAGAGATCCGCCTCCAGGACGTTGTGATGTGTGATGAACGGCCGCGCCAGCGCGCCCCCATAGAGTGGCTGGAGGATCGGCGTCTCTACCTCGATGAATCCTCTCCCGGCCATGAACTCCCTGATGGTCTGGATGATTGTGCTCCGGGCCAGAAAAACCTGGCGCACCTCCGGGTTTGCCATCAGGTCAAGGTATCGCCGTCGGTATCTGGTCTCCACGTCCTTCAGGGAGTGCCACTTCTCCGGCAGCGGCCGCAGCGCCTTGGCCAGGATCTGGTACTTCGCCACCTGCACCGTCGGCTCGCCGCTTCTCGTCTTGAATGCCTGTCCTTCCACTCCACAAAAATCGCCCAGGTCCAGCAGGTCGAGCAGGCCGAACTCTTCCTCTCCCAACGTGTCCCGACGAAAGTAAACCTGCGCCTTTCCTGAGGCATCCGTCAGGTCGGCAAAGACCGCCTTGCCGAAATCCCTTTTCCCAGTAACTCGACCGGCCAAACGCACCGTCTTCCCCTCCAGTTGCTCATATTCCTCCGACATTTGTGCGCAACTATGAGTGCGGTCATAGCGGGTCAGGCTGAACGGGTCTCGACCTAATTCCCGCAGCCGTTCCAATTTTCGCAGTCTGTCATCCATTGTGGTTCGATGAACTCCCTTCGACCCTTCGACCTTGCTCAGGGTGGTGAGCCTGTCGAACCACAGACTCAGGGCCCGAGCACGTCGAGGGCACCACCCCCAGTATTGTCGAGGGGCAGCACTCCTCCAACCTATGCTCAAAGGACAACGAGTGGCCTCCTATCGCTTGCCCTTGGCCTTCTTGGAGCCAGACCTGGCCTTGGGCCCAGCCGCCTTGGCCTTCGCCTTTGCGGCCGTTGGCTTTTTCTTCCCCCGCGCAGCCGCAACCTTCGCCTTTCCGGAAGCCGCCTTGCGCGACACCTTCGTCGCAGTCGGCTTAGTCCTTGCCTTCTTCCGAGGTTGCTTGGCTTGCGCTTTGGCAGCCGGCACGGGCTTTGGCTTGGCCACTGCCACTGGCTTCGTCGGCTTCTCGACCGCGCCGACCCTGGCGCGCCTGGCAGGAGGCAATTCCGCCCCCAGTCTCAAAATCTTGTATCTCTTCACTCCCGCCGGAATCTTTGCCTCGACCGTCTCCCCGCGAACCTTATCCAGCAGTGCCGCCCCCACTGGTGACTCAGCGGAAATCTTCTTGTTCGCAGGGTCCGACTCCACGCCCGTAACGATCTGGCAGAGGCGCTTCTCCCCAGTGTCCAGGTCCCTCAGGTGTACTACTGTGCCCACCCCGACCCTGTCGAGCGGAATATCACCCAGTTGAAGGATCTCCGAAACAGCGAGGATCTTTCGCAACTCCTCGATCCTCGACTCCACCCAGTCTTGTTCCCTCTGTGCCTCCTGGAATTCGGTGTCCCCTCCCTCTTCTTCCAGATCCCCCCGGTCCTGGCATGTCTTGATCCGTTCCAGCACCTGCGGTCTCCTCACCTTCACCAGATGCTCCAATTCCTGCCTCTTCTGCTCATACCCCTCTTGCGTTAGGTAGATTACGTCATGGCGCATTGCCTGATCCTCCCTGCTCGGATTTCAGCGAGGTGAGAGCGCGTAGGTCAGGCTCTGCCTCTGCCTTTCCCCACTCGCTGGGGACGAAGACCTCCGTATAGGCCGTGATGGCATACCGGTCGGTCATGCCCGCAATGTAGTCGCAAACTCGCCGAGCCAGCCCGCCGGGGCGGCCCGTCTCTTCCTCCGACTCAAACTTTTCCATGTATTGTTGAAACAGCCCCCTCATCACCGCCGCCACCTTCTTCACCTGATCGTCCGAGGAGGTCACCGGCAGGTATACCTTCTCGAACAGGAACTCCTTCAGCGTATTGACGGCGCTCGCGATTGTCACGTCCATGGTGACAAACCCTTTGTTCACGCTGTTTTCAATGATGCTCTTCACCATCGTCCCCACCCTCTGCGAATGGGTCCGCCCCAGCACGTCCAGCACCTCCCCGGGCACTTCCTCCTCCCTCACGAAGCCCGCCCTTACCGCATCCTCCAGGTCGTGGTTCACATAGGCAATCCGATCCGCCACCTTGACCAGTTTCCCCTCCAAAGTCGTCGGCGGCTCCCCAGAGCCTATTTCCGCGATGTCCGCCCGCCCCTTCGTGTGATACAGAATGCCCTCCCTTACCTCCCAGGTCAGGTTCAGGCCCCTCCCGTTCTCCTCCAGCACCTCTACCACCCTCACCCCCTGCTCGTTGTGTTTGAAGGAGGCAGTCGGGTCGTATTCCCGATAGACCCGGTCCAGCGCCGATTCCCCCGCATGTCCGAACGGCGGATGCCCCAGGTCGTGTCCCAGCGCGATCGCCTCCGCCAGTTCCTCATTCAACCGCAGCGCCTTTGCCAATGTTCGCGCCACCTGAGCCACCTCCAGGCTGTGCAGCATCCGCGTGCTGTAGTGGTCCAACTTCGGCGAGACGAACACCTGCGTCTTCCACCCCAGACGGCGAAAGGCCTTGCTCCGGTGGATGATCCGGTCTCGGTCCCTCTGGAACTCGGTCCGCACCGGACACGGCTCCTCCTCCCTGGCCCTGCCCCTCGTCTCGCAACTCAGAGTCGCAAAGGGCGATAGGTGCTCCCGCTCCTGTTGTTCGATCCTCTCCCGAATGGTCATTTAGGTGGTCTGGCCTGAGCTGGCCGAAGGGCCTAGCCTTCCCTGGCCGTTACCTTTCCACCTCCAGTTGGGACAGGTCCCCGAATCTGTCAAGCACGCTCCGCACTTCCCGCAGCAGCGCCAGCCGGTTCGCCCGCAACCTCTCATCCTCCACCATCACCATCACATCATCGAAAAACTTGTTTATCGGCTCCACCAGCGGCATCAACGCATCCAGCAGCCGCCCGTAGTCGCCCGGAATATCAAGCCCGGCGACCGCCTTCGCAACCCCCTGGTGAACCGACCATAGTTCCCGTTCCGCCTCCTCCTGGAAAAGTCCCGCATCCGGCCCGCCCGGACGGTTCGCCAGCGTTTCGATCGCCTGCTTTGCCCTCAGGATGTTTATCACTCTCGTGGCGGCGATAGCGAATGCTGTCATTCTCTTGTCCTCGCGCAGCAGACTTGCGATGGCGGAGCCCCTTTCCCGAACTTCCTGCGGCCGGTCGGCGCTCGGCCCCATCGCCGCATTCACTACGTCCCTGGGTAGTCCCTTGTCCAGGAGCCACTGCTGCATTCTTTGAGTCAGAAAGGCAAGCGCCTCCCCTTTCCGACCCTCCTCATCCGCCGACGTTATCCCTCCCTCCGCCAGCCCCTCGAACGCAATCTCCACTCGAGCCGCCAAGGACAAGTCGTGCTCTCCCTCCGCGATCACCCTCACCACCCCCTGTGCGTTCCGCCGCAGCCCGTAGGGATCCTCCGACCCCGTCGCGCTAAGTCCGATGCTCAGGCAGGCGCAAA
>Ga0315294_10002730_pt1 | contig 19226 bp, 17 predicted proteins | sample YL17G13_40_MG_FD_203626 | JGI IMG/M metagenome (GOLD analysis project Ga0315294, IMG submission 203626) | Sediment microbial communities from Yellowstone Lake, YNP, Wyoming, USA - YL17G13_40 | ecosystem: Environmental > Aquatic > Freshwater > Lake > Sediment | place: USA: Wyoming | collected...
TTCCAAGAAGGCTCCAAGTTTTCAAGAGCACGGATCATCTCGAAGGCTCCACGGAGTCTACTGATCCCCCCAACGTAAACCAAGATCATCTCTTTTTCTTCTCGGGGGACGGGTGAGTGGATCGGCAACATTCGCAAGTCTGGGTAGTTATGGACCACAATTGGATTAAACCGCGCGAACTTTTCAGCGATACCTTCTGTGGCTACAACCACCCCATCAAAGACCTGGGCCATGAGCTTCTCGGCGATATTGAAGACCAGGGAAAGCGGGCGTCTCAAGAGGGCAGGGATCCAATGCTTGGTGAGGATTTGCTGGGGAACATCCTCGTGGACATCATAGATAACCTTCCCATTGGTAAGCAGTCTTAGCAAGACCCCCATGGGAAGGAGTTCAGGGTCGTGGAAGTGGTATACGTCCGCCCGCTGACTTTGGGCAAGGCGATAGGCACGCCAGGTGAGTCCGAGGATGCGAGTTAAGCGATTTCTGGGCCTAGGCAAGGCTATAATCCTCATCACTCCATCCACGATCTCATCTCTTTCGTGCTGAGCGATCAAGGTGACTTCGTAGCTTGCCTTAACTAGCGTTTTCGCTTGCTTGTGAAAGATACGGGTGTCGAAGGGCGTATGCACAGTAGTCAAAATGCAGATTTTAGCCAATTTTTGCCATCCTTAATGCAGTTTCTTTTAATATGTTTTCGGATATGTTTGCATATCATGAGTACTTTACATCCAGTAGTTCTGTGGTGGTGTTCGGTCAATCCATGTTTTCCATACAAAGAAAGTAAAATCAAATACAATGCAAGACCATGAGTTAAAAAAGCAGTCTTTAAATCTCCTGAGTAGAATATTACCGATATATAAGGGAAAAAACTCACTAATATAAATTCTTTTCCCAAATCGTTTGCTCTATAATTAAGAAATTTTAGTATTAAACCAATAATGATGGCATATATTGCCATTCCTATAAAACCAGCATGTGCATAACCAGCACCAAGCCACCCCGTATTAGCGTTCGTGTCTGAATCGTTAAAATATATATGCCCGATAATTCGTGGAATTGGCATATCGTAAGGATATCCAATAATTTTATCAAGGAAAAGCCATTTTGAGTCTGTCCAAAAAACTTTCGGGTTTTCTGAGAAAAAATTATAATAAAAATAGTTTGCTTGACTTGGAATTAAAAAAACTCTACGCAAAATTAATCCAGTCGCCCATCCATTAAGCCACACAGCATCAAGAATTATTAGACACACACTCAAAACTACCAAACTCATTAAAAGCCAAACAATAGGATTTTTTCTGTTTAATATCCAATAGAAACCTATAATAGCCCAAGGCAAAAACAAAAAAACTTTGTGCGAAGTAAAGCCAAAAATTAACATATATGTTATGATTATAAAAATGGTATATAATTTATTTCGATTTCTTAAACTCAGCGCTAAACCAAAACCTGCAATAATTGGGAAAAATGAAAACCAAATATATCCCCAAATACCTTTATCGATATCTCTCAAAATTAAACGGTATTTATAGACCTCATTTAGGTTAAAATTGAAGAAGTTTATATGTGTTATTACTAATAAAATCATAAGCATTATAAAGAGAGTACCCAAAAGAGAGTTAATAAATCTAGGATTAAACCTAGGTGTTTTGATATAAGGGATTTTAAGTTTTACAATGAAAAATAATAAAAGAAATGAAAACAATACATATATAATATACAAAAAAGATAGATTCTCTGTTGAAAATAATAACAACATAAAAAATACTGGAAAAATAAATTGGATATGAAGAAGAATATCAGTAGGACGAGATAGATTTGAAGGCAACAAGAATACAATAACAGCGACGGAAACCACGGAAAAGATTAACTTATATATATCAAGATTCCATATAAAGACAGAGGAATAACCATAAATGGGTATAATGTAATATCTATAAATAAAAATAGACAGAGAGAAAAATACCAAATACAAAAACAAAATTTTTATTTTTATTGAATTAATAACAAATCTTTTTTCGTTATTATGTTCAATCATGTTACAACCTCCACAACCTCTAAGTATAACTTCCTTTGCCAAGATTGTATCAAGTAGGTGTTGTGCCAAAGCAAGCTGAAGGTGCCACCGCAACGACGGCAGGCCTTAGAAAGCCTCTCAAGCCACTCGATAACTTGCTCGGACTCTAAGGCCATATACTTTTGGTCAAGCAATGTCATTTCCATTACGATTAGAGGACGTTCGCGTAAGCGCAAAGTTCTCTTTGTCTCAAGGTTGAACACCGGGAACTCATGACATGTACCACAACGAAATCCAATATTATCGGTAAAGCCTACGGTAGCATCATAATCTAACCCAGCCTCTTCCCCGTTCTGCCATGTAGTAGGATTTCTCCATCGCAAATAATGTTGTCGGCTTCCCCATTTTGTTTGTTTAATACCTAATTTTTCTGCCGTATCTAATAGCTTTGTGAACTCTGTTTTTAATCGCCCGATGTCTTTATAGTTTTCGTAGCTGGGATGTAATCCAATCTCATGTCCTCGTTCATGAATCCGCTGCATCAGTGACTGAGTCCAAGGCACGTCCAAAGTGTAGTTCTCGTCGAAGCGGCTATTGCTCATACCAGCCTTAAAGTAAAAGGTGCTCTTCAAACCGTATCGTTCGCTCACATCCATGATAAAATCAAAAGTGTTATATGGGTCTGCATCTTCGTCCCCAACGCATTTGGCCGCAAGCCGGCGGACGGCCAGATGTACATCTTTACGCCTAACTAAGTCACCTGCGGCATTCCTGAGAACCTGAAGCCAGGGCTTATTGACCGCACCTATAGGATGGTCTACATCGTGACTTAAAAAAATCTGGTATGAGCGTTGTTTCCGTTTTAGTTCAGGCCACATGCGCTTCATGCACGCCCAAAGAATCTCCACATATTCATCCACTATCGGTCGCTCCAAGAAACCCTCTTGGAAGGATAAGGAGGCTCTAGCTGGGAAACGACCGTGCTCATCGCGGTCAGGCAACACAATCTCCTCGTGGCGCGTCAGCATGAAGAATGCGCTACCAAAGATATCTAAGCCCAACCGAATGCTCTTGCCATTTTGGTTAAACCATGTTCCCTCTCTGAGCAGTTTGCCATAGATTACCTGGATAGGTGACTTAATCACCTTCGCCTCTGGCAAGCAGCGGGCCACATCCCACATAGAAAGAGGCTGTTTAGGCAACGAAACGATGGTAAGCCATTCATCAACCTGGGTTTGAAATAAAACATCTGGCAAGATCAAGACCCCTTGCTCAGGAGCGTCAACTAACTGAATCTGGACCTTTTCGCCAATAGTTTCTCGGCTTACATAGCTTATGCCAAGGAATTCGTTGAATAACACTTGGAAGATATATTCACGTTCCTTCCTATGGCCATGTGGATGGGTGATAAGGAGCACGCTGCTCACTTATGGCCTCTCCTTTGTTGCAGTGCTGTCAACGTAAATCGTCCCAAAGTCCTCATGCTAAGTTCACGAACTACATGATACTGCTTAAGCTTTCCGCCCCACTCAGCATCAGCTGCGCCAACCGTTGGGAAATTTGCCCCTGCAAAGTCGAATCCAGTCGCTCCATGTTGCGCTAGGTTGACTTTGAAGACGATGATAGAGGTTGTTAGGGCACAATCTAGCTAATAAGTGATGGTGGCAGGGCACATTGTATCACAGCTTTTATATACTATGACATATATATACCCTGTGAGACCACCAATGACCGAGATACAGTTAAGCTTGATAAATTTTCCGTATCGCGAAATGCTCACAATGATCTTCAGCGGCTACTCCAATGAATTTGAGTTCACCGCTGGCGGTATTTTTCGCAGAGTAGTCCCGCCAGTGTGTCCGGAATGTGGAATGCCAATGATTCGCAATGGCTTCAACGCCTACTGCAAAGGTCATCTCGGCAAGGCAACTGTTGGACGGTACTCGTGCAAATCTTGCGGAAAATCAATTGAAGAAGGCCGCGGCTTCTGGGATAAGATGAAGGCACAATTTTTCAACATTCTTACCGACATCATGCTGCGCTTAAGGCTCAACCACGTTTCCTATGAGGAAATAGAGTCGATAATGACGCTGTTGTATCCACGGGATAAAGATACAATCCGAAACATGGTTCAAGGTGCGATTGAATGCATGGATATTCCTGCCGTTAAGGATATTCAGATCGTCCACTATGATGAGCAACACCCCAAAGCCGGCAGAAACCAGAAATTCCGTCTGACCCTTCTTGATGGATTAACAAGGATGGTGATTGCAGAGGAGCTTTTTGACTCAAAAGATGCTGATACCATTGAAGGATTTCTCCGAAGAAATCTCGATACGAGTAAGCCAATATTTATTGTGACAGATTTATATCGAGGATACAGCGAGCTATTCGAGAAAGTATTCGGTAATAAAGTAACTCACCAACTCTGTTTGCTTCATCTGAATAAGCTCATCGTTACCGATTTTCCCAGGAAAACGACTATTGAAAAAGAATTGATTAAGTATAAATTATTAAATATATTTTATAATCGTGAGCTTGAAATAGAATTTCTGTCCTGCTTGATCGAAGAAGAGAGGGCAATGAGACTGAAGAGTGGCAAGGAGTACAAGACCTGGATCAAAGAGGCAAAGCGTGCATTTCACGATTTCGTTCACAGTCAGGAACTAAAACGCAGGCGAGCGGATGAAAATTTAGAGCAGAGAAATTATCATGATGCTTTATATAATTTAAATGAATTGATGAATATAATTGACTCATTTGAGATAGCTGTGAGAAAGAGATTGATGAAAATCAAAGAGCTCTGGCCGAATCTTACTGCGTTTTACTTCGTTCATAATGCGCCAGCTACAAACAACGCTGTAGAAAATTATTATTCCGCTAGTCTCAAGACACATAGGAAGAAGCAGTTAGAGGAACCAGGAATAAAAGACCAGATGAAGCTTTCCGCCTTGAAAAGAGCGGGAATTTTTGGAAGATCTGAAAAAACATTGCTTGATGCATTTGTCATGTTCATTCCGTTTTTGGACGCAGGTTAAATGTTGCTCCTTGATACTGCTTTTTTTAGAAAAAACAGCGGAAGCTATTGAGTTGTATAAATATGCTGTTTATATTTTAAAAATATTTTTGATAAATATAGTCTTAATTAAAGCACTATAGCAAAAATTTTTATCATAATACTCTACTTTAACAATATTATTAATGAGAACTACAAATTATTGCAGGAAAAAACAGGTTTTCACTAGATTTCTAGATTGTGCCGTTGTTAGACAAAGTGGCTATTGGTCGCGTATGTGAGTTACTGAAAAGCGCTAACAGATGGCGCAATGATTACTTGCTGCAAAAATGAATCTGGGGCATCTGATTTTGGCGATGATTTTCAGTAACCTTCACCCACGACCTGGCTATTTAGTGAACAGTATTGATAGAGAAGCATGTTGATGACATGTTCCCATTTTTCGATATCGGCAATGGAATTCTTATATGAATCCTTCTTATGTATTTGCAGAGAAATTACAAATAGTAGATTAGACTAGTGATCAATATGAGAATTATAATTGCAGGCGATCTTTTTTGTGGTGGTGACTTGCTAAAGGAGGCAGCATCACCCGATTTGATTAAAATACCAGAATATTTTAAAGCAGATTTTAGAATTGTCAATCTGGAGAACCCACTTAGTGACCGAAATGAAGTAGCTGATAAATGTACCCTTCATGCTCCCACTAACGGAGTGAAATATTTACGGGCTTTTAATATAGATGGTGTCAATCTTGCTAATAACCACATGCATGATAAAGGAAATGATGGGATTAAGGACACAATAGATACCCTAGACAAATATTCCATTAAACATTGCGGTGCTGGAGAAAATATAAAAAAAGCCAGAAACCCTATTTTATTGGAGAAAAATGGCGAGAAGGTTGCAATATTGGGATTTTGCGACTTTGACCGTTCATACTTGAAGCAAGTACAAATCGCTGCAGAAACGACTCCGGGTGTTGCACCATTGCGTTATGAAATTATCTTAGAGGATCTGAATGACCTAGATCATAGTATCGATAAAGCAGTTTTATTCTTTCATTGGGGCCGAGAGCATACTTGGTTTCCTCCCAAGGAAGACATAATTCTCGCAATGAAGGTGCTAACGCATCCTAAAGTAGGTTTAGTAGTAGGTAGCCACTCCCATCTACCTCAAGGTTTCGTAGAGCATGAAGGGAAAAAAGCCTATATGAGTCTGGGAAATTTCTTGTTTCCAAACTTCTTTATTCAAAATCCAACTCAATTGGTATATCCCTCTGAGACATCCGATTATGATATCACTCATGGATATCATTCTGTCAAAAGATTGACTCATAAGAGATGGTCAAAATGGTCTCGTAGATCCATCCTGATCTGCGTAGATACAGTGGAAAAAACAAGTAATATAATTTTTGTTGAACAGGAACACCTATGTCCAATCGTCAAGAAGATTTTGCCTTTCAATAGATTTTTTATTTTATCTAAAATATATAATAATGCTAACAGCTTTTATGATATAATTAGCGACAACTGGTACAATTATATTAAAATTAAGCGCCATATGAATAATTACTATAATTATCTAAGGCAAAACGGGTTTAGGACAGTTCTCATAAAGCTTTATGCTAAAACTCTAAATTATATTAGATCCAGGTCGGATGCATTATGATACGTCGAATATTATTGACAATCTATTTAATAATCACCAAGACAATTTTTTCAAAGTGCCGGCTCGTAAGGGGATGGTTGTATTCAGGGGGAAAAAATGTCCGCATCGGCAAAGGGGTAGTCATTGGTGGTAAAGTTGAAATCAAAGATGGCGTTACAATTAACGATTATGCAAGGATCTTTGGATCTCCTGTAGTCCATCTCGGCAAGAATGTTTATATCAATAGCTTCACAATGATTTCAGGGGATATTATAATAGAAGACGATGTACTGATCTCTCAGTTTACGAATATTTGGGGTAGAAGCCATAGGTTTTACATAAAAGACAAACCTATATGGGTCCAACATGGAGAGGGCGGACAGGGCTATAAAGTAGGAAAAATATTAATAAAAAAAGATGCATGGATCGGTCCTCACGTCACGATAATGAGAGGAGTAACTATAGGAATTGGTGCTGTAATTGGAGCTGGTGCTGTTGTAACCAAGGATATCCCAGATTATGCAATAGCATTTGGAGTGCCAGCAAGAGTTAAGTATTACCGCGGAGTTAATAATCCTTGTGATATCGGAGAAAAGAATGAGCCATCCGGAAACAGAGGGTCTTAAGGGAAGCATAATAAAATATTGGAATGGAGCTGGTCTTTGTTCTTTTGATAGTTCTACTAGCATCAAAGATCCCAATATAGCAAGCTGCGATAACTATGTGGAGAGCCGTCTATTAGAGAATATACTTACTCAAGATCAAGAAAAATATGTTGCAGGCATAGATGTGGGAGCTGGTCTTGGTAGATTTACAGTAATAATGGCAAATCATTGTAGACATGTTTATGCGATTGAGCCTGCAACAAGGCTTTTCGAGAAACTTAAAAATAATTGCAAAAATTTGATGAATGTAGAAGTAATCAATACAGATCTGGAAACGTTTAATATAAAAACTCGCTATGATCTTGCAATTGTGTCTGGAATATTGTATCTTTATCCTGATGAGATGGTTATAAGTTTTTTAAAAGATATAGTCAACAAAATGAATAAAAATGGAACTCTTGTTATAAGAGATTTTATTGTTAATAGTGGCGTGCGGCAGATTCCATCAAAATATATAGATGGTGGCCTATGTTATTATAGAGATTCCTATTATTGGGGGGGAGCAGCAAAAACACTTGGCCTAAATCAAATTAATATGTTTCAATGTAGCCCATGTTATACACCAATATATATGAATTTTCTCGCGAAATTACATCTAACCACATTAGTAGGAAGGCAATCTGTAAAGGACTATTTAGTTAAACGTCTTGAATCAAAACAAAGACGGAGAATTATTACTTTTTGTAATCAAGAGATAATAACAGTATTTATGGTGATGAAAAAGATATGAACCCAGCCAAAACAAATTATGCATTGGTTTTTAATTGCCATTATAACGGGCTTAGCATGATCCAGGAACTCGGACGACATGGTATCCCCGTCTTGGCCCTAGACAACACCCGATCGGTTGGGACTTTCTCACGTTATGCTAAATTTCAACAATGTCCGAGCCCATTAGATAATGAACAAGGATTTATTGATCTCTTGCTCAAAATGGGTAGGTCATTTAATGAGCCTCCTGTGCTTTTCCCTACTAATGATCACTGGGCAATGACTATTGCGAAGCATAAAAGATTGCTGGAGGAGTTTTATTTACCATGTGTGGCGGAATGGCCCACAGTCAAGATGCTGGTTCACAAAGAGCAATTCTATCCATGGGCATTAAATAAAGGATATCCAGTGCCTCGAATATTTCAAATCAGAGAACTACTTGATGGATCAGAATCAATTTTTCCCATTATTGCTAAACCGAAATATAGAAGGGTCCCCATTCAAGCTAAAGAAGGGGTCACTTTAGATACAATTAAAAGACTTGACGAAAACCGAATGGTAATACTCAACAGCAAAGATGATGTAATAAAATTTGTTTCAACCAACAAAGAGCTGATTCCACATATGCTTTTTCAGGAGTATGTTCATGGCTATGCGGATAGGATGTATACTATTGGCATATACGCTAATAGAAACCATGATATCCTTGGTATATTTACTGGTCGAAAAGTACGAGGATTTCCACCAGATATTGGGGATTGCATTGTTGGCCAATCAGAAGAGGTTCCATCAGAACTTGTGGAAATGGTAAAGAATATTGTTAAAGAGTCGGATTATCATGGCATTGCAGAGTTTGAATTTAAAAAAGACTCTCGGAGCGGAGAGTTCAGGTTTATTGAGGTGAATCCAAGAAGCTGGTCCTGGATTGGCATTACTCCCGCGTGCGATGTGAGCCTGCCGATGATTGCCTATTCAGATTTGATTGATGACAATGATATGTCATGCAAATACAGCAAAGCCTGTACTGAAGAAGTAAAATATGTTAAGCTGCTTCAAGATTTTCAGAACTGCTTGTACTCTAATAGAAAAGCAGGTTTCCCTGAATATCATATGACTCCTGGGCAATGGTGGAAAAGCTTGGAAGCCGAGCGGAGGGTATACGCAGAGTTCAGTTGGGATGATCCTACTATTTCGTTATACTCAATACTTTTACAAATCAATAGTCTCGCCAAAAAAATTATTGGTTATAGATAATAAATAATATTTATTTGTGAATTCTTGCACCAAAGATGCTATGAAGCAGTTCATCCTTTTTTGATGGATAATATATGATTCCACAAGCTGAAGATTTGCCTCTTTAGTATTTCTGTCTCTCTCTTGTCAAATCCGCCAAGAGCTGCAATAATTACCGAATATGCAATCGCTCCAAACACTAAGGCAATTAAAAGACCATTAGCGTCTTCAGGATATATGATAAGGATCATTCCTGCCATTAATACAGAAGATATTATGCTTTTTGCAATAAATGACCAATTAATTTTAAATGATATATACTTAAACGATACGTAGAATACAACTATAACCATAAGAAGATAGGATACAAATGTAGAAATAGCGGCTCCCAATATGCCCATTACTGGTATCAGCATTACGTTGAGCAGAATGTTTGCGGCTGCTGCGATGATGTGAATAAATAGGTTAAATTGAGTTCTCTTTACTAGCTGGGTAATATTTATTACTATTTGAAAAACTCCTCCCATGAGCCCTGCAAGAGCCACGAATGGAATAACCGAGCTTCCTGCAGCAAATTCTGGCTTTGTGAGGATTTCTAACATAGAATGTGATAATACAGACAGCCCTACCACGGAGGGTATGCCCAGCAGCAAGAAGTACTTCATCGAGTAGCTTAGGTAGAGCTTAACCTCATCTAGCCTGCTTTCATCATACATCTTAGAGAGTTCGGGGAACAATATGAGCTGTATGGGGGTTACCAAGAGCTGTACAAGGCTCCCAATGGTGTAAGCGGCAGAGTATATGCCTACAGCATTTATGCCCAGGAATATTCCCACGATATACCTGTCGCTTGAGTCCGTGATCCACCTTATTAAAGAGTTTGGAGTCAAAGGCAATCCATATCTCAGATATTCTATAACCATGGTGAACTCTGGCGCTTCAAATCCTATCTGAGAGATGATGCGCAAAATTGCGCCCAAAAAGACTATGACTTGCACAATTAGCACGGCTGCAATGACACCCATTAGCCCAAATCCAATATGGAGGAGGGCAAGTATCAGCGCAAGCTTTCCAAATGTATTGAAAAGGGTAATTAATGCATAGGTTTTTATCTGTCTGAATATGCGAAAGTAAAACATCACTATCTGATCAAGGGCTGTGAGCAAAATCAAGAAAGATCCTGCTCTGATGTATTGGGAAGTTCCCGCATCGCTGAATACAGAGACTGCCGTAAGATCTGCCAGGCCGTATACCATTAATGATACGAACAAACCAGATATAGCTACGATAAAAGCAATCGAATAGAATCCTTCCCTAACCCTAAGCATATCCCTTTCAGCAGCCAAGAAGCGGACCAAAGCCATGGACAATCCCATTAGAACGATCGATGATAGAAGCGATACTGTAACGGAGATCTGAACCCATATGCCATAATCATAAGCGCCTAAGGTCTTAGTTATGACAGGCAAAAGGAGAAAACCGCCAAGGCTGGTCAATATACTGGTTATGCCAATTATGGCAACATCTCTTGCGAATTTTTTTTTTGACATATTACCCTCTAGGTTAAGCCTGGAGATAGGCAATATCTAATATTAAATAGATTGCAAGATGCTTTTCAGTCTATATAATTACCTGTTGTATAAAAAAATGTACGCGGATGCACTCCAACAAGGTTGAGTATTCATAAGTTGTAGCCCCTACCATAACGCGCTAACTGCAGAAAAAAGGACACTCCCTAAGAATCAAAGCACAAAGCCATGAGCGTGACTATCCTCTCCGCCACCCGGCCATCGCCGTAGGGCCATATGCCCTCTTCTCCTGAACGGGCATGCAGCGTTGCCTGGACGATATGCTCAGGGTCACACCCTGCGAGCACATTCCATCCCGTCTCCACCGTCTCGACCCACTCAGTCTCCTCCCGCAGAGTCACACAGGGGACCCTGAAGAAAAAGGCCTCCTTCTGCACTCCGCCCGAATCGGTGAGGATCACCCTGGCATTCCTCTCGAGCACGAGCATATCGAGGTAGGAGACAGGATCGATGAAGCGGAGAGAAGGAGATAAAGGGTCGGCGGCAGGGGGCAGTGTGGAGAGGGCTTTTCGGGTGCGTGGATGAAGGGGTACCACCACAGAAAGATCCTGATCTACAACCGCGCCAAGACCCCGGAAGATCGCCCGCAAGCGCTCTGGGTCGTCTGTGTTTTCCGCCCGGTGGACGGTGGCCAGGGCGTAGCCCCTGGACTCAAGGCCAAGCTCTCCGAGAACCCGGGACCTGCGCTCAGCAAGCTCTGCATACTGGAGGACGGCGTCGTACATGACATCGCCAGTGTTTATGACAAGGGGCATATTGGGGCGATAGGGGTTAAAGGGTAGATGGGTAAGATGGTTCGGAGTGAGTTTTACATTATTCAAAGTATGGTCGAAGCCCTCACGGCGCAGGTTTGCGACGGCTGTTTCGGTTGGACAGAAGAGGAGGGTGGACACATGGTCGGTGAGTACCCGGTTGATCTCCTCTGGCATTCGCCGGTTGAAGCTGCGCAATCCCGCCTCCACGTGGGCCACAGGGATGTGCAGCTTGGCCGCGGCCAGCGCGCCGGAGAGCGTGCTGTTGGTGTCGCCGTAGACCATGACCAGGTCGGGCTTCTCCTTGAGAAGTACCTCCTCTGTCCGTTTAAGCACCTCCCCGGTTTGGGGGGCATGGGTGCCCGATCCGACACCGAGATGATAGTCCGGCGACTTCAAACCAAGCTCATCGAAGAAGATCTGGGACATCTCGTAGTCGTAGTGCTGGCCAGTGTGGACCAAGACTTCTTGAATCGGGTGATCTGGATAGTCTTGGTTGTGGCGCTCTACTGCCCGGAGGATGGGAGCCAGCTTGATAAATTGAGGCCTAGCACCGACGATGTCCACGACCTTCATCGCGAGCCTTCTGCCACTGGTGAAAGGAATTTCTCGATCTTACAGATCACATGTTCCACCTGCCGGTTGGTCCAATCGGCACCGTGGACTTGACCACCACTGTACATCCGGCCATCCTGCATCGCCTCCGCCACCTCCCGTGCCGCCCCCTCTCCACATAGCCTGTGTCAGCACTCCCATCAGGCCTGGAAGGCGTGCCAACAGCGATCATGATGATATTCGCCTCGTTGACAGAACAGCCTCCCCCTCAATGAACAGCGAGACCTTACCGTGGTCGTTGTCCACACAGGCGACCCGGTTGCCAAGATAGGCCAGGGCCACCCCCGTGGTGAGCTCGACATACCCTGTGCCGACGACAGCAAGAGGCGTCGAGCCGTTCATCTCTTCTCCCCTTGCCTTGCCCAACAGCCCATCATTTAGCCTGCCCCCTGAGCCCCTCCCGCAGGAACGCCGCGAATATGCCGACCATCAGGCCGAGCATCCCCGCGATCGCCACAATAAGGATCTTCCGAGGCCCTATCGGGCTGACAGGTTCTCTTGCCGGCTGGATGACCGTCTGGGGCCTTATCAGTACCAGTTGCTTTTGTAGCTCCAGACGACGATCCATCAGGGCAGTGCGCTGGGTCTCCTTGCCATTCAAGAGATCCAGAGTACGCAAAAAGCGCATCTCGTCCTGAACCGCTGATGAACCTGAAGAATCTTGTAAATCCTGCAATGCTTCGGATGTTCGATTTATTTCCATATATATAACATCCAGGCGTTCCTGAGTGTCGGCCAACTGATCGGTCAGGATCTTCTTCTGTTTATTATAGCTATCCTCGCTGCGATTGGCATAGAGCCAGACTATCTTCTCAACTGCCTTTAGGCCTTCTTGCTTCTTTGGCGTCTCAACTGATATCTTAAAGAGCCTGTCACCCACAGGATATACCTTGACGCTCTCTTTAAAGGCACTGAACTCGCTCCCTGTCGCGTTGGGGCGGAGCTGTTCGAACACTTCCAGTAAGAATTCATCACTGAGCATGATGCCCTTCACAGAGTCCTGGCTGGTGTAGACTGGATCATCAAAATTGCCTATCGCAATGATGGATGAGACCCTGTATACCGGTGGCATGGCGAAGCTTATAACGCCAGCCACCAGGACAGCGACCACAAAGACGCCGATGATCAGAAGGCGCCTCTTCCACAGAACACGAAATATATCGCGCAGATCAATTTCATCTTCCATTGTACAGCCTCAGGCACATCTTATTATAAATATATATAAATACATAATCCAGCTAAAGCCATCTCTATCCCGCACATGAACAGCACCACGTCCTTCTCGTATACCTTGCCCTTCGCCCACTTGAGCACCACAATTGCCAGATGCGTGAGATGGTATATATCTTTGCACGGCTTCTCAAGGCTCCAGTCCTCGTTCACCCTGGCAAACGCCTCTCTCCTGAACCCGCTTCTGGCCTGCATGATGAAGTCCAGCGCATACGGCACGAACATCAACACCGCGATCTTCTCCATGTCCCCGAGGATCGCCACGCATGCCACGAGTGCGCCGACAGAGTACGTCAGCGTATCCCCTGGAAAGACCTTAGCAGGATACCAGTTGAAGCAGAGGAATGCCAGCAGCGCCCCCACCATGCAGAGGGCAAGGACCGATGCATCCGCCTTCCCATCATTCAGCCCTACGTAGCCCAGCGCCGATAATACTATCACCCCCATCCCTGCCTCAAGCCCATTGTAGCCTGCCACCATGTTGTAGGCATTCGATGCCCCAACTATCCCGATGGGCACTATCAGTAGCGGATAGAGGATGCCCCAGTTAATGCTGCCCACGAGTGGCAGGTCCATGGTGGAATGGCCTGCATTTATCACCATCATGGGCATAGCCACAAACAGGGTAAAGATCGGCTTCTGCCACTGCCGCAGCCCCTTCTTCCAGCCCAGGAGGTCATCCATCATGCCGATGATGCAGGTCATGAGCACGGTGCAGAGCACTGCAAGAATCGACACGTAATCCGGTCTGCGCAGGCTGAATGTCATCAGGCCGATATAGATGAGCATGCCCAGAACGAAACCAAATACAACGCAAATCCCGCCCATCTCTGCAACCTTGGGCTTGCCTGGCTTGTTCATGTCGAAGCCGACGAGGCCGATCTCTGGAGCTTTGTGGATCCACTTCCGCGTAATGATCCAGGTGACGAGGAAGCTGATTAGCACGCACAGGACGATCACAAACTCCATAGTATCAGAGGGGCCCATTAGAGCGGCTATATATAGATCTTGCCTTTGGAGTGCGCCCCTCCGAGTAGACAATGAGTAAAGGCAACATTAACCCATGGAGGGATGTACATGAAGAAGAGGAGGGACGCTACGATCGAGAATTCAAGATATCAGTAGTGGCAGCGCTTGAGGGTTACAAGCCTCTTGCGTAGATCGCCCTCGAGCCAGATGAATGGATATCTACCTAGATATATATTTATGAAAAGCTCATCCATATTGGAAATAGGCAACAATAATGATTAACGTGCCTAACAACATTGCTAAATAGGCGACATTGACTCTCTTCACGAAATATAAGATGATATCCAGCGACAAATAGCCAAATACAAAACTCGAAAGCGCAAGGGATAATCCGTCTATTGTCGGCAGATTTCTCGTCTGAGAACCGAGATAGAATACGATCTCCGCCATCACGACGGAGGGAATGCTGAGAAGAAAGCTGAGGTGAAATGCACTTTCCGAATCAAAGGAGCGCCATATTAGCGCAGTGGACGTTGTTCCTGCGCGCGAGACCCCTGGAAGCGTGGAAAGTCCCTGAAGTAGTCCTGTAAAAATGCCGTCCTTCCAATCAACGCTCTCCAAGCGCCTAAGTTGCAACTTTTTTTGCGACAAAAGCAAAAGACCGGTCAGGATAAGGCCTATGCCCATCAGCAGAAATATCGAGGTACCATCGAGATTGGGTAAGATGGTCTTCTCCACATATAGTATTGGAAGGCCTACTAAGCCGGTGAAGAATAGTGCGGTGATGAGAAAGCCAGTTTTTCCATTGGTGTATGTTCTATAATTTAACGAGTTGGATAAAATAATCTCAAAGATCTTTTGTATCTCTTTCCTAAAGTAGATGGAGGCCGCAAAAAGGGTGCCGAGGTGTGCATAGAGGAGAACAGATATAACAAGCGAGGGGCTTCCGCCTAGGAATTGAAGGTAAACGAGTGTTACCTGCGTCTTTGAGCTGATGGGTATCCACTCTGTTGTGCCCTGCACGAGGCCGAGTACAATGATGGAAAATAAATCCATGCGGCGAGCATTTACATCACTGGTATAAGATGATAATGGGCAATATGCCATTCAAACAGTATCAAAGATGAGACCCCCCTGGCCGCTCATCCCTGCAGCCATATAGCAAAAGGAAACCTGCGTCCATGAAAAAGATAGCTGAAATCAATGCAACCATCTGTTCTCCTAAATGCTAAAATAAAATAATCTGGATATGATTAGCAGGGCTGATCAATTTTTAGCTACTGGGGCGTCATTGCAAAAGTTTTAACCTGCTATTTTTCTGTGCCGTCCCTTTGCCCGATTGACCCAATGAAAAAGGTTTGGTCCAGTGAGGTCACAGAGGCTTTAGATGACGGAATTGAGAGATCTTTCGCAATAACGGTCTTCGTGGTAGTCTCTGTGATCTTTGTCATCGTCCCTCTGCTAAATGAGATGCCGCTAAGGCAGCAATGGGATTCGTGCCAGTTCTATTCGCGCCGGGGTATGTGTTCATATCCGCACTTTTTCCTGGAAGAGATGAGCTGGATGGGTTTGAACGCCTGGCATTGAGCATAGGACTTAGCATATGCATAGCGGTCTTTATAGGCCAGGGATTGAACTATGCTCACCTGGTGCATCAGGCTGAAATCGATACTTTTATCATTATCTGTTTTCACATTGATCTTCGTGGCCATAACCGCGTATCGAAGGAGCCGATGTAAGATTGAAGGTGGGGTCAAATCCAATGAAGCTGCATAGGACAATCTCCAGAACGTAGTTTTGGTTTTATGGGCTGTCGATCGTTTGTCAGGGATAATATGAGTAAAATTGATAAATTTGCATCTATTTTGGCTGCCAGGCCGAATTTACTGTTGTTTTTGATCTTCCTCATCATTGTATTGATCAAGTCAGCCATATCTTTGAAGTTCCAGTCTCCATGGATCTTTCAGGATGAGATGGTTTATGCCAAGATGGCAGAAAATGTCCTGAGCTCAAAATATAGTACGTCTCCGCTATTATACCCATTTTCGTTATCCATCGCCTACTTTTTTTCAACTGACAAATCTGTAATTTATCATATCATGTTGTTAATTAATTGTATTATAAATTCATCTGTATTATTTCCTTCTTACTTCATTATGATAAGGTATTGCTCCAAGGATTACGCTCTCGCGGGTTCTATCGCCATTGCGGTATTGCCATGCCTGATCCTCTACAACTTCACGCTGATGTGCGAAAATCTGCTCCTGCCCTTATTCATCTTCAGCATCTGGTTTTTGCTTGAAGCTTATCGGACCAAAACCAAATTCTGGATTACTGTGGCGGTATCCTCGGTCGTGTTGCTTTTTTTCACCAAGCACAGTGGCTTCTCCATGTTATTCGGTTTGGTTATATCAGGAATATACTATCTTTTAGCTGATTCGAAATATGATAAAATAAAATTAATATTTAAAACAACAGTTTCATCAAAATATATATTATTTCTTATAGCATTTATCGCGATTGCATCTTTAATAATCCATAAAATTATAAATAATAATCCGACTTTAATGGATTATATCGGATATGATGTATATTATGCGCAGGCTTATTTGAATAGTCTTGCCGGTATATTTTTTAATATTAATTCTTTAAAAGAATTCGTTTTCCTTCTCCTACATGAGCTGGAATATTTGATAATATCTTCTTATTTTGTTATACTTCTAGTCATGGCAATACTTCTATTTTTCGTATTGATTATTACTAGAGGTATCTCTCTAAATATCATAGATTATAGTGATTTGGCAGAGCTGAGGAGGGACAAAGCGCTGAAGTCCTCAATTATTTACTTTTTATTCTCTAGCATTGCGCTGGTTATTGCCGTAGTTGTCTCCATGTACCAGATGATACAAAGTCTTCCCGAGGGCTATTCGTATTTATATTTGTGCAACAGAGACGATTTTCAGCTTATGGGGAGATACATAGACCCTCTTGTTCCTGCGATATTTTTGTTTGGTTTCATAGGCCTGTTTCGGGTAAGCTGGCAAGAGACAGAGAGCAAATTCAAAGCCATTTCCTTCCTAATATTGATATATTTAGTAACATGTTTCTTATTCGCTTTAACCTTCCCATTTGATACAAACAAAGATGTCCTTCCGATATTATATTTGAGGCATCTGGAGTCTCTGATGCCCACTTGGGTTATAGTCCCGGTTATTATGCCCCTTTTCTTAGTGGGATTATATTTATCACTCTATGATCGAAAATACCGCTCAATCCTTTTATTAATTATTATTTTATTCTCATTAATCATCTCTGCATATACTCTTCCGCTCGAGATAGCCAGCTCGAAGGGGTTCCAAGACCAGAACCAGATTGGATCGTACCTGGAGCGTTTCTCCAATGGTAGCTCGCTAATACTTATGGATCTGGAGGACGACACGCGAGATCGAGTGATGCTGCCGTTCACCAAATTCTGGGCTAGAGGAAAGGTTGTTACTTTCAGCACTGCTGAAGATCCATCCGGTGTCTATACAGATTATGCCAGGAATGTCAGCTACATAATATCCTCAAAGATCTTACCCTATGAGCCGGTAGCATTCTCAACCAGGGGCTATCTGTTATACAAACCGACGATAATCAAGGATAACGGACCCTTCTACGGCTTTGATAAGACCGAAGGATGGAATAATATGGAACTCTGGAATGGCCTGCCTACTAGCTGGATGAAGAGTAATGCGACTCTTACCGTGTATTCGGACAGGGACTTTCCAGCTACTCTGAGCTTTCGCGTTCTAAGCTTCCATACCGATAGGAACCTTCAGGTGTTTTATCGAGATAATCTTGTAACCCAGACGATTGTGCCCACTAGCTTCATCACGGCGAGCATCCCTATCGATCTCAAGCGCGGATCAAACCAAGTACGCTTCTATGTGCCCGAAGGCTGCGATAGGCCCGCCGATATTCCTGAGCTTAACAACATCGACGGCCGATGTCTCAGCGTGGCTGTCCAGAACCTATCGATATGTGAAAGGAACGATAATGCGAGCTTACAGAAAGATAATTTGGGTTTTTGGAAAGAGCAGTCTTCCGTGAAATTTGTCTACGGCTGGCATGATTCCGAGAATTGGAACGGAACGCTGGCCCGCTGGATGGATGGTGACGCCGCCATCACTATTTATTCTGAGGAGAACTGCACCGCGCATTTGAGCTTCCAAGCCCTCAGCTTTGTCAGGCCCAGATCTCTAGAGCTATCCTCTGGAACTTTTCCCGAAGTCTGGCTCAATGTCACCACAAAATCTGCAAACCTTACACAATCGATCCGCCTGACTAGGGGCCAGAACCTAATAAAATTCCGTGTACCGGAAGGCTGCGAGAAGCCGTGCAATATACCTGAGCTGAACAGCAGTGATTGCAGATGCCTCAGCTTGGCAATCCGGAACCTAAATGTAACGGCATAGATCCCTACCTACCGGAGATGGATCTCCGGATCTTATCCAGGAAGGCTGAGGTATCGAACTCCGTTGCACGCTTCATTCAAGCATCTCTGTAACTTTTCGGAACATCGGATACCACCTTAATCGTTCTCACTAGCTCGTCTCTCTCCGTCCCCACAAGCATCCCGTCTTCCCATCCTGACCTCCCCAGCTTTTAGGCACACATATGAAGTGCGTCCAGAATTTCGCGCTGTTTCTTGGTAATCTCAGTGGTGATCTTCTCTCCATCCGGCAAGATCATAATCTTGATCTTTTCAAGCTCAGTGAGCAATCCTTCCACTGAGTA
>Ga0315294_10002732_pt1 | contig 19220 bp, 16 predicted proteins | sample YL17G13_40_MG_FD_203626 | JGI IMG/M metagenome (GOLD analysis project Ga0315294, IMG submission 203626) | Sediment microbial communities from Yellowstone Lake, YNP, Wyoming, USA - YL17G13_40 | ecosystem: Environmental > Aquatic > Freshwater > Lake > Sediment | place: USA: Wyoming | collected...
GCCGGTGCTCGTAAGCGGCGATGTTATATCCGTATTCCATGCCCCGTAGAGGATATCATTCAACATGCATATACCAAAGAATGACCTGTTAATTGGATCAAGCTCATCCCAGTTCGTGCTGGTTCCAATGGTTCCGATGGTCCCGATGGTCCAGCGGTAAATATTGCCGTCATCATGGTCGATGTTAGTAATACCTGCATAGACATTCGGATACCTGTCATACTGGTCGTCAGTTACCACGTGGACGTCCCCCTGCACCGGCAGCTCCTTAAGCGCGGTGAATTTAGGGATAGGTTCTGCAAAATCCGCCCAGGCTACATAGCAGTCATCGTTTCCACCCGTCCCGATTACTACTATTTCCTGTGTTGTCCCTTCGCTGCCGGTAGAGGGTGTTAAAGGCGTACAAATGGTATGACCGGGTGATAAAAGTTCTGTATTTAGCGGTTTCCCGGGTTGGCCGCTTAGCGGTAGCTTGCGGACAGTGTAATCCCCCAGTACATACATGGTCGTGTCGTCGAGCAGCGATATATCAGTTACAGGCATGCCGGGCAACAGCTGGGACCACAGGTTTCCCTCATCCGAAGAATGGATGATAGTATTGGTTGTAAGGTCGGCGAAAACGATTACCTTGCTGCTGCCTGTAGTATCACGCGGATTGATGCGCAGTATCATCCCGTTATCGCTGCTGCGCCAGATCAAAACGCGCTCCCAGGTAAGCCCCAGCGGGTCACTGGTGCTGCGCCAGACGCTGTCGAAGCTGTTAGGGACAGATTCGGTATTTAACGATGCCAGGTACAGCGCATTGCTGCCGCTGATGGCATCAACTGCTTTTTCATAAGCCGCCACGTCTGAAAGCTGGCTTATCCTGGTATTGATAAGCCCGATCTGATTCCAGGCGAATCCGTTATCCGCGCTGTACGAAAAGGCAGATTCATCCAGTGCAACCGAGTTTAGTTTAGAATATGGCCACTGCCCGGCTGCCCAGGCCGTGCCGCCAGCGGTGGCTTTTTCAGAATTGGTAGCGCAATAAACATTCTCTGCATCAGGCAGCCAGGCCAATATAGCGTTGGCCCGGTAAACAGTTCCCCCGCCCGTATTACCGCCACCGGTGGGCGATTTGAGATTATCCGAGGGCAGCCAGGTAGCGGCCCCAACGGTGGTGGCCTGGGGATTGGAACATTGCCACACATTGACGCGGCCAGGGACCGTCGTGGTAGCTTCACCCGCCAGCAGTATGCCGGTCGCGGCCGTCCCCTTATAGGCGATGGAATAGATGCCCCTTGGCGCCGTAGCAGTAAAGGGCGTGATATTGATCACGGCAGGTAATATATTGCTGTTGATATAAAAAACCGCGGAGGTAGGAACAGCCAGAATACTGGCAAAACAACCGCGCAGGGAGAGGTCGCTGGCGCTGAAATCGGACGGCAATTCAAGGTCTGTTACGATGGTGTTGGCCGCGTTAAAGGTAACCGGGGGGAGTAGGGTGGTGGACACAATGATCGGGTAACCTGTATAACCGGCTAACGCATTCCAGAGGGTTGTGTTGGTTGATGTATCATGCAATCCCAGATTCAGTTTAGTGTTGGCAGCGGTGCACGATATGACCGCGATAACACATTCCTGGTCATAATTCGGAGAGAACTTCAGCGAGGAGATGCTATCTGTAAGGCCTGTCTGTACGTTCCAAGTTCCCATAGCAGATGTGCTGTATTGAAAATTAAATATTCGGCCAGTGCCAGCAGTGCTACGTGTGCCGACCGCTATGTCGCAGGCTTGATTGGTCGTAACATATTTCTTCGAGATATCAAGGCAACTGATATATTCGCCAGCCGCCAGAGCCGGGAAAGAGGTATTTTGCCACGTTCCACCGCCATCGGCTGAGAAAAACAGGTTCTTGGGACCATTGGGCGCACCGCTACCGTCAGTAACTGCCAGCACCATATTAGCGTCATCCGGCGCCACAACAACGTTCCACACGGGCAAAGCTGCCCCCTTCGAAAGCAGGTTGGTTTTAATATTGGGCAGCCAGCCATAGCCTGCATCGGTGGACTTGTAGAACCCGTTGTTGGCTGTATCCGCCGCATAGAAGGTCTTGCCATCCTGCCCCAGCGCAAATGAGTTTATGCCGGAAGGCCTGATTATCATCCCGTTGACATTGTCGGAAGGCGTATCCACTATGGACCAGGCCAGCGTCCTCCGGGCAGCAGCCTGAACCCGGCTGATATCAAAGGGTACAAACACTCCTGTTAAGGCTATGATTAAGAGGAGGAGGATTAACGGGTAGGATTTCCGTACTATGTTTATCAAATGTTCAAAGCCGGGCGAAAATATTCAATGCAGCAGCTATAATTAGCATATTGCAGCTTTATCTGAAATCTATCATAATTAGCGCCCTATTTGCAAAATAGCCATTTGCATGTTAGATTAAATTGCTGGAGTGCAACTTAATAGTGAATAATGAAATATACCTGCGGGGTAGGAAATGATTCAAATAATTGAAACGGGGCAGGCCGTATCTCATGGCCCGGATGTAGCTGATTTAATCAAGCAGTTGGTGGACGGCAAGATTGAGGAGATAAGGCCGGTTATCGATATCACGCGGGAATCCGGCGTCTCTTACCCGCAGGTGGAAGCTATGCTGGGCAAGGCGACGGAAGAGGTTGTCAGGATACTGGATTCGCTGGCCGCTGAAAACATATTGGAATCACGCTTTTACGACCGCCTGATTTTTTGCCCGGTCTGCAACTCCATGAACCTCAGGCCAAGCATCAAGTGCCCGAAATGCGCTTCCGGCAATGTCGCGCGCGGCAGGATCCTCGAACACCTGGTTTGCGGCAAAAATGGCCTGGAAGAGGAATTCCTGCATGGTGGGAAGTATATTTGTCCTCATTGCAACAGGCCGCTCAAATTCCTCGGCACCGATTATCGCAGCCTGGGCGTAAACTACAAATGCCATAACTGCGGCGTGCTTTCCACCGAGATAGGATTGAAATGGCAGTGCCTGAAATGCTCCGCATTCTTTGCCGATGAGGAAGCTAAGGTTCATTCTGTGAATTCCTACATACTGAATGAACAGAGCCGCAATCATATCGCCTTTGACATGGGATTTAAGTCGCGCTTCGTTGATTTTCTCAAGCAGCAGGGATACGAAATATTCGAGACGGCTAAGGTCACCAGCAAGGCCGGTTCAGGTGCGGCGCATGTGCTGGATATCCTGGCCAGGCGCAGCGACGGCTTCCTCACTTTCCTTATCGGAATCGGTGTGGCCATAGGTAAGGACAACGGCGACGTTGGCCTGGAGGACATATTCAGGTTTGATAACAAGGTCTATGACCTGGGCATACACGATAAGGTTCTGCTGGCCATGCCGTCCATCAATAGCGAGGCCAGGCAGTTCGCCCGCCGCCAGCGTATCAAGGCCTTTGATGCCCATGACCTGGAAGAGTTCCTGGCCGGTACGGGCAGCCTTCCTCCGCACCCGGTTGAAGAGGTGCCCTTCAAGTATGGGAGTAAGGCGCAGATGCTGGAATACCTGCATAAACAGGGTTACCGGACTGAGGAAAAGGCCAGAATACCGGGCAGGTCGGGCGCCGAGTACACTATCGATATCATAGCTTATTTTGACGACGGACTATTTACGCATACAATTTCTATAGGCATACTGACCGATGATAAAGAGGTCCGCCTGGAGGCCGTAGCTGCCTATGATACCAAGGCCTATGATATCGGCATACACGATAAGATATTGCTGGTTTCACCGGCAATTTCCGATGAAGCGCGTCTATTCGCTGAGCAGCAGAGGATCAAAGTCATCGAGGTCAGCAACGCCGCCGCTTTAGCTTGATGTAATACCGCCAAACAGAGGAATATATGGCTATCGACCCAAGAAAAATAAAAGCACAACCATCAGTACCGGCTGCCCCGGTGCAAGCGGGCATAGCCAAATTGAACGTGCAGTACGCAGTACCCATGCCGCAGGCGTTGCAAGCGGTGCCCGAGGATGTTGCCAGAAGGTATAACGTCCTGCCCCTTTCGCTGGAAAATAACACCCTGCGCGTTTTCATGGTCAACCCCAGCGACATCCTGACGGTAGAGAACCTGTCCGTATATACCCGCAAGATGATCGAGCCGATCGCCGCTTCCGATGCCGATATCAAGGAAGGCATAGACTACAACTACCGTGCCCTCAAGGATACGGCCAGGCCAGGGGGGACGGCTGCTGCTGTTGCCGCTGCTTTGCCTGCCGCGGCCGATGAAAGGGCCGCGCCGGAAGCAGGCGGGGATTCACCGCTGGCGCGCCAGCTCGATAAGTTGCTGGAAGAAGCGGTCAAGGCGCGCTCATCTGATATCCATATCGAGCCTGACGAGTCCAGGCTGCGCGTCCGCTACAGGATAGACGGCATCCTGCATGAAGTGGCCTCCCTGCCGCTGACAGTGCATACCGGCCTGATCTCACGCATAAAAATCCTTTCCGACATGAATATTGCCGACCACAGGCGGCCGCAGGACGGCCAGTTCTCGTTCGACTCGGGTAAAAAGCGCATCGATGTGCGCGTGGCCACGGTAAACACCGTCAATGGCGAAATGGCTGTGCTGCGTTTGCTGGATAAATCCATGGCGGCCTTAGCGCTGCCCGAGATCGGCTTTTTAAGGGATAGCCAGGAAGTGTTTGAGAATATGCTGATGATGCCCTATGGCATGGTGCTGATCAGCGGCCCCACAGGCGCAGGCAAAACCACCACGCTTTATGCTGCCGTCAACTCGCTGGACAGCGTGGGCAAGAACATCATTACGGTTGAAGACCCGGTTGAATACCGTTTCTCCAATATCAACCAGATGCAGGTCAATGTCAAAGCCGGCCTGACCTTTGCCAGCGGCCTGCGTGCCATCGTCCGGCTTGACCCCGACGTTATCCTGGTGGGTGAGATACGCGACGGCGAGACAGCCCTGATAGCCGTGCAGTCGGCGCTAACCGGCCACCTGGTGCTTTCATCAGTGCATGCCAACGATACAACGGGCTCGCTCTTCCGCCTGATCGACCTGGGCGTGGAGCCCTTCCTCCTCAGCGCGGCTTTAATCGGCATAATAGCGCAGAGGATGGTGCGCCGCGTCTGCCCGCATTGCGCCCGCAAGGTGACGGCGCCGCTGGTGGAGCAGATGGCCTACCAGAAAGAGATGGGCGAGGCCAGGTCGGAATTCATGTATGGCGAGGGCTGCGCGGAATGCGTTAATACCGGCTACCTCGGCCGCACCGCCATATTCGAGATCCTGACGGTCACCGACAACATCCGCAGGATGATAGTGAGTGGGGCCGGCAACAGCGATATCCGGGAAGCCGCCTTGACCGAAGGGCTGGTGCCCATTTCCAGGTACGGCATGCTCAAGGTCAAGGCCGGTATCACCACGCCTTTCGAGGTGCTGCGCAACGCATATACCATAGGCTAAACCGTCAGCAAGAACGGACAGGTCTAATGACCCGTCCCTGCTGATATTAGATTGCAGGCAGGACGATAGTACTATTATAGATGTTACCAAGAGTCTATTTACAACGCCTTCAGATTATGCATAATTCTAATGGGAAAGACTGTCTATTGGAAAAGATGTGGAATTCGAATATGTAGGCTACACCGCCGAGAGGCGTGTAACCAAAGGCAAGATCACCGCCGACAGTGAAAAGGATGCCGGTGAGAAGCTGTCGCGCAACGGCTACGAGGTGCTGAGCCTGAAAGCAACCGGCCTTGCCATCACCGGCATGCCCGCTCTTTTCGAGAAGGGCGCCAGGCAGGAAGAGATCATCCTTTTCTCGCGCCAGCTGGCCCTGCTATTAGAATCGGGCGTGGGCATCGTGCAGAGCCTCGAGCTACTCAAAGCGCAGACCACCAACAAGGCCCTGGCTAAAATGCTGGATACCATAGTGGCAGACCTGCGCGCCGGCAACCCCTTCTCGGCGTCGCTGGAAAAGCATCCCAAAGCCTTTAACAAAATGTACTGCAGAATAGTCGCGGTGGGCGAGCAGACCGGTCAACTGGAGGGCGTTTTGCGCAACCTGGCCAGCTATGACGAGCAGTCCAGCGCTGCCGCCCGCAAGATCAAGCAGGCCATGACCTACCCCATCACAGTGCTGGTGCTTGCTGTGGTGGTTGGCTTTTTAGCAGTTACCTTTATCCTGCCTCCCATTATGGATATGTTTAAGACGCTGGGCGGCCAGCTTCCCCTTATAACCCGGATACTCATCGCTGTGGTCATGTTCATGGGCAGCTATGGCGTCTATGTCGTGTTAGCGGTTGTTATTGCCTGCGCTCTAATATATATGTATAGCAAGACGCCCGCTGGCACACTCCAGAAAGATTGGATAGTCTTGAAGCTACCCGTTTTGGGCAGGCTTAACCAGATCAATACCCTTTCGCGCATCTGCCGCAGCATCACCATCCTCTTCCGTTCCGGGTTGCCGCTGCCCGATATACTCACGCTGACGGCTGAATCAAGCGGCAATAGGGTGATTTACAATGCCTTGATGCAGGTGGAGCAGGATATCATCAGGGGTGAAGGCCTTGCCGTGGCCATGCGCAAGCAGCCGGTTTTCCTGCCGCTCATGGTGGAGATGACCAGGGTCGGGGAAGAGACGGGAAACCTGGACAACACGCTGAACATCGTGGCTGACAGCTTCGAGATCGAGGCGGCCGATAAACTGACGAGGGTGCTGGGCATGATCGAGCCGGCCATGACCATCATCATCGGGCTGGCCGTGGGATTCCTGGCCCTTTCCATTTTCGTCCCGATCTACTCCAGCCTCAGCCTGGTGGGGGGATAATAGCCGTGGTTGTGCGGGTGCACAGGTCTGAAAGGGGCATATCTACGCTAGAGACAATGGTTGCCCTTGTCATAATGAGTTTTGTAGCAGTTGCCATCATTGCAGGGATTTATATGTCTGTAAAAAGCAATGAAGTAGCCAGAAAAATTATATCAGCCGAAAGCCTGGCACGAGCCGAACTCGATTACATTAAAGCCACTGAAAACAATACGGCGTGGTATGCAATTTCGTGGGATCCGGCTAAATGGTCTTACACATTAACCAGCACTCCTGTTAGCCCTCCCACTCCATGGAAGGATCCAAACCACGTTAGCCTGCCAGAGGGTTATACAGGTTATTCTGTTACCTGTAACGCCACTTCTCTTTCTTCTTCCCCCTATAATAATGATCCTGATATACAGAAAATAACGGTAACAGTTTATTTAAATGAGGAGCAGGCTATTCAAATCGAAACAAACAGATCGAAATAGTCATATTTTTACGTGATATCATGCGACATAAAATTGAAATAATTTGGCAACGCGGGTTTACCTTAATGGAGATCGTTGTTGTTTCAGGGATTCTCTTCGTCCTTTCTCTGATGATGGTCCTGGCATGGGGCTTGGTGTCTACAGTCAGCATGCGGAGTGCCGCTGATAATGTTATGTTGGCGCACGTGCATCTGGCAGGCAACTGGATTGCTAAGGATGTGGAGAGAGCTAAAAGTGTGACGATCGGCCCATCGGGTGCTTTATGTACGATGATATGTTACAGATGGGACGCCGCCACTGAAAATATAGCAGATGATACGAAGATAGTTTATAAGTTCACCACCAATGCAGACAACATTCCGGTGTTGACGCGGCAGGTCGACAGCAACCCGGCACAGCAGATTGCGCAATACATTTCGTCTGACAACACCACCTTTACATCACTTTACCCCACTGAGAACAATACGTATAAGTTGGACATCTGGTCTGTCTATAAAAACTTCCGCTTAAATAAAATATACAAGGCGTCGCAGAGGTATCCGCAGTGAGGCGATTTATTATGTATGATAAATTGTTACGGAAAGAATTTAATAATGAATCCGGACTGGCACTGCCGATGGCGCTTGTTGTAATAGCGGCGGCGATTCTTATCATCGTACCCCTGCTCATTTTCATGCAGACAACACTGACTGTGAACAGCAAGGTGACGGAGTCAGTTAAAGCGCAATATGCGGCTGAAGCGGGAGTAGAGGAAGCACTCTGGAGACTTAGCACACCCGGCATTTCACCTCAGCCATTGCCAGGGGGACCGTCAATAACCTTGCCCGAAAGGATAAATGGCTACTGGGTAACATATAATGTGGTAAAACCGCCAGGTAAATCATATTCCATATTAACTTCCTGGGCTTATGCTAATCCGGGTTCTGAAAACATGAGTGTAGTCAGGGCCAAAATGAACAGTGGCCAGTTCCTCTTCAGTTATGGCCTCGCCGCACGCGGGACGGCTGCCCAGGTTCACGACCTTTGGGTACAGGCCGCAAAAATCTACTCATTGTCGCCGTCGGACCCAACCAATTCAATTTATTATAATAAAGCAGATATGTACAGCGAAGGTGAAATGCAGTTCCCCAGTAACTCGAAGGTAGCGGGCACCCTTTATGCCAAAAACGGCCTGATAAACAGCCCCATCTGCAATTTCCCTCCTTATATCGTCGCTGCGTGGGGTAATTGCAGTTGGAGGCAACTTACCTACACACATGTTGATATGTGGGATTGGGGCTGGAACCCGAGTACGACCAATATTTGGAATGGTGATTACCCTGTAATAACCGTAGGCAGTGACAATGTATCAATAGGCTTAGGCTCACTCTATGTGAAAAATGGTAGTCTAACGATAACTGGCAATGGACCTGGCATGTTGTTATTAAAAGGCCGTGTTTATGTAGACGGTACGATCACTAAGTCAGGTACCTGCAACATAGTTGATTTGGGTCCTTACGACGGGACCAACTACAATATGTTTTGCGCTAAAGGCAACGTATCTTTAACAAATTGGAATACTAAATTGAGTAATTCAGCGAACCTGCCGATTTTCATGTCGCTTAACGGTGATATCACCGGTACCTGCGCATCAAATACATGGATCTGTGCCCTGCTTTACGCTCCGAATTCCCTGAACGGTTTCGTCTCCGATGTCCAAGTTATGGGCGCGATCAACACGACCGGTTTTAAAGTACTGCATGGTATGACACTCGAATACCCAGGGGACATACAGACCAAACGGCAGTGGCCGGAGGTGTTTGGAGGCACCGGCTCCGGCAGTATTTCCGCTTATAGTATTCAATAGTGATGTACTTATTGTAAATTTTATGTGTAATGCGCACTATGTTATGGGAGTTTATTAATGGCATCATCCACAGAACCTGAAAAGGTAGCTAATAGCAGCTTATCTCAAAGATTGCAGCGCGCTTAAGCACCCCTGTCATTGCGAGGAGCTTAGCGACGAAGCAATCCCACGGCAGTATGCATCTCCGATTATGAGATTGCCAGGCTTCGCTCGCAAAGACTGGTTGCGAATTAATATGGGGAATCCCGGTTTACTGGTTTAGCCCGCTATTGTTATACTTAATAGCGATGGAGGTGTTAGAAGGATGGAATATACAGCAAAAACAATGCAGGTGGGAAAAAGGGAGAAGCTTGAGGTTGTTATCTATACACAGACCTTTAAAATAGTTGGAACTGTTCACACTATGCCTGCTAGCAGGCTTGTAGATTTCATGAACTCCAAATTTATGAACTTCAAAGAGGCGGACCTCTTCATTGTCGTGACCGATGCTAACGTCTATACACTGCCCGAAGAGAAGCTGCTTCAAGCTGCTGAGTTCTTGACCATTAACAAGAAGGCTATTATGATGGTCTTACCAAAACCGCCCGGTACTCCAATCATATCAGACGAACATAGTAAAGAAACAGCACCTTAATTCGCCGGAGTCACAGGAGACCTGTGAAACTTCAGACTATTAAACTAATAGACCGGGTGTAGAGCTGAGTAAGCGTTACCGTAGATCAAAGGATTGCCGCGCTTCGCTCGCAACATACTATATAAGTTGAGTCAATGGCTCCGTTATTATCCAGTATTTTTCTATTCATACATCAGGGGGCGGATTCCCACCAGCTTATTCGCTGGCTTCCAAATTAGCGTCTAAATACGAGGTCACCTCATGTGAGAGCGCCTCATCATACCTCATGCGGATTTGGCCAGGAGGGCGGGAGCACCATGTTGCGAGACGGGATACTTCAAGAGTTCCCAATGACATTTTACGGTGTCTCACCGCCCGCCTGATGTATTTTTAGCACCTCCTAAACAAGTACTTCATTTGCTTGGGGCAAACAATACATACTCCCATTTTTTACTAAAGCATATACTATGCGTAATAACCTGTTGGCTACGGCTCCGACTGTTTCTCTTGGTTTCAAAGGATGCATATGTAACTCCCGCTCGCGTCTAACCCTGGCCCATTCTTTGAAGTCAGGATTGCTGCGCAGCAGGGCTATTGCGGCGATCCATAGACAAGAACGCAGCTTGGGCCGTCCCTTTTTACTCATATGGGTTATGCTGTGACGCTTGCCAGCAGATTCCCAGGAAGTCGGGTTGGTCCCAGCCAGCTTGATGAGTTGCCCCGAATTCCGGTATGCCTGCAAGGGTCCTGTTTCCGCCAGTATCCCCGCTGCTGCGATATGTCCCACGCCTTGTATCGACAGTATGCAACGTGACTCGGGTATACTTAACAGCAAACCTTGCAATATATGTTTCGTCTCTTCTATTTGCTCACTGAGCAACAGGAGTTGCTGCGTCATCAATCTAAGTTCGAGAGCGAGTCCTCTTGCACCTGCTTCGGCTCCTATGGACGTCTTGCCTAGCTGGTAAAGCTCTTGCAAGCTATGTATTTTAAGCGCGCGTCCGGTAAACCCTTCGCGTATGCGAGCGATGAATTGGGCCTCTTGCATCCGGGCAATATCAGCTGGCGCAAGACAGCAGTCAAGCACCTGCATAGCAGTCTTGCTGCAGACGTTACTGAAGACCAGGCAGAATTCCGGGAAAAGCTGGTCAAGCAGGCTTTTCATCCGGCTCTTTATGCGGCTTCTCTCTTTAATCAGCCGTTGGTAAGCATTATATACAGCACGAAGTTCAGCATATATTCCCTGTGGCAAATTTGTCTGTGGTACTCCATTGCTAATCACTAATTCTGCCATTACCCTGGCATCGCGCATATCACTTTTCGCACGATTGATATCTTTGCCCTCACGTAGCCTCTTGGCAGTGAAAGGATTTACCAGGCAAAACCACATGCCCCTTTTATTCAGAAAATAAGCCAGATTGCGCCAGTAATGGCCGCCTGCTTCCATGGCGAAGATAACTCCTTTATTGCCGGATTTGCTAATTTGGTCATCAACCCGTTTGACCGCATGTTCAAACCCGCTCTTTGAGTTATCAAACTTCAGGCTGGTCAATACCTTTTCTCCTCGTGTCATCAGAACCATAGTGTGTGTTTTCTTGTGCGGATCAATTCCCGCAACCAAATAATCATCCGGGACTTGCCTGCGCTTTGAGTCTGTGTTAATGTTCACAGGGTGGCTCCTTCTTAATAGATTTGTACTTGTCCGTACCAAACTATTATAGACAGGAGTCATCAACTCTTATACTAATGACATATGCGGCTACGGTAGCTTTTCGTCGCTTTCGTCCGCCCATTCCTGCATCATCTTCTTAATGCGCACGGCCAGGTTAAGGTTGGAGCGCAGCCTTTCGATGAATACAGGGCAGCCTTCGAGTATTGAGTTCTCCGCCGCAGAGGCGAGGCCGGAGAGGAGCTGATTGAGGCCGGCTCCCTCCATGCCGGGAGTGCCGTAAACGTTTATATTCGACCCGAGCTGCTTGCGCAGGTCGAGCTCGGTTACACGCACGGGAAGGACGCAGTTTTTATACCACGGGCAGCTTTTGCACTGCAATAGAGATTGTGCTTCGTCCAGTATATCAGCCATGTTTACTCCATTGATTATACAATAAATACTATTTCAATCCCGCTCGCCCGCCGTCGCAGAAGAAACTGCACTTCGGGCAGTACCTGGAATCCCTGGAAACTTTATTGCCGCAGTTAGGGCATGTAGGATCAAGCGGAATACCGCAGTTGCCACAGAAGCGGTCCAGGGGCACGCGCGGCCAGTTGCAACCGGGACAAAACGTATTCTGTGAACCAAGGATGCCAAGTGGTGTGCCGCACCCAACGCAACTGGCGCTGCCAGCGGCGTTCTCTTTCAGGCATAGAGGACAGAGAAAATTCTTGTGCATTTTTGTTTTGGATTTTCTAATATTGTATGACTGTTTTATGGTATGGGCAATATAACGGAGTTACGGTGTAGTATCGAACCGCATTTCGGGGCTCACCGCCTTGTTCCCATCCTTGTCTATGGAGATTGCGCGGTATACGTAAGATGTCTTAGGCAACAGATTAGTGAGGCCCACTTGATGGTTTGATGATCCACTATTGACTCCGGGAATTGGCATGTCTGTTACCGGGGTAGTAGTATTGGCATATGGCCATATACCGTATTCGACCTGTGTACTGGAGGGCTTACTGGTAGACCAGGTGATGATAGCGCTATGTGGGCTGGATCCTTCCTTGACCTGCAACATTAATATCATGGGTGGCGTAGTATCCGTGGGACCGGATGTTTGCTTGGGCGGCTCGCCGGTCTTTATCCAGCCAAGCTGGAATGCCAGTACGAGAAAAACCGTCAGGCCTACCACCAGCACGACAAGTGAAGAAAGCAGTATGGGGTTGGTAGTCCTGGTGAGCTGCTTCAGCCTGCCAACGAAGTTGTCCAGCCTATCCTGCAAGCCGCCGATGGAATAGGCTGGTCCCGGTTGCCGGTAGGGATCATATTGCTGGTAGCCCTCCTGTTGATACGGGTATTGTTGCTGTGACTGTTGTACGCTGGGTGCCTGATATTCATACGGCTGATCTGGTTGATAGTACTGCTGGGGCTGACCCGCACCCGGTGGCTGCTGGACAGGCGCCTGACCGGGTCCTGCAAGTGATGAGCCACAGTACTGGCAGAACTGGCTTCCTGTCTCATTTCCCGCCTGGCAGTGAGGGCAGTAAACCAGCAAAGTGAAGCCGCAAGCGGCGCAGACCCACGTTCCATGGAGGTTTTGGTGGCCGCAGTGCGGGCAGGGGATTGTATTTTGGTACATATGGATAAGCTCAGTTTAGTAAAAAAGAAAGGATGATTATTATTCAGCAGGGGTAGTGAAGGTATAGTCGTCAGATTTGGATTCAAAACCGTCTTTGTTTTTTGATACGACGCGATAGTGGTAAGTGGTGTTGCCGGTGAGGCCCGTGATTTTGACCCCGTGGGTTACTGCACCAAGAACTTTGCCCGAGGTCGGGTCGTCCGTAATCTCGGTCTTATTCCCGTAACTGCTGGTAGTACCCCACTCCACCTGTGAGCTTGAGGGTTGGTCGGTGGTATTCCAGAGTATGCCCACTTCCTTTATCGCCTTGGCACTTACCTGGACACCGGTTATAGTGGGTGGAGTGGTGTACTTAGGCCCCTGGCTGGTCTTCGTTGTGTTATCGCTGGTAATGCCGGGCACCGAAAATGGTAACTTGATGTAGTGCTGGTAAGCTGCATAATATGTGAATCCTGCAAGAGACAGTACTAATAAGATCAGAAGAAATACCAGCATCCCTTTGCCGCCACCCTGCCTGGGAGGTTGTGCTCCCGGCGGGTAGCCACCACGTGGTGGAGGTGGATAACCTGGCTGCTGAGGCGGATAACCCGGCGGCTGTGGTGGATAACCCGGCTGCTGCGGTGGATAACCCGGCTGCTGCGGTGGATAACCCGGCTGCTGCGGTGGATAACCTGGCTGCGGAGGATACCCGGGTTGCTGAGGCGGGTAATAACCCGGTGGATAACCTGGCTGCTGTGGAGGGTACCCGGGCTGCTGGGGTGGATAGCCTGGCTGTTGCGGAGGATATCCTGGTTGCTGCGGCGGGTAATAACCCGGTGGATAACCCGGCTGTTGCGGAGGATATCCTGGTTGCTGCGGCGGGTAATAACCCGGTGGATAACCCGGCTGCTGCGGAGGGTACCCGGGCTGCTGGGGGACGCCGCCGGCCAGCGTCATACCGCATCTGGGGCAGAAAGTGACGCCCGGATTCACCGGTGTGCCGCAGTTGGGGCATGCCGAGGCAAGTGGAGTGCCACAGGCATTGCAGAACCTCTGGCCCGGGGTATTATTTGCACCGCATCTGGGGCACCTTATCCATTGCTGCATATCATTTCTCCCTTATATCCCCTAAACTTTCTGAGTAGCTAACGAATTCTGCGCTGGTTTTGTTTATGTGTTTTTCTTGATTATATACACCAGTATTAAATAAATCAATATATCCGAATGCCGGATGCTCCGTTGTATCTTATACATGGTCAACTAATTACCTTGATTATAGGCACAAGCTAAGTGAAGTGTCCACTGAGCGAACGTATTCCTTGATTTTAAGCCTGGGGTGAGAATAAAATATAGCGTTGGGGCGGCTAGCTCAGTGGTTAGAGCACTTGCTTCACACGCAAGGGGTCACAGGTTCAAGTCCTGTGCTGCCCAGGGCCGAAGTGGCGGAATGGCAGACGCGCTACGTTCAGGGCGTAGTATCCGTAACGGATGTGTGGGTTCAACTCCCACCTTCGGCACCATGTGCGCCTGTAGCTCAGTGGATAGAGCGCAGCCCTGCGGAGGCTGAGGCCGTGGGTTCAAGCCCCACCAGGCGTGCCATATCGGGCGATTAGCTCAGTGGTTAGAGCACCTGTTTTACACACAGGGGGTCACTGGTTCAAATCCAGTATCGCCCACCATTCAAGACAGATCCCGAACCCTCTGCCCTGCTAGCTATTAGGGCGAACGGTGAATTAAGTTCCATATTAACGATAGTTCCGTTTTCAATATTTAGACGTTTTATCACGGTCTCGCGGAGCAACTTGTCTTTGGCATATTGCAGAACATTACTAACCAAACTTTTTTGACAGGCGTATCAGATACACTTAATGCACTTGTTGAACCGGACAGATATGGCGAAGGGTATTTCCAAAGGATGCTCGCAGGATTAGTACCCTATAGTAGCACAGGGCGGTTGGTGGCACAAACAATAGATACTACAATTCGCGCACCACAAAACATAGGTGAACAAGTACAAGCGAATACACCAGGGCTGTCACAGAACGTTCCTGCTAAAGTAAATGTATTCGGTGAACCGCAGACAAGGGAAACCCCAGCCATAATGCCTTATACTTACTCAACAGAAAAGGATGACCATGTTACTAAGGTGATGGCGGATGCAGGTGTTAGTCCTGGCTTTGTGGGTGGTTCTATAACAGATGGGAAGAATCACTATAAACTAACTGAAAAAGAACATTACGATTACCAAGTTTTAGCAGGGCAGATGCTCAGAAAAAAGATGGAATCAGTTATAGGCAACAAGGATAAGGTATCTGCCGACACCCTTGATAGTGCTGTTCGTGAAGCAAGGGCAGACTCAAAGAAAAGGCAATTAAGAATATTTAAGGATACCGGTAGGCAGCCAAATACTACTGAGTAATATTAAAACTTTCCAGTAATTTATTAGTTAAACGTAATATTCCATACCAGCAAACTATCATCCCTACTATGATAAAGATAGCGAATATGGGATTTATTCCTTCGTGTGGTAGATTAAGGAAACCCAAATAAACCAAACCGAAATATGCAAGGTTTAATAGTATTGCAAGGGATATACCTAACACAGCTTTCATAACTTAATTATACCACTTATGTCAAGGCAATTAAGCCTCCGGAAATGGGGGCTTTTTTGATAACCAAAATTAGGAGGTTTTATTCATGGCAAATCAGCAGACCGATACTAAGGTAGCGGCAGATAAAACTCCCGCACTGGCCAACGATACTCCTGAAAAGACTTACACCCAGGCAGAGTACGACAGGGTAGACAAGAATCGTAGGGAAGTGCAAAAGAAACTTGATGCTTTAATGAAGCAGCATGCGGAATTGCAGGATTCTTACGATACTACCCTTGCCGACAACAAAGCTCTCGGAGTAACCCTTGAAGAGGCTTCCGATGATGAGAAGTTGAAGGCAGCCATCAAAGACCACACCCAGGCAGTTGCCAAATACAACAAAGAACGACTTATCCTCAAGAAAGAGCGTGATGAGTTCGATGGGATCGTCTCAGAAACCGCTAACGAAAAACTTAACGGTATGAGGCAAAGCTTGAATCTGCCGAAGGTAGAGATGGTGAATCAGGTTACAAACAGCTTGAAGTTCAAGAAGAGATCGCTGACTTATTGCAGCTTTTGGTCCCTCAATTTCAGTACTGTACATTTAAGAATGTGGTATTGTCGGTAAATCCAATAGCGGCAGGAATATCGTGGCAGGAAATTCTTAACGTGATAGCTGAAGATGAAATTGACGAATTCTCACAAAAATGTTTTTCTCAGCTTAAAAGATATTATGCTTAACTGGTTATGAAATCGGTATCAGTGATATAAAGATTGGTTCTTTTAGTGAAAATCATCAGTAATACATGAAGAATCTAAATACGTTTTATTAAATGCGATGGATTGGGCGTAGCGGTTGAGTTTTGAAAACAACCACGGCATTATAGGATAACTTCTCATTAGTGACTACCGCGTTATTGTGACTCCCAAGTTACTTGCTGTTTTCTTTGTTTCTGCCACCAAGAGGTGATAATACATGCTAACCATATGACATGGCTTATAAGCATATAATTGAACAGAATGGTGATTAACGGATATATTCCGTAGGTGACGCTCAACCAGAGCACTCCTGCCAAACTAAAGAGCAAACTGGCCAAGAGTAATACGACGATTGATAAAAAATACTGATATATTAATGATGCTGTTGCTGTTGCCATTGCTCCAATGGATAGCCAATATAGACCAATAAGCACTTCCCTATCGTAAGTATCACTGTTAGTATAAATTCTCAGCCACACAGGATCTGTTGCCATGAAATTGCCAGTGTTTAACAAGGCCGATTTTTGCGTGTGTGTATATTCACTAAGCTTTTGCTCAAGGTCTTTCGCTTCTTTCCAACCTTTCCATGCCGGAGTAATTTCATTTAAACGCAGTATAATGGAAGCAGTCGCATCTGCCCAAACGTGGAGAAACGGCTGATGCTGTGTAGCCGCTCTATTAAAATTCTGATTCATATCGACTAAATTTATCTGTAATCTAGATGTGGCAGTTCTTAGATCACCAAATCCCTTTTGGCTGCTGTTTATTCCCTGATTATAAATCCAAGACATTATAGCTACGCTGACTGCGGTCAACATTCCCAATATCGTTATATATTGACCAAATAGTGCGGTTAAACTTGCAGAACAGCCAGCTGTATTTAAATAAATTTGGCAAATATTGGTCAAAACAAGATAGGCAATGATTATAACTAGAGCGAGCGCCCAGATGATTATCCCGGATGCACCAATATAACTTGATTTTGCGGGCAATGAGAAGAGTCTCTTCATCCTGTTAGATTTCACCGACGTTGGGCGATTATAGCGCACCCATTTATACATCCGCAAGGTGATTCCTAACCACCACAAGTTTAACGTCCCGTATTTGATGCATAGCTATTCTCCATCTGTCAATTACGTCTTTTTTACCATGTAATTAATGGTGTTTTAACCCGTCGATGTCGGCATGACTAAAAGGCATACTTAGAAAAATTATAGTGTAATTACACCGTTTGATTACGAGTCAAACGATGTAGCATGGTCTTTTTTCTCAAATCCTGTTTATATTACAAGAAAAACTAATCAAGAAAATATCCCTGAAGGGATTCGGGCGCATCCAGTTACCGAAGGCCTTAAAATCGCAAGTCTGACACAGATTGTAAGACTGGTCAATAAAGGTCTGAGCTAAACTTCTCCCAGTTGATTTGTAGCTTTTAAATATACTTCAACGGTGAGGTTTTTCATATTAAAAAAGTGTTTCTCAATAATAGGTTTGACGTCTAACCAACGTAAACCGCCTAACCCACATCCTGGTGTAGGCATCGCTATACTATGTAGACCCTTTGACGTGCATTCTTTTTTCAACGCCAGCATACCCTTGTTTATCCATTCGAGCTGAGAGTGACCTCTCCAATGATCCTTGGTAGCCAAATGGATAATTATAGGCATCTGCACAGGTGCTTCTTCACAATTTACTGGCGGACCGAAGAAAGACTGTTGACCCGGGATTGCTTTGGATGCTTTCCCTTTAGTTATTTTTGGTGCTGCATCAAATTTGACATATAGAATATCTCCAGGTTTTAGTATTCCTTTTCTACAGGCACTTTTATATGGAGAGAAGCAAAAAGGGAAGCGCTTCTTAAACTCTAGAGCGACACCTTTGCCCATAATCCCTTTACAGTTCACTGTATTAACTAGGGCATCAGCTTTACTGTCGAATAAATTGCCACTTTCAATATATTTAATCATTGTTAATTATCAGAAATATTTAGTACTAACAGTGGTAGGTATTTTCTTCGTGAGATTGTTAGGCTGATTTAACCTCTCTAATTCTAGAGCATACTCTTTTTCAAGCCAAACCTTCCTTTCGTTCGAATTGACGATAACCCGCTGTATCAGTCCTGGCGGCAAATGTTTAGGGACGAGTACCTCGGCTTGTCGATTAGCATGTTTTTCAATATCATCTGAACTATTTAGAAGTCTCATGCCAAGCTTATCCAAATCTGAGGGGTCATTAAAAAAGTGCACATCAGTTTTTGCTGCATTCATGTCACTGAACTGAACGCCTGTCACGGAGAATGCTTTGGATGCATTGATTTCAAAAAATACTAGTTCATCCGGTTGCATACACGAAGGGGTTCCATCTGCTGATCCATGAAGCCATCTGTATTTCATTGCGTTGTAAGTAGTGAAATATAGGGGCACAAAACTATGAACCATTTTTCTTCGTGCCTGGACATCCTGATCAGAAAAATCATGCATTATGACTTTAAATTTGACTGCTAAACGACGACAAAATATACCCCATGTCATTATAGAAGGTGCAGCTTTAAAATACGACATGTAATATAGATAATATATTCCGTATTTCCTCAGATTTACGAGATTTGGTTCCTTATTTGGCAATGTGACTGTTTCTTCATTTCGAAGGTACTCTCTTATAGAGTCTAAGTCTGGTTTATCATCAACAGCCGCGTCTTCTATTAAGCTTCTGCGAAAAACTGGAGACTCCTTTTTCTGAGGCACTCCATTACCTGTAAAAGGAACCTGCGGCTTATCTACTTTCGTATACTCAAATTCTGGCAATTTTATTGTGGGAATAGTTAACTCGGCCTGAGTTACCGGTTTAGAAATTCT
>Ga0315294_10002734_pt1 | contig 19213 bp, 16 predicted proteins | sample YL17G13_40_MG_FD_203626 | JGI IMG/M metagenome (GOLD analysis project Ga0315294, IMG submission 203626) | Sediment microbial communities from Yellowstone Lake, YNP, Wyoming, USA - YL17G13_40 | ecosystem: Environmental > Aquatic > Freshwater > Lake > Sediment | place: USA: Wyoming | collected...
GCCGACTTTAAGAAAAGCCTCGCCCTCCGAAACACTCCCCACCTCCACTACGCAGGCTGTAGTCTGCCATGTTTTGAACCCTTCTTCTCCAATTTCATATAGTTTACTGGTAATGCCGGTAGGAAGCGGCCTTCCATATAGGTTTCGGCACAATAGAACCTTTCCAGCGAAGAAAAATCCTATGGCAACGATGAAAAAGAATAAAAAGATACCAATAATTATTATTAGCAAATTATTAGATTTTTCGAGATTCGGAGTATTAGTGGCCAGGCTTTCCAATCCATCTCCATTATGGAAAAACGCCAGGACAATTTCAAGAGTCTATTAATGGCATCGGCAGTATATAAATCATTGAAGCACATTAAAGACTAGCAAATCAACACTAATCTGAAGGCTTATTTCGTCTCTTCCGACCCTCCTATGCGCGCGAATCCGACTGTGCCATAACCTTCTCTATTTGACCATCTGCCCAAACGAATTCCTTCTTCCCTTTGATCTTCCGAAATTGAAGCTTCATCCACCCAGCCGTCGAATATACCTTGATAGTCACCCACTAGTTTGTAGTCTCTATCAACCATTCTCCAGATAGTTCCATTATTCGCGTCTGCTAAAAAAATAGAAGAGTTTAAATCTCCCTGAAAACCTTCCAGCCTCATAAACCTTATCCTTCCCCGCCCTTCCCTGTTTGACCACAATCCCCACCTTATCTCATCTTGTCTTTCGTCTACGGGTATAGATTCTTCTGGTACCCAGCGGTCGAAACTTCCAGCCGAGCTTCCTGCAATTCTGTAATCTTCATCAATGATGACCCATAAAGAGCCATCATCTGAATCCGCCAGTATCCCTCTAAAAAAATCTCCCTCTTCGGCCTCAGTAGTTGAGGTTGGCTCTATAGTTGCCGCTGCCGTAGGACGAAACGGCTCGGGAGTTGATACGCCTGGAGAAAAGATTGGACTGCAGGCAGAAAGCATGGTGGCAACCAAAGAGGCTCCGGCTATGACTCTGAAGGCTTTAGAACCCAGTTCAGCTTTCTTGGCATCAAGATACGCTGCAGCACCTTTTAGATTCTCGGCCATCCCCTCCCAGAAGGGAGTTTTGGGCTTAAGGATATCTATGCGAGAAGCAGCTCTTTCAAGAAGAGGAGAGGTTTCCGATGCGGGAAGTTCCCCTATATTTTCCGGAAGAATCTCCGCACTCTCAATATCCCATCTTTTTTCCATCTCCTTCATTGTATAGGGACTATATCAAATTAGGCAAGTCTATATTTACAGAAGTGTGTTTACGGGGCTACTTCTTTCCACCTCATCCTTCGGGTGGTGAAGACTTGGGGAAAGACGGAGATGATATCGGGTGCATATTCAAAAAGCTCGGCAGGCTTGGTGGAATTTCCCGCCTGAAGGTCCCTTTCCAGAAGAAAGCCGTCATAGGCGGCAACCGAACCCCGAACCCAAAGCTGGCTGGTTCCTACCCCGGTTCTAAACTCTCCTTCGGCGACAAATATTCCTTCAAGGCCGGGGCTGGTGGGGTGGGAAACGGACGGGTCAACGATAATATTGCCTTTCAAACCATTGGCATCTTTACCGACAACCACCATAAAAAAGCCGTTGCCGGGTGATTGGATATTGATTCTTCCGGTTATATAAAGGTCTGCTCCGTCAACCAGAAGAACGGCTCTTCTTGAGCCGGTGAGGTTAACTTCCCCGCTAATCGTCATATCTCCCAAGGTTGCCCCATTATAGTGGTACCAGACATAACCTCTGGAAGGGGCCCCTCCTGAGTTGAAATCTCCTCCGTTTACCGTTGGCGTTGTAATCTCGGTAAAGGTGACATCCGAGGGAATTTGGCGCTCAAAGAAATCATAGTTGTAGATTCTGGAACTTGAATAAAGGCTATTAACCAGCCAGTTATATGGTACCTCGGCGGCATTTCCTGTCCCCGTACCTGCGGCAAAGTCTGCGGTTACCCCGCCGTAAACAGGAACACCCGGAAAGCCCCCTAGCCCTTTAAGTCCAAATACAGGATTACAGACAGGTAAACTACATGAGGCAGGAATTAAGGAAACCAAATCCCCGTAGGCAGTTACATCCGCATCCTTAACCTGCCACCAAGGGCCTACCGGAGTTACATCAACAACTGTGCCTCCGCCTCCACCTACCCCGGCACTATCAGCACAGGTTGAAACCCCGCCCATAATCACTTCGGTGGAAACAGTAGTTGAACCAGGGACCACCCCTGTTGCCTGCGTTTGGTACACCACGGTGCTGTCGGAAGCCGGGCTTACCGTAAGAATCCCCGTATTGGCAGAGGTGAAATTTACCCGGTCGACGGTTCCACTTCCTATGGTAACCGAAGCCGTAAGCGTTACGCTTGAGCCCACCGTAGTTGTGGCTGTTGCCGGTAGAAGGTCAACGGTGCAGCTGGGAGGTGTACAAGTTGGATCAACAATGCATTGGGTTCCAGCTTCACAGCCGGCAGGAACACAGGTTCTTGTTTGCTCCCGCTGGGTAGCCGTACAGCTTCCACCACCACACACACCATTCACCCAGTTACCACAATTACAGGCTGGGCAAGCCCCACAATCCCCGGGGCAGGTGGCGCACGTCTCTGTGCCGTTGCATGACCCGTCTCCACAATAAGGACCGCTCCCCGGCCCACAACAACCAAGGAATCCCTTGTTTGTTATGTTACATATGTTGCTACCCGAATCCCACGAACATTCTGTGTACGCTATAATGGTACGACATGTCGGAGGGCTGGTGGAAGTATTACAAGGAGCAATTTGGCTTATCGCTTTACAGCCAGAAGTTCTAAGAGAGCCGGGTGTACACATGAAGCGGCAAGGGCCACTACTCCCCACGCACTTGGCACCTGAACCATAAGAACAAGTGGGATAGTTACCACAACAATTAATACTAGGGTTACCGGAGCATAACCATGCCTTTGTACACTGGGTGCAGGAATGTGTGGTAACTTGCCTGGTTGGATAGCAAGCCGGCTGCCCTGAAGGACAGGCCGGGTGATTTTGTATTTGTGCGTAAACCGGCCCAACGCCTCCCAAGATGACAAAAAATGAAAATAAAGTTACCAGAATTTCCGTATATTTTTTCATTTCTTCACTTCTTATATAGTATCCCCAAACCACTTGGATATACTACAAATCCTTTGGGAATTTGGTAAGTAAATGTCTTTTGTGAGATATCCTCGGCAAGAGTGTCCAAAACCTCCTGGTCTTTAACTAAATAATCAGGTATCTGGCTGGTATCCTCCGGTAAACCATAATCCAAAACCAGTTCAACCTCTTGTCCCAGTTTAATCTTCCGTAAAACATCTTCCGTGGAAAGCGCCGACCATGAAGAAGAATCATCCTTTTGATAGGTGCCAAAAGATACTGTACCGGTTGACAAACCCAAAAGCACGGTAAGCTCTCTTTGTAAATCATCGCCTGTTATAACAAAGGGTCCGCTTATTGCTTTGTCTTTTCTTCCCTGAACAGCATTGGGTATGGCAGTAAATTTCCCCCGAATCTTGTAAACTACTCCCGTGCCGTCAGTGGCAACAGTTTTTTGTATTGGACCTTTGGGGCTTTCAGGTTGAACGGTTGCCGTCGGGACCAAGGCTTCCTCTTTCTTTATTTTATCTTGCCTTAATTTAATTACGAGGAAAACCGCCGCTAAGACTAAATCTAAAAACAAAAATATGAGGAAGGCTGCGAGCAGTTTCTTTGACATATCTTAAACCTCTAACATTAGATTAACTAATAGGAAGATTTAATGCAAGTTAAAGGTTAAAAGAAAGAAGCTACTCTGTCTTCTCTTGCATTCCCAATAACCATAAAACAGCTTCTTTCTTATAGCGCCTGTCGCCTCGGGAGTTAATTCTGATGGCCGGCAGCTTACCGCGCTTGCCCCAGCGTTTTATAGTTAAAGGGGAAACTCTAAGAAGTTCGGATACTTCACGCACGGTAAGAAGGTCCGGCAAATCTTCGAGTCTTATTTTCTTTTTTGGCTTCTCCTCCATGTTACTTTAATCCAATTTGACCAACTTTGAACTAGTTTCGAGGCTATTCTCGAACTTTATTAATCACAACATATCAAAGGGGTTCAGGTGTGTCAAGTACCTTTTTGTACTAGAAATCGCATGCGATCCTGAGCCTTTCGATACTGAGCTCAAGGTCGAAGGACTTGTCGAAGGGCCAAGCCCCGCCTAAACGCACCTTGAGCCGTATTCGGATAGAATTGCCACGCCCGAAACGCTTCGCGTATGCGATGCGGGCGAGAAAAGGCGAAAGGTAAGATTATGTGGGGTCAAGAGCCATTTAGGCCTTTTTAACCTTGGAGAGGAACACTTTCCAGGGAAAGACAACAGTTGCCCGTAGGATACGGGGAAAGCGTCTGGGTTGACTAAGAAGTCTCCATAGCCATTCAAAGTTCTTCCTTGCCCATTTGGGAGGTAAGTCTGCCTTTCCGGCAATATAGTCAAGCGTCCCGCCGACAACCATGGCTCCTCCAACATCAAGCTTGGATAGATTTTTGTAAACCCATTTTTCTTGTTTTGGTGCACCGAAGGCAACAAACAAAAGTTGTGGTTTAAAATAATTTATCTGGGCAACAGTGTCTTTCTCAATAGTAATATCTTTGAATGTCCGGGGTTGGGCCTCTTTGTTTAAGAATGGCCCCTGGAAAAAGGCAATCCTTACCTTTTTAAAATTTTTCCTTAAATTTAGGGCAGCGTCCTTGGCAACGCCGGTCCCTCCCCCCAAAAGAAAAACTTTCCATCCCTTTTTGTTGGCAAGTTTTATAAGTTCTATAAATAACTCCCTTCCTTTAATTAAATTGATGCCGGGTTGGCTCAAAAACCTTGCCGCATAGGTTAAGCCCACACCATCGGGAATGGCCATGTCGGAAGTCTCAAGTGCCTTAAATAAATTTCGGTCGTCTTGAGCCTGGAGAACTATCTCCGGATTGGGAGTTGAAATCCAAAATTTATAGCCTCGGGCAAGACTATCGCGGACAAAGCTTAGCACTCCCCTTGTCGAAGTGCTATTTAGACCTACATTTAAGATTTTGCCCTGTTTACGAGACGATTTAATAACTGTTTTTCTCATTTTTTTAACCTTAAACCTGTTCTTTCGACAAAAAAGCGCAAAAATTTTTGTCTAAACTTGTTTTAGAAAGTTATTTTTTAGCTATATTGGCAACCTATAACACTAAACGGGCTTTTATCGTTATCTCCCCTCTTTTCCTTGCTTCCCAAGACATTTATCAGTTTTACTACAGGTTCTAAACTAAGTTTAGAATAATTACGAAAATTCACATTCTGTTCAAAAAATTACCTCGTTACCTACGCTCGTCCTGTCAATTCTTATCCTCATTTCATCCTCATAAACAAGCTTGCTTCCACCCCATTACTATAGTCGTCTTGTCGTTATCCTATATTATAATTAGCCTTTAACTATCGACTGTCGACTATTATCTATTTTCAACTATTTTTCTGTTTTTTCGTTACCCTATATACAACATATAACCCCTGCCCGTTGTTACCCTTTGGTGGTCACGCTTCTTTTCCAAAGCTCAATATTCTCAAGTACCAAGCCGGTACCCCTAACGACGCAAAATTTAGGATCCTCAGCCACATGGGCCGGAACTCCTGTTTCCTCAGTTAGGAGTTTATCAAAATTCCTCAAAAGCGAGGTCCCTCCGCTCATTACAATCCCTTTATCTATAATATCAGCTGCCAGTTCAGGCGGAGTGTCCTCCAATACCGCCTTGACAGCGCCAATTACCTGAAGAAGAACCGGCCTGATGGCCTCTGTAATATCGCCAGAGGTCACGGTAACGCTTCTGGGAAGACCAAAAACCAAATCACGCCCTGAAACCTCCAGCTTTTCTTCCTTGGCAAGCAGGGTGGCTGAACCAATCTTAATCTTAATATCTTCGGCGGTGGTATCCCCGACAATTAAGTTATATTTCTTCTTGAGATAATTCTGAAGTGCCTCATCAATCTTGTTTCCGGCAATTCTGACGCTTTTATGTACCACCACTCCCCCAAGGGATATTACGGCCGCCTCAGCTGCGCCTCCGCCAACATCCACAATCATATGTCCCGAAGGGGCAGAAACCGGAATTCCCGCCCCGATTGCTGCCGCCAAAGGCTCATCAATTAGGTATGCATGTCCAGCGCCGGCTGCCAGAGTGGCATCAAGAGCGGCCCTTCTCTCAACCTGAGTACAACCTGCAGGCACGCAAACCATAACGTTAGGCTTAAAAAATTGTAATCTGCCGGTGACCTTGCCGATAAAATAGCGAAGCATCGCCTCCGTTACCTGATAGTCGGCAATCACCCCTTCGCGCATCGGGCGTGAGGCAATAAGAGATTCGGGGGTCCTTCCCAACATTCTTTTGGCATCCTCGCCTATGGCCACAACTTTATTGTCTTCCGAGGAAATCGCCACCACCGTAGGTTCGTTTGCCACCAATCCTTCTCCGGCCACCCAAACGAGCGTATTCGCTGTTCCTAAATCTATAGCAATATTTTTTCTAAGCATATATATCGGGCAAAACTGAAAACCCGCTTTCTGGGAATCGACATGCCGACAAACCGGAAAACTGATACGTTCTGATGTCTTAAGATATTTTTGACTAATAACAAACGCTACCCACTATCTTTGGCATTATATGGACAATTTTTTGCAGTAACAAGAGGTAAGTCAGCCTTATTTGCTGTATAATCGGGGCTATGACTAAATTAAGACTTTTAATTTTTGCCATAACCATAATGGTGGTTGGTATCCTTGGAAGTTTAGTTATATTCTACGCACGAGGTTATCGGTTCGATAAAGAAACTTTAAGATTTCGGCCCAATGGTCTTTTGGTGATAAAGTCGGACCCGACCGGGGCGCAAGTTTTTATCAATGGGGACTTAAAAACCGCCACCGATACTACTTTATCCCTCCTTCCAGGAGTCTATGATATAAGCGTCAGAAAAGACGGGTCCTTGCCCTGGAGCAAGCGTTTAACTATCGAAAAAGAGGTGGTAACCTTGGCTTACGTCGCGCTTTTCCGAGTGGCTCCATCCCTTACCGCCGTCACTTTCGAAGGGGCCCTCAATCCCGTTTCTTCCTCCGATTATTCAAAAATAGCCTACGCGGTTCCCGGATCAGGTCTTTTTCTAATCGAAACGGCCGATCTCCCGCTGGGGTTTTCCAGAGATCCAAGACGCCTTACCGACGGGGACTTAACCCAAGCTTCCTGGGAATTCTCTCCTGACGGAAGACAAATAATGCTTACAGGCCAATTTGGTGTGTTTTTATTGGACTCCGGAAGCTTCACCCCTCAAAATGCACGAGTAAATATAAGCTCGAGAAAAGAGGCGGTGTTGGGGGAATGGGAAACTCTAAAGAAAAATAAGCTTTCTGCCCAGCTTAAAAACCTACCTGAGGAGCTGGCGGATATGTTGCAAAGAAAAGCCTCGGCTGTTACCTTTTCGCCGGATGACACCAAGATTCTCTATACTGCCAGTTCCTCCGCAAGCTTAAAGGAAAACTTAATCAAAGCTCCTCCCGGCTCTTCTACTCAAAAGCAGGAACGAAATATTGAAGCAGGCAAAACCTATGTTTATGATATCAAAGAGGATAGAAATTTTAGGGTGGCCGATGAAGGGGTATCGGTTAGATGGTTTCCCACCTCAAAACATCTGGTTTTGGCTGAAGCGGGACAAGTCGTAATTGTTGACTATGACGGAACCAACCGCCAACCCGTCTATTCAGGAAGCTATATCGCCCCCCATGCCTATCCGTATCTTAATTCCAGCAAAATTTTAATCCTTACCAATTTGGGCGCCGGCGCATCAATTCCCAACCTCTACTCTCTTGGCCTCAAATAGCTCAAAATTATGCTATAATTTCTCTGCCGAATAAAATGAGCCCCTGTAGCTCAACGGATAGAGCATCCGCGTCCTAAGCGGGTGATGCAAGTTCGACTCCTGCCAGGGGCACCCAATCGGGGTGTAGTGAATCGGTATCACGCTACGTTCGGGACGTAGAAACACTGGGTTCAATTCCCAGCACCCCGACAAACGAAGTTTGGAGGGTGATGGAATTGTTCAATAGCGCTCCTCGCGACTCGAAAGTTCGACGAACTGAGACAAAGCGAGGAAAGATATATGAAATCTCTGAATTTCATATTCCCAGCACCCCGACTGATAAATCAGTAGTCGTAGATTTCGCCTCGTTTAAACCAAAGTTTCTTCTCAAATTTAGCCTCGGCTGGCGTGCCTGAAGCGTGAATTAAGTTACGCGTAGTTCTTTTTTGCAAATTGCTGTCATAGGCCGAATCGGAGGAAAAATCACCTCTAATTGTGCCGGGAATGGCCTCGAGAGGAAAGGTATGCCCGACTATTTTCCTGACAACCGCCACTGCATTAGGACCTTCCAGAAGTACGGCAAAAACCGGCCCCGAGGAAAGAAAGTTCATATTCCACTTTCTGACAATTCTACCTATCTCCACCGGGTCGGAAAGCCCTAAGTTTTCGTTAGGGTCCAACCCGTACTTGCTGTAATTCTCCAGGGTTTTCCCCCCAACGGATTTAAGATAGGCCTCGTCATTCGAATAGTGTTTTCCCACCAAGGTCCTCCCTACCCAAATGAGCTTGGCGGCATTAAGCTTTAGGCCCACTCTTTCGAATCGGGTCAAAATCTCTCCCACTATTCCCCTTTTAATCCCATCGGGCTTAATTAAAACAACTGTTTGCTCCATCTTACCGAAATTTTAAATTTAAAATTTGAAATTTTTAATTATCCGCTCGAAACGAACAGGATTGTTATATGGTCCGATGATGGCCAAATTCAGCCTATCGGGCTTGAAAAGCTTCCTGGCCAGGCTATAAATATCCTCAACCTTAACCTTATCAATTTCCTCAAATATTTTCTCCGGGGTCTCAATCTTCCCAAGCATGAGTTCATTTTCCCCAAAGAGATAGTTCACATCTTTAGTATCTTCAAGAGATAAAGCCAAGTGGCCCTTGAGATATTCCTTAGCCTTATTAAACTCCCGTTCGGTAATTTCTGAGCCGTTTTTGGCTAGTTTATAATGTACATCAAGCATTACGGCAATCGCCTCCTCGGCCTTGGCGACATCAACGCCCGCATAGGAAGCAAACTCGCCGGTATCAACGAAGTGGTCTAATGAAGTCTTGATAGAATAGGCAAGCCCGCGTTTTTCCCTGACTTCGCTAAAAAGTCGGGAGCTCATCCCGCCTCCCAGAATAGCGCCCAGTATGGCCTCAGGAAAACGTTCCTTGTCTCCCCTCTTGCCTGCCAAAAATCCTAAAATCAAATGGGCCTGCTCGTTTTTCTTGGTTTTAAGAAGGACCCGCGGATTTTTCTGGACATTTTCAAACTTATATTTCCTTTCCTCGCTTAACCCTGATTTCTTAAGTCCGCCGAAATACTTTTCGGATAAGGCCAAAGCGTCTTTTTCCTTAACTCTTCCGGCAACCGTAACAACGATATTTTCAGCATAATAATGTCTATTTCTATATCTTTCAAAATCATCCCTTTTTATACCTCGGACACTTTTTGGGGTCCCAATGATATCCCTTCCCAGTGAATTCCCCGTAAATATCAGCTGCTCAAAGATATCTCCAATTTTCATTATTGGGGTATCCTCATACATCGCCATCTCCTCAACAATGACTCCTTTTTCCTTCTCAATTTCTGCCTCTTGCAAAAGAGGGTTTAGAACCATGTCGGAGAGCACGTCGAAAGCCAAATCTAGCTTCCCCGAGCGTGCCTTTATATAAAAATTGGTCCATTCTTTGCTGGTTGCAGCGTTGAATTCTCCCCCAATTTCATCAACTGCCTCGGAAATTGCGCGGGCCGTGGGGCGTTTCTTACTACCTTTAAAGACCATGTGCTCCAAAAAATGGCTGATACCGGCAATTTTATCTTCCTCGGCTCTGGAACCTACCCCCACCCAAACGGTAACTGTTGCCGATTCCAGTGAAGGAATTGGCACCATGACTACCCGAAGCCCGTTTGCAAGTTCGGTACGTTTAAAATCCATAAATTCTTTCTCTACTCTATGAAAAAATCCCCCAAATAGCAATAGAAACTGTGTTAAAATAATTCCAATGTCCACTCCGCGTCGGATAATCACAAGTTTTGAGGCTAGGGAGCTGAAAAAACGCTCTTTTACAGTCAAAATTGCCGACTTTTTGACTTCCAGATTTGGCGGTGTTGGATTTTTACTCTTGAATCTCGGTTTTTTTTTCTTCTGGATAATCGTCAATTCAGGTAAAATCCCTCAAATTCCCGCCTTTGACTCTTTCCCGTTTCTTCTTCTTTCGGTTGTTGTTTCCTCCTATGCAATAATTCTGAGCATAATAATCCTTATCAGCCAAAATAGGGAAAACCAGGTGAATACCTTAAGACAAGAGCTTCAGCTTCAGGTAGGCCTTATCACCGAAAAGGAAATTACCAAAATTCTCGAGATTTTGAAGGAAATCGCAGAAAAACAGGGTATAAAACTCGGGGATGAGGAACTGGAGCAAATGATAAAAGAGATAGATACTTCCTATATCGAAAGACGCTTGGAAGAGCAGCTCTCCGGAAAACCCGAGCCCTTGATCAAAAAAGTCGCCGAGGAAGTCGAAAAAACCCTTTCGCCTAAAGCTTAAGCTACATCCTCTGAGGCGTTTCTATTCCTAATATTCCAAGGCCGGTTTTGAGAACTTGGCCGACACCTGAAGTTAAAAGTAACCTGAATCCTTCATTCTCTGCCCCGATAATTCGGTGTTGGTTATCACTCAGAATTTCATTTTTCTTGCGCTCGCTATTTAAAATTCTATGGTGAGCGTAGAAATTGTTATATTTCTGCGCCAAATCAAAAAGGTAGTTACATAGCAGGTTGGGTGAATAATTCTTGGCGGCAAGCGAGATTGTCTCGGGGAACCGGGCCAAACTCCTCAAAACTCCAAGTTCCTCGGAGTTAAATTCGAAATTCGAAATTCGAAATTCGAAACTTTTTCGTGCTTCGTGCTTCGTGCTTCGTGCTTTTGCGAGGACTGAATTCGTCCGAGCGACGGTATATTGCAGGTATGGAGCGCTATTCCCCTCCAGCAAAAACATCTTTTCCCAATCGAAAATGATATCCGTTGTGGGATGATGGGACAAATCAAAGTATTTGACCGCCCCTATTCCCACCGCCTTGGCTACCTCTTTTTTCTCTTTGGTCGATAAACCACGGCTGGTTTCCGATTTCTCAATTATTCTCTTCGCCCTATCAATAGCTTCCCTAAGTACTTTCTCGAGCTCTATCGTCTCCCCCTTCCTGGTCGACATTTTTCCATGCTCAAAGCGTATCAAACCATGTCTTATATGCACAAATTTCCTATTTTTTCCCCAACCAAGAAGCCTGGCTGCCTCAAATACCTGTCTAAAATGCAGCGTCTGTTCACTTCCAACTTCATAAATAATAAGCTGAGGATTCCAACTGCCTATTCTAAATAGTATGGTTGCCAAATCCCGGGTAAAGTAGGTCGTGGCGCCATCTGACTTAACCAGCATGGCCGGAGGCAATTGTCCTGAGTTTGCCGGGGGAAACTCAACAATTTCCGCTCCCCGACTTTCGCTCGAGAGCTTCTTTTCGTGGAGTGTCTCAATAACTTTAGGCATGTAATCCTCATAAAAACTTTCTCCGTAGGCATAATCTATCTTTACCCCAAGAAGTTTATAAATTCTGTTAAACTCCTCCATCGAAATATCAACCATTGCCTTCCATAATTCTCTGGCTTTTTTATCTTTGTCTTCCAGCTTCTTAAACCAGGCCCTCGCCTCATCCCAAAGTTCGGGATTTTTGTCTGCCTCCTTGTGGAACTGAACATAGAGCTCCTGAAGTTTGTCTACTGTCAGATTTGAGATTTGCAATTTGAGATTTGAGATTTGGAACAGTAATGTTCCAAACTGTGTTCCCCAGTCTCCCAGGTGGTTATCCCCAATTACTTTATAGCCAAGACTTTTATACAGGTTATATATGGCCTGGCCAATTACGGTTGATCTGACATGACCTATTCCGAAGCGTTTTGCGATATTTGGAGAGGAATAATCGACAATAACGGTTTTTCCTTCTCCGAGGGAGCTGGAACCATATTTCTCTTTTTCATTAATAATCCTGTTAAGCTCATCCGTAAGTGCTTCTTGGGATAGAAAGAAATTAATAAATCCACCGCCGGCGACTTTGATTTTTGAAATCGAATTGTTAAGGGTTTTGTCTTTCTTTAACTTTTCGACAATTGTTTGTGCGTACTCACGCGGGGTTTTCCATTTGGCATTGTCCAACATTGTCATCGCAATGTTGGTACTATAATCTCCAAAATCCTCGTTTTCCGAAAACTCCAAGTAAATTTCCGTTACCCCACTGACTTTCTGCAATGCCCTAATTATTAAATCCTTCATTTTTTCCATTCTACTACTCTTTCTGCTACAATTACCATCCTTGTCCTTTTAATCTTTTAACCAATAGCTCTCTCCGTCCGTCACAACCTCCACATTTCCAACCTCATCCGTCCTTAAAACCTTAATACTTCTCGCTTCTAACATCTTTATAATTTCCCCACTGGGGTGCCCGTAGCTATTTTTGCCGACCGAAACAACGGCAATCTTGGGCATAGCAACCTCGAGAAGTTCAGGCGTTAACCCGTTTTTTGAACCGTGGTGAGGCACTTTGAAATATTCGATGCTTGGGCTTCCTTTTTCTTCAAGCTTTCCGGCAACAATATCCGAAATCTCCGGACTAATATCCCCTGTTAAGAGAGCGTCAAAATCTCCCAGCCTTAAAAGGGCCACGATTGAAAACTCATTGGAATCCCGACTGGATGTATAGGCACCCAGAACATTACCATCGGCGTTTAACGCTTCGCCGATTAATAATTCATCTGAAGGAGCCAATATATCTAAATATAGCTTTCCTAACCTTAGTTCCATCCCCTCTTTTGGATTCACTACCTTCGCCCCACTACCCCCCACCGCATTTTTTAGCGCTTTATAGGCTAAACTGCTAGAATCAAGCCCGTTTGCCAAAAAGGTATCTACCTTATATCTTTTGAAAACCTCGATAAGTCCTCCAAAGTGGTCTTCCTGAGGGTGTGTAAGAATAACCAGCTCCAGTTCCGTATCCCCCAAAGGGATATATTCAGCCAGGCAGTCTAGAACTTTATTATTTGGCCCTCCGTCGACTAGAATCTGGATATTTTCATAAGTTGCCAGGATCGCATCTCCCTGGCCGACATCGCAGACCGTAAGATGCAATTTTGTGTCCGGTAACTTGAAAATTGCGAGAACAATAACCGCCAAGGCAAGTCCAAGTACCCCGAAAATATATTTCCAAAGGTTCATAATGTTTTGGTTTACCAGATTTTCAGCTTACCAGATGGCCGGCTAACTGAAAAACTTGACGATATTTATAAACCACCATGTCAGAGGATAACTTAAGTATAAAATTAGCCTTCCTAAGGCCGGCAGTAACAGCCCAACCAAACCTCCTATGGCTCCGATTATCATTATAAGAGGAATTGTCCAAAGTATGAGTGTATTAATGAGCGGAGAGAGTATGTTAAATTGCCCGAATGTAATGAAAAGTATCGGAGCCACTCCGATTTGGGCAGCTAAGGTAGTCGAAAAATCTTCGCGCAAGACTTTGAATATATCCGGGATAAATGTGAGTGCTTTTCCAATCTTCTTTTGCAAAAGAACCATAGAACCTGTCGCGACAAAAGAAAGAATAAAACCAAGATCGGAAATCCACTGCGGATATATAATTAACATTATCAAACCAGATATTAATAGTGCTCTCCAAGCAGAAGAAACTCTACCCAACTCTTGAGCCGTAAAGGCAATCGCTCCCATTATCGCCGCTCTAAGAATCGGAGCGTCAAATCCCGAAAGGGCCACATAACCCAAAATTGCCAAAAGAGCAACTGGAAGAGCTTTCCTCCTGGGCAAAAATAACAGCAAAACGGCAATTATAAAGCTGGCAACCAAGGTAACGTTCATTCCGGACGCCACCACCACATGGGCAGTGCCGGTTTTCTTAAGACTGTCCCAAAAATCAGCCGGTAAATCGCTTTTTGCACCAAGTGTTATCCCGGCAACCAGGGCCGCGTGTGGTTCCGGAAGAGACTTTCTGAAAACATTTAAAATTGTTTCTCTTAATGTAGATAAAGGAAGAATCTTTTCCTCTTTACCGACCAGAACTGCGTTTACCAATTTTTTATTTTCAACTTTTCCGATAACGACTACCCTATCCCCGTAAGAAATTTCCGGAAAAGGCGGTAAGTAAACATTAAATCCGGCAAGAGATATTTTTTGGTAATAGGAATATCTAATTGGTTCTTCGGTTATGGTCGCCGTAATCTTTATTTTTTGATCCTCTTTATAAACGGGTGTTGTTGTAAGCCAGCGGGCAAAAACCGTCAGTAAAAGAAAAGTCCAAAAAAGAAGTTTCATTCAGTAAGCTATTATCAAATTTTTGATTTTTTCGTAGACGGATTTTTTCAAAACTCCTTTAGAGAGCAGTTCTTCGATGTTTGAGTAAGGTCTGTGCTCGATAATGTTTTGTCCGTAAACTGGGCCAATTCCAGGTAAAGAATCAAGTTCTTTTAATGTTGCCGCATTGACATTTATTAAACCACTCCCCTGACCGGAAAAATTAGGTGATACAGTTTGATTCCCAACTGTATTATTAGCACTTGATACCTTTGACTGCTCACCAATGGTAGGGATATAGAGTTTTTGTCCGTCGATAAGTTTTGCCGCCCTGTTTAGAAACTTTTCTATCCACTCCCTGTCGGCACTGGAGGAAACCCCGCCGGAGACAACCAATAAATCCTCTATTCTTGCATCTTTTGCCAATTTATAAACCCCTGGTCTTTCGACTTCTCCGGCAATTTCTACTACTATTTCAGAACTCGCGCTAAATCCTTCCGTCGTGGCCTCTAGGACTTCGACTTTGGTAGAACCGACATTTCTTGTCAGTAAAATTCCTAAACCGATTAAGACAAATCCGCCAATAAAAGCGACAAGAAAAAGGCGGTTTCTAGAGAAGAAATCTTTGAGTTTTTCTACGGACAGCATAGGGATATGCCCCTAAGGCGCTCCTACAACAAAATTTATAAGCTTCCCGGGAACAAAAATGACCTTTTTAACACGATTTTTACCTATCCGGCTGGATATTTTTCTATCAGATGAGGCTATTTTTTCGATTTTCCCCTGGTTGATTGATTCCTCCGCTCCTACTTCTAACTGGCCCCTTAGTTTGCCGTTTATCTGGATAATAACTATCACTTTTTCCTGCCTTATTTTATTAGCATCATACCTAGGCCAAGCAGCTTTGTGAATCGAAAATTTCTGCCCCAACTTGCCCACCCAAGCTTCTTCGGCCGTGTGAGGAGCAAAAGGGGCAATCATTAAGGCAAGGCTAACAAGCGCCTCTTCCCATTCCGAAGAACCTTTTCCTTTAACTTTTCTGACTTCACCCTCGGTTTTATCTCGTAAAACGTTAGTAAACTCCATAATCGCCGAAATTGCCGTATTATATCTGAAATTTTCTATATCCTCCGTTACCTTCTTTATAGTTTGATGCATTTTGATATTAACCTCTTTGGCATCTTCATCGGAAATGGAGAGCTCAGGATAATCTTCAAATAAAACCCAAAGCCTATCGACAAACCTCTTCATACCCTCAATCCCGGTATCTCTAAAATCCGGGTAACCATCCATCGGTCCCATAAACATCAGGTAAAGTCTCAAGGTATCGGCCCCAAATTTAGCTATATATTCATCGGGGCTTACGACATTACCCCGGGATTTGCTCATCTTGGCTCCACCCTTAATCAGCAACCCGTGCGCATAGAATTTTGGGAAAGGTTCCTCAAACTCAATTAGCTTCAAATCGTAAAGGACCATTGTCACAAAACGAGAATACATGAGGTGAAGTACTGCGTGTTCCGCACCGCCGAAATATAGATTTACAGGAAGCCACTTCTTGGTAATTTCTTTGTTAAAAGCCGCGCTGGCTGCGTCTGGTGCACCCACAGAGGGGTAGCGGAGGAAGTACCAAGCACTATCTAAGAAAGTGTCGGAAACATCGGTCTCACGCACGGCTTTGGCACTACAAGCAGGACAAACCGTCTCATAAAATTCCGGATGATCCGCCAATGGTCCCTTACCCTCCCCTTTAGGTTTATAATCGCTGATAAATGGCAGGCTTACCGGCAAATCTTTTTCGTTAGCAGGATACCAGCCCGCCATACTGGCGGTAAAGTTAAAATTCGAAATTCGAAATTCGAAACTTTTTTGTTCATTTGAATTTTGAATTTGAGATTTGTTTCGGATTTCGTGCTTCGTGCTTCGAATTTGTTTTCCTTCGGCTGTTGTAAACCACGATCGCCCCTGGTTGGCACACCTCCGACAGTAGATCATTGGTATCGGTGGACCCCAATAGCGCTGCCTTGAGATAAGCCAATCTCTAAGATGATAATTAGTAAACTTTACCCCCCAACCTTCCTCTTCAATCCTCTTCCACAGATTTTTTTCAGGCTCTTTGTCAATAATCTCGATTTTAAACTTCTTGGCAAACTTCATATCGCGCTCATCATGAGCCGGGACACCCATAATTACTCCCGACCCGTATGTCCCTACCACATAGTCTGCCACCCAGATGGGAATTTCTTTGCCTGTCAGGGGATTAACTGCGTAACTGCCTGTAAAAACCCCTGTTTTTTCTCTTGAATGCTCCTCTGAAGAGACTGTTTGAAGTTTTTTGATATACTCTTCTACCTTATTCCGCTCTTCCTTCACCGTCAGTTTTTCCACCCAAGGCGAATCCGGCGAGAGAACAATAAAAGTGGCACCATTAAGAGTATCGGGCCTGGTGGTAAACACCGGAATTGAATAACCCGCTTCGCGGTTGAATTTTGATGCTTCGACTTCACTCAGCATCAACCCTGAGCTTGCCGAATGGGTTGATTTTTGAATTTTGAACTCGATCTGCATACCGGCAGATCGTCCTATCCAGTTTTTCTGGGCCAGTTTGATCTTGGCCGGCCAGTCAATCTTGGCAAGGTTCTCAAGAAGCCTTTCTGCATAGTCGGTAATTCTAAAAAACCATTGCTTAACTTCTTTTTTCTCAACAGGGTTTTTGCATCTTTCACACTTTCCTTCAATTACCTGTTCATCAGCCAGCACGGTCTTGCAGGAAGGACACCAATTGACTTTAGATTCCGCTTTGTAAGCAAGACCAGCTTTAAAAAGTTTTATAAAAAGCCACTGTGTCCATTTGTAATAATCTGGTTCAGAGGTAGTCACCGTTCGTGACCAATCATAGCCGTGTCCTAAACTTCTAAGTTGGGCTTCATAATGTTTAGTCGTCCTTTCAAGCATCTTTTGAGGCAACTCGCCTATTTTAATAGCAAAGTTCTCGGAATGAATCCCAAAGGAATCATAGCCAATGGGCTGGAAAACATCATAACCATGCATCCTCATAAAACGGCCATAAATATCACTTCCTGTAGAGGCAAAAGCGTGCCCGGCATGAAGGCCCTCGGCTGAAGGATATGGATACATCCAAAGATTGTAGAAAGGCTTTTTGGCTAAATCTAAGTCGGGTGTGTAAAGACCGAATTTATTCCATTCCGCCTGCCATCGAACCTCAATTTTAGAGTTTTCTAAACGCTTGTTTTTGCCCATGACGCAATTATAATATTGTTAAATTATTGCATCAATTTAACGGCAAGACTAGGCCCAAAGCTAAAAAGAGAACTATCTCATATATAGTCAAATTAAATAAACTAAAAAATATTTACCGCGTAAAACAAAAAGGGCAAAAAATATAATCTCCTGGAGCAAAAAAAACATAAAGACCTATCTTTCGGTCTAATAAATGTATAAATATTTCTGGCACTCTATAAAAGAAGCTGACAATAATATCCTATACCTAAAAGCCATTGAATCTAGCTTCGATTAAAGATATTTTCCGCAGGAATTGTTAAATTAAAACATTTTCCGCATATTACCGCATAAAGGAAAATAGGCATAAGGATTTGCCAAATTTTAATAAATATTATATGTTATCGGCTGTGTCTATGATAGTGAAAGACATAATAAGGTTAGGAAATTGCCATGCGGAAATAAAGTTATATGTAATAGTGAAAAGTTGTATTGAAAAAAGCGTTTTTTCCGCACCAAAAGGCTATTGACATACCACTCTCTCCTTTTAACAATAGTATAACTCGTATAATTTTTATAATTTAGCCTTAATTTTTTTATATTGCTTTTTTAATGAAAAAATACATTTTTTCGGACAGAATACTTAAATCTTTTTTAACAACTCTCGTTGATAACGGATTGTCTACGGTCAGTGTTAAAAACTACTCGTCGGATATTTCGCATTTTAGCGGCTGGCTGATATTGCGTGTTCGTTCTTTTGGTTCCTTTGTTGAATCCTTTAGCGAGGCTATTCCTTTTATGCAAAAAAATATGGGCCTCTCGTATAAAACTTTTTTGGTTCAAAATAGCATTCCTGTACAGACGGTTAACAGGAGATTGTCCTCCTTAAGACATTTATCGCGCTTTTTAGCCTCTTCACAGATACTTGATTTTGATTTCATGGATGGGGTTGGCAACGTCGTCAATCAAGGTCAATATCTTAGTTCGTTAGAATCACTAGTCAAAGATTTCGAATCTCATCTTCTCCAAGAAAAGGCATCCCCCAACACCCTAAAATGCTATCTTTCTGACATAAAACATTTCCTTGCCTGGCTTGAGGCTAAAAATACGAAAGGACAATCTACGCTTACTGCTAACCATTAATCTCTGCCTATGCCCAATCTGCCATACATATCAGCTGACCTTTTAAGAGAATACCACAAAGAAATTAGCTCTCAATCCAAGCCGGCAACGGCTAAGCGAAAGATGGCTTCTCTTAAAAAGTTCTTCGGTTGGGCTCATGAAAATAGACGCATTCAAGAAAACCCCCTCGAAAAGGCACAGACGGCTCCCAATTACTACTATCAGATGCCTGAATCCCAGGCTTTCACCACCACCTCCAGAAAGCCTAGGGTCTTTTTTGCCAACTTCCTAAAATTTGGAATTTTGGGAGCTTTGGCCATTCTTATTTTCCTCCTTACCAGAAAATTGAACCTACCCATTCCCTTTTTGCAG
>Ga0315294_10002735_pt1 | contig 19206 bp, 10 predicted proteins | sample YL17G13_40_MG_FD_203626 | JGI IMG/M metagenome (GOLD analysis project Ga0315294, IMG submission 203626) | Sediment microbial communities from Yellowstone Lake, YNP, Wyoming, USA - YL17G13_40 | ecosystem: Environmental > Aquatic > Freshwater > Lake > Sediment | place: USA: Wyoming | collected...
GGCGTACGCGCGCCCGTCATCACGGGACACGAAATGTCCGGGCGAGTCGTGGCAGTTGGCGAAGGAGTTAAAGGGTTTTCCGCGGGAGACCGCGTGGCTGCCTGCCCCATTGTCGGCTGCCTGGAGTGCCGGTGGTGCAAGTCTGGATCGATGGCGCAGTGCGACAAGGTAGCTTTTCTGGGAACGTCGTGGACCGGCGGCGCCTTTGCCGAGCGTGTCAATCTTCACGCTTACCAGTGCTACCACCTCCCGGACGCGCTCTCTGATGAAGTGGCCGCCATGGTAGAGCCGTTTGCCTCTACGGCGAGAGCGGTGTTGCGGGGCGAAGTTGGTGCCGAAGATAGTGTGGCGATCGTCGGCGCTGGCCCCATCGGGTTGATGTCGTTGATGGCAGCGGTAATTCGCGGGGCCAAACGAGTTGTGGCCGTGGAAATGGCGGCCCGCCGCATTGAGCTGGCGAAGCAATGTGGCGCCACCGCCGTGATCAATCCAAAGTGCGAGGACCCGCTCCAGCGCGCCAGAGAGCTTACGAATGGAGACGGGTTCGATGTGGTGGTTGAATGCGCAGGTCAACAAGACACCGGCTTGCTGGCAGCGCGGCTGACTCGCACGAGGGGACGGCTGATCGTGATGGGGGTTTTTGAAAAGCCCGCGCCCTTGGACTTCACCGATCTGGTTTTTCGCGAGAAAACGGTGATGGGAAGCATGAGCGGTTACGGGTACTTTGACGAATCCATTGCCATGATGACCGACGAGCGGTTTCACGGGAACACCCTGATTACGGGGCACATCCGGCTCGACGACCTTGTCGAAAAGGGCTTTCGCCCTCTTCTGACAGAGAAGGACAAGCACGTAAAGATTCTGGTTTCGCCCCGATAGGAGAAAAGGTCGAAGAGACTGCCGACGTCTCACGGGTCTTTTTCCCTGGGGAATCCGGTCAAGGACGTATTTGCCTTCGAAGCTGCAGACTCCGGGAGGAGGTACACATGTATCGTCGCTTTTTGCTGGTGATCCTAGGCGTAATTATCACTCCCAGCGTTTGGGTGCTGAATGCCCCAACCCTTCGGGGTGAGGACATCAACATCGCAGCCAGCACCACCCGTTCGGTCAAGGGCTTGAAACTAAAGGTCAGCGCGAACGGAAGATATCTCGTCAGTCAGGACGGCAAGCCTTTTCTCTATCTGGGCGATACTGCCTGGACATTGTTCAAAAGGTTGACCCGCGAAGAGGCGGAAGAATATCTCAAGAACCGCGCCGCGAAAGGATTCACCGTAATCCAGGCATATGTGTTGCGAGGTTTGGAAGTAAAGAATATCTATGGCGACTTAACCGTACTAGATCGGGACCCGACAAAGCCCAACGAAGCGTTCTTTAAGAATGTTGACTACATCGTCGACAGAGCTAATCAGCTCGGACTCGTCATGGGGATGGTCGTCACCTACGGTGAACACGTTGGGGGAACCACGGAGCCAGCCTTCCATCCATCTAATGCCTTTGCCTACGGCGAATTCCTTGGCAGCCGCTATAAGGGCAACGCCGTGATCTGGCTCTTGGGTGGTGATCGTCAGGCCGCCGGGGCCGAAGAAATCTGGGCTGCAATGGCAAAAGGGTTGAAGGCAGGAAGCAAGGGGACTCAGCTCGTTTCATATCATAGTGGTGGGCCCAGACAGGGTGTCACTGCATATTCCTCCTCGTTCTGGTTTCACAATGCGGAATGGCTTGACTTCAACATGATCCAGTCTGGTCATCGATGGGGGACGCTTAACTACGAGTTCATAACCCACGACTACGACCTGAAGCCCGTGAAGCCGACGATCGATATGGAAGCCAGGTATGAGAATCATCCCGATGTCGGACGACATACGGCAGAACGCATGGATGCGCACCAGGAGAGGGAGGCCGCCTACTGGAACATGCTAGCTGGGGCAGCGGGGCACGGATACGGGAACAACAACATCTGGCAGTTTTGGGACCCTGACCGTATGCCCGCCCTCGATGACCACTCGTTTCCATTCGCCGCCTTGCGTGGGACGACTCACTGGCGGAAAGCCATGGATTTCGAGGGAGCCTACGACATGGGCCTCCTCCGCAAGCTCTTCGAAGTCCGGCCCTGGTACAGGATGGTTCCTGACCAATCCCTCATCGCCCTGGGCAAGGACGACGGGGAAGACCATATTCAGGCCGCGCGGGCTGACGACTCGAGCTTCATTGTTGCCTATTTGCCCTTTGGCCATCGCGTCGGCATCCATATGGACAAGCTCTCCGCACCAGGAATCAAAGCCCAGTGGTACGACCCTCGCGAGGGGACTTGGACTTATATCGGCCAATACACGAACAGCGGGATCCGCGAATTCGTCCCGCCCTCCAACGGAGATCAGAACGATTGGGTTCTCGTCCTGGAAGACAAATCAAGGAACTATCCCGCTGAGTTGCCAGGGCAGTAGTGCTGGATTATGGCTGCGGAACAAGCGCCTCAACCACTTGCCAGGATTCGGCGGGGAAGAAGGCTATCGGAGGGAGGCCGGATGATTCGCCTCGCGACAAGGCGATATCTTGTTGATGCAACCTTGCTGTGGTGCGTGATTACCCTGACTGGATCATGGCTTTCAGATCGGTGATTAGGGAGGATTCCACTATGCATCGACGCCGGTTCCTGGAGGGGATAGCCCTGGTGGGTGGCGCCACAGGCCTTTCGGGCCTGCTTCCCAAGTCGGGTCGCAGTAGTTGGACAGTCCCAGCGGGGCCAGGCCCCGCGGGCGAGGTTCCACCGACTCCAGCGAAGGGACCACTTCGGATTCTGTCTTCTAACCCGCGCTATTTTACTGATGGCTCGGGGAAGGCCATCTATCTTGCCGGCACACACAACTGGCATAATTTCCAGGACAACGGCCACCGTCTGTGGGAGGCTGGGGACCCGCCGCCGGTCTTTGATTACGATGCCTACCTGGATTTCCTGACGAGGCACCATCACAATTTCTTCCGCCTTTGGCGCTGGGAATCGCCGAAATGGACCGACGAGCATCCGGTATCGCTGACCAAGTATTGCCAGCCCCATCCCTGGGTGCGCAGCGGGCCGGGCCTGGCCGCGGACGGAAAACCCCGGTTCGATCTGACCAGGTTCAACCCGGAGTATTTTGACCGGATGAGAGCGCGGGTGATCGCGGCCCGCGATCGAGGCATGTACGTCGCCGTCCAGCTCTTCGAAGGCTGGGAGCTGCAATTCACCGACGCCTGGCTGTGCCATCCCTTCAATCGCAAGAACAACATCCAGGAAGCCGACGCCGACGCGAGCGGGAACGGGAAGGGGACGGATTTCAACACCCTGCAGGTCACCGCTATGGGGAAGAAAGTCCTGGCACTGCAGGAAGCCTATCTGCGCAAGGTCATCGACACGGTGAGCGACCTCGACAACGTTCTCTATGAAGTGTGCAACGAGGCCGGGGGCGACTCGACCGACTGGCAATATTATGTAATCAGGTATGTCAAAGATTACGAATCCACGAAGCCAAAACAACATCCCGTGGGCATAACCGTGCAGTACAGCCGGGGCAACAACGCCGTGGTTTTCAACAGCCCCGCGGACTGGGTCTCGCCCAACCCGGGAGACGCGCACGAAAACTATCGCGAAGATCCCTCGGGAGAATACCGGGGCAAAGTCATCGTCAACGATACCGACCATCTCTGCGGCCACACCTGCGGCGACGCCGCCTGGGTCTGGAAAAGTTTTTGCCGCGGCCTGAATGTGCTCTTCATGGAAGACTTTCTCCCTTCCCCAACCTGGCAGGATTCCGCCCGCGAAGGTATGGGACAGACGCGCCAGTTTTCTGAGAGGATCGACCTGGCGGCCATGACGCCGCACGACGAGTTATCGGGAACCCGCTACTGCCTGGCGAATCCCGGAAAGGAGTACCTGGTTTTTCAGCCGGGGAACCATGGCGAGTTCTCCGTCAACTTGGCGGACGCCGGCGCGGAATTTACGGCCGAGTGGTTCAACGTCACGAAAGGGGTCGCGGTGCCGGCGAAGTCCGTCCGCGGCGGAGGAAGCACCATCTTCTATACGCCCCTTGCAGGACCGGCCGCGCTCTATTTGAAATCGGTCGGCTGAGCCCTTTCCAGTGCAGCCCTCCGGTGGGCATCTCGAAGAGGAACCTTTCCGATGACCAAATTCCTTCTTGCCACACTCCTGTTTGTTGTTCCCGCCGGCGCGGGCGCGCAAACCGTACCGCTCTGGGGGAAATTTGAAAAAACGTTCACGGTGCAGAGCGACGCGGCCCCGGAGACCGAATTCAGCGTCGAATTCCGCTCCCCGTCTGGGAAGCCCCATGGTGTTTTGGGCTTTTGGGACGGCGGGAAAACGTGGCGTGTGCGCTTCATGCCGGACGAGCCTGGAACGTGGACCTATCAAAGTCGCTCCCGACCAGCCCTGGTTGGTTTGGATGGGCAGACAGGGGAATTCGCGTGCCGGCGTGGGGAGGGCAGAGGCCCCTTTGTCCAACACGGCGCTGTGCGCGTCGCGGGCAACGGTCGCTATCTTGAGCACGCCGATGGAACGCCTTTCTTCTGGTTAGGAGACACCGTCTGGTATGGCGCGATCTTAAGTCACAAGGACGATTGGAACACCTATCTGGATGACCGCCTGGCAAAGAAGTTCACGGTGGTGCATTTCAATGTTGTCGCGCCCCGCAATGGCGTCGCCGCGGATGAAAACGGCGGGATTTCCTTCACGAGTATGGACCCCATCCGCCTGAACCCCCGGTTTTACCAGCGGCTGGACGAGCGGGTGGACGCGGTGACAGCACACGGGCTGCTGGCGGCGATCGTCCTCACCTGGGGGCTGAGGCCAGTGGATTCAGGAAACTACCTTCCGGAGAAGGAGGTGGTCCGCCTTATTCGCTACTTAGAGGCCCGATACGGTGCGAACCATGTCGTGTGGATCCTGACGGGAGACGCTGACTATGTGGGCGCCAAGGGCGCGCGTTGGAAGCGTATCGGGCGCGCGGCGTTCGGAGGCCGGCCGCACGCGCCCGTAACTTCCCATCCCGGGGGGATGATGTGGCCGTGGGACGCCTTTCGGGATGAAAAGTGGCTCGACTTCCTACTCTTTCAAAGCGGGCATGGCGATGACGCCGAGACACTTCGCTGGCTGCACTCCGGCCCCGCGACGGACGATTGGCGCGAGGCACCGCCGCGACCCATCATCAACATCGAGCCGCCGTATGAGGGGCATCTGGGTTATCAGTCGCGCCTCCCTCACACCGCGTATGTCACGCGCCGGGCGATCTACTGGAGTCTCCTGAACGCACCAACGGCAGGTGTCACATACGGTGCCCACGGGGTGTGGAGTTGGCACACAGCGGTTGGGCAACCACCCACGGACCATCCCGATACCGGTGTCGCCAAGACATGGCGAGAAGCGTTGTCCTTCCCGGGCAGTACCCAGATGAAGTATCTCGCAGATTTCTTCACTTCTATCCCATGGTGGACCCTGCGTCCCGATGACAACCTTCTGGTTGAGCAACCGGCGAGAGAAGACCCGGCGCGGCACATTTCCGCGTCGCGTTCGGAGCAAGGAAACCTTGCGGTCGTCTATTTACCCGTAGGCGGCGAATTGAGATTGAGCCCTGGAGTTCTGGGACAAGATCTGACAGGCGAGTGGTTTGATCCGCGCACGGGTCGGCGAGCGCCGGCCGTACAAGTGGAACCAAACACTTTTCGCGCCCCTGAAGAGCAGGACTGGGTACTCCTGTTGCGAGTGAAGGGTACTACCTGAGCAGCAGCCGTGAGGATTGGCGAAGGGTAGACAGGTGTGACGCCCCTCGGCTGAGCAAACTGTTGCGGCGGCGTCCCCGCCGCCGAATCAAGCAATTACGGACGGCAATGAGGACATTGCCGCGACAGCAAAAGCGTTACCGCACACACTCCTAAGAGGAGGCGCGTTGCAGCGCAGGGACTGTCTGGCAAGAACTGTTCGTGCCATCGTCGGCGGCGCGGCTGCGCTTCCCACCTTGGTGGCGGGGGCCCGTCGACTTGTACAGGCAATCCCTGGGCCTGAGATCCCGGGGAGGGGTTTTGCACCTGCGCCGGCGAGGGGGCCGCTCAAGGTCCATCCCGCGAATTCCCGGTATTTTACCGATGGCAGCGGCCAGCCGGTGTTCCTTACGGGTTCACACACATGGGCGGGGCTCCAGGAAATGGGGTTTCCTCCGCTGCGGCCTTTCGCATGGCGCGAGTTCCTGGACATGTTGCTAGACCATAATCACAACTGCACGAAGTTGTGGATATGGCTGCAAGCCGAGGGCGGGCCTTGGACCGACGGCAAGATCCAATTCGATCCCCTACCTTACATGCGGACGGGACCCGGCTTGGCCATGGACGGGAAGCCGAAGTTCGATTTGACGAAGTTCAACCAGGCATTCTTCCAGCGCCTGCGGTCCCGATCCGTCGAGGCCGGTGAGCGGGGAATCTACGTTTGCATCCAGCTCTTCCTCCCGGGGGCAAGCGAAAAGCGCGGCGGTGTGTGCGATCCCTGGCCGGGGCATCCCTACAACCTCCGAAACAACATCAACGGCTTCAACGGCGAGAGGGGCGGGACTTCAACGGTGGACCTGGATCGGCCGGAAGTCCGGGCCATGCAAGCCGCCTATATGCGTAAGGTCATCGACACCGTCAACGACCTCGACAATGTGCTTTACGAAGCCGTGGGCGAGGGCGGCAGGAGAGACTGGGACTGGTGGGTCGTCGAGTTTGTGCACGACTATGAGGCGAGTAAGGGCAAGAAGCATCCGGTCGGTCTGACCGGGGGGGGTGCTGAAAGCCTTCAGGAGATGCTCGCCAGCCCGGCTGACTGGGTGGGGGCTGGCTGGAATGACGGCCCCTTCAAAACCGATCCACCTGCCTGGGACGGGAGGAAAGTAAGCATCCTCGACACCGACCACATCTGGGGGCATGGGGGAACGGCTTCGTGGGCCTGGAAAAGCTTCCTCAGGGGCCACAACACATGGCTGATGGATCCCTGGATGCCCCTCCCGGGCCATCCGTGCGGAGAGGTGAATTGGATGGCGCGCCCGGGCTACACGAGCCGCGATCTCAACCGCCGCGAGCACTGGACGTGGGAGCCGGTCCGCATGGCTATGGGGAACACGCGCGCCCTCGCCCTTCGGATCAATTTGATGTCCATGGAGCCCCACGATGAACTAGCCTCAACGCGGTATTGCCTTGCGAACCCTGGCTGGGAGTATCTGGTCTATCTGCCGGAAGGCGACGAGGTGACGGTGGACCTATCGGCAGTTTCGGGGGACCTGGCTGTTGAGTGGATGCACCCTGTTGAGGGTACGATCGTGCGGGGAGGAAGCGTGAGCGGTGGCGGGAAAGTGGGCTTTGCTGTGCCTTTCGGCGGTGCGGCCATCCTCCATGCTAGAAAGGGTTGACAGTCCGCCGCGGCCTGCCGGGTGGAGAGACCCAGTTTGTCAAACAGTCCCAGGCCTTTGATCAGGAGGCAAAATGCATCGACGTGAATTCCTGAAAAAGACGGTCGGTAGCACGGCGGCATTCTCCGCCTGCTCATCTCTTTCCGGCCGTCCGGCACCGATCGGCATCCTGCAACAGGTCCCGGGCTATGCCGCTTCGCCGGCTCCCGCGAAAGGCCCACTCCGGGTTCATCCTGACAACCCCCGCTACTTCACTGATGGAAGCGGGAAAGCCATATTCCTGACGGGCGCGCACACCTGGGCCAACTTCCAGGACATCGGCATCGCTCCCCTCCCTCGCTTCGACTGGCGGGCCTATATCGACATGATGGTGAAACACAACCACAACTTCATGCGCTTCTGGCACTGGCTGCAGGCGGCCTACGCTCCCTGGACCGACGAAAAGATGCTCGTCGACCCGTTGCCGTATCTGCGTACTGGACCCGGAACTGCGAAGGACGGACTGCCCAAGTTTGACCTCACGAAATTCAATCCGGCTTACTTCGACCGCATGCGTTCGCGGATCACAGACGCCCGCGACCACGGTATTTACGCTGCGGTGCAACTGTTTCAGAGTTTCAGCGAGAAGAAGGGAGGGGCGCCGTGCGATCCCTGGGTGGCGCATCCCTACAACGGCGCGAACAACATCAACGGCTTCGATGGCGAAAAACCCGGGACGGGAATGGTGGATATCGACCGCTGCGACGTTCGTGAAGCCCAGGGGAAGTACCTCCGGCGAATCATCGACGCGGTCAACGATCTCGACAACATCCTCTACGAAGTGATCAACGAAGGCGGGAACAAGGATTGGGACTGGTGGGTCGTCGATTTCATGCACGAACAGGAGGCGAAGATGGGTAAGACTCATCCGGTCGGCTTGACTCAGAATGGCGAATCTGTCGAGCAAATGCGCGCGAGTCCCGCAGAATGGATCTCCATTGGAATCGCTGCCGGCCAGTTCTGGAAAACGGACCCCCCAGCTTGGGACGGCAAGAAAGTTAGTGTGGCTGATACGGATCACCTTTGGGGCCACGGGGGGACGCCTTCGTGGGCCTGGAAATGCTTCGTGCGCGGGCACAACACGCTCTTAATGGACTCTTGGGACCCAATTCCGGGCCGTCCCTGCGGCGAAGAGAATTGGGCGGCGCGTCCTGGCTACGCGAGCCGCGATTTGAATCGCCGTGACCATTGGACTTGGGAACCAGTTCGCAAGGCCATCGGAAACACGCGCGCGCTCGCCCAGCGCGTGAACCTGGCGGCGATGGTTCCCCACGATGATCTGGCGACGACGAAGTACTGTCTGGCAAGTCCGGGAGTGGAGTACATTGTGTACCTGCCGGAGGGCGATGAGGTGACGGTGGACCTCACGGGTACGTCTGCAACATTCGGTGTGGAGTGGATGCACCCCGTCGAGGGGACGATCACTGCGGGCGGTAGCGTCAAGGGCGGAGGCAAACCCAATTTCGCCGTGCCGTTCCCGGGCGCGGCCACGCTCTATCTGCGGAGGAGTTAAGCGAGCCTGCTCGGCTTGCGTCTGCCAAAGTGAGTTGAATTCCACTGGAGGTCAAAATCATGTCCGCGAGGAATAGGTTCTCATACTTGTGTCGGCTGTGGATTCTCGTGGCGGGACTCCTGACGGTCGCCGGCGCGGTCCGTCCGGTCCAGGGGGCTCCGACGCAAATCGCCTTTTCTCAGTCGGCGGCAACCGTTGAGGCGTACGACTTCGTCGAAGTCACTCTGAATGTTGCGTCGCCGGACGCGAAAAATCCATTTACAGATGTTGCTGTTGAAGGACAGTTCGGGAAGGCCGGCGACAGCCAGCGGTTAGCTGTGGCTGGCTTCTGTGACTCCGCTGATGGAACTGTCTTCCGTATCCGATTTATGCCATCTGCGCCAGGTGATTATGCTTACTCGGTAAGCTATCGGCGGGGTGGTTTCGAGCAAACGCATACGGGTACATTCCGGGCCTCCGACGGCCATCGGCGAGGCCCTATCCGTATTGATCCCAAGTATCCTTGGCACTTCATTTGGGAAGGCACCGGGGAGCACTACTTCTTCAACGGCACCACCGCGTTTTTTCTGATGGGCTGGCGCGAGGAGAGAGTCATCAACTACATCATTGAGCGCTTGCACAATCTCAAGATCAACCGCATTCGTGCGCTCCTTGCGGGGGCCACGGAAACTCTCTGGGGCGAACCAGTGATGCCGGGCGACAATTTCACATTGTCCCTGCGACCCTGGATTGCGGAGAGGCCTGAGAGTCTCGAAAAACCAGGGATCGATTTCACCCGCTTCAGCATTCCCTACTGGCAGAAATGGGAGCGCATGCTGCGTTTCGCGCGGGACCGCGACGTGGTTATTTCCGCGATTTTGGATATCTCGACTCACAATGCTCAACCGGTTGCTGGCAGCGAAGACGAGCGACGGTACATTCGCTATGCGGTGGCACGGCTCAGCGCGTTTTCAAACATCACTTACGACCTGGGAGACGATCTCGACAGCTTCCGCGACGAGAAGTGGGCGCACGAGACGGGAACCCTGATCGAGACCTGGGACCCCTATAAGCACCTCGCCACCAGCCATCCGGTGCATCGCGTGCACCAGGACCGCGCCTCCGACTGGTTCGGGTTCACTTCCATCCAGAACTGGTCGCACCAGCAGCACGCCTTGATGCTGGAGGAGCGGCAGATTCAGATGAAGACGGGACGGATCATCCCGCAGACGAACGAAGAGTACGGATACGAGGACCACTATCCGCACTGGGCGCCGGCGCCGCCGGGAAATTCCGCGGAGACTCTACGTCAGATGGCCTGGGACATCGCGATGGCAGGGGCCTACGGGACGGCCGGAGAGAGTTGCCGCCGCGGCACAAACATCTGGCCGGACTCCGGGGGCGGCTGGATCAACGGGCGGGGCGATGACACCATGGTCATGCTCAAAGGTTACGAGCACATGGTGGATTTCTTTACCAGCTTCGAGTGGTGGAAGACGGAACCGCACGATGAACTTGTCAGCAAAGGCGCCTATTGCCTTGCCAAGCCCGGCGAGATCTACGCGGTGTATCTCCCCCTACGTCCTCTGTGCGGGAACGAAGAACACTTCGGGTACAAAGACGAATGCGGCGAGGTCACGATTAAGCTCGAGCCGGGGACCTATGACGCGAAGTGGTTCAGTGCCTCCACGGGGGAAATCGTCCCACTGCCTCCCGTCCAAGGGCCGGTCTGGACCATTCCCGAAGCCCCGGGCTGGTTGGACTGGGCGCTGCTGCTGAGGAGGACCGACAAGTGATGGAACGACTCCCTGTGGGGCCACGAATGCTGACGCGCAGTTTCCATCGTCAGAATGGTCGACCGCAACAACGCTCGGAGAACCGCTAGCTATGGAGGTCAGCATGGCACTGAAATCATCGAGGAACAGCGTCTGGAGCGGTTACTGGAGGCTCGCCGTGGTTGTTTTGGTTCCCTGCCTTTGCGCCTTGTGGGTATTGGCTCACACTCAGGGGGCGAATGCCCTGGCGGGGGAGACGGGCACGGGGCCCATAGGGTTGCATCCCGAGAATCCGCACTATTTCATCTTTCAGGGAAAGCCGACGGTGCTGATCACTTCCGCCGAGCACTACGGAGCGGTCGTGAACAAGGATTTTGATTACCTCGCCTATTTCGATGAACTGAAGTCTTACGGACTCAACTACACGCGCATCTATCCGGGTTTCCTGTTCGAGCCCCAGGGGAAATTCGGAAATGGCAATACCCTGGGCCCAAAGCCAGGGAGCCTGGTGCTGCCGTGGGCGCGCAGCAAGGAGCCCGGGTATCTGTTCTGCGGCAACAAGTTTGACCTCGATCAGTGGAATCCGGAGTATTTCGCGCGTCTGAAGGATTTCATCTCCAAGGCTGCTGAGCGCGGCATTGTGGTGGAGATCTGTTTCTTCAATGCGCAGTACTCGGACACGTGGCCGCTTTCGCCGTTGTATTACGAGAACAACATTCAAGGCGTGGGAAAGTGCGATTACCGGGACGCGCAGACGTTGAAGCACCCGGACCTGGTGCGCCGGGAGGAAGACTACGTTCGCAAAATCACCGAGGAAGTGAACGGGTTTGACAACGTTATTCTCGAAATATGCGATGAGGCGCCGGACATCGGCACCGGGATCGAGGAATCCGCTCCCTGGGTTGCCCATCTGCTCGAACTGGTCAACAAAACCGACGCTAGCCTGCCCAAGAAGCACCTGGTGGCGCAGCAGGTGGAAGGCGACGTCGGTGGAATCTTCGATTTCTCGGGCAACCCCAATCTCTCCCTAATTGTGACGCAGTACGTTTGGCCCGACGGGTTTCACATAGGGGGGATGAAGGGACTTGATTTCCTGTACGAGCACAACAAACCGATTGAATTCAACGAAACTGAGTACTATCCCTTCTGGTATAAGGGCGACAAGGTCGCAGCTTCGCGGGTTGAGGCGTGGGAATTTATGATAGGCGGCGGCGCCGGGTTCAACCACTTGAACGGCGTCTTCACCGTCGAGAATCCTGCCGGAAAGACACCCGATAATGCGCAAATCCTCACTGCGCTGAAGAACCTGAAAGAGTTCATGTACAGCTTCGACTTTATCAAGATGCATCAGGACAAGAAATTCATCGTGGGCGGTCTGCCAGCTAACGCTTTCGCGCGAAGCATCAGCGAACCAGGGAAACAATACGCCTTGTATCTCCACCATAGCACTCGTGAGAAGCACAGTAGTTACACGGTTGTGCCCGGAAATTACGTGGAGAGACTCGTGTTGGACTTGCCAGCTGGCAGTTACAGGGCCGACTGGATTGACCCGGCCTCCGGGTCAGTAGTAGAGACGGAGGCTTTCACCCACCAGGGAGGCAACCGGACTCTCGTTACGCCTAAACACGCCGTCGACATCGCGCTGCGGATCAAGCGCAGCTAGTCAATCGCGACGATGTTGGCAACCTCAGTTGCGGGCCAGGCCGCTGAGTACGAAAGGGCCGCGGGCAGGACAATCTCACAGAGGAGAGGCGTCATGTTCAGGGCAAAAAGTGTCTTAAGCATCGTTTTGTTCTTGTTTGCCATCCAGGCGCATGCTGAGTCGATCAGGGTCCATCCTGCCAATCCCCATTATTTCCTGTTCAATGGCCAAGCGACGTTGCTGATTACTTCAGCCGAACACTATGGTGCAGTGATCAACAAGGGCTTCGATTATGTCGCTTACCTGGATGCGCTGAAGTCTTACGGGTTGAACTACACCCGAATTTATCCGGGCTTTATGATCGAGCCGCAGGGGAAATTCGGAAACGGCAACACCCTGGGTCCAAGGCCGTGGGATCTAATTCTTCCCTGGGCGCGCAGCAAGGAGCCCGGGTATCTGTTCTGCGGCAACAAGTTTGACCTCGATCAGTGGAATCCGGAGTATTTTGCGCGTCTGAAGGATTTCATCTCCAAGGCTGCTGAGCGCGGCATTGTGGTGGAGATCTGTTTCTTCAATGCGCAGTACTCGGACACGTGGCCGCTCTCGCCGTTGTATTACGAGAACAACATTCAAGGCGTGGGGAAGTGTGACTATCGGGACGCGCAGACGTTGAAGCACCCGGACTTGGTGCGCCGGGAGGAAGACTACGTTCGCAAGATCACGCAGGAGGTCAATTCCTTCGACAACGTCATCCTGGAGATCTGCGACGAGCCATTTCTTACCGGCACACCCATTGAATTGGCGGGTCCTTGGGTGGGGCACTTCGTGGAGGTGATCAAGAATACCGAAAGCAGCCTTCCCCAGAAACATCTTATTGCCCAACAACTGGAAGGCCCGGTGGGCGGGCCCTGTGATTTTTCAGCCCATCCGGACGTTTCGCTGATCGTGACGCAGTACGTCTGGGAATCGTACATGGAGCAGATGGGAGGAATGGAAGGTCTCGACCTCATGTACGGGCGCAACAAGCCGATCGAATTCAACGAGACGGCCTATTATCCTTTCTGGTACAAAGGCGACAAGGTGGGGGCTTCCCGGGTCGAGGCTTGGGAGTTCATCGTGGGGGGCGGAGCCGGCTTCAACCAGTTGAACGGAGTGTTCACTGTTGAAAATCCTGCTGGGAAGACGCCCGACAACGCCCAGGTCCTGGGCGCACTCAAGAACCTGAAAGACTTCATTTACAGCTTTGACTTCGTCAAAATGCGCCCGGATAAGAGTTTCATCGTCGGCGGAGTGCCCTCGGGAGCCTTCTGTAGAGCCATCAGTCAGCCCGGAAAACAGTATGCCCTGTATCTGCACCACAGTACGGGCGGAAGAAAGGAAGACTACTACACGGTAACCCCCGGAAAGTACCTTGAGAAACTGGTGCTCAAGCTCCCTGCCGGCAAATATCGGGCGGATTGGGTTGATCCTGCTTCGGGGACAGCGGTGGGCACGGAATCGTTCGCCCATAAAGGAGGCACGCGGACACTGACAACTCCGAAGCATTCGGTGGACATTGCGCTGCGGATCAGACGCACTTAGGGACTGCGGGCTCGCGCCGGCATTCTGGAGGCAATCTCTTTTGTGTCTAGTTTGCAGACCGGCGGCGTTGCGTCTGGCGGAGGCAAGCTGGCACCCCTCCGCGGCAGATGTGCCGCGTTGCGCTTCACGATTTGTCAGGTAGCATGAGCCGACAAAACACCGACGAGGAGAATAGTGGCATGTGGAAGAGAATAGCGTGTCTGGCTTTTGTATGGGTCCTTTTCCTGGCCCGCGCGTATGCCGAGCCGATCAAGCTCCATCCTGCTAATCCTCACTATTATCTTTTCAACGGCCAGCCGACCATCCTGATTACTTCCGCTGAGCACTACGGGGCGGTCATCAACAAAGACTTCGACTATGTCACCTACCTGGACGCGCTCAAGGCATACGGACTCAATTACACGCGCATCTATGCGGGCGCGATGTTCGAACCGATAGGGAAGTTTATTGAGGGCAACCCACTGGGTCCGAAACCGCAAAGTCTAATCGTGCCGTGGGCAAAAAGTAACGTGGCGGGTTACTTGCACGGCGGCAACAAGTTCGACCTCGACAAATGGGACCCGGCATATTTCGCCCGCCTGAAGGACTTCGTGGCCAAAGCGGGCGAGCGAGGCATTGTGGTGGAGATCTGTTTCTTCAACGCACAATACTCGGACACGTGGCCCATCTCTCCCTTGTACTACGAGAACAACATACAAGGCGTGGGCAAGTGTGATTATCAGGATGCCCAGACGCTGAAACACCCGGATGTGGTACAGCGAGAGAGTGACTATGTGCGCAAGATCACCCAGGAAGTCAACTCGTATGACAACGTCATCCTGGAAATATGCGACGAGGCGCCTGACATCGGCACGCCTCCTACGCCCTTGGCGGAAGCAGGCGCATGGGTTAGCCATCTCGTGGACGTGGTAACCGATGCCGAAAGGAGCCTTCCCAAGAAGCACCTGGTTGCGGTGCAAGTGGAGGGCCCCGTGGGAGGGCCCTTGGATTTGTCCGGAAATCCGAAGGTGTCAGTCATCGTTACCCAATATATATGGCAGGCGGGGTTCCAGATGGGAGGTATGAAGGGTCTCGAGCTTGAATACGGACACAACAAACCGATCGAGTTCAACGAGACGGACTGGTACCCCCTCTGGTATAAAGGCGATGCAATTGCTGACTGCCGGGTCGAAGCCTGGGAGTTCATCGTGGGAGGCGGGGGGAGTTTCAATCACTTGAACGGACGATATACGGCGGCGGATCCTGCCGGTAAGACGCCGGACAACGCCCAAATCGTAGGCGCACTCAAGAGCTTGAAGGACTTCATTTACAGCTTCGACTTCATCAAGATGAGCCCGGAGCACGACTTCGTTGTCAACGGAATCCCCGCGGGGGCTTACTGCCGGGGAATCAGTGAAACTGGGAAACAGTATGCTTTGTATCACCACCACAGCAAGCCCAAAATAGGAGACACCGGCTCGTATATTGTCGCGCCCGGAAGTTATGTTGAGCACCTTGAGCTGGAGCTGCCCGGTGGCACCTACAAAGCGGATTGGGTTGACCCGGCCTCGGGCGCGGTGCTGGGCAGTGAGGCCTTCACCCACCAAGGTGGCAACCGGACGTTTACAACTCCGACGCACGCGGTGGATATCGCTCTCCGGATCAAGCGTTCCTAGACTCCTAGTTCCGCTTTACCTGGAGTTTTCTCTTGAGAAGCTTTGCGGCACTGACGCTCATCGCCATCGCTGTGCTTGGGGCTAACACAGCGACAAGCGCACAGACGACGGCCAGCCAGGCCCAGAAGGCCTTCACGCATGGTGTTGAACTGCAACAGAAGGGTGACTGGGAGGGGGCACGTCAGGCCTATGAGACAGCTCTAAGACTTGCTCCGCAACGCGTGGACGTGCTGTCGAATCTGGGGCTGGTGTATTCCCAACTGGGACAGCAGGAGCGCGCGGTCAAGTGTTTCCATGACGCCCTCAGGATTGATCCAAAGCAATATGCCGTGCGCTTCAATCTCGGCATCGCGTACATGCGTGCCGATAAATACGAGTCAGCGCAGCGGGAGTTATCCCGGGTGGTCGCGGTTCAGCCGGCAAACTACGCCGCGCGGCATTTGCTTGGACTGTGCCTGTTGAAACTCGGCCAGGTCGGCGAAGGCACGGCTGAGTTGGAGGCCGTGGTTCACGGCGAGCCGGAGAATCTATCCGCAGCCTATACCTTGGCTTCTGCCTACCTCAAGACCAACGAGTTGAAGAAAGTAGAGCCCCTGGTAGAGAAGTTCAAGCACCTCGATTCAGCCGAGTCCCACCTGATTGTCGGGGCATACAGTCTTGCCCTGCTGGACAAGCATAAGGCGTTGAAGGAGCTGCTGCTTGCCCAACAACTCAACCCCAGACTTCCAGACCTGCATTCACAGCTCGGATACGCGTATTTTCTTATCGGGAGAAGCGATCTGGCGACTCAGATGTTCGAAGCTGAACTCAAGATCAACCCTCAGGATTCCAATGCAATAAGCATGCTGGGCTCTCTCTACCGACAACTGGGGCGGATCGACGAGGCCACCGCACTCCTCACGAAAGCCATCCAGATGAGGCCCAATGAGCCCGACATATTGTTTCAATTGGGGCTTCTGGCCCAGTCGAAGGGACAGGGGGAAGAGGCAGGAAGACTGATCGAGGACGCCGTAGCAAGAAGGCCGAACTTCCCACCTTATCATATCGCGCTCGTGCGCCTGTACTTCAAGCTCAAGCGCCTGGACGATATGAAAAGGGAACAGGCCATTGTCGATCGATTAAACGCGGAACGAATGAATCTGCCGACAGTTCGCGACAAAGCCCTCTACGATGCCACCAGGCCCCTGGAATGAAGGCATCCAGCTCGAGTGCGTTCGCGAAGGGCAGGCTCATCGGGGTTCGCTGAAAGCTGCAGTATCGTCCCTTCCCAGGGGTTGCGCGACGTATTGCTCCAAAAGTCGAGCCTTGCGCAACTCCTCCTCAGCGGTGGTATCTCCCGCACTTCTAAGAGCCAGGCCCAACCCGTAATGCGCCATCACGAAGTCGGGGCGTAAACGGATGGCAGTTCGGAACGCTTCAATCGCCTCCTGCTTCTTTCCCTGCCGGCTAAGAACTACGCCCTGGTTATAAGCCGCCATAAAGAAAGAAGGGTCGGCAGCCAGTGCCTTGCGAAAGGCTGCCAAGGCCTCATCAAGCTGGCCTTCATCTGTGTATTTGATGCCATCCGCGTTGAGCGAATTGGCCTTACTCGTTGCCGCTCTGACCTCCTGCAAGGCGCGTACCTTTTCAAAATAGTCCCTGGCCTCCTCAGCTTTCCCCTGGGCCTGGAGCAACATGGCCAGATTGTAGAGCGCGTCGAAGAGCGCCGGCCTGTAACGCAGGGCGGCGCGGTAGCTGTCTTCAGCCTGTGCGGGCTTGTCCCTCCGGCGGTATAGCTTGCCCAGTTCAACATAAGCCCAGGCCATGGCGGGTCGCAGATGGACGGCTTCGTTCAAGTGAATGCCGGCTTTCGTCAAATCCCCTTTCTCCAACGCAATCCTGCCCAGTTCGTAATGCGAGAACGCGTCGCCCGGGTCTAGAGTCAGAGCGGCCTGAAACTGATCCGCCGCTTGGTCACTTTCGTGCTGCCGGACTAATACCAAACCGATGCCATAATGCGCGACCGACAGTCGTGGGTTCAACTCGAGTGCTTTCCGAAACGACTTTACAGCCTCGGAGTGTTTTCTGGAGTCGTACTGTGATTTCCCCAGGAGAATATGCAGCTCGGGGTTCTCGGGTGCGAAGCGGAGTGCCGTTTCCAATTGACGTGCCGCCGCGTAGGAATCGCCTTCTCGGGCAAGGATAGAACTGAGATCCACCCGCGCGTCGATGTGGTCGGGCTTCAGCCGCAACACTTCCAGAAACTCGTCCACTGCGGCCGCGAGTTTGTCGCCACCCAGACGACTGTAAGCCACCCCCAAAGCATAATGAGCCTCAATGTAACCGGGCCGGAGGTTGATTGCCTCCCTTAGCGCTTCGACCGCCTCGGGGAATTTTCCTTGGCGCAGCGCCACGAGGCCCAGATCGTACTGGCGCGCGGCGCTCGCACCACGCTCCAGCTGGACTGGCTGGCAGAAGCTGCTTAACTGTCGGGTGGGTGACACCGCGTGCGGAGGAAACGACGGGTTTTGATCTTTATGGCCTCCGGCGGTTGGCTTCGGCGGAGCTCCCTCTTCAACCACACGCAGGATCTGGTCCAGTTTTGGGTTGTCGATCACCTGCTCGATCCCGCTCGGCCAACGGATGCTGATCTGTTGGATGGTTTTCTCATCTCCGATTCCGAACGTTACACGGCGGTCGTTGGCCGACGCGTAGCTTCCCGCGGTACTTACGGTCCGGTACTGGACCTTGCCGCCATCGGTCGTGAGCTTCACGCGTGCTCCCAGGGCGTCGCGATTGCTCTTTCTTCCTACCAAGTCCAGCGTGATCCAGTGGTTCTTATTGCCTCCTTCGTTGCGCAGCAGGTGAGCCGGGCCGCGGTAGTCTGAGACTACGATGTCGATGTCACCGTCGTTATCGAGGTCACCGAAGGCGGCGCCGCGAGCAACCCACGCCTCGTTGAAAACCTCTCCGGAGTCGGCAGAGACGTTCACGAAGCGTTTCCCTTGGTACCGCATCAGCAAGGGCTTCTGCAGGTAGCGCAGATGCGGCTGCGTGACCTCAATGTTGTCCATGACGTGGCTGGTGGCCACGAAAACCTCATTCGAGCCGTCGTTATCGAAGTCAAAAGCGTGAATGCCCCAGCCGCCGAAGGGCCGGGAGATTTCCGCCAAGTCGGAGGTCACGCTGGAGTATGTAAAAGTCTCATCCCCGTTGTTGCGGAAGAAAGCGAAATACTCATAAGGGAGGGCCGTGGTCAAGATATCAGGGAAGCCGTCATTATCGAGGTCCGTGAAGTCGGTGCCCATGCCCGAGAAGGTGTTACCATCCTCCGTGAAGCCCACGCCCGCCAGCGCCGCCACTTCGCTGAACGTGCCGTCGCCATTGTTCTTGAAAAGGAATTGCGGGAAGGCGTCGTTGGCCACGTAGATGTCGGTCAGGCCGTCGTTGTTGAAGTCTCCGAAGGCCATGCCCAGGCCGTAGCCCTCCCGCTCTTTGACATGGCTCGACTCGCTCACATCCGTGAAAGTGCCGTCATGGTTGTTGCGGAAGAGATAGTTGGAAACCGCCTTGAATTCGTTGGGGTGGCAGTAGGCGCGCCCGCCGGGCACATTGA
>Ga0315294_10002737_pt1 | contig 19202 bp, 23 predicted proteins | sample YL17G13_40_MG_FD_203626 | JGI IMG/M metagenome (GOLD analysis project Ga0315294, IMG submission 203626) | Sediment microbial communities from Yellowstone Lake, YNP, Wyoming, USA - YL17G13_40 | ecosystem: Environmental > Aquatic > Freshwater > Lake > Sediment | place: USA: Wyoming | collected...
TTTTTTTATTTTTTGAAAGGGATTTCATCATGATCGATCTAAAGCGTACATTCTACACATGGAGTGACACTCAGCCTCTCGTTATCGGTGAGGAAGTGTCTGAAGAAGGACAAGGCCTCGTTGGCGTTCTCGAAGGCGGCGTAGAAAAAGTTAAGCCAGCAGTTGGCGAAGCAGACGAAAAAGTAGTTGGCTTTGCTATGTTCCGTCAGCTTGACTTCTCGACGGCAGCCGTTGTTGAAGATCATGTCATTCCAACAGCAGCTCCTTATGTTGTTGAGCTTGGCAAGAACAACCTCATGGCCGGCCAAATCCGCGTTGAAGGTGCTTCTCCTGACTCTGTTGACCTTGACAATGGAACACTCACGTTCCTCGTAGGCAACAAAGGCAAAACCATTCGCGTATACTACCGCTATAAACTTACGGTAGCCGAAGCGAAGATGACTTTCTACGAAGCTCCTACAAACATGCCAGACCCCAACTTCTTCTCTCAGGTTGGCGTTGGTAAAGGCAAAGGCCGCTTGTTCACAATGTTCTATGACCAAGCAGTTGACTGGACTGATGCTGTTCCTGGCTTGGGTGCTAAAGGCTTGATCTCAAATGTAGAGCCTAGCTCACTTATCACGGCTATTCCTAATGGCCGCGTAGTTAGCATCCCAACACCTACCGATCCTTACTTGGGAATTGAATTCCTCGTGTAACCATTGAGGAAACCTCCTACGTCCCCGGACCTCATCAATTGAGGTCCGGGGTTTTTGGCGGAGCGGCGGGAACATAATAATTCGGTATAAAGTAAAAGGGAGTTACAATGAAAACAAGCAATCTGTCATTCCGCGACCGTATTGCCGTGCATTATGCTTATGCATGTGGCGACATGAGTCAGGAAGCCGATGCCGCGAAATGGACCGAGTCCCAGAAGCAAGAGCGCTACGGACCAATAGTCCAGACATTCAAGAGCGAATCTGACCCCAGCGCGGACCCCTATGAAGTCCGTTGGAAGACTGGAAACCCAGCTCCAACATGTACATGCAAAGGCTGGATCTTCTCTAAGGCTGACCCAAAGACTTGCAAACACTGCAAGGAAGTGGCGAAGAACGCACCTTCATGGACTAAAACTTCTGCTCCAACCAAGACGGCACCTTCATCCAGTCCAACGGAATGGATTAAGAACCAGACTGGAAGCGGCTCAAAGGATGCCATTAATCAGATTAAGGCACTCATCAAGGAGCATGGCAAGAAGTTCACAGCTGATGAACTGCGCGAACTTATGTTGGCACTTCATAGCTGATAAGGAAAAGGAAGCAAACATGGGCTTTTTAAAAGTTTTAGCCGATAAAGTCATCGATATCAAGCCTCAGCTCAAGCTGAAGAAGGCGGATGACAAACAGCAGAAGAAGGAAGGTCTTGTACCCGACTTCAGTAAAGCCCGCATGCGCATCCAGACTTCGTCAGCCTACGCCGGTGGCTATGAGCTTGTGGCAACGCTACCCATAGCCGCCGACTTCCTTAAAAAAGACAAAGATGGAATGAATAAGTTCATTGAGATGCTACATAAGCATATCAATGAGAGTTTAGGAAAGTGGATGGGCAAGCCCACCATAGGCGGGCTTAACGACAGGGCTAAGAACGGTATGCTTACCATCTCCGCCCACTGGTATTTCCAGGACCCTATCCTGGCCTACTCCCTAGGGCTTAACCTTGCCGAATGGCATGGGAGCGGCGAAGTTGTGGATAGGGGCCAGATCGAGACGAGAAAAGAAAAAGCCGAAAAGGCTATGCGAGAGATGGATTCCTTCCGTGAGCTTGCCGGCAAGAAGCTCAAGCTTAGAAGCAAAGACGCAGAAGAGCGCAATAAGATATGGAAGGATGAATTCATGGGAGAGTGGTCAAAGCTCTCCGACAAGTGGCAGGAGCAGGGTATTTCATACTCAGCAATCAAATCCAATCAAAAATCCTCAGCATTCGGATATGCTGCGCGAATACAAAGTCATTATGCCCCCAAGCTCACTGAAGAGCAGGCGGCTGAATTAAAGAAGGAAATAGTCAAGGACGGCCATCCAGTACGCTTCCTCTACAGCGGTGAAGCCCTGGATATCATGACGGGTAAGACGGCAGGCAGGGGAACCAATGTGATTTATCATCCGGTCTACTGGAACTTCACGAAGGACACAGCGAAGAAGATCGCAAAGTGGCTGAACGTGAAACCCGTGTTTGATCAGGGCGAATAAAAACTTTAAAAACTTAGAAAAAGAAAAGGAACTCGCTATGGGGTATACGCATTACTGGGACAAGAAGTCGGAAGTGGATGAGAACGAGTACAAGGCTGCCCTCAAGGACATCGCTAAGATCGTCAACAGCAAGAAAAACATCCTCGCCGATGGTAATGGCGACAAGGGTACTAAGCCTACGACCGCAGGCGAGATCAGCTTCAATGGCATCGATGCCAATAGTCATGAGACTTTCTTCCTTCCGAAGACGGCGGGAGAGATGAAGAGCTTTGATTTCTGCAAGACGGCTCGAAAGCCATATGATGTTGTGGTCACCGCATGCCTCTGTAGGCTCGGTGAAGTTAAGGGCATAAGCGTTAGCTCCGACGGTAGCCCCTCCGAATGGAAAGAAGGAGTAGAGCTTGCAGCTAAGGTTCTCGGCCGGAAAGTTTCCATACCCCTCAAGAATGAAGAAGAGGAAGAGGAGGAAGCAGCCCCAGCGCCGAAGGCGAAGAGGACTACGCCATCCGATAAGCTATGGAAGAAGGACGGCCTCACCGACAAGATCGGCAAGGACAAGCAGCTTCAGGGCCTTTTGGGGCTTAAGAACAAGGGAAGCCATCTTAAGCTGGTCAAATCATATGCTGAAAAGATCGCAGCACACTATGCTACAAATCCAAGAAGCTTCCTAAAAAAAGTAACGGCTAAAAAAGATTATGAGGACTTCGAGGCTTTCTCTAAAGATGTCGGTATAATCAGCGACGAGAGTATGAGCAGAGACTAAGATTAAGTTTTGTTCCGAAGCTCTTTGACAATTGAATATAGCCAAAGCGAAAAAGAGGGAGCTGTCCCTCTCAAGTGCATCATCATGATGTACAACAGCCAAAAACCAAACAATATACCTTCAATCTGCCTTTAACTACTTCGTAATTAGTTCCCGGCTCTCGTCCTTACACCGAGTGCTGGGATAACATCAGACTTTCATAATTAGCCCATTCCCGCTCAGAAGTGAGGGGAAAGCAATGGAGGAGAACCGGAAGGGTATTTGGTATCGGTTTCACATGGTGTGAAGTCGAATATACAGTGTAAGAAAGGTTCATGAAATGAAACTATCTAGAGGACGGGCTTTGCCCGCAACTGAATACCGCGCACGTAAAGGCGGTGAGCGTCTCGTAGGCGCTGGCGGCGAGATCAATGCCAACAGCAACAAGGACCTCCTGGTCCAAATCAAGCACCTTCTCGACGGCGTTAAGTCGGGTGCAGTAGCTCGTAGTGATGAGACTGTAGTGACAGCTGAAGAGCGTCGCCAGATCGTTGCTGAGCGTCAGGAAGTTCTCGCAGAAGCGATTGCTGACAAGACCGGCGAAAAGTGGATGGCTCTCGGTGAGACGATCTCCGAAGAAATCTATGAAGCGCTTGGCCGCGAAGGCTTCACACGTAAGCTTCTTGGCTTCAAGCCAATCAAGCGCGGTGACATCGCAAGAATCGCAGTAAGACGTAAGGACGTTATCGCGTATTACATCGCTCACGAACAACCAACAGTTGTCGCGACTTTCGTAAGACAAAACTACGTTCACCCACCGGATGCTTACTTGCTTGCTAACATCCGCATTGACAACCTTGAACTCGAATTGGCCGACACCGACCTCCTCGAGCACAAGTACAATGATGGACTTGAGCAGATCTTAAGACAAGAAGACTTAAGAACTAAGGCACTTTTCGATCATGCAGCTTCTGCATACAACGATCTTGTTTTCTTCAACGCGTTCACGCCTAGCGTGTTCCAATCGATGAGAACGCAGATCGCTCGCTGGACGATTCCTGTAGCAGCAGCCCTCGTGTCTGTTGATATCTGGGATGACATCCTCACTGATTCTGAATTTGCATCTTACTATGATCCGGTCTCTAAGCACCAACTCATAATGGAAGGTGTTTTAGGATCATTCTTCGGCGTAACGCTTTACACCGATGGTTTCCGCGCAGACAATCTTCAGGTTTTAAATCCTGGGGAAGTTTATTTTCTCGGAAGTCCCAAGGCGCTTGGCGTTGTAATGGAGAGAAAACCGCTCACAGTCGAGAACACCATGGGTGCAATCGTCGGCCAGAGCTGGAGAGGCTGGTACATGGAACAAATCGAGAGCCAGGTCGTTGTGAACGCCCGCTCGGTTGTTCGAGGCCAGAGAGTTTAATTTTCGGTGGGACTCAGTCCCCCGAAAACTGGATACTGATAAAGCCGAAGTTCCGAAAGGGACTTCGGCTTTTTTTTTATTTAGGCTTTGAGATTAAATATACCAACAAAAGGGGGAATTATGAAAAAACTGATCATGTCATTCATCCTAGCTGCGACGCCTCTGAGCGCAGCCACAATAGCCTTGTACAATGGCGAGACTGCGAAGTTTAGTGCTGCCACCACCTGGGACTCCAACGGCTCCACTCTGGTGCAATCAACTTCTGCGCCCTACTCAAAACCAAACCATCTAAGAGCAACTATCAAGGTCAAGAACTGGTGGGGAGCTGTAGCCTATGTTCCCGCGAACTGGAACTCGGTGAACCTCTCTGGAGCATCGGCACTCACTATGGCGGCGAAGTCCCCAACGGCCAAGAAGCTATCAGTCGCCCTTTATGACGGGAACAATGCAACGAGTGCGAAGGTGGATATCAGCCTAGCATCCTGCTACCTCGAGACGTCCATTCCGATATCTAAGTTCACAGGAGTCAATCTGGCTGATGTAAGAGCGGTCATCTTCTTCATCTCCGATGGCACGACGGCGAGCTACCTCATCGACATCGACAATTTAGCCTATGTCTCAGATGCTATGCCAAGTCCGACTCCTACTCCAAGTCCTACTCCAAGTCCGACTCCCACTCCAACACCGACTCCTATACCCACTGGGGATAATGAAGCGGTGAGGGTAAAGGCTGCCGCACTCGCACAGGAGATGACGGGCAAGCCTTATATCATGGTCGGTGAGGGTGGTTTGGATCCAAAGCCCCTCGGGCTGAAGCCTACCATCCACTACAGATATCTCGTAGAAGGCTGGAGAACCTGGAATGCTCCCGACGGCTATTACGCCGACATGGTGATCAACCAAGCTAAAGAGATCAGCGCGGTACCAATGTTCACTTACTATCAGCTCGCATACCAGTTCGAGGTCAAGAACTATGGCATCCTGACTTCCGGCCTCCATCAGTACCTCCTCGACATGCGCGTCCTTCTTCAGCATATAGCGACCGGTAATGTCCCAACCATCCTACATATAGAGCCTGATTTCTACGGCTACCTGCAGCAGTATGCAGTATCGATCAACACGCCTGCTGCGAGCATACCCGCCAAGGTCAAGGCCTCAGACCTCCCTGAGTGCTCAGCAGTCTCAGAAAACGTAGGAGGAATGTTCTCTTGCATCATAAAAATGGCCAGAGCTATAGCACCAAAGACGAAGCTCGGCTTTCATGCATCCTCATGGGGCGACTGGTATGACTCGACTGACCCCAATGCTCCTCTTGAGGCGAAGGCTGTGAGCGTGGGGAACTTTCTTAAGTCTATAGGCTCGGACCAGACTGACTTCATTGCCGTCGACCCCTGCGACAGGGATGCAGGCTTCTGGGAAGTGAATGGGAGGAAGAATGTTTACTTGGATGAGACTAACCAGACCCTTCCGAACTTCGCTGGCTGGATCAAGTGGTCTAAGATAGTGGGGCAGACGATGGTGAAGCCCATCATGCACTGGCAGATACCTTTCGGCGTACCTTCATCGACTCCTGGGGGAACCGACGGGCACTACCGCGACAACAGGGTACATTACTTTTTCTCTCACATGAATGATCTGGCTGCATCTGGCGTGTTCGCCATGGCTTATGGAGCAGGAGCAGATAGGCAGACGACTCCGGCGACGGACGGTGGGCAGTTCAAGACGGCGCTCGACGCCTATCTCACTGCGACCACCGACCTCACGAAGAGATGAACTAAGTCAAGGCAACCTGGGAGATCGCCGCCAGGTTCTGCGTGGCGTGGTAAAGCGCCTGCAGCATCGATACCTTCTTGGCATCGTTCCTAAGCTCCTGGATCTCCACCATCGAGGCGCCCTCTAGGTTCTCGATGGCATTCTTGATGGATGAGAAGAGGTAGCTCTCAAGGGCGGGATCGCTCTTAAGGATAATGGAGTACGCGGCGTCGAAGCCTCCCTTGTCGAGGGCGTCGAGGGCGCTGGGATTCTCGAGGATCCTCGGAAGCTCCCTGATATGATGGTTGTCGGTCAGTTTGTCTTCCTTAAGCCATCGGTAGAATGTCTCCTTGAACTTATCATCCTTCTCAAGCTTCTCCCTAATCACCTTCTTCTTGATAGCCTCTGAGAACCGTGAGAACTTGCGGATGGACTCAGTCGGGTACTTCTTCAGGTACTCGTCCATCTGCTGGTAGCTGGTGAGGAGCTGGTAAATCTTGCTCTTCGATAACCTCATGCTCATCGACAGCCACTCATAGGGCTTGCCATACTTCGTATGGAGATCATGTACCTTCTTGGCCTTCTCATAGGCTTCCCACTCGATCTTGCCCGTGACGTGCATCTCGACGAGAAGAATGGCTAGGTGCTCGTCGGAGAGCGTGTCGGTGAAGATCATGGCTGGGATCTGGTTGAACCTGGAGTCATTTGGATATTCGGCCACGAGATGGTTGCATGATGTTACCCTACAGTTCCCCTCCCTCACCACATAGCCGCCCTCAGCCGTCGCCTGGACGATGATTGGGTCCCTTACCCCGCCATTCTGCATGATGGCCTGAGAAAGAGCCTTCACCGACTCCTTCTTCCAGAGTATCCGGTCAAGCTCATTCTCCGTGACGAGCGTGTTTTTCTGACCCAAAATATACTGTATTCTTGGGTTGTTAGGATCAAGTCGGCATTTGGCGACTGGTATCGTCGCTCTCGTGTAATGGACCTGAACTCCCTGAATGGTAATGTACTCCAACATAATTTGACTCCCTCTAAAAATGAATAATTACGAAATAAGAACTGACTGGTACTGACTGGTACTGCCAGTTGGAATTGGTACTAGCAGTACTGAAAATGGTTGTCAATACATTTTTTAGGGGGACACCTATTGACTTTTACCTTAAGGAGGGCTAGAGAGCTTTTTTCTTGGGGCTGCAATATAGGTAATAGTACTAATAGTATAAAGGAATACAAAAATGGTAGACGTAGGTAAACTTTGGAGAGACTTGATTCTGGACATACCAGATGTCGGCAGGTGTCCAAGGTGGCCACATCTTGAACCTAAGCCCAGCTCCCTCCCGATCTGGATATGGAGAAGATACGGGTTGCTTTTAGTGAGCTAGCTAGAATACTTAAACTTTTTATTAAGGAGGAAGAGAAGAAGTGAGCGATAATAATCAAGCAGTAGTTGCATTTTTGGGAAATATTACAGCAATCGAGGGTGCAGATAAGATAGTTAAGGCTGACGTTATTCTGAATGGGATAAAGCTTACTCAGATCGTCGTAGCTGTTGGTACACAAGAAAACACAAAGATTGTGTATTTTGATTCAAATTTGTGCCTATCCGATGATTTAGTAACAAGATACCCCGACCTAAAGACATACCTTGCTAAAGGAAATCGAGTCCGAACCATAAAGCTCCGCGGTGTAATCAGTAACGGGCTTGCAGTCAACGTAGATCATTTTTCGGTGTACGACAATCCTTCTACATTTACCGAAGGGTACTCATTCACTCAATTAAACGGTGTAGACATATGCAGGAAGTACACTCCTCCAGTGAAAATGATGTCTCAAGGGGCTGGTAAGGGGAAGAAAGGGAGAAAGCCCCCCAAATCAAGAATGGTTGATGGCCAATTTCACTTTCATATTGATACTGCGCAGCTCCTTAAGAACGCATATAGGCTTGACCCTAAATCTGTCATAAGTATCACGAGAAAGATGCACGGTACTTCCGCCATTGCTTCCAACTGTCTTGTTAAGGCGCAAAGAAGAGGGCTTGGTAGATTGCTCTTTTGGAAAGATTTACCTAAGCGTTATGATATGGTTTACGCTAGTAGGTCGGTCATTAAGAATGGTGGTCTAGAATCAGGGGGGTTCTACGGCTATGACCTTTGGAAAGACGCTGGAGAGAAATACTTCAAAAGTAACCTAGCTCAGGGTGAGACAATCTACTATGAGATCTTGGGGTTTACTCCAACAGGCGGATGTATTCAGAAGGGGTATGACTATGGCTGTGGCCCTAATGAGTATAAAATAGCGGTCTACCGCATCACCAAGACAGGCCCTGACGGTCACATTGTGGAGTATAGCTGGCAAGCGGTCAAAGGTAGGTGCATTGAGCTGGGTGTCACCTCAGTTCCTGAGTACTACTTTGGGAGGGCTACGGAATTGTTTAATTTGCCCGTCCCAGCATCAGATTTCGATAAGCATCAGTGGGTTAATCAGTTTGTTGACAACTTGAAAACTCACTACCTCGAAAAGCCCTGCACTGACTGCAAAGGCGGTATTCCAGACGAGGGAATAGTATTGCGCGTAGAGTCGCTGGGTATTGAAGTCTACAAGTTGAAGTCCGAGGCGTTCGTCTTGGGTGAATCTAAGGCTAAGGATACAGGTGCGGAAGACATGGAAGAGGGACAAGGCTAATGGCATTTCTTCTACTATTCATAATACTTATTCTACTGGCATGGGGCGGCTACTCCAGGGAAGAGGTTATAGGCCGCCACTTCACTGACAAGGAGGAGCTGGAAAAAGTTAAGTCTATTACAGATAGGCTCATGGTCGAAAAGGAAACAGCAGAAGCAGCGGCAGAGGTTAGGGTTCAGTTCCTTGCGAACATGAGCCATGAGATGCGTACTCCGATGAATGCTATCATGGGAATGACTGATCTCGTACTTGAAGCTACCCAACTGACCGACATGCAGAGGAAGAACCTATCCATCGTACGGTGCGCTTCGCGGAAGCTCCTTCACCTCATCAATGGAATCCTCGACCTATCCAAGATAGAGTCTGGGAATACTGAGCTTCTACACGTACCCTTCGAACTACGCAACATCATCACTGAGGCTATGTCCATATGCCATGGTTTAGCCTGTGGAAAGAGTATCAGCTTGTCTATGGACATAAACTCTGACATTCCTAATGACATCATAGGAGATCCCCATAAGCTCTATCAGATAATAATCAATCTCATTAGCAATGCCGTAAAATTCACTGATACAGGAGCTATTAAGCTGTCAGTGACACGGGTTTACCGCGATACTAAGGTGTTTACCCTATTCTTTTCAGTCTCCGACACCGGCATAGGGATTCCAACACACTTAATACCTAAACTTTTCATGTACTTCGGACAGCTGGACTCTTCAATGACAAAAAAATATGGCGGCTCAGGCCTAGGCCTTGCTATATCTAAGGCATTCGTCGAGATGATGGGAGGTACCATCTGGGTAGAAAGTACAGTAGGCGTCGGAAGTACTTTCCACTTCCTAGTAAACTGTACCTTACCTTAAGTATATTTAAAGTAAATTGGGGCTTATAGTATGACCATAATTAGAATCAATGGGGAGACGGTGTCTGTCGATATGGAGTCTTCTGTCCATATTTCAAAAAAGGCGGTGTACGTTAATGGGAGCAAAGTAAGCCCAACGGCTACGCTCCTTGAAGTATCCATAGAAGGAGATATTAAGAAGCTAACGATCGACTGCGGCGACGTGACCATGAAGGGGAATGTTGAAAACCTCCAAATCAACTGCGGCAATGCGAACATTGAAGGTGCGGTTAAAGGAAATGTCAGCGCCCATTGCGGCAATATAAATATCATGAAGTGAAGGATGTGCTATGAGAAGATTTTTGATCCTGGGTGCTCTGGCGGCTACTCCTGCCTTTGCCAAGTGCAAGACTATGACTATCCTCACTCCGAACAAGACGGACATGAAGGAGCTTGTGGATGGTTATATGAATAAAGGCTGGGAGACTGATGGCAAGCTCCTATTCAAGGAGTACATAGGCTTCACGCAGAAGATGAAGAGATGCCCTAAGAAATGAGCGTCCCCAGGGGGATTCGAACCCCCGTCGCCGCCGTGAAAGGGCGGTGTCCTGGGCCGGGCTAGACGATAGGGACATGCGACTACCTATACAGTACCGAATACAAAAACATAAAAAAAATCGGGGTGAGAGGATTCGAACCTCCGACGTCCGCATCCCAAATGCGGCGCGCTGCCAGACTGCGCTACACCCCGAAAAAATGGGACTGGATAGACTCGAACTACCGGCCTCCTGCTTATCAGACAGGCGCACTAACCAACTGTGCTACAGTCCCATGAAGCACCATAATAAAAAAAAGGGCGGCGAGTCTTTTCAACTCGCCGCCCTTTTTCAAGGAAAAAAAATCCAACGGAGAGCTATGTCACCCCTCTAGGCTCTGGATTTTCAATAATGCGTTTCATGCTTCCACCTTAAAAAACAAGTGTAAGTATCAACTTTAGCATCATTAGGATAGCATGTCAACCCTAGACTTTATCTAAGGACCTCCATCCCGACGCCTCCAACTTCTTCAAGCTGGCGAAGCTGGTGAAAAAGAAGTGAAAATCACCAGTGATCTTCATATGTAATTTAATTTATTAAACAAAATTAGGTTGTATGCCGATGAGATCCTTTGGAGGAGCTTATCATGTTTTGGTCATTAGTTTGGATATTGGGTATCTTTCTCATCCTAGCCTTTTTTAGGGGCGCATTCAGCGTCACGCCTCCTCCCATTCCAGAAATACAACTCAGAAAAAGAAAAAGGAGATAGTACTCTGGTCATAAGATTAAATTAGCAAATGCTAATTTAAGGTTACTATCATGTCCGAATCTTCGGTTCACTCAGACATCAAACATGACTTGTACTGGGAACTCCTCAGTGACGATGTCTTTGCAGACATCGAAAAGAGCATAGGCAGGACACGTACCGATGTCATAACCGAAATGGCGGGGGTTCCAATCGCCATTGAAATCCAGTATACTACTATTCCAATCAGCTCCATACTTAGACGGATGCGAGAACATACCAAAGAGGGCTTCCATACCCTTTGGCTCATTCCCGAAGCTTCCATCCTTTGGGGCTGCAAGGTAAGGAACCTGAATTGGATAAGGTTCATCCAGAGGCTCCAAAACGGCGTGATATTCCTTCCCTGTGATGGGAGGAGAGTAATACCCGCCAGAGTGGACAATGCTCTTAAATGGGCCGGAAAAGGCCTCATAGCAGAGGGTAGGATATTGGATAGGCGGGAGCCTGCCGACCTAGACAGCCTGCGCTTCGAAAAAGGGGAATTTGACCTTAACATAACCACCTGCGATGAGTGGTGGATTGATACTTACTTGGAGATATATGATTAAATTCGACTATGGCGCCTTCAGTACCCTTCAACCTGAAAATGGTGATGCCCTTCTCTTTGACATAAGACTATGGCGTGACATCCTCGAGGATGCAGCCTTCGCTTCGCTCTTCGTTCCCGCTTCTGCCGATGAGGCGACGAGCTTTGGGTTTCTCGGATGGTTTGGAGAATTCATGCTTCTTACCGATGGTTTTCTAGACACGCCTTTCGTCCCCTGCTACTGCCTTTTCCAGGCGAGCAAGAAGGATGCCTGCTCCTGGTTCATGCAGAAAAGTCTGCCTCGGGACATAAAGCCAGTCTGGGATGGATTAGTACTAGACAATGCCCGAAATATCACTTAGACTAAATATTCAACATTGAGGAAAAGAAATGTTATATTCATCATCATCAACATCCCGCAGTAATTGGAGTAGCTCGTCTCCTGGTGGGTAGTTGTGTCTTCTTTTCGAAACATACAAACCCACTGGTCGCGAGATGAGTGGGTTTTTTGTTTATATGTCTCAATAGCTCAGTGGTAGAGCGAGTGGCTGTTAACCACTAGGTCGGTGGTTCAAATCCATCTTGGGACGTTTTTTTGGAGGAATGGCCGAGCGGCTGAAGGCGGCGGTCTTGAAAACCGCAGTGGGGAAACCCACCCGGGGTTCGAATCCCTGTTCCTCCGTTAATTGGAGAGGTGGCCGAGTGGCTTAAGGCACCGCCTTGCTAAGGCGACGAGTGGGTAACTGCTCCGGGGGTTCGAATCCCCCCCTCTCCGCTCTCTTTTTAGGGCTGTAGTTCAATGGTAGAATGGCGGATTCCAAATCCGCGGACCTAGGTTCGATTCCTAGCGGCCCTGTTTTCAATATCCAATAGACTAATCGGAAGCCGTGCTTTAGATTAATTGGGATCCAATATTGAAATGAAGGAGTGCATGATGTTCAAATGCTTAGTTGTAGCTGTACTTTTCACCGCAAGTGCCAATGCTATGCCCTATCCACCGCAGCCATCGCCTACGATGGGATGGTCATGTTCGGCAGCCTCGGAGACAGGGCAGCTTTTTATCTCTCCTGTCTACATTCGCCAGTACGACGCACAAAACGAAGCACTGAAGCTCTGCTACCAGGCAGGCTCACAGAGATGCTCACTGTACCAATGCGTAAGGCGATGAGGTAACTTCATGCTACTGTTTCTAGACTCCGAAGGCGGGCTTGAGTACGCTCAGGGCCTGCGCCTTAGCTTATCGATATTTTTTAAAGCTACAAAAACATCTACTGACTTCGGGTCCCGTTGGAAGGAGAGCGCACCTCATTTTCTCTCGAAGGCTAGTCCATGGCCCCATGCTTGCCTCCTAAGTAGGAAGGTCGAATGGGCTGAGTTCTCAAAAGACCTGCCCCAATCGGGCATGGCGAGTAGCGGAACTTGCTATCCTCTTGAGACTGAGCTTCGCCCTATGGCGAAGATGGACTGGCTCACCATATGCGTGGGCGACGCGGGAAAATCTGGGTCGGCGGAAGCTTGGGAAGAATATCTCTCCGACCACAGCTCTGCTCGTCTCCGAAACCAGGTCGTATGGGCTGAGAAGAAAAACAACCTCTGGCCTACCCCGACCCGTAATGATGCCGCGGGAAATAGGAACATCATCCAGATGCAGGCTAAGAGAAACAGCCTAGGACTGGCCGAAGCCGTGAGGTGCTATCCCAGCGGCGAGGCTGGCATATGGAGTCCGGTACCAAAGGAGGTCGCAGAAAAAGCGATCACTGCGATACTCAATCCAGACTGGGTTGAATGGCTCATGGGTTTTCCACAGGGCTGGTCGAAAGCCGACCCCCGTCTCACCGCCAAGATCGGAGGCATATATAATGCTAGTACTCATGGAAGGTGCCGAAGTTCGGCAGATAGGCATGGTTAAGCTATCATCGCCTCATAGGAAGCTTCCAATGAAATATAGGAACCTATGGATGGGGAGGGAGGCTTCTCTTTTACCTGATATCTTCGGATGGCCTACGCCCATGGACCCTAATAAATACCTCATGCCTTCCGAGGCTCTCAACCTGAATCTTCCGAAGTCGGCTATGGTTAAGGGAGGCGTATGCTATCCCCTCAAAACACCAGTCAGGAAGGTTGATATCCACTGGCCGACACCTCTCGTGGGAGCCTATAAAGGGCCGAGAAGTCCGGAGACCTTGGCCGCTAAGGGCAGGACGCCGACGAACTGCCTCTGCGATGCCGTAAGAGCCACGACGGAAGGATGGCTAAGCCCGGACTGGGTCGAATGGCTGATGGGCTTTCCTTTGGAATGGTCAAAGGCAGATCCTGCGGTGCTGAAGACAGTGAAGGGGCTTTAGATGCTGATATCCAGATCAAATGAAGACCTTAAGATAATGCGGATAGGTGAGTACAAGCTCACAGTTCTGCCTTCTGCCCTTCCCACCCTCCGAAAGTCATGGCAGGAAAGCAAAACCTCCTTCCTCATGAAATCCTATGGCAGCATGAAGCTGTCAGACTTAGAAGGTATGCCAATGCCTAGGACGGGAATTACGGGCGGTGGCTCATGTTATGCTGTGTCGAAGGAAGAAGCGAAGCCCAAAGGAGGACTCGTGTCACCACTTGGCGAAGTGCGGAGGTACTGCCCCACCCCAAGCACAATGGACATGATGACGCCGAGGAGCGAGACTGCCATGGAACGCTGGAGAACACGGGAAGGCCACGGGTCAATAGCTCCAGCCTGCCTCAAGGAGTGGGTCCACCCCGAGATGTGGCCAACGCCTACTGCCCAAACGACGGGCAGGACGCTGGAACAGTATGAAAACTATCTCGACAAGCACCGCAATGGAATCAGAAGGGCTGTCCATCTTGAAATTGCAGTCCAGCTGTGGCCTACCCCCAGCGCGAGCGAACATAAGGCAAGGCTCCACTCTCAGGCATCGAAGTCCCTTGGTGCCCTGATGAAAAACCAACTCAACCCAGACTGGGTCGAATGGCTCATGGGATTTCCTCCGCTATGGTCAAAGGCAGACATGACTATCCTTGCGAAGATTAAGAAAGCAGGCATTAAGCTGGTGTAGCTCAGTTGGTAGAGCAGCTGATTCGTAATCAGCAGGTCGGGGGTTCAACTCCCTTCACCAGCTCTCTTTCTTACTTGGAGACATATAATGAGCATAGCGAAAAGGTTTATAGATAGCCTTACAACAAAGCAGCGTGAAGAGTTCACAGAAAATCTCATAAAAGGTGAGAGCCTATCGGCAGAAGACCAGGACATTGAAGCACTGAAAGTCGCCAATAAGTTTCATAGTCTGTTCAAAAACCATGGCTTATTGGAAGAGATTAAAGAAGCAGACCTCGATAGCTTTGTGGACGAAGTCTATAAACTTCTTAACCTCCCTCAAAAGTGACTCAATTCTCAATCACTCCTAGGATATCATCTTCCCGTACAATCCTATGTAAGACGAGATCAATCTTGACCTCTGTACTATACTGGCCATTTAGAAGAAGAACCTTGTCTCCCACAGCCACTAAAGGGGGAGCATACTCCCCATTGGGAAGGAGTCTTCCGCTCCCCAGGGCCACCACTTCATACTCCTGAGCCTGTTCCGAATGACTCGCTGTGGCGGGAATGTAAAGACCGCTCTCAGTCATCTCAGGTTCCTCTTTCTTCCTAACTAAAATCCTGTCGCTCAAAGGCTTGAATTCCATAAAGTGTCCTTTCTTTTCTTTCTGTCTTTCTTAAATGTACATACGCATACTCTTAGTTTTAGCCTCTCCTTATCGATCGTATCAAGCTTAGCATCAATAAGGGCTAAACGCTTCCGCAGCCAAAATCTCCAAAGGAAAAATGGCTTGTCCACTATCCTGTTTCTGGCAGTGACCAGAGGCTCCCTCAGGGCATTAAGCTCCCAAAGCCTCTTTACCATATCACGAAGGGACTGAGTCATCGGTCTCCTTTATCGAAGGCCATGCCCTCTTGTCCAAAGTCGCCGCATCGATGAGCCTTCCTTCAAAGAAGGCATCAACTTCACTATAGCTGCCGGCCACCTGGTAGTTCCCCGTGAGGTCATAGTGAAGGCACCTGAAGCCTTCATAGGAATTGATGACGCTCAGCTTGTTATGAGAGTCATAGAGAAGATGGGAAGTGGGAATCTCAAGCCCGTGAACCTTCGCCAGACTACAGAAGGTATGCGCCCACCTTCCATTTTCCTCTCTGGCTCCCGATGATCCCGAGTTCCCCCTATGAACCATGACCTTATTCGCTTCCTTGTCCACCAGAATGAACCACTGATGCCAGAATGACCTTGAGTCCCAGTGGCTGAATGGATAAGGTAGGGCATATACTCTCGCATGCTCCGTGGACATCCTAGGCTTAAGGAGACGATGGAGGAGGGCTTCCCGCTGCTCTTCCATGACCTTCTTATCAGTGACCAGTGCATATCCTTCTTCATCGAAAGTCTTGCCTTCGCGCTCTGCTTCATCCAGGTCATCCCTGTATATGACATATCCACCTTCGTCGAGGAGATAAATATCTGCTCCCTTGAGATGGCTGAGAACATGCTCGACCATGCAGCGGCGCTCCTGGTACTCAAAGACTGCATCTTCAACGTCGAACTTGAACTTCCTCTCCTTCTCTTCCTGCTCCTTGTAGTTATACTTCCAGGTCATAAGCTCATTTTCCTCAATGAACTTTTCCATCTTGTCCCCACGCGTGTACTGGTTGACAAGCTCACGGCGAGCTTCACCATGGGCCTCACAGACAAGGATATGATTCGTCTTGTGCATATATTGGGGGTCATCCCAATGCTCCGCAGCCAGCCTATCAGCTTCAATGATAAGCATATGGGCCTCATACCTTCCGTCCCTAAGCCTTGGAGCGATAGCCGAAGCCAGCTCCTCATGCCCATACAACTCTTTAAAGTCTTCGAAATGATATACAAGCTCATGGGCGGCTATGTCTAAGGAAGCCCCACCTTCTGCATCAATATTAACTATTCCCATCAGGTCATCCTCTTGATTAAAGTAACTATGAAAAGAATGAGAAAGGCAAGGAACTCAGGAAGATCCGGATCTCCATTTTTGAGATATATTCGCGCTACCAACAGTATCCATAGGACAGTCAGTATCAAGTCCAGAGTATTCACGCCTAAGATCATGCCTTCCCTCACTCAAAGGATACTAGACTACCAAACGCTGAGGTAAGATTCAATACAGTCAGGAGGGAGCATGCTTATTCACAAAGTAGCGGCCAAATATGCCATTTTGGCTTTAGGTAAGAAGATAGGTGGGCATATCTATGTCCACAAGACTTATGAGGGCAAGGTTGTTCCTGCCGATATACTTAAAGCTGCCAAGAAGCTCATTGGGAATTTCAAATATCAGGTTGTAAAATGGTCTCCGAAGGAAACGAAAGTATCCTTTATTGAGTCTCCCGACTTTGACACGGCAGATGAGCCTATGATAGGAAGATGCCTGAGTATCAAAGATGGCAAAGTGACTGAGTATCCAAAACAAGCAGATCCTTGGATATACCATCACAAGTGGCAGTTCGTCGAACCAGACTACAGGGGCTTCGATGTTGCTGAGTCTAAAGAGAGGTCGAAGAGCTGGGAAGCGATTCCAGGCATCGATAAGGCGAGGATAGGAAAGAAGTCATATTGGGAAAAGAACGTAGTGCCCTTAATAAAAAATAAAAGGAGTTAACAATGCTCAAGGAACTAGCCCGCAGGTATAATGTGGAAGCGGCGAAGAAGACGACGTACAAGGTGAAGTCGGAGTCTATGAAGGCGACGCATGCATTCATGGCAAACCTCGCCAGGGCTGAGGACTTCCCGAACACATATAAGATAGACTCTAAAACCGACCGCTCCTGCGCGCTTGAGTTCACCACATCCCTAGACTTCGAGACTGTCCAGAAGTTATTGAAGAAGGTCCCCCGTGAAGGCGATGCTATGCTCGCATCACTCAAGAAGAAATGAGACCTTACTTTTTTTTAATTGAATTCAAGAAGGGGTGCCGTTAAGCTACATGCTCAACCTCATTGTGAGGAAGGTAAGTGACTGTGTAAACCAAGGTCACATTTTGCGGTGAATGTACTGGCAAGGCTACGAGCCGGAAGGTCATTTGAAATCCGCAAGGAACCAATAAAGGTTCACTATGATTGAAAGGCTATTGCATGAAGCTCCCTCTTTCCGCTCGTATTGAGCAGGCATCCAAAGTATTTCCAGACACTGATATTCTCAAGACTACCCTAAGTAATTTGGGCGTGGACGACTCCGACGTTGGGCTTTCAGTCCTCGAGTTCATCGAGTTCGACGACTTCGCCCAAGAGCTTCGGAAGAACTCCGAATCTGTTCCTCCCATTCCGAGGCTAAAGCTCCTATGGTCAATCTTTAAGTCAAGCCATACCAAAGCTGAAGAGTTTGTATCATCTGGCCTAACGGAACTCATCAAGACGATCAAGCCGATGGCTCAGTGGAGCAACGTCGAGCTTATTGAGAAGTATGGCAAGGACGGTCCCATCCAGGTACATGAAGAGCTGGCGAAGAGGGTCAGGAACCGCTTCGCGATCATTTTCAACGAAGATGAGTCGGTTGATATCGAGAACTCACTCAGCATGATCAAGACGGCTCAGTACCGCGATACCCCGCAAGTCTATGCGCTGAAGGGCGGTGATCTTCGGGAAGTCTATAGAGTTGGGGAATTTCCCATGCAGGTACTCTATGAGTGCCCCCTCCATAGTGATGTTCTTCTCCTAGATGGCTACTGTGAAGAGTGCTGCGATAGGTGGGACACGACTGACTCAGACAAGAATGCGATGCTCCGCCTGATCACCGAAAATGAAAAAGGTATCGATATTCCCCAGTACCGCGACAAGAGCATGGAAGAGCTTAAGAAGCGCTTCCCCAAAGTCTATCTCCTCCACAAGAGCCTGAAAGAGGAAGATGGGCTTCCCCGTCTAAAACGCAAGATTTCAAAACCAAAGAACGGTGACCCCTTCAGGGTTGTCGGAACACACAAGTCATACTGAGCATTCACCTTAGCTTCCGCTCTTCAAGGGCGGAGTCCATCTTATAACTTTCGGAGTTGATATGTTAACTATTGAGCACAATGGCTTCAAGGCCAAGATCAAGAGGGCGCCTAAACTTACTGATGATGGGCGTATCCACGGGCTTCCTTCGGGCATGAATATCGATGTTCTTCCCGTAGACTCCTTCCTTCACCCACTTCCAAATTGGATCGGAGGCCCAGGCAATTACGTGGTCCCCGTCCAGCCGAACTGGGGCTTATGGTTTGATTGGACGGATAATGATAGGGACAATACCGCCATCATGCCATCCGTCAAAGGGATGAATCCGATAACGGGGCAGAAGACGCAGGGCTACGGCCTTGAGCATTATAAAGAGAAATGCCCTGTCCATGGAACTCCATTCAAGGAAGGGCTATTCTGCACCGAATGTAACTATAAGTGGCCTGTGCAGAACTATGTCAGTTCACCGAACGTCCTCTGGTGGGATGGGTTCAGAGCCGGCTCTGGTGAGGTTAGGCAGTTCTTCTTCACTGAGGACCTGCTCCGCTCCATTCCCGAGGCGGTACTCGGAGCTAAGGAGACGGTTCCTGCGTTTGGCTTCTGCTTCTATAGGCCGAAGGAACCTAGGGCTAAGCCACCGATAATC